>OCZT010003160.1_pt1 | contig 16937 bp, 12 predicted proteins | sample 1539031 | NCBI WGS metagenome assembly OCZT01 (sample SAMEA3539308, study PRJEB22396) | soil metagenome | biome: tundra; feature: field; material: soil | place: USA | collected 2010-05 | depth 0.15 m | reverse complement strand
GGCAGGAGGGGCAAGTAGAACCCCGCACTGAGCAGATCGGCGCCCGAATCAAGATCCGGAGCGTGAGCGACGGCAACGAGTGGGGGTGGGGCCCCACGAGAGATAAGAGAATGCTGACCAGAACATTCAAAGCCAGCCTGTTGTTGATAGGCGTCACCGTCGCGGCGATGGTCTGCCGCCCGACCGCGCAGGAAAAGGAAGATCGCACCCTGCTCTCGACCGCGCAGATGATGGCGATCATCAACGAGGTGTCGGGCGAGCGCGCGATGCACCACGTCGAGGAGCTCGTGCCGTATCAGCGCGTGCGGCCCGCGTCGGAGTATCAGGGACACTTCCGCGAAAGCGACGTGATGGCGGGCTTCGCGAAGGACTATGGCTTCAGCAACGTGGCGATCGAGACGTTCCCGAGCGGTCAATCATGGCAGCCGAGCGTCGGCGAGCTGTGGATGACGACCCCGTTCAGCCGCAAGCTGTACGACATCCACGACGTCGCGCTCGCGCTCGGCGAAGGCACGCCGACCGGCGACGTGACGGGCGAGCTCGTGGACGCCGGCGCGGGGCGCGCGCAGGATCTCGAAGGCAAGGACCTCGCGGGCAAGGTGATCCTCAGCTCGAGCGGCGGCGGCGCCTTCAACGCGGCGGCGACGCGCGGCGCGATCGGCATCATCAGCTACAGCTCGCTGCGCGTGAACGACTATCCGGACGAGATTCCGGAAACCCGCTTCCAGGCTCCGGCCGGCGCGACGTCGCCGACTTTCGGCTGGGCGGTGTCGCCCAAAGTGGGGCGCGAGCTCGCGCTGATGTTGTCGCGCGGGCAAAAGATCACGATTCGATCCATCGTCAAGTCCGAGATGCTGCCCGGCAAGCTGGAAGTCGTCCACGCGGAAATTCCCGGCGACGGCAGTACGACGCAGGAGGTGGCGATCGGCGGACATTTGTACGAGGCGTACATCAAGCAGGGCGCCAACGACGACAACTCCGGCTGCGCGCTGACGCTCGAGATCGGGCGCGCGTACCTGAAGCTCGTGAAAGAAGGGAAGCTCCCGAAGCCGCGCCGCACGATCAACTTTCAGTGGGTGCCCGAGATCAGCGGCACCAACGCGTGGCTCGCCGCGCACGCCGAGAAGCAGAAGAACATCATCGGCGACCTGAACTTCGACATGGAAGGCATCCGGCTGACGGCGAGCCGGAGCTACTGGATCATGCAGCGCACGCCGGACACCTTCCCGTCCTACATCAACGACATCGGCCAGAGCATGATGGAGTACGTGTCGGAGCTCGCGCGCGAGCGCGTCCGCTACCGCGCCAACGGCTACGCGCCCAGCGTCGACATCACGTCGCCCAACGGCAGCAACGACGCCTTCTACATCAAGATCGACAAGCACTACGGCGCCAGCGATCACGTGACGTACATGCAGCACGGCATTCCGGCCGTGATGTTCATCACCTGGCCCGACATGTGGTACCACTCGTCGGGCGACACGCCCGACAAGGAAGACGCCACGCAGTACAAGCGCGCGGCGGTCGTCGGCGTCGGCTCGCTGACGGTCATGGCCACCGCAGAGGACGCCGACGGCGCGCGGGTGGCGGCGGAGAATCTCGGCCGCGGCACCGAGCGCATGGGCGATTCAGAGCGCAAAGGCGTCGCGTATCTCGCGGACGCCGCGGATGGCGCGTCGCTCACGGTGGCCTACAAGGAAGCCAAGGTTGCCGTCCAGCACCAGGCCATCGTCGAGAAGGGCGTCGTCAAATCGTCCGCGGTGCTGTTCGCGCATCCAGACGAGGCGGTGAAGACGCTTGCGCCCCTCGACGCGTTGATCGACAAGCGCGCGGCGGCGCTTTCCGAGGAAGCGAGAGCGGTGTACGGCCTGAAGGCCGCGCAGTTCAAGGTGCCGGCGGCCGAGCCGGCCATGACGCCCGAAGAGAAAGACGCATCGAACCTCATCGTCGAGTGCGTGAACGGCAGCAGTTTCTCCGGCTGCAACCAGGCGCCGGGCGGCGGCCGCGGGGGGCCGGGCGGCGGGCGTGGCCAGGGTGGGCCGGCGCTCCCGCAGCACATGACGGCGGAGTTCACGATCCTGCTTGGGCAGCACAAGACGGCGCTCGAGATTCGCGATTTCCTGTCCGGGGAGTTCGAGCCGGTGCCGCTCGCCGACGTGATGGCGGTCTTGCGCGCACGCGAGCAGGCGGGAGCGATCAAGCTCACGCCGAAGCCGGCGCCGTCAGCGCCGGTGAAGAAGAGGTAGGGACGCGGGATCGCCGCCGGCGAGGCCCTGCGCGATGATCAGCTCGCGCGCTTCGCCGCGAATGGCCGGCAGGCGCAGCCGGAAGGCGATCGCGGCGCCGATGCAGATGGCACCGCCGACGGCGACCGTGCGCGGTGCGCCGGCGCGCTCGGCCATCCACCCCGCGAAGAGCGCCCCGAACGGCGCCATCCCCATGAACATCATCGAATAGACGGCCATCACACGCCCGCGCAGATGATCGGGCACCATCGCCTGAATCAGCGTGTTCGACGCCGCCATCTGCACCATCATCGCCGCGCCGACCGGCACGAGCAGCGCCGCCGACAGCCAGAAGCTGTGCGACCAGGCGAAGAGCAAGAGCGCCACGCCGAACGCGAACGTCGAGACGGCGACCCACGTGCCGAGCCCCTTGACCCCGCGGCGCAACGCCAGGCTCAATGCGCCGCCGAGCGCGCCGACGCCGGACGCGCCCGTCAGTAACCCGAGCCCCGCGGCGCCGCCGTGAAGAATCTGGTCGGCGAACACCGGCATGAGGACCGCGTACGGCATCGCCGTCAGACTGACGACGCCGAGCAGTAGCAGGAGCGTGAGCACCGGCGCCGTGCGGCCCACGAAGCGAAAGCCGTCGACGATGTCACCGGCCGCCGATCGGCCCGAACGCACCGCGCGGCGCACGTGCTCGAGCCGCATCAGCAGGAGGCCGATGATCACCGCGACATAGCTGACGCCGTTCAGGAAGAAGCACCACCCCTCGCCGACCCACGCGACGACGCCGCCGGCGATCGCCGGACCGACCACGCGCGCGCCGTTGACCATCGAGGAGTTGAGCGCGATGGCGTTCATCAGGTCCTCGCGGCCAACCATGTCCACCATGAACGCCTGCCGAGCCGGAATATCAAAGGCATTGATGACGCCGAGGAGCGCCGCAAGGACGAAGAGGTGCCACACCCGGATTGCGCCGGAGAGCGTCAGCGCGGCGAGGATGAAGGCGAGCACCATCGACAGCGTCTGCGTCCAGACGATGATGCGGTGGCGGTTGACGCGGTCGGCCACGGCGCCGCCGATCGCCGCGAGCACGAAGACCGGAATCTGGCCGGCAAAGGAGACGAGGCCGAGCAGGCCGGCGGAGCGGGTCAGCCGGTACACCAGCCACGACTGGGCGATCTGCTGCATCCAGGTGCCGGTGAGCGAGATGAGCTGTCCGCCGAAGAAGAGCTGGTAGTTGCGGTGACGGAATGATCGAAGAAAGTGCGCCACGGTAAAACGGCGGAGGTCGGGGTTGCGGCTAGTTCATGGAGCACGAGCCGGGCCCGCGCGGGTCGCCGCACGAGCCGCACGGCCCGAACGACCCGCCCGGCGCGCTGGACCTGCCGTTGGCGCCGACGGCGAACGCCGACAGCCGCTTCTGCAGATCGGCGCCCTGGCACGAGGGGCACGCCGGCGCCTGGCCTTCTCGCGTCAGGAATTCGAACTGCTTCCCGCATCCACGGCATTCGTATTCAAAAAGAGGCATGGTGAGAACCAGTGTAATTCAGAATTAGGAAGTTAGAATTAGGAATTCACGTGTCTGTCCTCGCCGCGGTCATGCCTGCGCCCCACGTGCCGGTCGAGCTGCGCGAGTTCCCGGAGCCGGCGCTCGTGCCGGGCTCGGCGCTGCTGCGCACGCTCTATTCTGAAGTGTGCGGCACCGACGTCCACCTGTGGCACGGCCGACTGGCCGGCGTGCCGTATCCGATCATTCCGGGGCACGTCTCGATTGGGATCGCCGACAAAGTCCGAGGCGATCTCATCGCCGTCGACGGAACGCCGGTGCGCGAAGGCGACCGGCTGGTGTTCTTCGACGTGCACCGCACGTGCGGCCACTGCCGCGCCTGCACCGTGACGCGCACACCGACCCGCTGCGAGCATCGTCGCGTCTACGGCATCTCGGACCCGGCGAGCGAAGGGCTGTTCGGTGGATGGTCTCAGGCGATCTACATCGAACCCGGCGTCTCCGTCGCGCGGCTGCCGGACGCCGTGCCCTCGGAAACCTACATCGGCGGCGGCTGCGGGCTCATCACCGCGGTGCACATCACCGATCGCGCGGCGCTCTCGCTCGGCGACACGGTGCTCGTGCAGGGCACCGGTGCGGTCGGGTTGAGCGCGATCGCCCTGGCACGGCTGGCGGGTGCCTCGCGCGTGATCGCGATTGGCGCGCCGGCCGATCGGCTCGAGCTCGCGCGCGCGATGGGCGCCGATGTGACGATCGACGTCGCGGCCACCAATCCCGCGCAGCGTCGCGAGCTGATCCGCGATCTCACCAGCGGTCTCGGGGTGGATGTCGCCATCGAGGCGGCCGGGTCGGCGCGCGCCGTCGAGGAGGCGCTCGATCTGATTCGGGACGGCGGACGCTACGTGATCGCCGGGCACTACACCGACGCCGGCCCGAGCGCCATCAACGTGCACCAGCAGATCAACCGCAAGCACCTCGAGATTCGCGGCTGCTGGGGGAGCGAGGTCGGCCACTTCGTTCGAGCGCTGGGCATCCTCGAGCGCCAGCACGCCAACATTCCCTGGCGCGCCATCGGCGCGCGCACCTACGCTCTTGCCGAGGTGAACCAGGCGCTCGCCGACGCCGAGGCCATGCGGCTACCCAAGGCGCTGGTCAAACCGAACTGACGTGCCGAAAAACCGGCGGTCTGGCGATCCGTCGGGCCGTTGTGTGCCGTAAAACGCGTGGCACCGGCCTTGCCCGTCCCTGATACGACTCAGGAGAGGGAGGTCGGCATGCTGTTGCCACATACGTTACGCGCGGCGCTGGTGTTCATGATGTTCACGGGTGTCGCGGCGGCGCAAAACGCGAAGCCGTCGGACGACTATGTGTGGGCGGCTGCCTGCAAGGACTGCCACAAGGCCGAGTACGCCGCCTGGGAGAAGACCAAGCACGCCAACGCGATCGGCCGGCTGTCGGAGTCGGAGCGCGAACCGGGCAAGTGCGTCCGCTGCCACGTGACCGGTGCGACCGAGCTGGCCGGGAAAAACGTCAATGCGGGCATCCAGTGTGAAGCCTGTCACGGCGCCGGGAAGGCTCACATCGCCGCGGCCGCGTCGGGCGCCGCCAAGCCGGGCGCGATCACGCTCAAGCCCGCGGAAGAGGTGTGCACGTCGTGCCACAACAAGACGTCGCCGCACTTCAAGTTCTTCTCGTACGCAGGGCTCGCGCCGCTCGTCCACCCTGTGAAATAGGACCGCCCGTTTTCTCCCGGTTGGTGTCTAATCGCTCCCAGGGGGAGCCATGCGCCAGTGGTGGATGTCGCCAGCCGCGAGCATCGTGCTGTTCGCGGCGTTCGGCTGCGCGTCCGCCCCCGCCAGGACGCCGGTCGCGCCCACGCCTGACCTGCAGTCCCGGCTTGCGGCCGCCAACGCCCTCCTTCGCGTCGGTTGCTTCGACTGCCTGACCGACGCCTTCCGCGAGTACGACGCCGTCCGCACCACCGCCCGCGCCGATGCCGCGACCGTCGACGCCGCCACCGCGGGAGCGGTCCGCTCCGCGCTGCTGCTCGATCTCCGCGAGCGCGAGCTCGGGATGTCCGACGACGGCTATCTTGCGCGCGCGCGGATCCTCGCCGGCGGTCGCGACGATCTGAACGCGCAGTTCTCTGCAGCGCTCGACATGATCGACACGATCTCATGGCGCGGCACTGTCAATGATGCGCAGACCGCTGCGATCGCGCGGCTCCTGAGGAACCGCGACTCGTGGCAGCCGTTGTTTCGGGGCCACGCGGGCGAGAGTCCGTTCGACGCGTACCTCTGGCTGACGATCGCGTGCGCGACCGGCGAGTCCGCGCGGTTGATGCAATTGGCGCCGAGCGAATTGATGGCGCCGTTCGACGCGTTCAGCGACGCCCCGCTCCTCGACTATAAGCTGGCCACCTGCGTCGGTCCGCGTCGGCCTGGCGGCCCGCCGACGGCGATGACCGCCGACGCCATCGTCGATCTCGTGAAGCGGGAGCCCAGGTTCGTGGAGCTCGACTACCTGCTGGGCGTTCAAGCGATCACGCGGGGCGATCTGGACGGCGCCGACGCCGATCTGCGCCGGGCCTACGCCTGGCATCCGGCGTGGCCAGCGGCGACGATCGCGCTGGCGAACGTCTCGCTCACCGCCGAGGACTTCGACGGGGCGCTCGCGTTCTACGAGAAAACGCTGGCGCTGTCGCCCGGGCATCACGACGCCGAGGTGGGCCGGCTCCGCGCGCTCAGCTACCTCGATCGCCACGACGAGGCGATCGCCGCGGCCAGCGCGATCATCGCAGGCCAATGGAACCGCGGGGACGGGTTTTACTGGCGCGCGTGGAACGAGATGCAGCTCGAGCGCTTCGATCCGGCGTGGACCGACATCGAGGACGCGTGGAAGATCTGGATCCACGCCGACGTGCCCAAGCTCGCGGGCATCATTGCCTACCAGCGGCACGAGCTGGAGGTGTCGCGCGCGAAGTTCGAGACCAGCCGGAAGATGAACGGCGGCGACTGCGAAACCGGTTTCTATCTCGGCCTGGTCAACGCCGAACTGCGGCTGTGGCAGCCGACCGTCGACGTCTTCGTGACGACGGTGAATTGCCTCGAGGGCTCGCGCCAGCAGATCACGCAGGAGATCGCGACGATCCAGGCGTCGAACACACCGCCGGAACGGAAGGCGCAGAAGATCGCCAGGCGCGAACGGCAGCTCGTCATCGAAACGCGGAGGCTCGCGACGTCGTGGTTCAATACCGCCGTCGGGTACTTCAATCTGTCGCAGAACACACAAGCACGGCAGTACGCGGAGAAAGTGAGCGACGACGAGCAATTCGGCGAGCGGGCGCGTGAACTGCTGAGCAGGCTCGTGAAGTAGCTGTATACTGAGAAGATGCCTTCGTCCCTGGAAGAGTCACCCGTGCCTGCCGCCCGGCCCGACATCGCGAATCCGCTCCGGCGCAACGTCGCCATCATCGCGCACGTCGATCACGGCAAGACGACGCTGGTCGATGCGCTGCTGCGCCAGAGCGGCGTCTTCCGCGCGAACGAGCGCGTCGCCGAGCGGGCGATGGACAGCAACGAGCTGGAGCGCGAGCGCGGCATCACGATCATGGCCAAGAACACGGCCGTGCACTACCACGACATGCTGATCAACATCGTCGACACGCCGGGCCACGCCGATTTCGGCGGCGAGGTCGAGCGCACGTTGTCGATGGTGGATGGCGTGATGCTGCTCGTCGACGCGTCCGAGGGACCGCTGCCGCAGACCCGATTCGTCCTGCGGAAGGCCCTCGAGCGCCGCCTGACGCCCATCGTCGTCATCAACAAGATCGACCGGCCGGACGCCCGCGCGCCGGAAGTCCTCAACGAGATTTACGACCTGTTCATCGATCTCGATGCCAACGAGGATCAGCTCGATTTTCCGGTGCTGTACACCAACGCGCGCACCGGCACGGCGACGCTAGACCCTGAAGGGGCGGGGGAGGATCTCCGGCCCCTGTTCGATGCGGTGGTCAAGCACGTGCCGCCGCCGCGCGGCAACCCGGACGCGCCGCTGCAGCTCCTGGTCGCCAACCTGGATTCGAGCGACTACCTCGGACGCATCGCGATCGGCCGGATCTTCAACGGCCGCGTGAAGATCGGCGACGCCGTTGCAGTGGTGAAGCTCGATACCGCCGTTCAGCACACGAAGGTCACCAAGCTCCTGGCCTTCGACGGCCTGAAGCGCGTGGACATTCAGGAGGCGTCCGCCGGCGACATCGTCTGCCTCGCGGGGATCGAGGACATCACGATCGGTGAGACCATCACCGACATGGAGCATCAGATCGCGATCCCGCCGACCGCGATCGACGAGCCCACCGTGTCGATGATTTTCGGCGTCAACACGTCGCCCGTGGCGGGCCGGGACGGCCAGTTCGTCACGTCGCGCCAGCTGAAAGACCGGCTCGAGCGCGAGCTGCTGGGGAACGTGTCGATCCGCGTCGAGCCGACCGACACGCCGGAGCAGATGAAGGTGGTCGGCCGCGGCGAGCTGCAGCTGTCGATTCTCATCGAGATGATGCGGCGCGAGGGGTTCGAGCTGCAGGTCTCGCGGCCCGACATCGTGACCAAGAATCTGAAGGGCGTCATCGTCGAACCGGTTGAGGAGCTGGTCATCGACGTGCCCGAAGATCACCAGGGCATCGTCATCGCGCAGGTCGGCGAGCGCAAAGGCGTGATGACGAAGATGGTCAACAACGGCAGCGGGCGCGTGCGGCTGGAGTTCCGCATTCCCGCGCGCGGCCTCATCGGCTTCCGTGCGCAGTTCATGACCGACACGAAGGGCACCGGCATCATGAACCACATCTTCTCGAGCTGGGAGCCGTGGCACGGCGCCATTCCGTCGCGGGCGAACGGCGCGCTGGTGGCCGACCGTTCGGGCGTGGCCACGTCCTACGCCATCTTCAACCTGCAGGAACGCGGCGAAATCTTCATCGACCCCGTCACCAACGTCTACGAGGGCATGATCATCGGCGAGAATTCACGGCCGGCCGACATGGACGTCAACGTGACCAAGGAAAAGAAGCAGACCAACATGCGCGCCTCGTCCGCCGACGAAGCGATCCGCCTCATCCCGCCGCGCCGGCTCGGCCTCGAGCAGGCGATCGAGTTCATCAACGACGATGAGCTGGTGGAGGTGACGCCGACGAGCATCCGGCTGCGCAAGAGGATTCTCTCAGCGAACATGAGGCCGAAGAAGACGGAATAGGGCCGGCCCCTCGGAGTATTATCGTCCTCGTGTTGAGTCGCAAAACCACCGGATCGGTCGTCTGTCCTTCGTGCGGATCGCTCGTCGGCGTCCGCGACGACAAGTGCTATTCCTGCGGCCGCGCGAACCCTGGGCTCTGGGGATTCGCGCCGATGCTGCGGCAGTTCGGCGCCGATCTCGGCTTCGTGCCGATCGTGATCGGCACCTCCTCGGTGATCTATGTGCTGACGCTGCTGGCGTCGGGATCCGAGGTCTCCGTGTTCAGCGGCGGCATGAACATTCTCGTGCCGAGCTCGAGAGCGTTGCTCGTCTTCGGCATGAGCGGCGCCATTCCGGTGTTTGTGCAGGGCCGCTGGTGGACGCTGCTGAGCGCGTCATGGATACACGGCAGTCTTCTGCACATCCTGTTCAACATGATGTGGGTGCGGCAGCTTGGCCCGGCCACCGCCGACGTCGTGGGGCCGGCGCGCACGGTGATCATCTACACGATAGCCGGCGTAAGCGGTTTCTTTCTGAGTTCGCTCGCAGGTTTCCTGCTCGCCGGCCTGCCGATTCCGATTCTCCACGGCGCGTATTACACGATGGGGGCGTCGGCGTCGATCTTCGGGCTGCTCGGGGCGCTCGTCCATTACGGCCGGAAGAGCGGGAGCCGCCTGATTCACGGTGAAGCGATGCGCTACGCCGTCATCCTGTTCGTGTTTGGTTTGATCATGCCGGGCGTCGACAACTACGCCCACGCCGGAGGCTTCCTCGGCGGGTACGCCGCGTCCGCGTTCATGAATCCCCTGACGCGCGAGCGCGGCGACCACGTGATTGGTGCCGTTGTCTGCCTCGCCGCCACGCTGCTCGCGATCGTGGCGTCCCTCCTCGTCGGCTTCAGGCTGATCTGATTCGGTTCGTCGGCGAGGTTATCGCGTCTTCTTGAGCTCCAGCTCTTCGTCGATCACGCGCTTGAATTCCTCGAACGGCTGCGCTCCCGTGATGGAGCGGCCGTTGATGAAGAAGGCCGGCGTGCCCGAGACGCCAAGCTCGTCCGCCGCCTGAATGTCGGCGTCGATGGTGGCCTTGTATTTGTGCCCGTCGAAGCAGGCGTTGAATTTCGCGCTGTCCAGACCCAGTTGGGAGGCGCTCTGTTTCAGGTCGGCGTCGCTCAGCTGGGCCGGGTTCGCGAACAGCCGATCGTGATATTGCCAGAACTTGCCCTGCTCGTTGGCGCATTGCGCCGCTTCGGCGGCCGGACGCGCGTTGGGGTGGTTCGGGAGCGGATAGTTCCGGTACACGAAATGGATTTTGTCGCCGTAGGCGCCGAGCACCTGGTCGACGACCGGGTTCGCGCGCAGGCAATACGGACACTGAAAGTCTGAGAACTCGATCATCTCGATCGGCGCGCCCGCCAATCCTTTCGCCGGGCTGTCGCCCGGCTTCACGGCCTGACGCGGCGGCTCGAGCATCACCTTCACCGGTGTCTTCGCTTTGAGCCGGTCGAGATACGCCTGCCGTGCGGCCTGGGTGCGCTCCTGGACCAGAAACGCGCGAATGGGGGCGCGCACCTGATCGAGCGTCGCGCCCTGCACGCGCTGCTGGTTCGCCTGATACCAGGCGGCGACCTCCTCGTCTGTCGGCGGCGCGATCTTGCTCGAGACTTCCTGGTCGACGAGCGCGACCTTGTCCAGCTTGCGCGCCTTGGCTTCCTGCTCGACGAGCAGATTGCCGACGAGGCTGTCGAGCGCCATGCGCCGCGCCTCGAACATCGCCTGCGACAGGTTCAGGTTGCCGAAGCTCGACGCCGGCTGTTGCAGCGCCAGGTCGTCGACCTGCGCCAACGTGATCGGCGTGGTGCCGACGGTGGCGACGACATCGGTGGCCGTCTGCTTCTTCGCCTGTTGCGCGGCCGTGGAGCAGGAGGCAAACAGCGCGGCGAACACGAGTACACGGGCAATACGCATCCTTTGATTATCTCTCACTTTTCGACGATCGCACGCTCAGGTCGGCCGCACCGTCTATTTGAGCTCGGTGATGATCGCGCGAGACTTTCCTCGCACGAGCTCCTCGGTGTGGACGCGGTCCCGGGCATTGAATCGAATCAACCCCGGTTGCAGATCGTTCACGACGCTCTGTCCCTCGGCTGTCGTCGATTTCAGGCCGCCGGTTTCGAGATACACGACGACGACGTCCTTGTCGTGAAAATGCATCGGCGTCGGCACGCCGGTCGTCCACGTGTAATCCCACACCACGACCTTGTCGTTCTCGAACAGCTTCTTGGAATTGGGTCGCGGGAACGCGTTGGGAAAACCCGACGTGTTGGCCAGAGGCGGCACGGCGTGATCCTTCAGCTCGATGACAATCGAGCCGGCCGGTGCGGCGTGCCCGGCTTCGGCGAACGCCACCCGCGGCGTCAGGCTGATGGATACGAACGGACGGGTTGGCGTCAGCGCCCGGCTGCCGGCCTTGGTCAGATCCCACACCGTCACGCGCTCGTTGTCGATGGCGGGCGTCGATGGTTGACCAGCCCCGAGGGCGACGGCCGCGACGATCGCCGACGCGAACAACACGACTTTCATCGCAACCAGCTACCAGCCACGAAATTTACTGCCCCAGGCGCTGTGGCAGGTCGGCGACGACGTACGCCATGACGGCGATCGCCGCGGCGCACTTGGCCATCTCCACCGGATCGATCTTGTCGATCGTGTCGGCCTGCGTGTGGTGAATGAGGAAGTACTTCGAGCCGTCCACCTCGAGCGACATCGCCGGGATCTTCCCCTCGGCCACGCTCGGCGCGATGTCGGCGCCTTCGCCGGTGTCGCCGATCTGATCCGCGGCGATGCCGCGAAGGAGCGACCCGATCGCCTTCACCGTCTGGCGCGCCGCCGCGGAGCCGGTGAAGCCGAAGCCCAGCGGCCGGAAGACGCCGCTGTCCGATTCCATCATCAAGACATGGTTCGCGAGCGTGTCGCGGTGCGCATCGCGATAGGCCTGGCCGCCTCGGCCGCCGTTCTCCTCGTTGGTCCAGAGCACCACGCGCACGGTCCGCCGCGGGCGCAGGTGCAGCTTCTTCATGATGCGCAGCGCCTCCCACGTCACCACGCACCCGCCCCCATCGTCGGTCGCGCCGGCGCCGACGTCCCACGAGTCGAGGTGACCGCCGATCACGACGACCTCATCCGGTTTCTCCCGCCCGCGAATCTCGCCGACGACGTTCGCCGACTCGACGTCCGGTTCGAAGTGCGCAGTCATCTTCAGGTTGACGGTGACCCGGTCGCCCCGGTCGACCATACGCTGGAGCCGGTCGGCGTCTTCCGAAGCGATCGCGGCCGCGGGGATCTTCGCCGCCTCAGCCGTGTATTGCAGCGCGCCGGTGTGCGGCAGCCGGAGTCCAGCGAGCCCGACCGATCGAATCAGCATTCCGACGGCGCCGTGGGCGGCGGCGCGTGAGGGGCCGCTCGCCCGAAAGCGCACCGTCTCGCCATAGTTTGTGTAAGGCACGTTGAAGACGACGATGCGTCCGCGCACCTGGGCAGCGGCGGCGTCGAGCTCCTCGAAGGTGTGGACCACGAGGATCTCGGCCTGGATGCCGTCCGGCGGCGTCGCGACGCTGTCCCCGAGGCCGAGCATGGCCATCGCGTGACGCGCGGGCTGGACGATCTCCGCGCTTTCGGCTCCGCGGACCCACCTGGGCACCATCGCCTTCTCGGTGTGGACGTTCTCGAGGCCATCATTCTTCATTTCCGCGACGGCCCATTGGATCGCGCGATCGAGCTGCGGCGTGCCGCTGAGGCGGTTGCCGACCGAATCGGTCAGCACCGCGAGGCGGCGCCACGCGAAGGTGTCGCTGAGGGCTTCGCCGATCAGCCGCGCGGCCGGCTCGCGGTATGGCTCGAGCCAGGGGGGCGGGGAATCGGCTCTGAGCGAGGTGGAAACGGTAACGGCGAAAAGTGCGAGAACAGCCACCACCACAGATTGACGGCGAGTCGCTGCGGTTGGCACGATCACTGTGAGTTCCTCCTGGCGTCAGTCTACAGCGCGTTGTTGGCGCGCGCCGCGGGCCGCGCCACCGCCTCCGGCTCCGGCGTGAAATCCTCGCCCGGGTTGATGAACCGGTCTTTTTCAAATCGATACTGCTTGTCGTGGAGCTGGCGGTACCGCCCGCCGCTCGCGAGCAGTTGTTCGTGCGTCCCGCGCTCGACGATTTCGCCGCCTTCGAGCACCAGAATCTGATCCGCGCTGCGAATCGTGGACAGGCGATGCGCGATGACGAACGTCGTCCGCCCCTCGCGCAGCGAGCGCAGGCCGTCCTGAATCAGCGCTTCGCTTTCGCTGTCGAGGCTTGACGTCGCCTCGTCGAGGATCAGGATTCTCGGGTTGGCGAGAATCGCCCGCGCGATCGCCACGCGCTGGCGCTGGCCGCCCGAGAGCCGCACGCCGCGCTCGCCGACGATCGTGTCGTACTGCTTCTCGAACCCCTCGATGAACTCGTCGCAGTGCGCGATCGCGCTGACCGCCTTGATCTCCTCGCGGCTCGCGTGCGGATTGCCATAAGCGATGTTGGCGGCGATCGTCCCGTCGAACAAGAAGTTGTCCTGCAACACGACGCCGAGCTGCGAGCGGTAGTCGCGCAGCTTGACCGTTATCAGATCGTGGCCGTCGACGAGCACGCGGCCCGAGAGAGGACGATTGAACGTCATGACGAGGCTGATGAGCGTGCTCTTGCCGGACCCGCTCGACCCGACGAGCGCCGTCGTCGAGCCGGCGGGCGCGTCGAAGCTCACGTGCTTGAGCACCGGCACGCCGGGGTTGTACTGGAAGCTCACATCGTCGAACGTCAGCTCTCCGCGGACGTTGGACAAGGGCTGACGCGACTCGTCCTCATCGTCCTCGGTCGCCATCTTGCGGATCTCGCGGATGCGGTCGAGGCCGGCGAACGCTTCGCTCATCTGCGTGCCGATCGACGCGAGCTGGATCACCGGCATGGTCATCAGCGCGGTGAGCGAGAGATAGGCGACCAGATCGCCGATGGTCATCCGTCCGGCGCGGATCGACGATCCGCCGACGAGAATCATCGCGATGACGATCGCGCCAATCACGAGGCTCGAGAACGCCGTGATCGCCGACACGCCCGTCAACGACTGCGCGACGTTTCTGAACAGACGGTGCGCCCCCTTGGCGAACACCAGTTCCTCGCGCTTTTCGGCCGTGTACGACTTGACGATGCGGACGCCGCCGAGCGACTCGGCGAGCCGGCCGGTCACCTCCGCGTTGATCTGCCCGCGCTCGCGGAAGAGCGGGCGCAGCCGGTTGAAGGCCATCGCCATGCCGCCGCCGAACGTGCCGAGAATGACGATGGTCACGCAGGTCAGGCGCCAGTTCAGATAGAAGAGGCAGCCGACCGCGATCACTGCCGTGATGAGCGATCCGGTGAGCTGCACGAGTCCGGTGCCGACGAGATTTCGAATGCCTTCGGCGTCCGTCATGATGCGCGAGATGAGGATGCCGGTCTTGGTCGAATCGAAGTAGCTAATCGGCAGCCGCATGACGTGCGCTTCGACGTCCTTGCGCATCTCGGTGATGGCGCGCTGGGCCGCCACGCCGAGGATTTGCGAGTTGCCGAACGAGGTGGCGGTCTCGACGAGCGTCGCCGCGCCCACCGCCATGGCGATCGTCGGCAGCAGATTCCAGTGCCCCTTGGCGATGACGTCGTCCATGAGCCACTTGGTGGACCAGGGAGCCACCAGGCCCGCGAAACGATTGACGAGCATCAGCGTCAGGCCAAGCGCGAGGCGTTTGCGGTGCTGCCAGATGAGGGCGCGCGCCTCTTCCCAGGCGCCGGGGGACAGTTTCTTCTTGGGTTGTTGAGGATCAGCCACGCTTCATCATACTGTGGCAGGCGGGAGGGGCAGGCTTGACGCTTCGAGCATTTCCGGGTCAGGCGCGCTGCAACACACGCTGGACTGCGGCCGCCATCCGCTCCCAGTTGGCCGTTTCTTCGGCGAGCTGTTTGCGGCCGGTCTTGGTGAGCCGGTAGAACTTCGCGCGCCGGTTGTGTTCGGAGGCGCCCCACGACGACTCGATCCCCCCCTGTTGCTCCAGCCGATGGAGCGCCGGGTAGAGCGAGCCCTGATTGACCTGGAGCACATCCTGCGAAATCTGCTGGAGCCGCTGCGCGATGCCCCAGCCGTGCAGGTCGCCCGACGAGAGCGTGCGCAGGATCAGCAGATCGAGCGTGCCTTGCAGGAGATCGCTCTTCCGTGTCTTCATAGTGTGCCCGGTCGGGTCTCTCCTGTAGACGTTCGACAACGACCATCGGTTCCCGGACCGATACATAGCGAAGCGAACGTTCAGATTCTTGGCGGACGAAGACGGTATAAGCCATTTAGAATCAATACGATGTAGACCCTCTGCGGACATCGCATTCAAGTCGGCATCAGTGAGACTCGCGATGGAGGTGGCGGCGTGCTCGACCCCCCTGGATTTGTCCGGACGATTCCGCTTCGTATTCTCGCCGAGCTGTTGGCGATCACCTTCGCAACAGAAATCGGCATCATGTTTCTTCTGCCGGCCATCCTCACGACCCGCCTGAGTGCATGGGCCGAAGCGAGCATCGACGCATGCCTGCTGGTCCTCATCCTGTCCCCGATCCTGTGGTGGCTGATTATCCGACCGCTGCAGCACGGGCATGAGGAATCGGCGTCCAGGTTAATCGGCCTGGTGACCGAGCAGTCGAAGATCCTTGAATCGTTCTTCAAGCACACACAAACGTGCCTGGTGTTTCTTGACAGGAGCTTCAACTTCATCCGCGTCAATGAGGCCTACGCGAAGGCCTGTCGGCGCGACGTCTCCGAATTCACCGGACGCAACCATTTCGAGCTCTACCCATCCGATGGGCTCAAAGCGGAATTCGAGCGTGTCGTTCAGACCAGAGAGCCCTTCCACGTTCTCGGCAGACCGTTCATATTCCCCGACCATTCGGAATGGGGCGTCACGTACTGGGACTTGACGCTGGTTCCGATCCAGGACGATCGAGGTGAAGTCGAGTTCCTGGTGTTTTCCCTCGACGACGTCACCGGGCGCAAGCGATCGGAAGAGGCCGTTCGAAACAGTGAGAATCGCTACCGGACGCTCGTCGACAATCTTCCGCAGCGGATATTCCTGAAGGACCAGAATTCCGTCTATGTTTCGATGAACGATCTTTACGCGAGCGACCTCAACGTGAAGGCAGTGGAGGCTGCGGGGAAGACCGACTACGATTTCTTCCCGAAGGAGCTCGCCGAGAAATACCGGACAGACGACGCGCGCGTCATGGCGTCTGGCCAGATAGAAGAGATCGATGAGGAGTACATCCAGGAGGGACAGCGGCTGACCATCCACATGGTCAAGACACCAGTGAGGGACCAGCAGGGCAGCACGACCGGCGTCCTGGGCATATTCTGGGACATCACTGAGCAGAAGCGAGTCCGGGACGCGTTGACGCTGGAAAGGGCGGCAGTGCGGGAGAGCGAGGCGCGCTATCGCTCCTTGTTCGAGAACCTGCTGAACGGCATTGCGTATTGCCGCATGCTGTTCGAGGACGACCGGCCTGTGGACTTCGTGTATCTCGAGGTGAATCGCACATTCGGAGAGCTGACGGAACTAAAGAATGTCGTTGGGAGAAGGGTCACCGAGGTCATCCCTGGCATCAGGCAGTCTCATCCGGAGGTGTTCGACATCTACGGCAGGGTGGCGTTAACGGGCCGGCCCGAGAGGTTTGAGGTGTACCTGAAGCCGCTCGAGAGGTGGCTGGCCATTTCTGTCTCCAGTCCGCGAAAGGGATATTTTGTCGCCGTGTTTGACAACATCACCGAGCGCAGGGTGGCGGAAGAGTCCCTGCGCCTCCAAAGCGCCGCGCTGCACGCCGCCGCTGATGCCATCATGATCACCGACCGCGCAGGCGTCATCGAGTGGGTCAACCCGGCGTTCAC
>OCZT010003158.1_pt1 | contig 16939 bp, 14 predicted proteins | sample 1539031 | NCBI WGS metagenome assembly OCZT01 (sample SAMEA3539308, study PRJEB22396) | soil metagenome | biome: tundra; feature: field; material: soil | place: USA | collected 2010-05 | depth 0.15 m | reverse complement strand
GCCTTTGACCGCACGCTGCACCGCGGCCGACGTCTCAGCGCGGCACGCGCCTATCTGCACCCGGTGATGGGCCGGTCCAATCTCGAGGTCAGGTGTCGTGCCTTCGTGACCAGGATTCTCTTCGAGGGACAGCGGGCCGTCGGCGTCGAGTTGAACGAGCACGGTCAGCGCCGCGACGTCCGAGCCGGCGAGGTGATCCTCTGCGGTGGTGCCTTCAACTCGCCGCACCTGCTCCAGCTGTCGGGCGTGGGCAACGCCGACGAACTGCGAGCGCTCGGCGCCGACGTCGTTCACGACCTTCCCGGCGTCGGAGAGAACCTCCAGGACCACCTGGAGGTCTACATCCAGCACTCGTGCACGCAGCCGGTCTCGGTCGCTCCCGCTCTCAAGTGGCGCAACCGGCCGATGGTCGGTGCGAAGTGGTTGTTCCTGCGCGCGGGCCCCGGGGCCACGAACCACTTCGAGGGGGGCGGCTTCGCGTGCAGCAACGAGGACGTCGCGTACCCGAACCTCATGTTCCACTTCCTACCTATCGCCATCCGTTACGACGGTTCGGCCCCGGCGGGCGGTCACGGCTACCAGGTCCACATCGGGCCGATGTACTCCGACGCGCGCGGCTCGGTGAAGTTGAAGTCGCTCGATCCTTCCGTACACCCCGCTCTGCGCTTCAATTACCTGTCGACCGAACAGGACCGGCGTGAATGGGTCGAGGCCGTGCACGTCGCGCGCGCCATCCTGGGCCAACCCGCCTTCGGTTCCTTCAGCGGCGGCGAGATCTCACCGGGACCACAGATCGCCACCGACCAGGAGATTCTCGACTGGGTCGCGCGAGACGGCGAGACGGCGTTGCACCCGTCATGCACGTGCAAGATGGGAACCGACGAGATGTCCGTCGTCGATCCGACCAGTATGCGAGTCCACGGACTCGAGGGGCTGCGTGTCGTGGACGCCTCGGTGATGCCCTACGTAACGAACGCCAACATCTTCGCCCCGGTGATGATGGTGGCCGAGAAGGCGGCCGACCTGATCATGGGTAACACGCCGCTGGCGCCGTCGACGGTGGGCTTCTACCGACGCGCGACCCCCGATTCCTCCAGTCGCGTCTAGGCCTCTACGCGTTGCGCTCTCGAATGGCCGTGACGAGCGCGGGGATGACCTCGTTGAGGTCGCCAATCACGGCCCAGTCGGCTCGCGCGATGATCGGTGCGTCGGGGTCGGTGTTGATCGCCACCACGTGTTTTGCGCTCTGGCAGCCCGCCAGGTGCTGGGTCGCCCCGCTGATCCCGCTCACCAGGTAGAGGTCGGGCGAGATCCGCGTCCCGGTCTGGCCGACCTGTTGATGGTGGGGACGCCAACCGAGACTGGTGACGGCCCGAGAGACGCCGACGGCCGCGCCGAGCAGTTGGGCCAGTTCGTCGATGGCTACGAAACCTTCGGCGCTGCCGACGCCCCGTCCGCCACCCACGACCACGCGGGCCTCGGCGAGGGAGATGCCTCCGCTGCGGCCCGTCCACTGCGCGACCACGACGTCCAGTTCCGACGCGTCCAGCGCGGGGTGGTGCTCGTGCACCGTCGTCGCGCTCGGTGTCGCGGCGCGCTGGGCCTGGACACCGTCGAAGGCCACCGTGAGTAGCGCCGTCGAACTGTCGAGCACGGCGTCCTCGATCAGGCTCCCACCCCAACGCTGACGGCTGAGCGAAACCGAGGATCCGATGCGCGTCGCGCCGAGGCAGTTCGCCACCATGGCGAGACCCGTCAGAGCCCCGACGTGGGCCATCACCTCGTTGCCCCGGTCGGTGCCCGCGGCGACCACGGTGTCGACCCCGGTCGCTTCCACGACGCCCAACAGCGCCCGGGCCCAGCCGGTGGGCGAGTAGGCGCGCAGTCCCTCGGACGTGATCGCGTGGACGTCGCGCACCCCGAAGGCGCCGAGCGTTTCGATCAGTCTCGCCTCACCCGGGCCGACGAGGGCCGCGGCGAGCGGCGAGCTCGACGACTCGGCGAGGGTCCGGGCGAAGGTGAGCGCGCGCAACGAGGCGTCGATCACGCCGTCGTCGTCGGTCTCGACGAGGCAGAGTACGCCCGTGGCGCCCGTCACGATAGGACCCCCAGCCGCTCGAGGAGGGCGAGCAGCGCGGGCACGGCGCCGACGCCGGTGCCGAGAATCTCGGCGCGCTCGCGCGCCTCGACCGGGACCCGCAACCGCTCGGTGCGCACCGCTCCGGCGCGCCCACTCACGGCGGTCTCGCGGACCGGTGCCTTCTTCGCGCGCATCCGTCCGGGCAGCGAGGGATAGCGCGGGAGGTTGATGCCCTCCTTCACCGCGATCACGCAGGGAAGGTTCAACTCGAACAGTTCGTCGCCACCTCGGAACTCGCGGCGCACGCGCACCGTGGTCGTCGCGAGGTCGAGATGTTTTACGCCGTTGACGCAGGGCCGAGCGAGGGCGTGCGCCACGCGCACGCCGACCTGGTAGTCGCCGGTGTCGGGGGCCTCGTTGCCGAAGAGGATCAGGTCGTAGGGCCCGTGCTCGGCCTCGTCGCGCCGTACGGCGTCCACGATGGCCTCGGCCGTCGAGAGGGCGTCCCACTCGGCGCCGTCGGTGACGAGGTGGACCAGCCGGGTCGCCCCGATCGCCGCCGCGTCGCGCAGCTGCTCGACGGCCTCGGGTGGACCGAGGGTCAGTACCGACGCGACGCCACCGTTCGCCTCGACGATGCGCACCGCCTCCTCGACGGCGCACTCCTCGTGGGGGCTCACCGTGAAGCCGAGCTGGCGGGTGTCGACTTCGCGCTCGTCGGGCGTGAGGCTGATCCGTGCGCCGACCATGGGCACGCGCTTCACACAGACCAGGACGTTCACGCTCAGCTCTTCACGCGCTCGTTGGTCGGGTCGAAGAGGGGCGTGGCGCCGACGACGTCGACGGTGACCGGATAGGTCTCGCCCAGGTACTCGACCTGCAACTTCGTGCCGACCTGGGCGTAGTCGCGGGGCAGGTAGCTGAGCAGGACGTGCTTGCCGAGTGACGGAGCCGACCCGGCGCTCGTGACGTAGGAGGGTCGGCCCTTCTCGTCCACCAGTCGTTCGCCCTCGAGGGTCGTGACCGGCTCTCCGCCGAGCATGTAGCGCAGCGTCCCGTCGCTCGAGCGGTGGTCGTCGACGCTCAGCGTGCAGAGCCGCGCGATCGGCTCTTGGCCGCGCTGGGCGACGTACGCGTCACGGCCGATGAAGTCGTCCTTCTTTACCGTCGTACGGGCCATGCCCGCCTCGACGATGGTGTAGTCGGCGCTGAGTTCGTTGCCAAAGGCGCGGTATCCCTTCTCGAGCCGGCCGGTGGTGGCGTAGACGCCGATGCCGACGGGCACGATGCCCGACTCTTGTCCGGCGGTCCACAGCGTGTCCCAGGCTCGGGCGCCTTCTTCCATTGGCACGTAGATCTCCCAGCCGAGTTCGCCGATGTAGGAGATGCGCGACGCGAGCACGCGGATCCCGTCGAGCTCGATGGTGCGGCACGTCCCGAAGGGGAAGCCCTCATGGGAGACGTCGTCTTCGGTGCAGCGCTTGAGCACGTCGCGCGCGCTCGGGCCCCACAGACCGAACGTCGTGTAGGCCGACGTGAGGTCGCTCAGCTGGGCCGAGCCGTCCGCGGGCAGGTGGTCGACGAACCACTTCTTCTCCGTCATACCGGTGTGCGCGCCGGTGACGACGCGGAACCACTGTGCGCCGAGCCGCATGATCGTGAGGTCGGACTTGAAGCCGCCGCGCTCGTCGAGCAGGGGGGTGTAGACGACACGCCCGACCGCCACGTCCAACTGGGCGACGGCGAGTCGCTGGAGGGTCGCCAGGGCACCCGGACCGGTGACGTCGAGTACCACGAAGGCCGACAGATCGGTGAGTCCGCAGCGCTCACGCAGCGCGAGGTGCTCGGCGTTGATGATCGGCGACCACCAGCGCGCCTCCCACTCGGCGCTGCGCTCCATGAGCCGCCCGGCGTAGGTGTCGAGCAGGGGACGGTTGCTCTCGTACCAGTAGGGACGTTCCCAGCCCGCGGTCTCGAAGAAGACGGCCCCGAGGTCGCGCTGCTGGTGGTAGGCGGGGCCGCGCCGGATGGGGCGCTCGGACTCCCACTGCTCAGCCGGGTGCACGATGCCGTACATCTTGTTGAAGCTCTCGCGTGCGCGTGCCTCGACGTGCTGGCGGGTGCGCTGGTGGTCGTGGAAGCGTGCGATGTCCGCTTCGTGCAGGTCGATCTCGGGCGCCTGGCCGTTCATCCACTCCGCGACAGCGCGCGCGATGCCCGGTCCCTCCTTGATCCAACTCGCGGCCACGGACCACAGGCCCTTCACCTCGGGCGTCTCGCCGAGCGCCGGGTTGCCGTCGGGGGTTATCGAGATGAGCCCGTTGATGGCGTAGCGGATGCCGACCGACTCGTCGCCCAGCAGTTCGGGCATCAGTTCGAGGGCGTCCTGGAGCTGGGGGTCGAAGTCGTCCTGGGTGAAGGGCATCTCGGTGGGCGAGAGAGCCGACTCCTCGATGGAGGGGATCTCGCCGGGCTGCACGATGATCGGGCGGTGGGCGTAGGAGCCGACCTCCAGGTCGCCGCCGTGCTGGCGCTCGTACATGTTGGTGTCCATGTCGCGCACGATCGGGTAGACGATCTCGCCGACGGTGTCGGCGAAGAGCGGAACCGGTCCGACGCTGATCATCTGGTGCACGATCGGGGTCAGTGGGATCGAGGCACCGGCCATCTCGGCGACGCGCGGGCTCCACACGCCGCCGCACACCGCCACGACGCCGGTCTCGATGACCCCCGAGCTCGTGCGCACCGCGCACACGCGGCTGCCGTCCTCGGTGCGCTCGATGCCGAGGACCTCGGTGTTGGCGCGTACCTCGAGCGCGCCCATCTCCTGGGCGCGCTCGCGCATGAGCGTGCCCGCGCGTAGCGAGTCGACCACGCCGACGGTCGGGAAGTAGAGGCCCTCGAGGATGGTCGATGGGTCGAGGTAGGGGACCAGCTCGGCGACGCGCGCGGGGCTGAGCAGCTCGCACGCAACGCCCCAGGCCTTGGCGGCCGACGCGCGTCGGCGAAGCTCCTGGCGACGCGCGTCGCTGCGCGCCACCTCGATGCCGCCGCTCTCGGTGAAGACACCGAGTTCCTTGTACTGCGCGGTGCTGTCGGCGGTGAGCTCGGTCATCATCTTGGAGTAGTCGACGGGGAAGATGAAGTTCGAGGCGTGCCCGGTCGAGCCGCCGGGGTTGGGCATCGGGCCCTTGTCGACCAGCACGAGGTCGCGCCAGCCGAGGCGGGCGAGGTGGTAGGCGAGGCTGTTGCCGACGATCCCGGCGCCAACGATGACCGCGCTGGCTCGGCTGGTGGGTTCGTTCATAGCGGTCATTTTTGCCTCCCGGGTCACGCGGCGCCAATCGTAAGTCGAAGTGGAAGAAGGCGCGAACTACCCGACGTTGGTGACGACCTCAGTCGCCCAGTTCGGTGCGTCGTCGGTTGACGTACTCCTCGAGTTCGGCGCGCACGGCGTCGTCGAGCGGTGGTGCCTCGTAGTCCTCGAGCTTCTTTTGGTAGATCGCGGTGGCCCGTGCGGCGGCGTCGAGGGCCCCCTCGCGCGACCAGCGCTCGAAGTTCATCGAGGACGAGAGCATCGGTCGATAGAAGCAGTCGCGGAACCGCGTCATCGTGTGCTCGGCCCCGAGGAAGTGCCCACCGTGGCCGACCTCGAGGTGGGCGTCGAACGCGAGCGCCGCCTCGTCGATCTCCAACGGCGTGAACTCGGTGCGCAGCATGCGCAGCAGCTCGACGTCGATGACGAACTTCTCGTAGCAGCTCACGAGGCCGCTCTCGAGCCAGCCCGCTGCGTGCATGACCATGTTGGTGCCCGCGAGGAACGTCGGCATCATCGTCATCAAGGCCTCGTAGGCGGCCTGTGCGTCGGGTGTCTGGCTCGAGGTGAGTCCGCCCCCGGTGCGAAAGGGCAGCCCGAAGTGGCGCGCCAGCTGGCCCGTGCAGAGCAGGCCGATCGCGGACTCGGGCGTGCCGAAGCACGGCGAGCCCGACTGCATGTCGATGTTCGAGAGGAACGAGCCGAAGATGACGGGACAGCCTGGGCGCACCAGCTGCGCGAGTGCGATGCCCGAGAGCGCCTCGGCCAGCTGCTGGACGAGCGCGGAGGGGATGGTCACCGGCGACATCGCCCCCATGAGCAAGAACGGAGTCAACACGACGGGCTGGTTCGCCCGGTTGTACTCGAACTGGGCGTCGAGCATCCGGTCGTCCCAACGCAGCGGCGAGTTGCAGTTGATCAGCGAGATCGTCGCCGGCGTGGTCTCGATGGTCTCGCGTCCGCCGAAGAGGATCTCGGTCATGGCGATGGTGTCGCGGGCGTTGGGACCCGAGACCACGTTGCCCATGTAGAACTTGTCGGTCAGGGTCTGGAGCGCGAAGATCATGTCGAGGTGGCGCGAGTCGAGCGGGACGTCGTTGGGCTCGCAGATGACCCCGCCCGCCGAGTCGAGCTCGGGGAAGCTCTGGGCGAGCTTGGTGAACTTGCGGAAGTCCTCCATCGTGGCGTCGTGGCGCACGCCGCCCTCGCGTACGAAGGGCGGACCGTAGACGCCGCTGAAGACCATGGCGTCGCCGCCGATGTGCACGGTGTTGGCGGGGTTACGCGCCTGGACGTCGAACTCGCGCGGGGCGAGCGCCACCTGGGCGAGCACGAACTCGGGGTCGAGGAACACGGTCTGGTCCTCGACCCGCTGGCCGGCGGCGCGGAAGAGTTCGACCGCCTCGGGCTTGACGAACTGGACCCCGATCTCGGAGACCAGGCGCTTCCATCCCCGGTCGATGATCGCCAGCGCGTCGGGAGAAAGCAACTCGTACCGGGCCATCTTGTTGATGAACATCGCCACCCCATTCCACGGGAACCGCGGCACGTGTCGCGCGCCGCGCTGAACCACATTGTAGAACTCCGTACTGTACTATGGAACTCATGCCGGTGAGCGTCATCTCCAAACCCTCGGGGTCCCAGTCGATCGACCGCGCCGCGACCCTCCTTCGCCAGGTGGTGGCCGCCACCGCGCCCGTGACGTTCGCCGAGCTGGCCGAGTCGACGGGTCTCGCCAAGAGCACCACGTCGCGGATCCTCAGCGCCCTGGAGCGCAACGGGCTGGTGCGTCGTGACCCGGCCGGCTTCGTGCCGGGCGACGTGTTCGTGCAGTACGCGCTGCGCGGTAACGCCGAGACGGACCTCGTCGGCGTGGCGACGCCCTACCTGGAGCGTCTCGGTGAGCGCAACCGCGAGACCGTCAACCTCGGCGTGCTGCGCCAGGGCCTCGTCGAGCAGATCGCCCAGGTCGACAGTCGCTACGTGCTGGGTGGGACCAGCTGGCTCGGGCGCTCCGAGCCCGTGCACGCCACCGCGCTGGGCAAGGTCTTTCTCGCCTGGGGTGTCGCGAGCGTGCCCTCAGGGCGCCTCGAGCGCCTGACGCCCCACACGATTCTCAACCGCGCCGACCTCGACGCCGACCTCGCCGACGTGCGTCGTCGCGGCTACGCCGTTGCGCAGGAGGAACTCGAAGAGGGACTCGTCGCCGTGGCGGCTCCGGTGCGTCGAAACGACGGCGTCGTCGTCGCCGCGATCTCGGTCTCGGGACCCTCGACCCGCTTCGGCGCGGCCCGGATCTCTGAGGTGGGTGCCCAGTGCGTGCACGAAGCCGACGCGCTGTCCGCGGCGCTCGGATTCCACGCGAAGAACGACAAGAGAGTGGGGGCGGCGTGAACAAGGATGAGCTGTTAAAGGAGATGTACGACTCGACACTGATGGGCAACGCTCCGGTGGTCCTCGAACTGACGAACGCGGGACTGGCGATGGGACTCAGCCCCGAGACGATCCTGTTCGACGCGTTGATCCCGTCGCTCGAGGAGGTCGGTGCGCGCTTCGAACGCGGCGACTACTTCGTGCCCGAGATGCTGGTGGCGGGGCGCGCCATGGCCGGCGCCCTCGACGTGCTGCGCCCGTTGATGGTCGCGACCGGCGTCGAGCCGGTGGGTACCTTCGTGATGGGCACGGTCAAGGGCGACGTGCACGACATCGGCAAGAACCTCGTGGACATCATGCTCGAGGGGGCGGGCTTTCACGTCATCGACCTGGGCGTCCAGGTCGCCCCCGAACGCTTCGTCGAGGCGATCCTCGAGCACAAGCCCGACATCGTGGGCTTCTCGGCCTTCCTCACCACGACCATGCCGATGTTCAAGGCGAACATGAACGCGCTGGAGAAGGCGGGGTTGCGCGACCAGGTCATCGTCATGGTCGGGGGCGCGCCGGTCACCCAAGAGTACGCCGACGCCGTCGGGGCCGACGGCTACGCGTCGGACGCCTCGATGGCGGTCAAACAGGCCAAGGGACTTCTGTTGGCCAAACGCGCCGGTGCCTCGGCCTAGAACTGCGAAGCGACATCATGCACACGATCCTGCGTTCGGCGACCCGCGAGGTCGTGATCGGTCACGACCAGCCCTTCTGCATCATCGGTGAGCGCATCAACCCCACCGGGCGCAAGACGTTCCAGGAGCAGTTGCGCGCCGGTGACCTCGGACGGATCCGGATCGACGTCGCCGAGCAGATCGCCGGCGGGGCCATGGTGCTCGACGTGAACATGGGCGTGCCGCTCGCCGACGAGGTGGACCTGATGGTCCAGGCCGTCACGCTCATCCAGGCCATCTCCGACCTGCCGCTCTGCATCGACTCGTCGGTCATCGAGGCGCTCGAAGCGGGACTGGCGACCTACGAGGGTAAGGCTCTGGTCAACTCGGTCACGGCCGAGGACGACCGTCTCGCGGCGATCCTGCCGCTGGTGAAGCGCCACGGCGCGGCGATCATCGCCCTGCCGAACGACGAGTTCGAGATTCCCGAGCAGCCCGAACGCCGCTTGGAGCTGACCCGCAAGATCGTCGAGGTGGCGACCGGCACCTACGGCATTGCGCTCGAGGACATCCTCATCGACCCCCTCGCGATGCCCATCGGCGCCGACACGTCGCTGGTCGCGAAGACCCTCGAGACCATCGCACTCATCCACGATGAGTTCGGGCTCAACATGACCCTCGGCGCCTCCAACGTCTCGTTCGGGATGCCCGACCGCGCGACGCTCGGCGCTTCCTTCCTCTCGATGGCGATGAAGACGGGGCTCACCAGCGCCATCATGGACGCGCGCTCGCCCCAGTTGGTGCGCGCGGTAAAGGCCGGCGACCTGATGCTCGACCGCGATCCGTGGGGTTCGGCGTGGATCGCCGCGCACCGCTCTGAACAGGTGTCGCGGGGCTCGTGAGCGCACCGGGCGTCGCGGACGGTTCGATCGAGGCGGGCGACCCCGAGCCCGCGCACGACGGTCGCGGGCGCTTGGACCTGCTCTTCGAACCCGCGGGGCGCAAAGTCCGGGTCCCGCCGGGCGTGATGCTCTTCGACGCCGCCAGCTGGAACGGCGTCGCGATCGACTCAACCTGTGGCGGGCACGGGACGTGTCGCAAGTGCAAGGTGCGTGTACTTGACGGCACCGCGCCGATCGGCACGCTCGACACGCGGGCCTTTTCGACCGACGAGCTGCGCGACGGTTGGCGCCTGGCGTGCCGGGTGGAGGTGCGCACCGACCTGCGCATCGACGTGCCGCCCCTCGTCACGCGCCCGAAGGCCGCGACGGTCGGCGTCGGACGCAAGGTCATCCTGCGCCCGGCCGTCCAGAAGCGCTACGTCGAGCTGACCGAGCCGACCCTGGCCGACCAGGTGAGCGACCTCGAGCGACTGCTCGCGAGCCTCGACGACCTCGAACTGCGCGCCGAGCTCGAGGTGCTGCGCACGCTCGGCCCGGTGCTGCGCGCCAGCGACTACAAGGTGACCGCCGTGGTCGTGGACGACGTCCTGATCGCCGTTGAGTCGGGCGACACGACGGAGCGGGCCTTCGCCATCGCCTTCGACCTCGGCACGACGACGGTCGTGGCGACGCTGCTCGACCTGTCGACGGGCATGCCCGTGGCGGTCCAGTCCATGCTCAACAAGCAGCAGCCCTTCGGCGCCGACGTGATCACGCGCATCAGCGCGATCATGATGGATGAGCGCGCCCTCGGGGAACTGACCCGTCTCGCCCACGAGGCCCTCGACGAACTGGCCCAGGCTGTGTGCGTCGAGGGCGGGGTGGACCCGAACGAGGTCTACGAGGTCGCCCTCGCGGGTAACGCCACGATGACCCACATCGTGCTCGGCATTGACCCCGAGGCGCTCGGGGTGGCCCCCTTCATCATGGCGACCAAGCTGTTCCCCGAGGTCCTGGCGAGCCAGGTCGGGGTGCAGGCGCACCCGAGGGCGCGTGCCGTCGTCTTTCCCTCCTTCGGTGCGTACGTCGGCGGCGACATCGTCGCGGGCTTGCTCGCCTCGGGGATGGACCGCGACTCGCGCCTGCGGCTCTTCCTCGACATCGGCACGAACTGCGAACTGGTGCTCGGCAACAACGACCGACTGCTCGCGACCGCCGCCCCGGCCGGCCCGGCCTTCGAGGGGGCGGCGATCCGTTGCGGGATGCGCGCCGCGCCCGGCGCCATCGAGGTCGTGAAGATCACCACCGAGGCATTGGAACTGGGCGTCATCGGCGACGTCGAGCCCGAGGGGCTCTGCGGTTCGGGTCTGGTGGACGTGGTCGCGGAACTGGTGGACCTCGGACTCATCGACACCTCGGGACGCTTCGTCACTGAAGAGCGGGCCGCGTCCCTCGCGCCCGGTGTCGCGTCGCGTCTCACCGTGCTCGGTGACGAGCGGGTCTTCGTGGTGCACTGGCGCGGCGAGGTCGGCGACGTCGAGCGCTCGATCTACCTCTCCCAGCGCGACGTGCGTGAGCTGCAGTTCGCCAAGGCGGCCATCGCGACCGGCTGGCGGATCCTGCTCGAAGAGGCCGGCGTGAAGGTCGAGGACCTTCAGCAGGTGCTGCTCGCGGGTTCCTTTGGCAGCTACCTCTCACCGGCGAGCGCGGTGCGCTTGGGCCTCGTGCCGAAACTGCCGGTGCTGCGCATCGTGAGCGCGGGCAACGTCGCGGGCGAGGGTGCCAAGATGGCGCTGCTGAGCTTGCGCGAGCGCGCGGGGGCCATGGCCTTGTTGGAGGAGGTGGAGTATGTCGAGCTATCCGACCGGACCGATTTCAACGACCGGTTCGTCGACCAGTTGGCCTTCCCCGACTGAGCTCGACGCACGGCCCAACACGGCGGTGATCGCGTGCGGGGCCCTCGCCGGACCGATCCGCGAGATCGTCGAGCGCCGCACGTGGCGCCTCGAGGTGCACCTGCTGCCGGCCCTGCTGCACAACCGGCCCGAGCGCATCGCGCCGCGCGTAGAGCGCCTCGCTCGCGAGCTCCAGGAACTGGGCCAGAACGTGGTGGTCGCCTACGCGGACTGTGGCACCTACGGCGCGCTCGACGACGTGTGCACGCGTCTCGAGCTCGGCCGTCTCGCCGGTCAGCACTGCTACGACGTCTTCGCGCGCGTCGATCGCCTGGCCGGTCTCTTCGCCGAAGAGCCCGGCACCTATCTGCTCACCGACTTCCTCGTTCGCACCTTCTCACGCACGGTGCTCGCCGAGCTCGGCCTCGACCGCCGCCCCGAACTCTGGCCCGACTACTTCGCCCACTACCGACGACTGGTCTGGCTGGCGCAGCGGTTCACGCCCGAGCTCGAGGCGGAGGCCCGCGCCATCGCCGAGCGGTTCGCCCTGCCCCTGGAGGTCCTGGTCGTCGGCACGGGCTCACTCGAAGATGAGCTTGAGGCCCTGCTCGAGCGTGCCGAAGTCCGTCGTGCGACCTCGTGCGACGCGGGGGTAGCGCGTGCGTAGCGGACTGCGCGCGATCGCGCCGATGCTGGTGACTCCTCGCTTCGAGGTCATCCCGACCGGCTCGATCGAGGAGTCGGTCGTCGAGTTCGTGCCCCCCGACGTCACCGTGACGGTGACGGCGTCGCCGAACAAGGGACTCGAGCCGACCCTTGACCTCGCCGAGCGGCTGCGCGCGCGCGGCTACCGGGTCGTGCCGCACGTCTCGGCGCGCCTGGTCGTGGACACCGCACACTTGAAAGAGGTCGTCGAGCGAATGGTGGCGTGCGGCGTCGAGAACGTCTTCGTGCCCGCGGGTGACGCCGACCCGCCGGCGGGGAGTTTCGACAGCGCGCTGTCGATGCTCAAGGAGCTCGACGGGCTCGGACGGCCGTTCGCCCAGGTGGGGATCACGGGCTATCCCGAGAGCCACCCCAACATCTCAGACGACGTGACCATCCAGGCCATGTGGGACAAGCGCCAGTTCGCGACCTACATCGTGAGCAACCTGTGTTTCGACGCGTCGATCGTGCGCCGCTGGATCACCCGGGTCCGTGGCCGGGGCGTCACCTTGCCGATCTACTTCGGACTGGCCGGCCCGGTCGGACAGACCAAGCTGTTGAACATGGCCACCAAGATCGGCGTCGGTGAGTCGGCGCGAATCCTCTCGGGTCACGCGAAGTGGATCGTGCGCATGGGCGCGCCCGGCGGCTACAGCCCGACGCGACTGCTCGAGCGCGCCGGTGCCACACTCGCCGACCCCATTTCGGTCGTCGGCGGCGTCCACCTGTTCACGTTCAACCAGCTCCGCGAGACCGAGGAGTGGCGTCAGTCGATCCTTGTCCAGCTACGCGTCGGCTGAACGGAAGCGTCCGCGACCGGGTAGCTAGGCGTCCTAGAGTCGGGGCGTGTCTGCTCGGTTGGTGAACCGCGCCAGGTGAGCACGACCGAAGGGGGCATCCTCGCATGGGGGAGAGTTCGTCAGACATTGTCGGGACGCCGGACGATCCGCTCGTCGAGGCTCGACACTTGGCCGAGGGCGCGTCCACGGCGGGCGTTCCGTTGCGCCTGCTCGGGGGTCTCGCGGTGCGCGTGCTCTGTCCGGACTTCCCACCGCGGCTGCGCCGCGACCAGGACATCGACTTCGGCTGCCTCTCCAAGGGCCGAAAGGACGTCATGGCCTTCCTCGAGTCGGCGGGGTGCGAACCCGACAAACGGTTCAATTCACTGAACGGCGACCGCCAGATGTACTTCAACGCCCCCTCGGGACGTCCGATCGACGTGATGGTCGATCGGCTCTCCATGTGCCACGTGCTCGACTTCCGACCCCGCTTCAAGGTCCTGTCGCTGACGCTTGACGTGGTGGACCTGTTGCTCACCAAGCTGCAGATCGTCGAGCTGAACGAGAAGGACGCCCGCGACATCCTCTATCTGCTCTCGGCCTTTCCGGTCGCCGGTGACAGCCCTGGCGAAGGCGTGCCCGAGATCGACCGGGACCGCTTCTGCAAGATTTTGGGCGCCGATTGGGGCTGGTGGCGCACGGTCACCGACAACCTGAACAAGTTGCCCCTGCTGGTCGGCGAGAGCCCCGGACTTTTGCCGGCCTTACCGCCCCACGACGCGCTGCGCAACGCCGAACGCCTGCTCGAGCTCGCCGACGCGACACCTAAGTCAGTGCAGTGGAAGGTGCGCTCGCGCGTCGGTGACCGGATGCGCTGGTACGAGCTGCCCGAAGAGGTCGCCCACTGAGCGTCATCCTTGACGAGCGTCGCCGCGCGTGATAAGCACCCCTCAACGGTTTGCTGGGGGAAGGGCCGCGTTGCGTTGCTTGGCGACCTCCCCACAGTCGGTCGTAGAGAGGCGGCGCAGTGAGGATCTTCTTCGCGACCGATATTCATGGCTCCGAGGTGTGCTGGAAGAAGTTCCTCAACGCCGCCGCCTTCTACAAGGCCGACCTCGTGATCCTCGGTGGCGACGTCACCGGCAAGGTCATGGTGCCGATCGTCGTCGGCAAGGGCTTCTACGAGGTCACGCTGTCGGGCGTGACCCATCACCTTGAGACCGAGGAGGAGGTCCGTACCATCGAGACCCAGATCCGCAACCGTGGGTTCTACCCGACGCGGATCTCGCCCGAGGAGCTGGCCACGCTCAACGAGGAGGACGGCTCGATCGACCGCCGCTTCACCGTCGAGATGGTCCACACCCTGGACCGGTGGCTCGACATGGCCGACGGCAAGCTCAAGGGCGGCGAGATCCCGTGTTTCGTCAACGGCGGCAACGACGACACCTTCGATATCGACCCGGTGATCGAGGCGAGCCCGTGCGTCACCTTCACCGAGGGCAAGGTCGTCGACCTCGGCGGCTTCTACCTGGCCTCGATGGGCTACACCAACCCCACCCCGTGGGATACCTTCCGCGAGGGCTCCGAGGAGGACCTCGCCAAGCGAATCGACGACGTCGTGAACCAGATCCCCGACATGGACCGGGCGATCTTCAACTTCCACGCCCCGCCCTTCAACTCGGGCCTCGACGACGCACCGGCGCTCGACGAGAACCTGCGCCCGACGCACGGCGGCGCGGTGATGAAGCCCGTCGGATCGACCGCGGTGCGCGACGCCATCACGTCGCGCCAGCCAATGCTCTCGGTCCACGGCCACATCCACGAGTCCAAGGGCGTCACCAAGATCGGTCGGACCCTGGCGATCAACCCGGGCAGTGTCTACACCGACGGCGTCCTGCAGGGCGCCGTCATCGATCTCAACGAAAAGAAGAAGAAGGTGACGAGGTACATCCTCGTCAACGGCTGAGAGCGCATCGTCAACGACAAGGGGGAGTATGTCAATCAAAGAGGATTCCGAGGGAGTAGGGGGGAAGTCGGCCGGGTCCGAAGCGCCGACGCTCTTTCTTCGAAAAGCGACCGGCTTGGTGCGCGGGTGGAGCGTGCGCGACGCGATCATCTACGCCTGCCTGTCGACGAACATCATCACGCTGGGCATCTACGAGTTCTCGTTCAACTCGTTCATCCCCAAGGGTCAGCTCCTCACCGGCGTGATCATCTCGGCGGTGTGGGTCTCGTTCCTGGTAATCACCTACACCGGCCTGATCGTCACGATCCCGAGGGCTGGCGGTGACTACGTCTGGCAGAGCCGGATCCTCGGTGGGCCCGTCGGCTTCGTGTTCTCCGCGACCGGGTGGTGGTTCATCCTGTGGCTCTGGGCACCGATCTATGGGACCGTCCTCAACGTCGAGCTGATCCAGCCGCTCTTCTACACGCTGGGCTGGAAGGGCGCCGCGGCGTACTTCGGGACCCACAACGGGTCCTTCACGATCTCGATCATCACGATCGCCCTGGCCGGGATCTTGGTGTCGCTCGGCATGAGCGGCTACGCCAGGATCCAGAAGTGGTGCTTCGCCGGCGGCATGGTCGGATTCCTGGTGATCACTGCGCTGCTCCTCTTCTCCTCACACACGAGCTTCGTGAACTCGGTCAACCTCGAGGCCCACAAGTACTTCGGCACCTCCAACTACTACGGCGCGACCCAGTCGGCAGCCAAGGCACTTTCCTACGCGGCACCGCACTTCGGTCTGAACGCGTGGGGAGCGAGCTTCGCGCTCGTGCCGATGCTCATGTTCTACCTATTGTGGCCGAACTGGGGCTCGACGCTCTACGGCGAGGTGCGCGGCGCGAGCGACTTCAAGCGGGTCTTCACGGGAATGTTCTCGGGCCTTTGGCTGACGGTGCTGCTGTCGGTGGTATTCCTGCTCCTGATGGCCAAGACCGTCGGCTGGGACTTCTACAACAACGCGAACGCGACGTTCTGGGGCGGCAAAGGGGCGATCCCCATCTGGCCGTACCCGATCATGATGGCGGGCTGGTTGGTCCACAGCACCGTGTTCCAGGTGGCGCTAATTCTGCTGATGAGCCTGTGGTTCTTCGGCTGGGTGGGAACGCTCTTCCTCTCGTCCACCCGAGTGATCTTCGCCGCGGCCTTTGACCGCGTGCTTCCCGACGCGGCGGCCACGGTCTCCGAGAAGCGCAAAGTCCCGATCGCTTCGCTTTTTCTCATGCTGCTGCCCGCGGTGGGACTCAGCGCGATCTACGCCTACTCGGCCAAGTTCGTGACGTACACCCTGGACGCGACGCTGGTGATCGCGGTGACCTACATGGTGAGTGCGTTCGCGGTCCTGATTCTGCCGTGGCGCAGGCCCGAACTCTGGGCGGCCTCGGCGGCGAGCCGGTTCAAGATCGGCGGCGTGCCGATCGTGCCGGTGGCCGGACTCATCACGATGGGCCTGATCATCTTCAACCTCTACGAATGGCTGAAGAACCCCGCCTACGGCGTCAACAACCACGGGTCGCTGGTCTTCATGGCGTTGATGTACCTCTTGGCGATCGTCGTGTACGTCATCGCGAGACTGATCCGCAAGCGCCAAGGCATCGACCTCGGCCTCATCAACAAGGAGATCCCCGTCGAATAGACGTCTGGCTCGCCGAGCGGTCGTGCCCCGGTTGCCAGTCAGTCGGGGCACGACCGGGGGAGGGTCGTGACGGATCACCTGCGGCGCACACGTTCGCCGAGTGGTGGGCGGAGCCGGTACCTTGGGTGCAACGAAGCGGGTACGGGGGAGGGCTCCGATGAGTAACGGTTCAATGCGCGTCGTCGAGAATTTCATCGACGGCCACTCGGTGGCCACAAACTCCGATGAGGTGATGGCGGTGATCAACCCGTCGACGGGAGAGCCGATCGCCGACGTGGGCGCGTCGACCAAAGGTGACGTCGACGCGGCGGTGCGGGCGGCGTCGCGGGCGTTTCGTGAGTGGTCCGGCCTCACGCCGTCCGAGCGCTCCCGACGACTGCACCTCCTGGCGGACCTGTTCGAGCGTGAACTTTCGAGATTCGCTGACCTTGAGGTACTCGATACCGGTAAGCCGTGCTCGAGCGCGCACGACGTCGAATTTCCCGCGATCGCCGACGCCCTTCGCCACTTCGCCGGCGCCGCACGGATGAGCACGGGCCAGACGGGCGCGGACTTCGCACTCGGTCACTCCTTTTACCTACAGATCGGAAGAGCACACGTCTGAACTCCA
>OCZT010003157.1_pt1 | contig 16939 bp, 10 predicted proteins | sample 1539031 | NCBI WGS metagenome assembly OCZT01 (sample SAMEA3539308, study PRJEB22396) | soil metagenome | biome: tundra; feature: field; material: soil | place: USA | collected 2010-05 | depth 0.15 m | reverse complement strand
TTTCGCCAAACCAGCCGTTGTTGGTGAGGTTTACCAGGAAGTCGGTGTCGTCGTCCGCGGCTTCGCGGGCGGTGCCCGGGAAAGTGTCTTCGAAGCAGATCAACGGCGAGACGTTCACGCGAGGCCGGGTGAGGACAAACGGGACGGGACCCTCGCCGGGGGTGAAGCCGCCTTCGATGGGGGTGAACCATTTAACGAAGGGCAGCCAGCGCACGAGCGGGATATATTCGCCGAAGACAACGAGTTTGCGCTTGCGGTAACGGGCGATGAATTCACCGTCCGGGCTGACGAGGAAGCTGGCATTGTAATACTCATAGTCATCCGGACCCGCGGGCGAAGCGGGCCGGCCAAGGTCGTCGGAACCAAGGATGAGCCAGACATGATGCTGGCGAACGAGGTTGGTGATGGCGGAATAGAGATTAGTATTCCAGCGGGCGAAGCTGGGGACGGCGGCTTCGGGCCAGACCAACAGGTCGGTCCGGTTGGTCAGGGCCTGTTCGGAAAGGTGTATCAGCTCGTGGAACCGGTCCATGTCCCGGCTGGTGTCCCAGATTAGCGTTTGGGGAATGCTGGGTTGAATGAGGGCCACATTTAGTGTGCGGTCGGGAGCAGGGCCTCGAACGAGCTGTCGGAGGCCGAAGTTGAATAGAAGGGCCAGGACCAGGGCCGGGAGAAAGATTTCGCCGACCCAGATAGATCGGGTGGTCGGCCGCAGCACGACCATGAGGCCGGCAGAGAGCAGCGAGAGGGAAACCCAAACGATAATGAACGACACGCCGTAAATGCCAGTGACCGAGGCGATCTGAACGAGCGGCACCATTTGATACTGGGAAGCGCCCAGCAGGTTCCAGGGAAAACCGGTGAAGAGCCGCACCACGAGCATTTCGAGGGCAACCCAAAGCGCGGCTCCAGTTATGGCCCAAAGAGCGCGCCGGCTCCAGCTCCGGGCCAGGACCCCATCGAGGCGCAGGGCCGAGAAAACGGACGGCTCGGCAGGGCCTGGGAGTCTCGGCTTGGAGTTCGCGGCGCGTGATAAAAACCACACCCAGGTGGCGGGGTAAAGCGCCAGATACGCGCTCAACGAGAGCCAGCCGGCGGCCGGGCCGAGCGGGATTGAATGCCAGCGGTAGGGAATCAGTAAAAGCCAGTAAAGGGAGGCGAGGTAATAGGCCAGGCCGGCAACGTAACCGATCCGGAAGCTTTCCCAGCCGCCTTTGCCCAGCGCGGCCGCGAGCATCAGCCCGGGGGCAACCCACGCCAGGCCGGCAATGCCGAGCTTAGGTAAGGCGGCGGCCAGCAGGAGCCCTGCGAGAGTCGCCGTAAGGTAACGACTTCGCATGATTGGGCTGGCCCAGAAGTAACTCACCCGCCCCAGCTTGCCGATAACCCGTCGAAAGGCAAGGCTGCGGACTTGGAATTGCCACTCGTCAAATAACCCATTTGCCGTGATAATCAATTGTGCCGTTCTTGAGGAACACAAAGCTTGTTGAAGAGGTCCATGCGTTGTTCCAACGGCATTGGCAACGTGCACTGCGGATTCGGGAACGGATCCGCTTCAACGAAGAGGCGTTTCACCTGTTGCTGGCCGGCGGCGTGGGGGTGATCGGCGGGCTGGTGAACATCTGCTTCTATTACGCGACCGAGTCGGTAAGGCTGCTCTTTCTGCGGCAGCCGGGCGAACTGGTGGAAGTCGCCGAAAAGATGGTCCCCTGGCAGCGGGTGCTGACGCCGACCATCGGTGGCTTGTGCGCAGGGCTAGTGCTGCATTGGGGCTTGCGGATGGCCGGGCCGCTGCGTTCGAGCAACCTGCTCGAGGTGGTCGTAGCCGGCGATGGGCGTTTGCCGTTTCGCAGCGGCGTTGTGAAATTCTTATCCTCGCTGGTAACGATTGGCTCGGGTGGCTCGATCGGACGGGAGGGGGGCATTGTGCAACTGGCGGCCACTCTGGCGTCGAAATGGGGCCAAGTGGCAAAGTGGCAGCCGTATCGGCTGCGACTGCTGGTGGGGTGCGGGGCGGCCTCGGGGATTGCGTCGGCGTATAATGCGCCGATTTCCGGGGCGGTGTTCGCGGCGCTGATCGTGTTGGGGAACTTCTCCATGAACCTCTTTGCGCCGCTCGTATTCGCGTCGGTGGTGGCGACGATGGTATCGCGGAGTTTCTTCGGCATCCAGCCGTGGTACTCGGTGCCGCCGTTCGAGTTCACGAGCCTGACGCAACTGCCGTGGTTTGTGTGCCTGGGGATCTTGAGCGGCGCCATGGGGGCGCTCTTCATGAAGATGCTGAACGTCTCCGAAGCGGCTTTCAGGCGGGTGCAGGCCCCGCTCTACGTCCGGCTCGCGCTGGGGGGACTGGTGGTGGGGCTGATCGCGGTTTGGTATCCCGGGGTGTGGGGCAACGGCTACGTGATCACGAACCGCATTTTGCAGGGGGATTACGGAGCGCCGACGTTCTCCGCCAAGGATATCGCGGGTCTGGAATGGTTTGCCGTCAAGCTGAAACAGCCCGCCCCAGGGGATGAACTTACCAGGTATCTGGCGACGCAACTTGCGCCCGCGACACAAAACCTGCTGTCTGATTATGCCGGTGGAGAGTCTGTGCAATTGGAAAACGCGCTCGCGGCGGACCTGAACCGAATCACCCGGAGCGGGTTGCTCTACGAAACCGAGCGATTTACCAATGTAACGTTGACGGCAAGGACAAAGCGCTTGCTGGAGCGAAAACCGCAAGGGCTGGACCTGGTACGGCTGAATCGGAGGCTATTGCTGGAGGCTTATCCGCTGGAGATGTCACACACTCACTGGCGCCAGGCCGCCGCAGCGGGTCTGCTGTTTTTGGCGGGACTGTTCGTAGCAAAACTGGTGGCGACGCTGGTCACGGTGGGTTCGGGCGCAGTGGGAGGGGTGTTCACCCCAACGCTGTTCCTGGGTGCCGGATTGGGGGCGACATTTGCTTTGTTGCTGCAACAATTGGGCGCAGGCGAGGAGTTGCCGATTGCCGTATTCGGGGTGGTGGGCATGGGGAGCATGCTGGCGGCGACGACGCGCTCCCCCTTGCTGGCGATGATCATGGTCTTCGAGATCTCGCTAGACTATTCACTGATGCCGCCGCTGATGCTGGCGTGCGTGGTGTCCATCCTGGTGGCGAGGCGGCTGCATCCTGAATCGATCTACACGGAGCCGCTGCGACGCAAAGGACTGATCGTCCCGCAAGAGGCAACGGCGTCCGAAGCCGCCGCCGAGCGCACGGTCGGGGATGTCATGCGCGCGCCGGTGCTGCCCGTCCGCGAGACGGCGACGTTGCGGGAGATCGCCAACCGGTTCCTCACCGGGGCGAACAACTTCCTGCCCGTGGTCGATTCGAGGCAACAGTTGGTGGGCCTGGTCGCGTTGCAGGATTTGAAGGAATACCTGGGGGCGGACGATGAATTCCAAGGCGTGATCGCCTACGACTTCATGCGGCCCCCGCCAGCGTGCGTGACGCCGAATCAACGGTTGCTGGACGTGCTGCCTGTGGTGCTGGCGAGCGAACAGCGCAACATACCGGTGGTCAACACGCTGAAGGAGAACCGGTTGATCGGCGCGCTGCCGCGCGCGGAAGTGCTGGGCATGTTCTCCGAAGCGATTGCTGCCAGCAGCCGGTCGGAAGCATAGCGCTGGCGAATAGTTGTTTGGCCGGCACCGGCCGGCTCAGAGCAGGTAGGCCAGGATGCCGAGAGCTTCCGCAGCAAGCCAGATGACCAGCACCGCCTGCGTGCGGGTGAGGCCGCGCCGAACCAGCCGGTGGGAAAGATGGTTGGTGTCGCCTTGATAGAACGGTTGGCCGAGGCGCCAGCGGAGGAGAACAACCCAAACCATATCCGCCAACGGGATGGCCAGGACCAGGAGCGGAATCAAGACCGCCCACCGGCGCAGGTGCCGCGCGGAATAGAAGTGGGGCAGGATCGCCAATACCGCCAATAGATACCCGACGAGATGACTGCCCGCGTCACCGAGAAAGGCGCGGGCTTGCGGGAAATTGTAGGGGAGAAAACCGAGCAGGGCGCCAAAGGTCAGGAAGGCGATCAGAGCGACCAGGTATTGGCCATCCCCTGCGGCGAGAATGGCGAAATGGCAGGCCCCGATCGCGCCCAACCCCGCGCAGAGGCCGTTCATATTGTCCATGAAGTTGAAAGCGTTGATGACGGTGAGAATCCACAAAATGGTGATAACGTAGCTGAATAGGATGCTGGGCACGAAGAGCGTGATGCGCGCGCCGGTCGCAGCAACGAGGGCGGCGATGAGCAGTTGGCCGGCGAACTTGGCGCGCGGTTTCAGCTCATGCTTATCGTCCAACCAGCCAACCCACAACATGCCGAACGCGCCGAGAAAAATGCCGGTCAGCTCGATGGCGCGCCGGCCCAGGCCATATTGCAGCAGAAACGCGGAGTTGGGGTCCAAATGAATAAAACGGCCAATGTCACGGGAAATCGGGTCGGTGAGGACAGCACTTCCTCCACCGTTGCCCCCTGTCCTTTGCCACCAAAGTGCCAGGCCGGCCAGCAGGGTTGGAACCAACAAGCCCGTCATGACGGCCAATCCGCCCGCCAAAGGGATCGGCCGGTCGTGAATCTTGCGGTAGCCGGGATCATCGACCAACCCGGTGCGCAGACACCATCTGCGCCACAACGGGAGGGAAGCCAGCACTGTGAAACACGCGCTCACGGCAGCCAATAGATAGACGTTGCCGGGGAAAGTCACGCCGGGGAGCCTTTCAATCGCAAGTAGAGTTGGTGCAGGTCGTCCACCATGCGTTGGACACCGAAACGCTGCTGGACGAACTGCCGGCCGCATTGGCCCAGGCGCTTGCGCAGCGCGGCGTCCTGAGCCAGTCGCAGCAGCCGTTCGTGCAGCCCGCCCAAATCACCCGGCTGCAACAAGAACCCGGTCTCATTCTCCAGGCAGACCTCCCGGGCGCCGTCCAAATCGTAAGCGACAACGGGCCGGGCGGCGGCCAACGCCTGGGGCAGCGCGCGGGGCAAGCCCTCCCGCAACGATAAATGCACCAGCATATCCATGATACCCACTAACGGCGGCACGGCTGTCGGGGCGACCAGACCGCTGAAGACCACATGCTGTTGGAGTCCGAGGGCTTGAACCTGCCTCTCGAAGCGCCCGCGCCAGGGTCCATCGCCCACCAGCAGGAATTTGATCCGGGGACAACTGCGGATGAGCTTCGGCGCAATGGCCAGCAAGTCGTCGTGTCCTTTGAGCTTAAAGAGACGGGCGATCTTGCCAATGACGATGTCCTCCGGCAAGAGGCCGAGCCGGGCGCGAAGCTGGAGATCGTTGGTCGAGGAAAGGAAAGGTTCGAGCGGGAACCCGCTGACGATGTTCGTGAACTGGTCCGACCGCCCAATACCGGCGGCCAGGTATTGCCGCTTCATCGCCTCGGCCACGACAACGAAGTGGGTGGTGGCCCGGGCGGCGTAACGCTCCGCCGCACGAAACAGCGCGTTGGCGAACGGCCCTTGAAAGCTGCCGAATGACGGCCCGTGAATCGTGTGCAGAATGATCGGCACGCCCGCTCGAGCGGCGGCCAGTCGGCCCAGAATCCCGGCTTTGCCGCTGTGGGTGTGGACGATCTCGGGACGACGCACGCGAAACAATTCGGTGAGCCTCCTCCACGCCAAACCGTCCTTCCAAGGGTGAAGCGGACGGACCAGTTCGGGCACAATGGTGAGCAGAGGCGGATAGCCGGCGAGCAGAGACTCCAACGAGCCTTCCCGCCCGAGCGTTGGGCCGGCAACCAGATCGACCTCGAGGCCCGGCTTCTCGCGCAGGCCCAGCACGGACGCAATAGTGTTTTCCTGAGCGCCCCCTACGATTAAGCGCGTGATGACGTGTGTGACCCGCATCCTCCGGTGCCCTCAAGGCGAGCCCGGCTGGAGTTCTTTAAGGCGCGCGCTGACGAGCCTGGCCTCGGCGGTGTTGGTATGGGCGTTGGCCAGGTAGAACTGGTAGTTCCGGATCGCCGCATTGGTGTCGTTTTTCCGCCAGGCAACCTCCCCCAGGCCGTAGTAGATCTGGAAAGCGGAGGGAAAGGCCTTTTGCAGGACCTCGTAATCACGCTGGGCGGCCTCGAGCTTGTCGCCCCGCAAATAGGCGATAGCGCGGTTCAGCCGCGCCGACGAGTTGGTGGTGTCCATCGCCAACACCTTGGTAAGCGGGGGAATGGCCTGGTCATAGGCGCCGATCTGCATGCAGATGAAGCCTTTATTGATGAGCACATTCATGTTGGTGGGGGCAGCGGTGAGCTGCTGTTCGACGGCCATGAGTGCATTGGAGTAACATCCGTACCGCATCTGTGCGTAGGTATTCGTGTCTGAACCGGTCTTGGTCGCAAGGAGGTTGTCAAAGTAACTTCCATACTTCATGTACACCTGCATGGCGGTCGCCAGCAGATCCGCGTCGCCGGAATTCTGCCGCAACGCAGCCTGCACAGCGCCCTCCGCTCCGCGTACATCCTCCAGGGCCAAATGGGCGGAGGCTTCGACGAAAAGCAACTCAACCCGGTTGGTCTGGGCGACTTTGCTCAATTCAGGATCGTCGTGGACCTGATTGACCAGCTTGAGGGCCTGGCTAGGCATCGCGCTAATGATATACAATTGCCCGAGCCAAATACGGGCGACAATATTCCCGTGAGCCAGCGTTATGACGCGATCGAATTGTGCCGCCGCCTGGCGGTAGAGGTTGCTACCGACCAACACGCGGCCCTGTTCGTAACAGAAATTCGGTTCGTCGAACGGCCCATTCTCGCTCAGGATATCGTCCCATTTTCGGTACTTGCCAAACTGATCCTCAATGGACTTGGACACCTGGACCGCACTCTTGCGCCGAGCTAGCAAGTTCTTGTTGCACTCGAAGTTGACCTGCGCGACGAGATTGTCGGGATTCAAGTCCAGAGCGCGCTCGAAATGCGCCGCCGCGTTTGTCAATTGGCCGCTCTTCTGCATTTCGACGCCCCAATAGTCGAGCGCGCGGGAGTAAAACCCGGCCACGGTAGCGACGTCGCTGTTGGATTCCTTGGTAAGATGGGCTTGCTCCATCAGATTCTTCAGAATGCCGGGCCTCTTGCCTCCACGAGGAGGCGCGATGACTGCCTCCAGCGGCTGGAGCGCTTGTTTGTCAGTCTTCGCCCAAAAGCTTTCGTTCTCGGCAATCAGCTCGGAGTTTGGCAGCGGCGCGAAAAGGAGGTTGGTCGAATACGGAACAAGCTTGTAAACCAAGCCATGTGTTTCCGGATAGTAGAATTCGAAATAGTAGCCGAAGCTGGGGTGCAGGTAGTAAACGTCGTTTGCCTGGACCAGAGGTGAAATCAACCGGAGCAACAGGATTGGATCGGCGCGCTGCACAATGCTCTTCGGGGGATTGCTTTCCCAAACTTGCGGGTATTTCTTCGCGAGAAACCGGTGATAATCGGGCGAAGCCAGCGCGGCGGTGTCCAGGAACAAATCCTCCTCGCCCCGGCCACTTCGGACGGCGTAGGCGTGCAAAAGCATCAATCGGCGGGGATCATCGCTGAGCAGAACGGCGCGTTTTGGCGGTAGGGCTTCCGCCATCAACGCCGCGAAATGCTTGAGCACGGGGCCGTTGGTGATGCGAATCTGGGGCAGGTTTCTGTAAACCAGGGCCGCCGGAGCCAACAGCAGAAGCAGCCAGATAGCGCCGCTGATGACGTTGTTGAGCAGGCGCACATTGGGTGATATGCGCCGGCCGCGTTGGGGCTTTCCGCGGAACAATAGTAAGAAATACCCACTACAATATCCTACGCTCAGGGCGCCCAAGTAGTAGTAGCTCAGGAAGGGCCCGTAACCCCGGCTGCGAGGGGTGAAAGGCGGATTGAGCGCAATCCAAACGAGGACGCAGAGAAACAAGCCGTGGACGAGATGAAAGATGAGCGTGGCTATAGCGATACCCAGCTTGCTGGTGTCACCGGAAAAGGAAGGCCACCGAATGCCAATGATGATGAGCGGCACCAATGTGGGCAGCGCCAGCAACAACCCCTCGATCCGGTTTTGATTGCAAAACCTGAAAATGCTCAGGAGGGCATATCTCTGGCTGGCCAGGTTGAATTTGAGCGCCGACCAAAAGGGCACCGACGCGCCGTCGCCGAGCCAGGCCACCAGTGGCAGAACGAAGTAAAGCGACAAACCGGCCACGCCGCACAAACCCATGCGCGCCAGGAAACGCAGGTCGAAAAAGCGCAGGCCCTTAATCCAGACCAGTGTCACCAGGAAGGCCGGGAAAAAGCCTAACATCGCCCAATTGTTGGTCATCCCCAGGCCAAAGGCCAATGAGGCGCGCAGGAGCCAAGACTCGCGGTCGGTGATGCGATACTCCAGCACACATCGAACCGCATAGGCGAGGAGCAGCAGATCGAACATGTCTGCCGAAGCGACCGTGCCGTTCTCCCAAAAAGACAATTGCAAGCCGCAAACCATCGCCGCCAGAACGGGTGGCACCCAAGCGGCAGGGATGGACAGCAACGCAAACGCGCTGTGTTCCTTCTGCCGTTGTTTCAGCGAGCGGTCGTGGGGCAGCAAAGCCACGGAGCGGGTCAATAAGGCCAAAGTTAAAGCAGCACAAATGGCCGCGAACAAATTAAGTGCCAGGGGTATCGTGTGGGCCGGCAGCCAGCGGAACGGATAGGTGACCAGCCAAAAAACGGGAGCGGTCAACTCCGGCTGCCAAGTCCAGCCGGACACCCTGGACACCTGCTGCAAACTGCTCAATGACACCCAGTGATTGAGCGTCACGAGGTAGAGGACCAACGCAACTGCCGCTACCAGCCAGGGCAGTACTGCGCGGAGGAGCTTCTTCTCCAGATTGGTTTCGCGTTCCGTTGTCATGCGGCAACTCAAAGATGAATCTATGTTCACAGTGTTGGCAAGCTCAGTTTCGGGTCAGCCGCCGCCCATTTGCAACGTATATCCGCCACGCATTCCACGTGTTGCGTATTCGGAAACATATCCAACGGCACTACTTGCGCCAACTCAAAGACACTCTCGGCGCACAAAACGTTCAAGTCCCGCACCATGGCCGCCGGGTGGCAGGAGACGTAAATGACTTGCGCGGGCCGCACCCGGCGAAGCAACCGCAGCGTCTCGGGCCAACACCCTTTGCGCGGCGGGTCCAGCAATACGGTCGTCGCCTGCGGGGTGAACCGCGACAGCAAAGCCGGCAGGAGTTCTTCCGCCGGCCCCGCCACGAACTCTCCATTCGCGCGCCCCCGCGTCACGGCGTTGCGACGCGCCGCCTTGATCGCTACTCGGTCCAACTCCACCCCCACAAACGACTCGACCAGGTGGCCCAATTCCAGGCTAAAGAAGCCGACCCCGCAATAGGCGTCCACCAGATGCCGCGTGCCGCCCCGGCGTAAAAAACCACCCACGGTTTCCACCAGCCTGGGCAGCAGGATGAAATTATTCTGAAAGAACGAATCCGGCGGCACTTCCCAGCCCTCGGGCATGATCCGCAGGACTATCTTGATTCCGCCCTTGGGGGGCGGATGCGCGCGAACAGACTTGATCTGTTCGTTGAGAGCGGGCTCCGCAATCTTGCATTCCTCGAGATCCACCACCAGCCGACTGTCGGCGCGGAGGAAACCGATGTTCAAACCCTGTTTGAACTTGTCCCACTGACTGCGAATCATGATGCGGTTCCGATAACCGTAAGGCTGCGGACAAGGCACCACTTCCGCGATATTGCCGGGGGCGATGCGGCCAATCCGCTGGAACAAATCGCTAATCTGCTTGTGCTTGAGCCGGAGTTGGATGGGGTAAGCCAGGTGTTGATACTGGCAGCCGCCGCATTGGCCAAAGTGCGGGCAAAGTGGCTCAACCCGGTCGGGGGAGGCGGTCACCACACGAAGTAGCCGCGCCCGGGCAAAGCGCTTCTTCACTTGCGTGACTTCCGCTTCCACAACCTCGCCCGTAACGACAAAGGGAACGAAAACGACAAACTCCTCCGCCCGGGCGACGCCCTCGCCGCCGAAAGCAATATCTTCGATCGTCAGGGTCAGCTTGTCCCCTAGAGTAAGGCTCATGTCAACGAAAGTAGAAGGTCCGGCAGCGAGGCAAAAGGACTTTCTTGTAACGAGAAAGTCGCTGCGGTCCCATGGCGCCAGCGAGAGGTTCACCTCGCTTGCTTGAGCTCATGATGGCCGCTGTCGTTCTGCTCGACTTTCCCTTGGTCCACCAGCGAACTCAGCCGCGCGTCCGGCCAGTGCGGGTTCTCTTCGAACATTATGTACCCCAAGTAAGGTTGGTTACTTGACCAACTCGATCCTGGAGGCAGTGAACTCGTTCTTGCCATGGACTTTCTTGATCGTGCCGGTGGCAGTGATCTTTTTGGCTTCCGTGCACACGTTGTGGTGGAAAGCTTTACAATCAACCGCGGTATCCCCGGACGGCGAGCCGTTGCTCCAGAGCAAAGCCCCCGGGCGCGTCAACACATCACAACCCTTGCCCCGCGAAGGGTTCCGGAGGGCAAGTCTTCAGGAGCCGCGCGCGGTTGAATCAGCTCGATAAGGCGCCTTCGGCAGGGGCCTTCTGTGAGAAAACCAAGTGGTCGCCGTCAACGGTCACGAGCAGGGGTTCACCTTCATGGAAGACTCCCCGCAGGATTTCTTCGGCGAGCGGATCCTCCAGGGAACGCTCGACTGCCCGACGCATCGGGCGCGCGCCGTAGAGCGGGTCATAGCCCTTGCTGACCAAGTGGTCCTTGGCCTTTTCATCAAGCTGGAGAAGAATGTTCCTGGCCTTAAGCCGCTGCATCACCTTGGCGATTTCCAAATCGAGGATTTGAACCAGATCCGGCTTGGTCAACGAGCGGAATACGATAATGTCGTCCAGGCGATTCAAGAACTCTGGCCGGAAGGTCTTCTTGGCCTCCTCCATGATCTTCTCGCGCATCTTCTCATAGCTATTTTCGTCGGTAATCGGCGAGAAGCCGAGGGTGGACTGCTTCCTGATCGTGTCGGAGCCGACATTCGAGGTCATCAGGATGATCGTGTTGCGAAAATTCACTACGCGGCCAACGTTGTCCGTCAGCTTGCCTTCCTCGAGGATCTGCAAAAGCATGTTCCAGACGTCCGGGTGCGCCTTTTCGATCTCGTCGAACAGCACGACCGAGTAGGGCTTGCGGCGCACCTGCTCCGTAAGCTGGCCGCCTTCCTCGTAGCCCACATAACCGGGCGGAGACCCGATCAAGCGAGAGACGTTGAACTTCTCCATGTACTCGCTCATGTCGAGCTGTATCAAGGCCTTTGAGTCGCCAAATAGCTGCTCGGCCAGGGTCTTGGCAAGCAAGGTCTTCCCAACGCCAGTTGGGCCCAGCAAAGCGAACGTGCCGATGGGCCGGCGCGGGTCTTTAAGATCGGCCCGGGAGCGCCGCAGCGCTTTACATAAGGATGAAACGGCCTCACGCTGGCCGATCACCACCTTGCCCATTTCGGATTCGACCTGGAGCAACCGCTGCATCTCCCCTTGCTCCATGCGTTGCAAGGGGATACCGGTCCATTTCGAGACCACGTGAAGGATGTCTTCCTCGTCCACCTTGACGCGCTTTTCTTCCCGGCTGACGCGCCACTCCTTCAAAACGGTTTCGAGCTTCTCCTTCGCCTGCTTCTCCTTGTCGCGCATGGCCGCCGCGCCCTCGAAATCCTGGTTCTTGATCGCCTTTTCCTTCTTGGTCTTGATCTCCTCGATGTCCACCTCAAGACCTTTGACCTCGGGCGGCCGGGTCATCGTGCCGATGCGCGCGCGCGAGCCGGCTTCGTCCATCACATCGATGGCTTTGTCTGGCAGGAAGCGGTCGGTAATGTAGCGATCCGACAGGCGAACCGAAGCTTCGATGGCCTTGTCAGTGAACTCTGCTTTGTGATGCTCCTCATACTTAGGACGGAGACCCTTGAGGATCAGAATCGCTTCGTCGATGGACGGAGCTTCGACCTTGACGGCCTGGAACCGCCGCTCCAAGGCGGCGTCCTTTTCAATGTACTTGCGATACTCGTTGAGCGTGGTGGCGCCGATGCACTGCAGTTCGCCGCGGCTGAGAGCGGGCTTGATGATGTTCGAGGCATCCATGGTGCCTTCGGCCGAGCCGGCGCCTACGATCGTGTGCAACTCGTCAATGAACAGAATAATGTTCTTGGAACGCCGAATCTCGTCCATGACCGCTTTGATGCGCTCCTCAAACTGACCGCGATACTTGGTGCCGGCGACCATCAAGGCCAAGTCGAGCGTGATGACCCGCCGGTCACGGAGCAGTTCCGGGACGTTGCCCGCCGCGACTTCCTGCGCCAGACCTTCCACAATAGCCGTCTTGCCAACGCCAGCCTCGCCCAAAAGCACCGGGTTGTTCTTGGTGCGGCGGCACAAAATCTGAATCACCCGCTCAATTTCGCTCTTGCGGCCGATAACCGGGTCCATCTCCCCCTTGCGGGCGATCTCAGTCAAATCGCGGCCAAAGGCCTTCAACGCGGGAGTCTTGATCTCGCCCTTCTTCTCGGGGGCAGGTTTTTCCGCAGCCTCTCCCGGACCCGATTCATCCTGCGCCGCGAAATTGGGATCGAGTTCCTTCAGGATCTCCTGACGGGTCTGCTCGATATCTACATCGAGGTTCTTGAGCACGCGCGCGGCCACGCCGTCGCCTTCACGGAGCAGACCCAGCAGGATGTGCTCGGTGCCCACGTAAGTGTGATTGAGGGCCTTGGCTTCCTTCTGCGCCAGCGCCAGGACCTTCTTCACCCGCGGGGTGTAGGGAATGTTGCCCATCATCTTCTGATCCGGTCCCGTGCCGACCTGCTTCTCCACCTCCAGGCGGACTGTCTCCAGGTCTAACCCGAGTTTCTGCAGGACATTAACCGCCACGCCCTGGCCCAGCTTGATGAGCCCGAGGAGGAGGTGTTCGGTGCCCACAAAATTGTGGTTGAACCGGTCGGCTTCCTTACGCGCCAACGCGAGCACCTGCTGCGCCCGCGGGGTAAAATTGTTCATGGCTTCCTGATCACTCATATATCAAAATGCAATCACTTGGTCGGTTTGTCCAATCCGGCACCCGGCGATACCGCCGGCGCAACGACAGGGCGGCTTACGGGCCGCAAGCGCTCGCGCACCATATCCGCGCGGAGCAAGTCTCTCTCCTCGGCCGAAAGCTTCTCGGAATGCTGCTTCTGCAAGTGGGCCGGCTGTGTCAGAATGAACAACTCGTCCACCAGTGACCGCTCCACGCCAGGGAACGATCCCACATCCACCCCCAGGCGCATCAGCGATAACAGATTCATGGTCTCTTTGGAGGAAATGCTGTGGGCATTCGCCAGGATGCCATACGCCCGCCCAATATGGTTATAGACCATCTTGGGCTTCTTCTCCAGGAGCGTCGCGCGCGCGTTTTCCTCGTGCTCGATGATCTGGGCCAGGACTTTCTCCAACCTCTCCACTATGGCCCCTTCTGATTCGCCCAAGGTCATTTGGTTGGAAACCTGGAAGACATTACCCAACGCCTCCGTGCCCTCGCCATAGAGACCCCGAACGGCCAAGCCGAGCTTGTTGACCGACTGAATGATGGGGTTGATCTGCTCCGACAGCACCAGCCCGGGCAGGTGAAGCATGGCGCTGACCCGGATGCCTGTGCCCAGGTTGGTTGGACAGGCGGTCAAGTAGCCGAGTTCGGGGCTAAAGGCATAGTTCAGCTTCTTCTCGAGGGCCGAATCCGCCTGGTCAATCGCCGCCCACGCCTGGCGAAGTTGGAGCCCGGGACGCAGAGCTTGCATGCGCAGATGATCTTCTTCGTTGATCATCACACACAAGGTCTCTTCCCGGTTCAGCACCAGTCCGCTCCCCGCGCTTTTGGCAGCGTGCTCGCGGCTGATAAGGTGGCGTTCAACCAGGATCTGCTTGTCCAGGGAGGACAGGCTATCCATCGTCCCTGAAAAGGCGCCCTTCATTTCGGGCAAAGCCTCGATGGCCGGCAGCAACAGCTCCAGCACGCGGATCCTTTCCAGCTTCTTGGCCCAACCGGGGAAGGCGGCCTCTTTCAGGTTCCGCGCCAGCCGGACGCGGCTGGACATCACAATTCGGTCATGCGGCCCTTTGCGGCGCGCGCTTTCGGCAGGCGGGATGAGGAAGACGTCGAGTTCCATAGTGGTGTCAGCTCGCCGTGGCACTAGCCGCCCGAGCCGTGATTTGCTTGATCTCGTCCCGCAAAACGGCGGCCTTCTCGAAATCCTCCCCCTCAATGGCTTTCGTGAGTCTCTTCTGCAAGTTCTTGATCCGATCCGATAAATCAAGCGTCTGGCGCAACGATTCGGGAACCTTGCCGACGTGCCGCGTTCCTTTGTGCATGGTCTTGAGCAAACCTCCCAGCGGTTCGGAGAACGTCTCGTAGCATGCCGGACAGCCCAGCCGACCCGCCTTCTTGAAATCCGCCTGGGTAAAACCGCACGCCGGGCACTTCAGGCCGCTGCCGCCGCCAGCCTGGTCAATCTCTTGCGCAGCCCCCAGCCCAAGCAGCAGGTCGGCCAGGGAGAATCCAGTGGGGTCGTTCACCCCCTTGGTCTTGGCGCATTCCTCGCACAGGTCAACCTTTTGCATTTTATCCCCGGCAATCTGAGTCAGGTGGACTGTCGCTTCCTTTTCCTTACAGATGCAGCACAACATAAATACTCTAAACGTATATCGGCTCGCCGGACGCTTTAGTCAAGGTGCGGTATCGAGCCACGAGATCCCCGGTGACTGGGCCCGGTTTCCCGGTGCCGATCACTCGCCCGTCGATCTTCACCACCGGCACCAGCTCAGAAGCGGTGCCGGTCAAGAAACACTCGTCCGCGTTGAATAAGTCGTAGCGCGTTAGGTTCGGCTCGCTCACCTTCAAGCCGGCTGCCACGGCCAGTTCCATGACAACGCGCCGCGTAATGCCATACAATGCGCCGGCGGAGAGCGGCGGGGTAAGTAAATGCCCTTCCTTGACGATGAATATATTGTCGCCCGTGCATTCGGCGACGAACCCTTCCGCATTTAACATGATGGCCTCCTCGCAGCCCGCATTGTTCGCCTCGATCTTGGCCAGGATGTTGTTGAGGTAGTTCAACGATTTGATCGCCGGGTTGAGCGCGCTGTGCAGGTTGCGGGTCGTCGGCACGGTGATGATGCCCAGGCCGCGCTCGTAAAACTCCGCCGGGTAAAGCTGTATCTTGCCGGCAATAATGATCACCGACGGGTTCTTGCAGCGGTTCGGATTCAAGCCCAGCGTGCCCACCCCGCGGGTCACCACGAGGCGGATGTAACCATCGCGAATCCGGTTCCGGCGGCAAGTCTCGACGACCGCGGCCATGATTTTCGCATGGGACAAGGGAATATCGAGCAGAATGGACTTGGCCGAGTAGAACAGCCGGTCGATGTGCTCCTTCAATTGGAATACCCGGCCGTTGTAAACACGAATCCCCTCGAATATGCCGTCCCCGTACAACAGCCCGTGATCGAAAACTGAGATCTTCGCATCCCGTTCGCCGTAGTATTTACCGTCGATATAGATTTTCATGCCTAAATTCCACGCCAAGCTACGTAACTGAGACTGTTAATGCAACTCGGGAGTGCCGAAACCCGAACGTGCCCGCGAACCCCAATGGACCCGAGCCGACTGCCCTCTAGTTTAGCCGGTCTCCGAGCCCTCAGTTTCGGTCTCGGCTGCCGGCCTGCATTTTTCTGATTTATTTGCGTGACATCTGTAGGGCGATGGCTGTAGTTTGCCGCACTCAAATGACCCTATCGTCTAGCGGTTAGGACACCGCCCTTTCACGGCGGCGGCATGGGTTCGATTCCCATTAGGGTCGCCATCTCCTCAAGCCGGTGAGTCTTCGCGCATAAGTTGTCCGTTATGCCAAATTAGCGATGAATAGCGAGAAAGAGCGCGTTTTGCAGGCACTTACGCATGCAAAACGGGCGGATTCCGGAGGGGCTATTTGTCCGCTATTCCGGAGGGTGTCCGTTTTCGACTTCCGAACGTAAGTGCCTGATAATCAGGCGTTGGAAGTGGGTAGCGGACAGATTATGCGCGAAGCTAAAAGCATGCAACGTGCAACACGATCTTTAACGATAACGGGGGAAGTGGGCAGAAATCGACAGGGCACTTTTTGAGGGCGATTCGCTTGGCGGAATGAGCCTTGCAATAGCCCTTCAAGACGCCTGCGCGCTCTCGGGAGCCTCGGGGTAGCCTCGGGGTAGCCTCGAGGTATACTCGGGGTAGCCTCAGGGTGGCTTCGGGGTGCCTACCGGTTGGCTACCAGTGAGCCTGAGGGTGGCCTCGGGGTGGCCTCGGGGTGGCCGTAACGACCCCGCCTGGGTCCTTCTTCGCCTCCGTTGACACCTGCCCGGATCGCCCTCACCGGCCACTCGCACAAAAGAAAAGCGCCGGCCAGAATGTGCCGGGCCGGCGCTAGTGAGGGCTGCGGATTCTTCTATTTGGATGCGCGACCGCTTGTCGCTCGCCTCGGGCGCACTGGTGTCGCGTTCAGGGCTTCTAAGTTCAATTCAGTAAGCCAGCGATCGCATTGGCGGCGCGCCCATCGAATGCGCTTGGGATCGTCGCTGCGGAGACCATGATACACCGCCCGGTTCATATCATGCTGCTTGCGTAGAGCCCGGAGCCTCCGGAGATCAGCCTCGATCGCTAGTTTCTGTGCTGACGTGACTTTTGGTTTCTTGTCTTTGTTTCTCATAAGCGTTCATTTGGTGCGCCGGCCAGGTCAACGCCCGGCCGGCGCGGTGGGGTGGTGTAGGTTCAGGCGGCGGTCTGACGGCGGGTGCGGGATCGGGCGCGGGCGGCCAGGGTGAGGCGGAGCTGGGCCAGTTGCGCCAGGTCGAGACGGGTTTCGTCGGCGGTGCCGAATTTGTCCTGGGCG
>OCZT010003156.1_pt1 | contig 16951 bp, 14 predicted proteins | sample 1539031 | NCBI WGS metagenome assembly OCZT01 (sample SAMEA3539308, study PRJEB22396) | soil metagenome | biome: tundra; feature: field; material: soil | place: USA | collected 2010-05 | depth 0.15 m | reverse complement strand
CGAGATATTGGCGTGACTGGAGTTCAGACGTGTGCTCTTCCGATCTTGCTGCCCGAGGATCGACTGGCCGAGCGCCCGAAGATCTCGTCAGCCTCGGTCAAGACGTGGAGCGAAACGTGCTCGCGCGCGCCGCGCGACTGCTGGCGGAGGACCGGGTCGTTCTGGTGGGTCAGCGAACCGTCGTCTTCTCGCAGTGACTCAGGTGACCGCGAGTCGCACGCTGAATCGCTCGTCGAGGTGCGCCGAACTCCTCATGACGTCCACGAGGACCTGCACCGCGTCGTAGACGTCGACGTAGCGCAGGTAGAGCGGAGTGAAGCCGAAACGGCAAATATCGGGTGCGCGAAAGTCGCCGATCACGCCACGTTCGATCAGTGCTTGCACGATGCCGTAACCCTGGTCGTGGCGCAGCGCCACCTGGCTGCCGCGCAGCGTGTGTTCGCGTGGCGTCACGACGTCGAATACGCCCGGCATCGCCTCTTCAACCAGCGAGATAAAGAGGTCAGTCAACGCCAGACTTTTGACGCGCACTTCGGCCATGGTGGTGCGCTCAAAGACCTCGAGCGCCCCGTCGAGGGCACCCAATGCGAGGACCGACGGTGACGAGGTCACGTAGGCGCGCATTCCTGGTGCCGACTCGTAGGTCGGTTCGAAGTCGAAGGGGCGCGCGTGCCCCAGCCAACCCGGCAACGGATTTCGCAGCACCCCGTGCCAGCGCGGCGCCACGTACATGAATCCCGGTGCCCCGGGGCCGCCGTTTAGATATTTGTAACCGCAGCCGGCTGCGAAGTCGATGTCGGCGCTCGTCACGTCCAAGGGCACGGCGCCCGTCGAGTGCGCGAAGTCCCAGAGCATCAGTGCGCCCGCCGCGTGCACGGCCGCAGTGATTCGAGCCAAATCGAGCATCTGGCCCGTACGAAAATCGACGTGAGTGAACATCACGAGTGCCACGTCATCGTCAAGGTAATCGACCAACGTGTCGCGGTCGATGGTCTTGACGATGATGTCGCGGCCCGCGAGGCGCGCCATCGCCGCAACGATGTAGAGGTCTGAGTGAAAATTGACCGCGTCAGTGATGACGACGTGCCGGTCGGGTCGTAGCTCAAGGGATCCGCCGATGATTTTGGCGAGCAAGAAGGTCAAGGTATCGGCGACCAGCACCTCGCCTTCGCGCGCGCCGATCAGCGGTGCGAGACGGTTGCCGAGATCGATCGGCGCGTCCATCCAATTCGCTGAGTTCCAGGAGCGGATCAGACCCTCGCCCCATTCGTGGTCGATGACCTCTCGCACGCGTCGTTGGGTGCCCTTCGAGACTGGTCCGAGGGAATTGCCGTCGAGGTAGATTTCGCCCTCACGCAAGATGAACTCGTTGCGCAACGCAGCCAGAGGATCTCGCGCGTCGAGTGCCACGCACTCGTCACGGGTGGTCATAGGACACTCCTTACTTCCCACAGAATGGGGTAGAGCCGTTGGGGCAACGTCGTATCGAGATACGCCATGCCCTCGCAACCACCGGTGCCCGAGCGCCGACCGATCTGGCGCCCCGCCATCAGCATGTGTTGGTGACGCCACATGGCGAGGCGTTCGTCATGGTCCATCATCAGCTCGGCCACCGCGTGCAGTGACGACGTCACGGGCGAATGGTGCTCGAGGTACAGCGTGCGCACGACGTCGATCGTGGCGATGCCCTCGCCCGCGTCGAGGCCCTGGCGCAGTGAGAATTCGAAACCGCCCAGGAGCGACGGGGCCTCGCTCATCTCGGTGAGCCACGCGCGCGTCTCGTCGAAGAGGTGAAAGCTCAGCATCGACTTCTTACCAGCGCCGCTCAGAAACTCGATGGCGCGGAACTGGAAGGACTGAAAACCCGACGCGGGGTCGAGCGGATCACGAAACTCGAGGAAGCCCTCGGACGACATCGTCTCGAGCACGCGCAAGTGTTGGATCAACAAGTCCTCAATCGACACCATTCGCTTCAAGTGGCCGAGCGCGTTCCAGGGCTCCCCTGACCAGAGCGCGACGCTGGCCCGGCGCAGTTCGTCGATGATGACCTTGAACCACAACTCGTAGGACTGGTGCACCACGATGAAGAGCAGTTCGTCGGGCGCGTCCTCGCTGAGGGGAACCTGCAACGTCAGAAGGTCGTTGATTTTTAGATACGTCGAATAATCGGTGTCCGCCACGACCAGCAACACTACGATGCCCGTCGACCAACGACCAGACGTTTGGCCCCTAACGGGTGAGGGGCTTGTAGCGAATGCGGTGCGGCTGGTCCGCGTCGGTCCCCAGACGCTTGTGGCGCTCGGCTTCGTAGTCCGAGAAGTTCCCCTCGAACCAGCGCACCACGGCGTCGCCCTCGAAAGCGAGGACGTGGGTCGCGATGCGGTCGAGGAACCAGCGATCGTGACTGATCACGACGGCACAACCCGGGAAGGCCAGCAGTCCATCCTCGAGGGCCCGCAGAGTGTCGACGTCGAGGTCGTTGGTCGGTTCGTCGAGCAGCAGGACGTTGCCGCCAGCGCGCAACACTTTGGCCAACTGGACCCGGTTGCGCTCACCGCCCGAAATCTCACCGACCTTCTTTTGCTGATCCGAGCCCTTGAAGCCGAAACTCGCGACGTAGGCGCGAGCGTGAATCTCGCGATTGCCCACCACCATGTGTTCCTGGCCGCCGCTGATCTCATCAAAGACGGTGGCCCCGGCGTCAAGGTTGTCGCGCGACTGGTCCACGTAGGCGAACGACACCGTCGTGCCGACTTCAATGGTCCCCGAGGTTGGCTCCTCGAGTCCCACCATCATCTTGAAGAGCGTCGTCTTGCCCGCACCGTTGGCGCCGATAACTCCGACGATGCCGCCCGGCGGCAGGAGGAATTCTAGATTCTCAATCAACAAGCGGTCGTCGTACGCCTTGGTGAGTTGCGAGGCGTTCACCACTACGTTGCCCAGCCGCGGTCCCGGCGGAATGGCGATCTCGAGCTTGTCGGCGCGACGTTCGGCCGCCTCGGATTCGGCGACCAGTTCATTGAATGCCGATAATCTCGCCTTGCCCTTGCTCTGGCGGGCGCGCGGCGACATGCGGATCCACTCGAGCTCTCGCTCGAGGGCCGCCTGACGAACCTTGTCGGATTTTTCTTCACCCGCGAGTCGCGCCTGCTTCTGCTCGAGCCAGGAAGAATAGTTTCCCTCCCAGGGAATGCCGCGTCCACGGTCGAGCTCCAGTATCCACGACGCGGCGTTGTCGAGGAAGTAGCGGTCGTGGGTGATGGCAACGACGGTGCCGCTGTAGTCCTGCAACGTGCGTTCGAGCCACGCGACTGATTCGGCATCGAGGTGATTGGTGGGTTCGTCGAGCAACAGCAGGTCGGGCCGAGACAGGAGCAGTCGGCACAGCGCGACTCGACGACGCTCGCCACCGGACAAGGTGGTCACATCGGCGTCGGGCGGGGGAAGACGCAGCGCATCCATCGCAATCTCGAGCGTACGTTCAAGGTCCCAGGCACCGAGTGCGTCAATCTTGGTCTGTAGCGTCGCCTGCTCTGCGAGCAATACATCAAAGTCAGCGTCGGGATCGGCGAAGCCCGCGCAGACCTCGTTGAAGCGCGCCAGGAGGTCACGCTGTTCGCCGACGCCGTCGGACACGTTGCCGACCACGTCCTTGGTGGGGTCGAGCTGAGGTTCCTGGGGGAGGTAGCCAACGCTGAAACCGGGGGTGAGGCGCGCCTCGCCGGTGAACCCGTCGTCGAGTCCGGCCATGATACGTAGCAACGACGACTTACCCGAGCCGTTGGAACCGATGACGCCAATTTTGGCCCCGGGATAGAAGGAAAGGTTGATGCCCCTGAGGACTTCGCGGTCCGGTGGATAGAAACGGCGCAGGTCGCGCATGGTGAAGATGAACTGAGCTGCCATCGCTCCAGTCTGGCGCATGGTGAAGACTCCCCGTGCGGGTCCACTTGACACCCCCCACCCGTACACTGTTGGCCATGTCGTTGACCACCCCCCATCGTCACGCCCCCGACTGGCTCATTCTTTCGATCGCCTGCGTGGCCCAATTCATGGTGGTGCTCGACGTCTCAGTCGTCAACGTCGCGTTGCCGCACATGGGACGCGATCTGCACCTGAGCGAGAACAAGGCTCAATGGATCATCAACGCCTACGTCCTGACCTTCGCCGGCTTCTTGTTGTTGGGCGGTCGTACGGCGGACCTCTTTGGACGCCGCAGGGTCTACCTGCTCGGTATCGCAGTGTTCACCATGGCGAGTATCGGCGCGGGTTTCGCCCAGAACGGCTCGGAAATGATCATCGCTCGCGCCGTTCAGGGACTCGGGGGTGCCATCTTGTCTCCGGCCACGCTCACGATCATCGTGACGACGTTCGCCGGTCCTCGTCTGCCCAAGGCGATCGGCGCCTGGAGCGCCGTCGCGGGAGCGGGCGGCGCCGTGGGCGGACTGGCGGGAGGTCTGTTGACCGGTCTGGCCAATTGGCGCTGGGTCTTCTTCGTGAACGTGCCCTTCGGCATCGTCGCGGCCACCGTGGCCGCCATGTACTTACGTGAACTGCGCAACCGCGACGCCACGGTCAAGCTCGACGTCACCGGGGCGGTCCTGGTCACGGGAGGTCTCAGCGCCTTGATCTACGCCGTGGTGAACACCACATCGTCGAGTTGGACGTCGTCGTCGACCTTGTCGTGGCTGATCGGTTCGGCCGTTCTGCTCATCGGATTCATCTTCTGGGAGGCGCGCGTCGCGTCGCACCCCCTGGTCCCGTTTCGCATCTTCCACTCGCGCCCCCTCACCATCGCCAACATCGTCATGGTGCTCGCGGGCGGCGCCTTCTTCGCCATGTGGTACTTCCTGACCTACTACTTCCAGAACATTCTGGGCTACGGCGCCGTGCGCGCCGGCTTCGCGTTCTTGCCGATGTCCATTGGCACCATTGTCGGGGCGCAGTTGAGTTCGCGACTCCTCGTCAAGGTCGGCGTGCGTCCCTTGTTGTTGGTGGGCGCGGCTTTCGCGACACTGGGATTCTTCTGGTTGAGTCTTATTACCCCGACGAGTTCATACTGGGGCAACTTCCTGACCCCCGCTTTCCTGTGCTCCTTCGCCATGGGTCTGCTGTTTGCTCCGCTGGCCACGGCCGCCACGGCCAAGGTAGACCGCACCGACGCCGGGTTGGCCTCAGGGATACTCAACACGGCCCGCCAGGTGGGAGGATCATTGTCACTGGCGATTCTGGGCACGGTGGCCTACGACCGCACCGTGGCGTTCGTGCGTACGGCATCACAGAAACACCCCCCTCTGAACCTCCAGAAACTCGCCTACGTGGCCGGGTACAACCGCGCTTTTCAGATTTCAGCGTGTATTGCTTTAGCGGCCTTCTTCGTAAGTTTGGCCCTTCCGGCCAAGGTGGGGCACCACTCCAGCCACGTCCAACCGGCTGAACCGGCCGCCGCGGCGGCCGGTTCTGGACACTAACTCTTAACATTTTCCCCACCCCTTGACCATCACATTCGGAACTAGTGTCGGCAGTTGACACCCAACGAGTGCTGCGCCCGGTCGGGGGCTGAGCACTCGTGATGGGGCCTCATGGCCAACTAGAACAAGGGAGATTCAAATGAAAAAAATTCGTCGCCTCGGCGTAGTGTTGGGAGCCAGTTCGCTGGTCCTGGGCACCGTGACGATTGGCGTTGGCGCGATAAGCGCGACTGCGGCGAGCAAGTTCAAGGCGTGCATCGTTATTGACACCGGTGGTGTGAAAGACAAGTCCTTCAACCAGTCCGCGTGGCAGGGTGCGCTCGATGCACAAAAAGCTAACTCGAACGTGGTGCCGTCATATCTGACATCGACGTCGTCGGCCGACTACGCGCCGAACATCAAGATCTTCGAGAACAAGGGCTGCGGTCTTATCGTGACCGTTGGTTTCAATATGGATCAGTCCACGGCCGATGCTTCAAACGCCAACCTGTCCCAGAAATTCGCGATCGTTGACGACGCACCGAGCACCAAGTCGAAGAACGTCCTGGCGTTGCAGTATCTGACCAACCAGGGCGCCTTCCTGGGTGGCTACCTTGACGCCGCGACCTCAAAGTCACACCTCGTTGCCACCTACGGTGGAATAAACTACCCTTCGGTTGCCATGTACATGAGTGGCTTCGTCGCGGGTGTTCGCTACTACGACAAGACCACCAAGTCCAAGGTCAAGGTCCTCGGCTTCGCGCCGGGCAAGACCACTTGCAACCTTTCCAACTGCGCCGGCACGGGTTCGTTCGTGGGTAACTTCACGTCGCAGACCGACGGAAAGACCTTCGCTCAGAATTTCTTCTCCCAAGGAGCGGACTTTGTATTCCCGGTCGCCGGTTCGGTGGGCCTCGGCTCCGTCGTCGCCGCCAAGCAGGCGGGCAAGGGTCACCAGATCACGTGGGTTGACTCCAACGGTTGCTTGACCGATCCGACCGACTGCAAGTGGTACAACTCGACGGTCGCCAAGGGCGTTGAGCCGTCGGTGAAGGCCGCGATCTTGGCTGCCGCGAGCGGCAAGTTCAAGGGTGGCAGTTACCACGGCACGCTCGCCAACGGCGGTACGTTGCTCGAGTTGAACACCTCGACTGCCTCGGCATCGTTAAAGACCACGCTGGCCACCATCACCCGTGGCATCGAGAGCGGCAAGATTTCGGTGCAGCCGTCGGCGTACCCCGCGACTCCGAAGTGACCTAAACATCGCTTTGAGTAGCAGCTCACAAAGGCCCGGGTCGTTTGCGACCCGGGCCTTTGTGCTGGCTACGATGGAGAATCATGCGCGTAGAGTTGAAGGGGATCACGAAAAGGTTCGGCTCCTTCACTGCGAACGACCAAATCAATCTGGTGGTTGAACCTGGTGAGATCCACTGCTTGCTCGGCGAGAACGGCGCTGGTAAGTCGACGTTAATGAACGTGCTCTTTGGCCTCTTACGCGCCGAAGAGGGCGAAATTCTCATTGACGGCAAGCCGGTGAACTTCGCTAACTCGGGGGAAGCGGTGCGCAGTGGCATCGGCATGGTCCACCAGCACTTCATGCTGGTACCGGTATTCACCGCGGCCGAGAACGTCGTCCTGGGTTTCGAGCCGACAAAGTCATTCAATCGACTCGATCATAAGACGGCTAACGCTCAGATTCATGAGCTGTCGCAGAAGTTCGGTCTCGACGTTGAACCCGACGCGGTGGTGGAGAATTTGTCGGTCGGATTGCAACAGCGTGTGGAGATTCTCAAGGCGCTCAGCCACGATGCTGAGCTCCTCATCCTCGATGAACCGACCGCCGTCTTGACGCCCCAGGAGATTGAGGCGCTCATGGAGATCATGCGCTCGCTCGCCAAGGACGGCAAATCTATCCTCTTCATCACCCACAAACTCAAAGAGGTCCGCGCGGTCGCCGACGTGATCACCGTGATCCGCCAGGGGCGCGTCATCGATTCGGTACCGCCGACCGAGACCGAGAACCAGCTGGCGTCCTTAATGGTGGGCCGTGAGGTCAACCTCACCGTGAAGAAGGAAGAGGTCGAGCTTGGCGACACGGTCCTCGAGTTACGCGATGTGGTGGTACGAGACGACCGCGGCCTCGCGGTGGTCAACGGAGTGTCTCTCGAGGTGCACGCCGGCGAGATCGTGGCCCTCGCGGGAGTCCAGGGCAATGGTCAAACAGAACTTGCCGAAGCGATCTCGGGGTTGCGGACGGTGGAGTCGGGAACCATCACCTTGCGCGGCCAGAACATCACCAATCTCTCGCCCCGCGAGATCCTTGACGCGGGTCTGGGACACGTACCCGAGGACCGTCAGCGCGACGGTCTGGTACTCGCGATGAGCGTCGCGGACAACCTGGTTCTTAATACGCCTCGTCGCGCGCCCTTCGCACGTCGTGGCACACGCAACTTGAGCGCCGTCGTCTCGAACGCGACCGACTTGGTCCACCGCTTCGACATTCGCACCTCGACGATTGAATCCACCGCGGGTTCCCTGTCTGGAGGCAATCAACAAAAGGTCATCGTCGCACGTGAGCTCTCTCGCCCGCTGACCTGTTTTATGGCGTCGCAACCCACGCGCGGACTCGACGTCGGTTCCATCGAATACGTCCACCGTCAGATCGTCAATCAGCGCAATGAGGGTTTAGGGGTATTCATCATCTCGTCCGAACTCGACGAAGTTGTCGCCCTCGGTGACCGCATCGCGGTCATGTACGCCGGCCGGATTACGGGTATCGTCGAACCTTCGGCCAGTCGCGAGGACATCGGACTCCTCATGGCCGGCGCCACGTTGGCAATCCATGACTGACGACCCGACCAACACCGTCATCGAAACGTCCGGGGGGGAAACCTCTTTGCGCCGCCGTTGGTGGACTCGCTACTCGTCGACGAGCCCCATCGTCTTGACGATCCTCGCCCTCATCCTGGGAATCGTCATCGGTAGCATTATCATCATGGTGACGTCGGCACCAGTGCTCGACGCCTGGCGACACACCTTCCTTCACGTCGGCTCAATCGGCAGCACCCTCAAAATCACCTTTGACAACGTGGCGGCGGCGTACCGGGCGATGGTCACCGGTTCGGTCATCGACCCCACTCTGCTCTTTCACTCAATTGGCACCGGTAATGGCTGGGACGTGACGCTGACCCCCCTCTCCGAGACACTCACGTACGCCACGCCACTCATCATCGCCAGCATCGGAGTCGGCATCGCCTTTCAGACGGGCATCTTCAACATCGGCGCCAACGGCCAGGCGATCTTGGGCGCTATCGCGGGGACCGCAGTGGGTTCCATGATCCACGTCCCAATGATTATTCACTTGCCCTTCACGCTTTTCGCGGGCATCGTCGGTGGTGCGGTGTGTGGTCTGGTCCCGGGTCTCCTTAAGGCCTACACGGGTGCGCACGAAGTCATCGTTACCTTGATGTTCAACTACGTCGTCAACGCCCTCTTGATTTACGTACTTACATCAACGGCACTACAGCTTCCCGGACAGGCGAACGGCATTTCGCGCAATATTGACGGTTCAGCTACTCTCGATCCTCTCTTCGGCGTCAAATCGGGCCTACGCGTCAGTTACGGCATCTTCGTGGCCGCGGCCGTGGTGGTCTTCGCAATCTGGTTCCTCAAGCGTTCATCGCTCGGTTTCGACTTCCGCGTCACCGGCGCCAACCCTTACGCCGCGAGAGCTTCGGGTATCAACCCCAAGGTCATCGTTATCGCCGTCTTCCTGGTGTCGGGTGGTCTCGCTGGACTAGCCGGCGTAGTGCAGATGGCGAGTACCACGCACTACATCGACGGGGGGTTCTTGATTGGCTCGGCCGGAATCGGGTTCACCGCAATTACGATTGCCTTGCTGGGCCGCCTCCAACCCATTGGCATCGTATGGGGTTCTCTTCTCTTCGCGGCCCTGGGCGTGGGCGGGCGGTCAATGCAGGCGGCCACGGGCATTCCCCTCGACCTCGCGACAATCATCCAGTCCATCGTGGTGCTCTTCGTGGCGAGCCCGGTGCTCATCAAAGAGATCTTCCGTTTGCGTTCGGGGGCCGAATCGTTCCAGATGGCGACCAAGGGGTGGAGTTCATGACCGCGATCGCCCACGAGACGACTCTCGCGGCTCCCGAGGTCCGCACACCGGTGGGGCGTCGCCGCGTCATTGGCGCGCTGACAATCGTCCTAGGACTCTTCATCATCTTCGTCTTCGGGTTCGGTTCGGTGTCGGGGTCGCACTCCGTCGTGACCTTCAACCCCATCAACACGTCGTCGGGCGCACCGTGGGGACTGAGCGACCTGACCGTGTTGACGCGATGGTGGAATGTCGTGTTGGGGCTCATCGCTCTGGCCATCGGAGTCGAAACCTGGATGCGCCGTCCCGCGGGGGCGCTCGCGCGTTTCGGAGTCGGCGGCGTGATGTTCTTTCTCGCCCTCCTTCTTTGGTCGGTCCGTCAGCCGGGACCGGCTCCAATTGGCAACATCAACCTCACGTCGGTGCTCGTCAACTCTTCCGCCGTCATCATGGTGCTCATCTACGGCTCGCTGTCGGGCGTACTGTGCGAGCGCTCGGGCGTCGTCAATATTGCAATAGAGGGCCAGTTCATCGGCGGCGCCGTTGCCGGAGCAATGGTCGACTCGGTCACCAACAGCTTTTGGTTGGCGGCTCTCGTGGGAATTCTCGTGGGTGGGCTGGTCGGAGGGCTGCTGGCGCTGCTCGCCGTGCGCTACCTTGCCGACCAGATCATCATCGGCGTCGTCATTGTCACGTTAATGGGCTCCATCTCGAGCTACCTCAACATCCAGGTACTCGCTCCCTATCCGAATCTCAACATCGGGAACCAGCCGTCTAACGTGGCGATTCCACTCTTGTACAAGATCCCAGTTCTCGGACCGACCCTTTTCAATGAAAACATGTTCTTCTACGTGGCGATTGCCCTGGTGGCTCTGATCAGCTTCGGTCTATTTCGCACGCGATGGGGACTGCGCGTTCGATCGGTGGGCGAACACCCCAAAGCCGCCGAATCGGTCGGTATCAGCGTGGCGCGCGTGCGCTACTCCACCGTCATTCTGGGCGGGGCTGTCGCCGGGCTCGGTGGCGTGGCCTTCATCGCGACCCAGGGGCAGTTCCAACCCGGCATCACCTCGGGCTACGGCTACATTGCTCTGGCCGCGATGATCTTTGGCAAGTGGAAGCCGTCGGGAGCCGTCGTGGCTTCAATCATCTTCGGACTCTCGGCGTACATGGTGCAGAACCTGCAGAACTCCAACGTGCCGATCTCCACCGAATTCCTCACCATGTTCCCATACCTCGTGACCATCGCAGTCGTGGCGGGACTCATCGGCCGAGTGCGACCTCCGGCCGCCGACGGCGTGCCCTACAAGCGCGACTAACCCTGACTGCCCAATCCACGCACCACACGCGCGGCCGTGGCCATCGCGTGCGTGAGAGACATCTGAACATCGACGCCGTTAAGGCGGTTGGCTAGGTAGGTCCCGGTGGCACTGTCACCCGCTCCTGTGGTGTCGACAACGACGTCAACCTGGGTACCCGCAAGGAACGTCTGATCACTGTTGCGCACCAGTGCGCCACGGGGTCCTCGAGTGATCACCACCTCGCGCCACGTCAGGGCCAATGACGTGAGTGCGGCCTCGACGTCGGTCGTGCCCGAGAGCATCAGCGCCTCTTCTTCATTGGCGAAGAGCATGGTCGCGTGTCGCGCCGCTGAGACGAACGCATCCACACCAACGGCCTGAAGTGGTCCCACTGAACAGACGTCGATGGACGTCGTGGCCCCGAGAACGCTCGCCGCCTCGATGAGCTGCGGCACCAAGTCACGCGTGCGTTCATCCAGCGCCGTGTAGCCCGATATGTGCAAGTGCACGAGGGACGAATCAAACATGCCCGCCACGTGCGCGAAGGTGAGCTCAGCGTTGACCCCACGCTCCGTCATCATCGCTCGTTCGCCACCGTCGCCCACCAGTGACACCACGACACCCGTGGCGCCGTCGGTGGTGGCGAGGTGCGCCACCACGTGCGAGCGTTCGAGGTCCGCTCGAATGATGCACGCGGCGGCATCGTTACCGGCCACACCCGCGAACACGATTTCGTATGCGGTATCCATTACCGAGCGCATGGCGACCGCCAGATTCGCGGCTGATCCCCCTCGTCCCACGCGCACGGTCGCGGAGGTGTCACTGGTGGGCGCCAACGGCGCTACCGGTCGTACCACCACGTCGAGCATGGCGTCGCCGACGAGGATGACGCGACGGGTCACGACGAGAGGCGCGCCAGGACGACGGCGATCTGCGCGGCTACCGAGGCGTTGGACACCACGAGGTCGCGATTGACTCGCACGCTCGCCCCCGCCGTGGCGCGCGCGAACTCCGCCAGCACGATGGGCGTGACGTCCTTGCCGGTGACCCCGGACGCCGCAGCGTGCGCCAGCGCCGCGGCCAGCGCTTCATCGTGCACCGTGGCATCGAGCTGGCGGTCCTCATCGACCGGATTGGCAATCAGGAAACCCGTCGGTGACCAGTTGCGATGCGCCGCGAACGCCGCAGCGGCGACCTCGGGAGACTCGACGCGCCAATCGAGATCGAAGCCCGAATCGCGGCGGTAGAACCCCGGGAACTGTGACGTGCGGTATCCGGCAACGGGCACGCCGAGCGAGTCGAGGCGCTCAATCGTCGCGCCAATGTCCAGGATGGACTTCACGCCCGAGGCCACGACCAACACCGGCGTACGCGACAATGCCGTGAGGTCCGCCGACTCGTCGTAGGTGATCTGAGCGCCGCGGTGTACGCCGCCGAGGCCGCCCGTTGCCATCACGGCGATGCCGGCGTAGTGTGCGACGGCAATGGTTCCCGCCACCGTCGTGGCACCGTCGCAGCGCGTGGCGACCGCGAAGCCGAGGTCGCGGGCCGAGAGCTTCGCGCTGTGGCGACCGGGGTCGGCCAGTTCCTCGAGGACCGAGGGGCCCATGCCGACGGTGAGCACACCCTGAACGACGCCAATGGTGGCCGGAACGGCACCCGCGGCGCGCACCACCACCTCGCATTCAGCAGCTACCTCGAGATTGTGCGGCGCGGGCAGCCCGTGCACCACGATGGTCGTTTCGAGCGCGACGACCGCGCGACCTTCGGCCAGCGCCGTTGCCACTTCGTCGTGGATTGCGAGATGGGGCATGGTTGAAGAAGTCATATGGGCCGAAGTGTAGTTGTGTCTCTTGGGTCATCGTCGTCCTCTCAGCAGTCCTTCGTCCCTAGTGTTGGGAGCATGGACCTTGAGGCTGCCCACCATTCTCCCGCGCGCTCAGCCCTGCGTCTCGAATATGCGACCATCGCCATTGCCGCCGTCGAGGCGCTCGTCGCCCTGATCAGTGGCGTACTGGCCGGCTCGGTGGCGCTCGTCGCCTTCGGGGCCGACTCGGTCATTGAAATGCTCAGTGGCGTCGTGGTATTGGGTCAGCTGCTGGCACTGGTGCACGAACGACCCCGGGGCAGATTCAGCGAGCACCGTTCACACCGAATCCTGGCCGTGCTCTTCTACTCGCTGGCCGCGTACGTCGTGGTGAGCGCCGGCTGGGCGCTGGTGCGAACCCATCACCCCCACGAGAATGCCCTCGGCATCATGGTGGCGGTCGCCTCGACCGTGGCGATGCCCTTATTGGCATTCTCCAAGCGCGCAAGCTCGCGCCACTTGGGCGATCACGGGCTCTCGTCGCTCTCGCGTCTCATGAGTGCCGACGCGACGGAAACGGCGCTGTGTGCGTTGTTGGCCGTGAGTACGTTGGCTGGTGTCTCGCTGGCGTCCCTGCAGTGGTGGTGGGCCGACCCGGTCGCGAGTCTCGCCGTTGTCTACTTCGCTCTGCGAGAAGGACGCGAAGCCTGGGAGTGCGAACCCGACTGAGCGCACCAGTTATCGCGCCTGACGGCGGGGGTGACGCAGGGGTACTGTCTTGTGGTGAACGAGCACCACGACGTCCCCTGGTCTGAGTTACGCGCCTTGGCCCGCGACGCCACGACTCGCTCGTACGCCCCGTATTCGCACGTCCGGGTCGGCGCCGCCGCGTTGACCACGTCGGGAGCCTTCGTGGTGGGCTCGAACATCGAAAACGCCAGTTACGGACTCACCTTGTGCGCCGAATGCTCCCTCGTGAGCGACCTGGTGCGCCAGGGCGGTGGACGCCTCGCGGCGTTGGCCGTGATGGCCGGCGACGGTGAACCGATCGCACCGTGTGGCCGGTGTCGCCAGGTGCTGTTCGAGCACGCGGGCGCGTCACTTCTCATCGACCAGGGTGAGGAGGCAGCCACGCTGACGCTGGGCGACTTATTGCCCCACGCCTTTGGACCCGACGACCTACCCACCAGGAGCACGCCGTGAGCACCCATTCCGCCGTTGACATCATCACCACCAAGCGCGACGGGGGCGTCTTGAGCGACGAGGCCATCGAGTGGATGCTCAACGCCTACGTCGCGGGCACGGTCGCCGACGAGCAGGTCTCGGCGCTGTTGATGGCCATTTACTTCCAAGGCCTGAATGCGCACGAACTGGGTCGCTGGACCAACGTCATGATCGCCTCGGGTGAACGTCTCGACCTCTCGCGACTCTCGCGACCCACGGTCGACAAGCACTCGACCGGCGGGGTCGGCGACAAGATCTCGCTCATCCTCGCGCCCCTCGTAGCCGCCTGCGGGGCCGCGGTGCCCCAGCTCTCGGGACGCGGACTCGGACACACCGGCGGGACGCTCGACAAGCTCGAGTCGATTCCGGGTTGGCGCGCCACCCTCAGCAACGAAGAAGCCCTCAGGCAGCTCGAGAGCGTCGGTGCGGTCATTTGCGCCGCCGGCGCCGGTCTCGCGCCCGTCGACCGCAAGCTCTACGCGCTGCGTGACGTGACGGGCACCGTCGAATCCATTCCACTCATCTCTTCATCGATCATGAGCAAGAAGATCGCCGAAGGCACGCACGCATTGGTGCTCGACGTCAAAGTCGGACGCGGCGCCTTCATCAAGACCCTGGACCGCGCCCGCGAGCTCGCCACGACGATGGTCGGACTTGGCCACTCCCACGGCGTCGCGACCGTCGCGCAGTTGACGGCGATGAACCAACCCCTCGGGATTGCCGTTGGTAACGCCATTGAAGTGGTCGAGTCCGTCGACGTGCTGCGTGGCGCGGGGCCCGAAGACGTGCGAGAACTCACCATCTCACTCGCGCGTACCATGCTCGAGCTGGTGGGCATCGCCACCGACCCGGCGACGAAGCTCGATGACGGCTCGGCCTACGAGGTCTATTGCCGGATGATCGAAGCTCAAGGTGGCGACCCGACGGCGACTCTGGCCACCGCCGCGCACCATCACGTCGTCACTGCCGCGCACGACGGCATTGTCCAGTCCGTCGACGCTCTCGGCGTCGGCGTCGCGGCGTGGCGACTGGGTGCGGGACGCGCCCGCAAGGAAGACCCCGTCAGTGCCGGGGCCGGCGTGATGTGTCTGGTGCGCGAGGGCGACTTCGTGGTGGCTCACCAACCGCTCTTTGAGCTCTACGCCGATGACCGCGAGCACCTCGAACGGGGCATGTCAACGATTGAAAACGCGGTGACGTTGGGTGATCAGGCGACCCCCACCGAGGCGATCCTGATCGAGCGCATCACGGCCTAAATGCCCTCCAGGGCGTTCGCTAGCCTTGTCCCATGTCAACGACGCCATTAACTCCTGCCCGCATCAAAGCCGCTCCGAAGGTCCTACTGCACGACCACTTGGACGGTGGGCTGCGCCCCGTGACGATTCTCGAACTCGCCCGCGAGATTGGCTACACCGCACTTCCCACGTCGGAGCCGGATCAAGTCGCTAGATGGTTTGTCGCTGACGCGCCGGGTAGCTACCTGGTGCGCTACCTCGAGGGCTTCGCCCACACCACCGCCGTCATGCAGACCAAGGACCAGATCGAACGAGTCGCTTCCGAGACCGCATTCGACCTGGCCCTCGATGGCGTGGTGTACGCCGAGATCCGCTTCGCTCCCGAGTTGCACGTGGAGCGGGGACTCAGCCTCGACGAGGTCGTCGAGGCCGTGCTGGCGGGCTTCGCCCACGGCACCGCCCAGGCTCGCGCCCAGGGTAAACACATCATCGTGGGCACCCTCGTCTCGGCGATGCGCCAGGCGCACCGCAGTGAAGAGATGGCCAATCTCGCGGTACGATTCCGCGACGCGGGGGTGTGCGGTTTCGACATCGCGGGGCCCGAAGACGGCTTCCCGCCCACCGAGCACTTGCCGGCTTTTCACCTGATCCAGCGCGAGAACTTCCACATGACGATTCACGCCGGCGAGGCCTTCGGTCTGCCGTCGATTTGGGAGGCGGTGCAATTCTGCGACGCGGAGCGCATCGGACACGGCGTGCGCATCGTCGACGATATCGAACGCGTGGGTGACCAGTACCGGCTCGGACGATTGGCGAGTTTCGTGCGCGACCGGCGCATCCCCCTCGAGGTGTGCCCGACGTCGAATGTGCACACCGGCGCGACGCCCACGCTCGCCGAGCACCCTATTGAGTTGTTGCGTCGACTGCGTTTTCGTGTGACGCTCAACACCGACAATCGTCTCATGAGCGGCATCACGCTCTCGAGCGAGTTCGCCGCCTGCGCCGACGTGTTCGGTTGGACACTCGAGGACATGGAGTGGCTCACGCTCAACGCCGCCAAGAGTTCGTTCTATCAGTTCGATCAACGCTTGGCGTTAATCAACCACGTCATTAAGCCGGGCTACGCCGCCCTGCGGGCGTCGGCGTAGCGACGCCACGTTGCCAGTTCACCCTTAACTCGACGCCGTCTCGCGTCTCGTCGGTGCACCCATCGCGAACCAGATGACGCCCAGCACCAACATCACGACCAGGGGAAGGGTCTGCGTCAACTCGAAGGTCCCGCGCTGACCCGCCCATCCAGTAGGTAACGACGCGTCAGCGGGCGACGACCCCACACCCGGCCACAGCAGTCCGGCGGTCGCGACGAAGGCCCACAAAGTAGTCATTGCGCTCACCAGCCACACCATCGGCGTGCCCCCGGGAATTCGATACGGACGGCCCACGTGGGGATGCGAATAACGCAATCGCGTCAGTGCCGGAAAGATCGCGAGGTAGGCCATCGCCGAGGTTGAGATAGCCAGCCCCAAGACGACGCTGAAGTATTTGGCGGCATTTCCACTCGAGAGCCAGTAGGCCGTGAACATCGTAATGGTGGCGACGGCCCCCGCGACGAAGTCGACGATGAGCGGCGTACCGAATTTCTCGGAGATGACGCCAAAGGACCGAGGCGCAGCACCATCGAGGGCGGCCACTGCCCAGCCCCGATTCGCGCCCATGATCCACGACACGCCCGAACTGAGCAGCGTGAGGATGAAGCCCACCGCGGCCAGGTCACCCAGCAACTTGCCGAGCCCTGTCAAGGTCGAACCCGCCGCCGTCGCGTGTCC
>OCZT010003155.1_pt1 | contig 16951 bp, 13 predicted proteins | sample 1539031 | NCBI WGS metagenome assembly OCZT01 (sample SAMEA3539308, study PRJEB22396) | soil metagenome | biome: tundra; feature: field; material: soil | place: USA | collected 2010-05 | depth 0.15 m | reverse complement strand
CAGCGGCAACCAGTTTGTCCACTTCGGAAAAATCGCTGGCATTACGTGCGACCGCTCACTTGGTCAAAAATTGTCCATCACTCCTCAAATGTTGGGGTTATGTTTAGTCGGCACCCGCTCTACTCGCAAGAAAGTTTGTGGGAAAGTTCACGTCATTGGCTTCGGTTAAGCAGGCGGAGGACAAAATTAGCGTGTCCGTCCCGGGCCGATGTCTGCCCCGGCGCGTGATTCATTCACAACTCCGTAATCCGACCGTGGATTACACCAATTCATGGAATCAATCGCAAGGGACGCAAAGTCTCTGTAGAGCAGACATTCCTGTCTGCTGATTGGCGGAACTTTCCAGTTCCGCTTGGGCGACAGGAATGTCGCCCGAACCCGCAGGCTGGAAAGTCTGCGCTACTCACTCCGATTTCCCTTCGTGCCACCCCGCCAGCTTAACACTGGATGCGTTTGCGACTGATCAGCAGAAAGATCACCCCGCCCGTAATCGAGAGCAAAAACGCACTGGGCTCGGGCACGGGAAGGATGGAACCGGGAACAACATACAGGTCCGCGGATGAAAAGTTGTAATTATTGGGAAAGTTGCTGGTCAACAATTGGTAACTGATGTTCACCGTCGAGCCATCCAGATTGGTTCCACCGGACTGGATGGTATTCAGATCAATTCCCAGCAGGTTCTGCATGAGGGAGGACGCCGCGCCGAGTTGAATGCCCACGCCGTACATCTGCGAACCGGCGTTTTCCAGGCACAATCCCGGAAAGTTGGTCACCGTCCCCATCAACGTGGCCGCCCCGTTGACCGTGCTGATCTGGAACAAATGCGTGCTGGTGGCATTGACTCCGCCGTCGGTGTCGTAAAGATTGCCGTCGTAACCGAAGCGGATATTTTGTCCCGAATTGCCGATGATACTGTTGTTGAAAGTGCCCACCAGGGTCGCGACGCCGGTGACGGGATTGACCTTGTAGAGAGCGCCTTGGGTGGCCCCGTAAAGGGTCCCGTCCGGGGCAATGGCCAGCGACTCGATGCCGCCCACGTTGAAGTTGACACTGCTCGACACCACGCCGTTGTTGGTGTTCACGGTCACCAGTGAAGTCGTATTGATGATGCCATAGAGCCAGCCGTTGGGCGAAGCGGCGATGTCATTGAAAAGGGTTCCCCCTTCGGTGCCCAATTGCGTGAAACCGCCGGTCAGCAGGTTGATGGTGCCAAACCGGTTGTTGCTCTGGTTGAACTCCAGGGCATATGACTGTTGGCCAAAGGCCGAAGTGGAGGTGAAAAGCATCAGCCCGGCCAGCGCGGCCAATGCCACTTTGAACCACCGCCGGATACTGTGTGCCGGGGACTGGATTTCGCACGCCTGCCGTTGACCGATATAAACTGCCAGACAGTCATTTTTCATAGGACAATCCTCTTAATCACTACATTGCCGGATCGTTTATCGAACAACCGCGCTTGTGCAGCATAGCCGACACAAGCGCAGTTTAAGTCAATAAAGCTCCCCGATCCGATTATCCCCGATTCCCGGACTAAGCAGCCCTAATGCCACTGAACACTAACAGTAGTAAGAAACTGCAATGGATGGTTCTACGCAGCGGCATCCTGCGGAAGGACCCCACCGGCCGAAGAATGGTCGGGTAAAAAATTGCCTGCTTCCGGCGGACGCTGTCTCAAAAACCGGCTTCCCGGTCAGGACTGATACACAAAATCAAGGATGGCTCCGGTTCCCAAACCCCGGACGGTGCGGCCGCTGGACACTGCTACGGCAACGGTTCGCCCCGCGCGGCGGTCAGCAGCCGATACCATTCAGTTGTAAGAAGTGCAACAGATGGCTGCAAAACGCTGTAACCGATGGGAGGAAAATTCCCAACCCGGGAAAGGTTGGCCAAGAAATGGTCTCTTCCCGGCGGACGCTGTCTCAAAAACCAGACTGCCCGTCAAGACTTGTACACCCGGCGGCTTGATTATTTTATGACCGCCGCCGGTGGCCTCGGGGCGAAGATGACACAAACGGGCGCGCCCACCGCGGCGGATTGATCGGTGGCTGACAGTTTGCCCGTTGCGGAATCAATCTTGAGCAAGGCGATTTTGTTGTCCTGCTGGCCGGCAGCAATCAACCATCGGCCGGTCGGGTCAATGCCAAACCCCCGCGGCACCTTCACCCCGGCCGGTGCGTTTTCAATCCATTTCAGCCGGCCATCACCGCCGATGGCGTAAACGGTGATGCTGTCGTGGCCGCGGTTGGAGAGGTAGAGCCATTTGCCTGACGGGTGGCAGAAAATTTCAGCGGTGGTGACGCCATTGGACGGGGCGCCCTCCGGCAGGGTCGGAAGTGTCTGCAACGCCGTCAGCTCGCCATTGACGGGGTTGCGCGCAAACGCGGTGACGTTGAGACCCATTTCGCCATTGACGTAGGCGAACCGGCCGCTGGGATGCAAAGCCAGGTGACGCGGGCCGCTGCCGGCAGGGACTTTGCCTGCCTTCCCGTCGCCGAAGGTCAGCGTGCCATTTTGGGCGTCAAATTTGAACAGCCAGATGTTGTCCGTCCCGAGATCGCAGGCGTAGACCAGGCGGTTGCCATCATCCGCGTAAATCGAATGAAGATAAGGATGGTTCTGGCGCTCCGGGTTCGGCCCCGAACCGGTGAGTTGAACGAAAGCCGTGCGCGCTGCGAGCGAACCGTCCGGCTTGGTTTGAAAGCACGCGACGCTGCCGCCGTTGTAATTCGCCGCGAACACATTACGGCCGCTGGCATCCACCGAGACATGGCAGGCACCGTCACCGGCGGGCAGTTCGTTGAGCGCCGCGAGCCGGCCATCGTCCTCAACCCGAAACGCGGCCACCGAGTTCCGGGTTGAAGCGTAGAGAAACTTCCCGTTGAGCGAGAGCGCAAGGAAGTTCGGGCTGGCGGTTTCCGCCGCCAGTTCGAGCGGGCCGAGCTTGCCGGTGCCGGTTTCGAGTTTGCCCGTGTAGATGCCCTTGCTGGTCCGCCCATTTGTGTAGGTGCCAAGGTAAAAGCGGACTTCATCAGCCATGGCGGCGGCCCGGAGAAAATTGAGCATAACAAGCAGGACAAGATATTTCATCGCTGTAAGTTATTAGTAACAGGCAGGATGTGGCAAGAGAAAATTCCCGCCGTAATTTGAGCACCCGGCGCCGCTACGGCAACGGTTCGCCCCGCGCGGCGGTCAGCAGCCGATACCATTCTTCGCGGCTCAAGGGAATTTCCGTTGCGCGGGCCGCGTCACAAATGTGTTGGGGATTGGTCGAGCCGACAGGGCAGGATGCCCGACGGATGCTTCAGCAACCACGCCAGCGCCAGACCGACGCCAATCTACAGCGGCAACCAGTTTGTCCACTTCGGAAAAATCGCTGGCATTACGTGCGACCGCTCACTTGGTCAAAAATTGTCCATCACTCCTCAAATGTTGGGGTTATGTTTAGTCGGCGTGTGCTCCCCCCCCCGCAAGCCGGTTTGTGAAAAAATTCTCCTGAATTTTAACGCAGAGACGCAAAGGCACAGAGGTTTGAACCACAGATGGACACGGAAGCGGCAATATTTCGGAGCAGTTACTGCTGTGCCTTGAAACTCGCTAGCCAAGATTTGGCCTTTTCAGGATAAAACTTTTCCAATTCCGCTTTCAACTCATCCTCAGTCAAAACCCCGATACGCCACAAGTTAATTAGAATTGCAGCGTCAACTGGCAGATCTTTGTGAAATCCTACCTTTTTGCCTGTTGGTTCAATCACAAGAACGTAAATGGCTTCAGTAGGATCGAATTTGCTCTCCAGCGCCCGAAACTGCTGCAAGGCATTTCTAAGCGATTGCTTCGCGGCGTCTTTATTGTCTTGAAGGTATTCGCCGATGCCTTTATTAAGCTCGAAAAGAGGTTCATAATCTTTTGAAATTGCTTTAGTGGCATTCTCGACGGCTGTCGACACCTGCCCCAGAAGCAGTTGACAAAATGCTAAATTATTCCTGATTTGAGATGTATCATTGTCAACAAGCATTCTTGAAAATGTATCCGCGCACCCTTGAATATCTCCATCTGCAAACTTGGAGACAGCTTGTTCCAGTTCTGTTGGGCCGAATACTTCTGGAATCCAATAGTCCGTGATGCGCCCAAGCCGATGCAATTCGTTAGCAGATGGAAGCTGCCAGCGGTGAAAGCCTGTGACTGCAATTGAAATTCCGTTTCCGGCTAGCAGTCTGCTATGACTTATGATCCACTCCCGAAACTTTTCCTCCTTCAGTTCTTTTGTCTCCTTCTCAAAAAATCTGCACTGGAATGATTGTTTTCCGGCAGGGGATCCGATTTGAAATGCAACATCGACCACATAAGTTGATTGGTTCTCTCGGCCAAAAAGACATGACATGACCAATTCACCCAGTCCTTCATTAATTTCATTGGGCTTCTTGCCATCACGCATTGCTTGAAGTGCCGCTTCAACCTCTCCACCGGCCAAATTGCTTTCAAATTGACCGATTGCGCCACAAGCCTTTCCCATCGCTCTTGTGATTGGTTGGCGGAGCTTGTCAGCAAATGAATCGTCGTCCCATGTCCAACGCTTGCCTCGCTCCACTTCCACGAACGATTTCCAAAACCCTGCGGTTAGAGGTGCGCCAGCCAACCGGATGCAGTTATCGATCTCGGAGATTCCGGCTTCGAAAAGCTTTTTATATCCCCCGCTTAACTCGGCAGCGATTTCGGCTTTCTCGGTAGTTGACAACAACTTGTCCTCTGTGAGTTCTCGGTGAAGAATTGAGACTTGGATGTTCTCCTCAAGGGTCAGATTTCTCCGTGATAACCAACTCGATTCAAAAAGGAGTTTATCAGGAAGTCGTTCAATCGCGTTTAGAACAGCATCAACATTGGCAGGTGTATTAGATCGATATTCATGAAGAACTTCGCGGAAAACCTGCGGCGCAAGAGACATCTGTTCGGTCGAACCGTTTTCAACGCTGCGATACATGTGGTGGCAGTAGAGTTGAACCTCGGCTGGATCACCGCCGCAAAGATCGTGCAACTCTTGGATAACATCTGGGTCTGGAGCCACAGTTTCAATCAATTCTTCCGGTATGGGATTCATCACGAGTTCCATCGTATCTGACCACCGTGCGAATGGCTTAACGTCGATTCGATGAAATTGCCTTGGAATTGGCGAAAATACTTCAGAAAGTGCGGGAAACACGGCATTTGTGCCAGCCAAGAGCAATGAGCAGCGCTCTACGGTTTGAAAAATATTTCGGAACATTTGAAGCAATGAAACGTTTTTGCCTAAGCAATCGGCTTCATCAATCAAAAGAGCGATCCCAACAAAACCTTTACTGCCTAATTCGGCTATGCACACTTGAAAGTCGTGTTCCACCAAAGCGTCTGGACATTCAAAGTTATCAAGATTTCCTTGGTGGCAGGAGAACGCATAAGCGATTTGCAGCACCGCCTTGTCAAGACTTCCTGGTTGGCGTGCGTATAGCATCCGGAGGAGTTCTGCATAGATAGCCCCTTGAACTCCACCCCAACATCCTGCTTTGGCCATAGAGAGAACAAGTGTTGAATACAAATCGTGCCAAAATCTTCCGGGCGACTTTGTTTTCTCCTCGTTCATGTTGAGACGCACCGGTAACAGTTTTAGTGCCTTTGCGTGAGCCTCAGAACCGTTGAGCAAACTGGTTTTCCCAACACCTCTTTGTCCAATTAACGCCAAGTGTGGGCTCTGCCCGGATGCTGTAAGACTGAGGTAGTAGCGAATCGCCTTTAATTCGGGAGAACGACCGGCCAAATCCTCAAGCTTTTTGATTGGTGAACGTGTATATGGATTAGGAGGAAGTCTTGGTTTGGTTGCTGAGTTCATGATTTCACTTTCTCCAATTCGTTGATGGCATTTTTAATACTCTTGTGCAGGTCACGCTCCTCGCAGAATTTCTGCCGAACCCCAGCCGAACCAACACCTGTAGGGAGCGCATTGTATTCGCGAATGAGGATTATTGCAGTATCAACAAACGAACGATTAAATCCCGCAAGCGAGTCGTCAGCCCACCAGAATTGAGCAGTTACACTTTGAAACGCTTCAGGGGTTGGAATTGTAGGAGGAAGGTGTGGCAGATCGAGAATGGCCTGTCGCAACGATGGAAAAAGTGCCTTTGCTGCCTCGTCTTGAGCCAAACCGACGTCGGGTTTGGCAACTAGTCGTGCAAGACCCTCCACAGTTAATGCGGTCTCCATTTCAGAATAGAGCGTTTCAATTGTTTTCAACCCAACTGAAGACACAGGACGCGAGTGGCAGAGTGCATTTCGTGGCCCAAGAATGTTCTCAAGCTGTTTCAAAAAGCAGTCCCCGCCTAGCCTTTCGGTCACAGAATGGCCATACTTCTGTTGTAGCAATGGCAATAACTCGCCAAGAGTAAGATAATAAAGCGGGCCTAAGCGGATGAAGTCGAACTGCGGACGGTTTTCTTCGGTTTGCGACTCTTTAATCTTCTTGAGCAATTCTCCGGGCAGCTTTTTCCGCCAATGGACGCCGAATTCAGATTCTAGCGAAGCTTTTAAGCATTCTCGTAAAGCGATTTCGATACGAAGGAGAAGACGATAGGCTTCAATATTGTCTTCTTCAAATGGGACACTGGTTAAGAATGTCGTCTTTAGTTTAAAATCAGTTGCCATACCCACTTCTGCTGAACGTGCCGAGCCTAACGCATTTGCCGGGCAAATGCAAAAATAAAGTCGGGGGCCGCGTAAAGCGCCTTGCGCCACGCGGTTTAACATCGAACATTCAACATTCAACGCCCAACATCCAATCCTGGTTTTCACGGCGGCGCGCAGCGGAGTGCGCGCCCTACCCACTTTCAACTTCCGATTCCTGCCATCTTCAATCTTCCATCTTCGCTTCCGGTTAAACCGGCAGCTTGTCCTTCTTGCGATAGGCCAGGCCCTGGAAGGTCGCGACCAAATCTCCCTGGTCGTCCTTCACTTCGACGACATACGACCCGATTTTGAAGTTCTTGGACACTTCCCGGGCCTCGGCCCAAAGGGTGCCGGTGGCGGCGGCTTTCATGAAGGTGATGCTCACGTTGATGGCCACGGCCACAGTGCCGTGCGAATTTGCCGCCGCGGCGAAGGCATAGTCCGCCAGCGTGAATATCGCCCCGCCTTGAACCGAATTCAGGCCGTTCAAATGGTGCGGATGCAAAACCATTTTGGCCGTTGCGTGTCCGGGCGAGACGGACAACAATTCGACGTTCGCGCGCTCGGCAAAGCGGTCGTTCTTGAGGCATCGTTTAATATCTTCCATGTCCGTTTAACTTTTCGATCGCTTGGGCAAGCCGGCGCCACCCACAACGTTGATCCCCTGTTTTTGCAAAACCCGGATGGCGGCGTCCGGGTCGTCAAAGCAGAATACGAGCACGCCTTTGTTCTCCCGCCTGACGGTGAAGCCGTAGGCGTATTTCACGTTGATGCCCGTGCCATCAAGCGCGTCGAGGATGGCGGCCAGGCCGCCGGGACGGTCGGGCACTTCGAGCACAACCACTTTCGTGACCTTCACCGCAAAGCCGTTGCGTTGGAGCAGCCGCCGCGCCTTGTCGGAATCCTCCACGACGAGGCGCAGAATGCCGAACTCGCGGGTGTCGGCCAGCGAGAAGGTCTGGATGCTGATGCCGGCTTTCGCCAGCAGCCGGCAAGGCTCGCTGAGCGCGCCCGGCTTGTTTTCCAGGAAGACGGAGAGTTGTTTCAATTTCATAAGCCTTTCTCGTTTCGGTTGCGATCCTACAGGATTCGTTTGTCAATCACCCGCCTGGCCTTGCCTTCGCTGCGTTGAATCGTGCGCGGCGCGACGAGCTTCAGCGCGGGACGCAGGCCGGTGATGCCTTCGATGGAGTGCGCGAGCTGCTTCTGCAACTGCTCCAGGCCGCCCACCGTGTCGCTGAGCGCTTCGTTGGTAACCTCCACCTGCACTTCCAGCGTGTCGAGGCCCTTCTGACGGTCCACGATGATCTGATAATGCGGCAGCGTGCCTTCCACCTTGAGCAGCGCGGCTTCGATCTGCGACGGGAACAGGTTCACCCCGCGGATGATGAGCATGTCGTCGCTGCGCCGCCCAATGCGGCGGATGCGGCGGAGCGTGCGCCCGCAGGCACAGCGGGCCGGTTCGAGCGAGGTGATGTCGCGCGTGCGGTAGCGGATCATCGGCATGGCACGTTTGCAAAGCGTCGTCAGCACCAGTTCGCCTTCCGTGCCGTCCGGCAGCGGTTCGTGGGTCTTCAGGTCAATGATCTCCGGGTAGAACATGTCCTCGAAAATATGCGGGCCGGCCTGGTGCGTGCATTCCATCGCCACACCCGGACCGACGATCTCGGACAGGCCGTAGATGTCATAAGCCTTGATGCCGCTCCCGGCTTCGATGCGCTCGCGCATGTTCTCGGTCCACGGCTCGGCGCCGAAGACGCCGATGTTCAACGGCATCTCCTTGATGTCCATGCCCAGTTCGGCGGCGCGTTCGATGAGGTGCAGGAAATAGCTTGGCGTGCAGCAGATGACCGTGACGCCGAAATCTTTCAGAATCATGATCTGGCGGTCGGTGTTGCCGCCGGAGATGGGAATGACACTCGCGCCGAGCGCTTCCGCGCCGTAGTGCGCGCCCAGGCCGCCGGTGAACAAGCCATAGCCGTAGGCATTTTGAACGATGTCCCCGCTGTGCACGCCGCACGCGGCGAAGCTGCGGACCATCGCCCGCGTCCAGTCGTCGAGGTCTTCCTTCGTGTAAGCCACGACGATGGGTTTGCCCGTGGTGCCGCTCGAAGCGTGGAAGCGCACGATTTCCTGAAGTGGACTGGCGGCCAGACCGTACGGGTAGGTGTCGCGCAAGTCCGTCTTCACCGTGAACGGCAGCTTGACGATGTCATCCATCGTGCGCAGGTCGCCGGGCTTGAGCTTGCGTTCGTCCATGCGTTTGCGGAACAACGCGACATTGTCGTAGGCGCGCTGCACGATGAATTTGAGGCGGGTGAATTGCACGTCCCGCAACTGAGCCAGGGGCAGGAAATCGGCCGCGCTGGCGGGGTGCATGGGGGGAATTTCGCGATTCTTGATCATAACAAGTTTGGAGAACTCTCGACGCCGGGCGCAAATCCGCCGGGCTGGTTGGCAATAGGCGGACAAACATCGAACATCGAACGCCGAACACCGAACCGATTGGTGCCGGTTTCATTCGATGTTCGATGTTCGATGTTCATTATTTCACTTCCCCGGGCTTTGGCTGGCGCGGCCGCTCAGGAAAGCCTGCTGATTGTGCTCGAAAAACTCCGGTCGGAAAGCCTCGCGCAACGCTTCGAGCCACCCGGCTTCCGGCAACGGCAAATGCACGCTCAACGCGCCGAGCAGCGCCACGTTCAGTGTTTTCTTGTTCGGCAGTTTGCCGACATCGACCGCGTCCGGCGTGATCAACTTCCCGTTGGGTTTGAGATAATGTTTGTGCGGTTCCACCTGCGTCGGTTCGAGCACGAGCAGATAATCCGCCTCGCCCGGCGGCACCATGGGGCTGAGCACGGTCTGGCCAAAACGCACGTCGCTGGTGACCGAACCGCCGCGCTGGCTCATGCCTTTGATCTCGCTTTTCTTCACGTCAAAGCCGGCGCGCAACGCCACGTCGGCCAGAATGTCCGACGCCTTGAGCACTCCCTGGCCGCCAAGCCCGGCCACCACCACGTTGGTCAGCCGGCCGTGCATGGGGCCTCCTTCTTTTCGCACTCGCTCTGTTCCAGTTCGCGCAGCCGTTTGACGATGAGAATGCACGGCCGCCGGGCAATGATCACGCACAGTTCCCGGCTCGCGAGGCATTCGTCCAAAGTGCGTTCGAACTCGTTCGAACCGACGCGCGGCTCGACCACATGCACCCGCTTCACGCCGAGCGAACGGGCCAGGTTCTCGATTACGAGTTTGTTCGTGGGCTGGTGGTCGAGCTTGCGGCCGGTCCCGGGATGTTCCTGGTGGCCGGTCATGGCCGTGGTGGCATTGTCCAGAATGATGAGCACGTGCCCGTCCGGCGGCGGGTTGTAAACCATCTCCACCAGACCGCTGATGCCGCTGTGAACGAACGTGCTGTCGCCGATGACACTGACAACGCGCCGCGCCTGCTCCGGCGGCAGCACATGACGCAAGCCCAGCCCCACGCCGAGGCTCGCCCCCATGCAAACGCAGGAATCCATGGCCTCAAAGGGTTTCAGCACGCCCAGCGTGTAACAGCCGATGTCGCCCGCCACGATGCAATCGCGCTTGCGCAACGACTCGAAAACCAGGCGGTACTGGCAGCCGTCGCACAGTTGCGGCGGCTTGCCCGGCGGCTGCGCCGGCTCGGGGCTGGTGTCGTTGTTGAGGATGCGCCGCACGCGAGACACATCCAACTCGCCAAAACGATACATCTCCGCCTTGCCTTCAACCGCAATGCCCGCCGCGCGGATGGCGTCCACGAGGTACGGATCGCCTTCCTCAATGACGACGCACCGTTTCACGCTTTTGACAAACGCGGCGATCTTTTTCATCGGCAACGGATAAGTGAAGCCGAGCTTGAGCACGCTCGCTTCCGGCGCGGCTTCGCGGGCGTGCATGAAGGAAATGCCCGAGGTGATGATGCCGAGTTTCTTCTCGCCGGGTGCAACGCGGTTGAGGGAACAGGTTTCGTTCCACTCCCCGATTTCGGCCAGCTTCTGCCGCAGCCGCCGGTGCGCCGGGCGGGCGTAGGCTGGAATCATCACGCGGCCGCGAATGTCGCGCTCAAAACGCGGCGGCCGTGGCGCGCCGTTCGGGCCGCGCGGCTGAACGATCGTGTAACTGTGACAGACCCGCGTGGTGGCGCGCAATATCACCGGCAGCTTCCACCGCTCGGAAATCTCGAACGTGGCAAACAGAAAATCGTAGGCTTCCTGCGAATCCGAAGGTTCGAGCATCGGCACTCCGGCCGCCACCGCGTACCGGCGGTTGTCCTGCTCGTTCTGGCTCGACGCCATGCCGGGATCGTCCGCAGAAATGACAACCAGTCCGCCCGAGACGCCGGTGTAGGCCGCGGTGAACAGCGGGTCGGCGGCGACGTTGAGGCCGACGTGTTTCATGGTGACGATGGCGCGCGCGCCGGCGAAAGCGACGCCCAGCCCCACTTCCAGCGCGACTTTTTCATTGGGCGACCATTGGCCGCGCCCGCCCAGTTCGGAGAAGCGTTCGAGGATTTCGGTGGAGGGGGTGCCGGGGTAACCGGCGCCGAGCGCCACACCGGCGTCACGCGCAGCCAGCGCAATGGCTTCGTTGCCACTCAAGAGTTGTCGTCTGGCTGAAGGCATTTAATTTGCGGTTTCTCAGAATTTACATCCGGCTGGATGACACGCCGTCGAGTGCAACAAAATGCTCCAGCGATGACAAGCCAGCTTTTGTGGATTTACACCCATCGGTTGGCCTGGTCCAAAAATCACTGCAATGTATCTTTTTAATTATTAAGGCTTCTTTCTGGAAAAAAACGCTCAGAAAGCTGGACTCATGGTATATCGCTTCTAAAATTTCCGCAATCGCGCGAGTCAGGATTCGGCTGCCTCCATTGGAATCGGCGAACGGCGGCCGGGACGGGCGCGGGAGTTGGTGATGGTTAAACGCAAGCATCAGAATAGGAGAACTGAATTATGTTAGGCATCGAAGACAAATGGGTTGCGCTGGCTTACCTGCTTTGCATCGGCAGCACGCTGCTGTGCGTGGTGTACGGCTGGCTCAACTGGAACCGCGGTGAGGATGTGATTAAACATGAAGACGTCCGCTGGGCTGCTGAAGAGGACAAGGCGGAAGAGAAACTCTGACTTCCAGGACCACCCCGCAAGCATGAATTCAAACTGAACCGGAGGGAATTATGTTTTTTGCCGAAGTCAATCTGCCCGAAATCATCGTCGTCCTGCTTTACGTGTTTGCCACCGCCTACCTGGGCTACCTGGGCTATCGCGGCACGAAGACAACATCCGATTACCTCGTAGCCGGACGCAAAGTGCACCCGTTTGTCATGTCGTTGAGCTACGGGGCGACCTTCATCTCCACCAGCGCCATCGTGGGTTTCGGCGGCGTGGCGGGCTTGTTCGGCATGAGTCTGCTGTGGCTGACCTTCTGCAACATCTTCGTCGGCATCTTCATCGCCTTCATCTTTCTCGGAGAGCCGACGCGGCGCATCGGCCACCGGCTGGACGCGCACACGTTTCCGGAACTGCTGGGCCGGCGCTATCAGAGCACGTTCATCCAGGTGTTTGCCGGCCTGGTCATCGCGCTGTTCATGCCGCTGTACGGCGCGGCGGTGTTGATTGGCGGCACGGAGTTCATCACCACATCGTTCGGGATGGACTACAACGCCGCGCTGCTGATTTTTGCGGTGCTGGTGGCCACCTATGTCTTCTTCGGCGGCCTCAAGGGCGTGATGTACACCGACGCCTTGCAGGGCGTGATCATGTTTGCCGGCATGGCCATCCTGATTGTTTACACCTACGTCAAAGTCGGCGGGGTGGTCGGCGGACATCAAATGTTGAGCGATTTGAAAGACCTCACGCCGCCGGCGCTCACGGCGATCGGCCATCAAGGCTGGACAGCAATGCCGCAGTTCGGGTTTGGCGAGACGAAATACAATCTCTGGTGGATCGTCGTTTCCACCATCGTCATGGGGGTGGGGATCGGTGTGCTGGCGCAACCGCAACTGGCGGTGCGCTTCATGACCGTGAAAAGCAAACGGGAGTTGAACCGCGCTGTCGGCATCGGTGGCGTGTTCATCCTCGCCATGACGGGCGTGGCATTCACAACCGGCGCGCTGTCGAACGCATACTTCGCTCTACACGGACCGCTGTTTCAAGGGCGCGTGCTCAAGATGGTAAATGCTGACAAGCAGCACGCACTCCTGCAGGTGATGAAGAAAAGCCCGTCCGGCGAGTGGATGGATGCCATCAAGGAAACCAGCAAGGATGGCAAGGCGCTGACCAATTATGTCGCCGCCGTGAAAACCGATGGTGATGGCAAATGGCTTTCCGTGGCCAAGTCCACCAACGAACTTGGCGTTGTGCGCGAAGGTGTCGTGATTCCCGCGGTGTTGGACAAGGAACAGCCGTTTCTGCCCGACGCCGTCGGGCCGAACCAGCCGGCCCAAGGCCGCAGTATTTCCATTGTCTATGCCAAGGGCAACTCCGACCAGATCATTCCCACCTACATCAGCCTGGCCATGCCGAAGTGGTTCGGCCTGGTGTTCCTGCTCACCCTGCTGGCGGCGGCCATGAGCACGCTGTCCAGCCAGTTCCACACGCTCGGGACCGCCGCCGGGCGCGACGTATTCGAGAAGCTTTTCGCCGGAAAGCCCGGCGGCAACTCGAACCGCACGATTTATATCGTCCGCATCGCGATTCTCCTGGGTCTGGTGCTGGCGGTGGCAGTGGGTTACTACGCGAAGAAGGAACAGGCGGTGGTGAGCATTATCGCCCGGGCCACGGCGATTTTCTTTGGACTGTGCGCGTCCACTTTCCTGCCGGCGTTCGTGGGCGGGATTTATTCGCGTCGGATGACGAAGGCCGGCGCGATTGCCTCAATGTTGGTGGGCTTCTGCGTGTCCACCTTCTGGCTCGCGTTCGTGAAGGTGCCGGAGTGTACGGTCATCGGCCTGGTCAAGAAGAGCATCCTCGCCACCGCGCCGAACTGGCCGGTGGTGGATCCGCTGTTCATCGCCCTGCCGCTGTCATTGCTGACGGTGGTGGTGGTGAGTTCGTTCACGCGGAAGTCGGATGAAGCGCACCTGGACATTTGTTTCTCCTCCAACAAAAAGAACAACGAAACGAAAATCTGAATTCTTCTTTCATCAACAAAACATTGAAAACCACATGAAAAAATCGGTTCTGAAACTAGCCGTCGGCATCGCTGTATTCACTGCAACGTCTGCCATCACCCAGGCCCAAACCAACGCCACACCCCCGGCGGCGCCAGCGCCGACCGCCTACGACCAGTGGGAGAGAGGGGCCAAGAACCCAACGGATTGGTTCACTTGGGGCGGCGACGTGCGGTTTCGCAATGAGTATTACAATAATGCCGCCACCTTGAACGATGGCGCCGCCCGCCACGAGCAGGACTATTTCCGGTTCCGGGAACGGATCTGGTTTTCCGTCATGCCCGTGACCAACTTGAGCGTGAACGCGCGTTTCGCGGGGGAACAACGCGAATGGATGAAGCCGTCCTCTTCCGCTCAATATGGGCCCCGGTCGGGTTTCGAAGAGCGTTACGGCATCCTGGACAACGCCTACGTAAAATGGAGCAACATCGGCGGTGTGCCGCTTTCCCTCTCGGCCGGACGCCAGGACGTCCAGTTTGGCGAACCCATGAACTGGTGGCTGGTCGGCGACGGCACGCCCAATGACGGGTCGTGGACCTTTTTCCTGGACAGCATCCGCGCCGCTTATGACGCGAAGGAGATCCAGACAAAGGTTGATGTCGTTTACATTTATCAAAATGCCAGGCCCGATGAGTGGATTCCCACCCTCGGCCGTTCCGGCGACAGCGGCCCCGCGCCTTACAACCTGACCGAACAGAACGAGCAGGGCGTCATTCTGTACCTGTCCAATAAATCCGTGAAGGACATGCAAATTGACGGCTACTTCATCTACAAACGCGACAGCAAGGAGTATTCCAACGGCGACAATGCAGACATTTACACCTTGGGCGCCAAAATTTCCGGCACGCCCGCCACACACTTGGCCTACTCGATCGAAGGCGCGTACCAGTTCGGCAGCAAACAGGACGCCATGATCGGGGCCGCTTACATCAATTCCCCGACCGACTGGCGCCAAATCAACGCTTACGGTGCCAATGGCAAACTGACCTATTTGGTCAAGGATAAATACGACAACCAAGTCAGTCTGGTCGGGGAATTCTTGTCCGGTGACGACCCGAATTCAAAGGGCACGGACGAAATGTTCGACATCCTGTGGGGACGCTATCCGCGGTGGAGCGAGATGTATATTTTTTCCTACGGCGCCGAGACCAGCAAAAAGGTCGGCCAAATGAACAACATTATCCGGTTCGGTCCCAACTGGACTTGCACACCCGCCAAGAACACGACTTTCAGCGCCACCTATAACGCGATGTTCGCCCCGGTGGATACGCCGACGCGCGCAGCCAGTCCCACGTTGTTCAGCAATGACGGCAATTTCCGCGGCCATTATCTGCAGACTGTCCTGAAACACAAATTCAACGACCACGTCAGCGCCCATCTCTGGAGCGAATTCGTCTGGCAGGGCGATTACTACAGCCACAGAGACCTGATGACCTTCCTGCGCGCCGAAATATTGTTGACTTTTTAAGCCCGCATCGAAACGATGCCCGGGCATTCGCGGGCGCTGCGCGGTTCCTCCGCAGCGTCCGCGATGCCCGTCAGACCACCATGTTCCGGGATCAAGTCATCGAAACCATCCGGCGTTCCGAACTCGAACGTCTTCAGCTTAAACGTCTGCAGGACACCGTCCGCTGCGTGGCCGAGCGCGTGCCGTTCTACCAGCAGAAGTTCGCCGAACTGGGCGTGAAGCCGGAGGATATCCGGTCGCTCGCCGACCTGCGCCGCCTGCCCTTTACCAGCAGCGCCGACTTGCGTGCGAATTATCCCACCGGCCTGCTCGCCGTGCCCTACGACGACACGCTTCGCCTGCATACCTCCAGCGGCACGACCGGCAAACCCAAGGCGCTGTTCTTCTCGCGTCAGGACGTGGACAACGCCGCCGAACTGTGCGCGCGGTCCTTTGTCATGACCGGCGTCACGAAAAAGGACGTGTTCCAGAACATGATGACCTACGGCATGTTCACCGGCGCGCTGGTCGCACACTACGGCGCGGAGAAAGTCGGCTGCCTCGTCATCCCCGCCGGACCGGGCAATTCCGAGCGGCAGTTGATGCTGATGCAGGATTTTCGGACGACGTTCATCCACCTCACGCCCAGCTACGCGCTCTACCTCGCGACCTTCCTCGAAAAACACGGCGTTGACCCGCGGCGCGATCTCGCGTTGCGCAAGGCATTTGTCGGCGCCGAGCCGTACACCGAGGAAACCTGTCGCAAAATTGAACAGGGCCTTGGCCTTGACGTTTACAACTCCTACGGCCTTTCGGAAATGAACGGCCCGGGCGTCGCGTTCGAGTGCGGGCAAAAGCACGGCCTGCATCTGTGGGAGGACCATTTCCTCATCGAGATCATTGACCCGCAGACCGGCGAACCGGTGCGCGATGGCGAGGCCGGAGAACTGGTGCTGACCACGCTCACCCGCGAGGCCATGCCCCTGCTCCGTTACCGCACCCGCGACATCACATCCATCATCACCACGCCCTGCCCCTGCGGGCGCACGCATCGCCGCCTGAACCGGATCGCCGGCCGTTCGGACGACATGCTCATCGTGCGCGGCGTGAACATCTACCCGCAGCAGATCGAGCGCGTCCTGATGGCGCAGTCTGGTGTTGGCAGAAATTATCTGATCGCGCTGGAGGGCCTCGACGAGATGACGGTCAAGGTGGAACTGGCGGAAGCCGGTTTCGAGGGACAGGTGGAGCAGCTCATGAAATTGCAGAACCATCTGGCCGAGAAATTGCGCGCGGAAATCCTCATCAAACCACAAGTCCAGCTCCTGCCGCCCGGCTCGCTGCCGGTGAGTGAAGGCAAGGCCAAACGCGTGATCGACAACCGCAAGCTGTAAGGCAACCGGATGAAAATGAACCAGTCAGTTGTCCTCCCTCTCGCCCCGCGAGGAGCGAGCGGGGAGAGAGCCGGAGAGATGGGCATCTTGACAAACGTGCCTCCTCTCCCCGCCCTCTCCTCCGCTTTGCGGAAGAGAGGAAGAAAAATAGCGCTGTGTGTCTCAGCTTAAATCCCAAGAAAGGAATCTCAAATGAACGACGTCAAACTGGTGGCTGCTTTTGCCGAGAAC
>OCZT010003154.1_pt1 | contig 16954 bp, 7 predicted proteins | sample 1539031 | NCBI WGS metagenome assembly OCZT01 (sample SAMEA3539308, study PRJEB22396) | soil metagenome | biome: tundra; feature: field; material: soil | place: USA | collected 2010-05 | depth 0.15 m | reverse complement strand
GTATGTCAGCAAGGGCATTCCGGTGATGATCGGCGAATTTCAGGCGGCGGGGAAGTCGGTCCTTTCAACCAATGCGACGGAGGCAGCTTGGAATAGTCTTTCCTGTTACTATTGGAACAAGTATCTGGTTGATTCCGCCCATGCCCACGGAATGAGTCCCTTTTATTGGAGCACTGGCAATAGTCCATTTGCCTACGACACGGGCGCGATCAGTGATACGCAAGCTGTCAGGGTGTTGACCGGTGAAGTTGCTCCGCCGCCACCAAATGGCGCTCCTTACGCCGCGTCCGGCCTGATCGCGACGCTTAGTAACAACACCAATGTTAATTTGTCCTGGACTGCCGGCAGCGGAGCCACCAGCTACAATCTTTACCGGGCAGCGGAATCCGGCGGCGAGGGCACCAATCCGGTGGTCACCGGCATTACCGGCACAACTTATACCGATACCAATCTCAACCGCGGCACCACTTATTATTATCAAGTGGTCACCGTCAATGGCTCCGGGCCGACAGGTTATTCACCAGAGGCTCACGCGACGACAACCGGCGTTAACCCGGATCCGGCGCAATTTAATTTTGAAACCGACCCGCAGGGTTGGGCGGGCGGCGGCGGCGTCATTTCCGGAGTGGCGGCTTCCACCACGCAGCGCTATGCCGGCAATCAGTCGCTGGCCGTGAACATCAACAGCACAGCAGCGGGATCCTCGTTCGTGTCTGTGGGCAACGTGTCGGTTCTCCCCGGCATGACGATTACTTTCCATGTCTGGATTCCGAGCGGCTACAAAATCTCCAACCTCCAGCCCTACATGCAGGACAACAACTGGGCATGGACCAGCAGTTGGTATGGAAGTTTCACGCCCAACGCCTGGAACACGCTGTCCCTGACCGTGCCGGCGAACGCCGTTGCGCCATTCCATAATCTCGGCATTCAGTTTAACACCAGTGCCGGCTGGACGAACACTTGTTACATTGATTCCGTTTCATGGAATACGCCTGCGCCGGACTTCAGCCTGTCGGCCAATCCAACCAGCTTAACTGTGAAAGGCGGGACGAACGGCGCGAGCGCGATCACGGTGACTCCGATGAACGGCTTGAACGGATGTTATACATTGAGCGCAAGCAATCTTCCAAGCGGAGTCACAGCCACGTTTGCGGCGAATCCGGTTACCGGTGGTGCGAACACGCTGACGTTCACGGCCTCCAACACCGTGACCTCCGGCACATCGAACGTGACGGTCCTCGCCGCCTGCGGATTGCTCAGCCACACGACCACCATCGCCCTCACGCTGAATTCCATCATACCGCCCAACACGCCGCCGACGTTGGCACCGATCGCCAGCCAGACTGTGAACGTCGGCCAGACCGTCGCCTTCACCGCCAGCGCCACGGACACCGACCAGCCGCCGCAGACCCTGACCTTCGCACTGCTCTCCGGCGCGGCCAACGCCACGCTCGACCCCAACAGCGGCGCGTTCTCCTTCCGCCCGCTCGTCATGCAGGCGAACTCGACGAACGCTTTCACGCTGCAGGTTTCCGATAACGGCACACCACCGTTAAGCGCCACGCAAAACTTTTCCGTGGTCGTCAATCCGCTTTCAGCACCAGGCATCAGCAGTATTTCATTCAATGGCGGGCAATTCGGTTTCAGCATCAGAGGCCAGAGCGGGCCGGATTACGCGGTTGAGACTTCGACCAATCTCACGCAATGGAGCCCCGTCTTCGTCACCAACTCACCCGCGCTGCCGTTCGTCTGGACGGACACGAATTCCGGCCTGCCGTGGCGATTCTACCGCGTCAAACTCGGCCCGCCGCTGCCATAAGTGCTGGTAAGGAGCCGCTAGATATGAGAATTGATGAGTCGTGACGCCGGTCGCCAAATCGAGTGAGTCCATGATGAAACTGAGGTTTGTGCTGTTCACCGTCCTGGCCGGGTGCTGTTTCGGCGCTCTGGCCGCGGAGCCCGCCGCCAACACCCGGGACCGTTCTTTCGACTCCGGTTGGCGTTTCTTGCGCGCGGACGCTCTTGGCGCCGAAGCGTCAGGCTTTGAGGACACCGCTTGGAGGACGCTCGACGTCCCGCACGACTGGAGCATTGAGGATCTGCCGCCGCCCAAAGGCCCGCTGGTTCCCGAATTGCCCGTCACGGCTGGACAATGGCGTTTTCAAAAGGGTGACGATCCGGCCTGGAAGGCGCGCGAGTTCGACGACAGCGGCTGGCAGAGCGTCACTTTACCGGACACTTGGGAGCACCATTCGAATTACACCAACGACAATGTCTATGGCTGGTTCCGTCGCCGCATCGAAATCCCCGCCGAGTGTAAAGGGAGGGATTTTATGCTTCTGCTCGGTCGCATTGACGATGTGGACGAAACGTGGCTGAACGGGGAACGCATCGGCGGCTTGGGATCGTTTCCGCCGGATTACCGCACAGCGTGGGACACGCCACGGCGCTATCGCGTTCCGGCCTCGCTGGTGCGTGGCGACGGTTCAGATGTGCTTGTGGTGCGCGTGTTCGACGGTCAAGGCGATGGCGGCCTTTACCAGGCGGAAATGAAGTCCGTCCGCGCCGGTCCGTTCGACCCCGGCCACAGCGAAGGCGGCGTTTCCACCGGACACGTTCTTGGCGGCACGGGATGGTATCGGAAGCATTTCACTTTGACTTTGGCGGATAACCACAAACTCGTGGCAGTGCGGTTCGATGGCGTTTACATGAGCGCCGATTTCTGGATCAACGGCCGGCATCTGGGCAACCATCCTTACGGCTACACCGGTTTTGAGTTCGATCTGACGCCTTACCTCAAACCGGTTGGCCAGGAGAACGTGATCGCCGTTCGCGTTCGCAACGACGGCAAGAACAGCCGCTGGTACTCCGGTTCGGGAATCTATCGCCATGTCTGGCTGACTGTCACCGATCCGATTCACGTGCCGACCTGGGGCGTGTTCGTAACGACGCCGGAGGTTTCACCAGAGAAGGCCGTGGTGAAGATCGCGAGCGAAATCCGCAACGGCACTGACACGGAAGCTGGCGTGGTCGTCCGCGCCCGCCTGCTGGATTCAAAGCGCAGAACAGTGCGGACGGTTGAAAGCCAGTTGCGCCTGCCCGGCAACGAAACCCGCGCGGTGGAGCAAACCATGGAAGTGCATTCGCCGAAATTGTGGTCGCCGGAATCGCCGAACTTGTATTCGGCAGAAATCGAAGTCGCGGCGGCTGGAAAAACGCTGGATAAGACTTCCACCCGTTTTGGAATCCGGAAAGTCGAAGTGGATGCCGAGAACGGTTTCCGGCTCAACGGCCAAATGCTCAAGCTCAAGGGCGGCTGCATGCACCACGACAACGGCCCGCTGGGATCAGCGGCTATTGATCGCGCGGAAGAGCGCCGCGTGGAGTTGATGAAAGCAAACGGCTTTAACGCCATTCGTACAAGCCACAACCCGCCATCACCCGCGTTTCTTGATGCGTGCGACCGGTTCGGCGTTCTGGTGATTGATGAGGCGTTCGATTGTTGGCAGGAGGGCAAGAACGCACAGGATTACCATCTGCATTTTGAGGATTGGGCTGAACGCGACATAGCCTCAATGGTCCGGCGCGACCGCAATCACCCCGCGGTGGTGATCTGGTCCATCGGCAACGAAATCCCGGAGCAGTTCCGCGCCGAGGCGACGGCGAAGATGCTGCGCGAGGCAGTGCGCTCGCACGATGCCACCCGCCCGATTACCCAGGCGATCTGCTCGGATTGGGGAAACGTCAGCCGGAACTGGGCTCAGCTTTCCGACGTCGCGTTCCTTCACCTCGACATCGGCGGCTACAACTATCTGTCGGATAAATACGAGTCCGACCATGCGCGGAATCCGAATCGGGTGATGATGGGGACCGAATCGTATCCGAAAGATTTCTTCGCTTACTGGTCGCTCGTGGAGAAGCATCCTTACCTCATCGGCGACTTCGTCTGGACGGCAATGGACTACTTTGGCGAATCCGGCATCGGGCACAGCACATTAAGCAACGAGAAGGACAGCTTTCTGATGCCGTGGCCCTGGTTCGATGCGTGGTGCGGCGACCTGGACGTGTGTGGTTTCAAGAAGCCGCAATCTTACTATCGCGACGTGGTCTGGCGTCGCAGTCCCATTGAGATTGCCGTTCACACGCCGATGCCGGCCGGCCTTTCCGAACGCGTTAGCGGTTGGGGCTGGCCGGATGAGACCCGCAGTTGGAATTGGCCAGGCCAGGAAGGGAAAACGTTGCAGGTCGCGGTGTATTCACGCTGCGAAAGTGTCCGGCTCGAACTGAACGGCAAAGCGCTTGGCGAAAAACCTGTTTCTGGTGCTACTAAACTGACCGCCAGGTTTGAGGTGCCCTACCAACCCGGCGAACTCCGCGCCGTCGGTTTGTCGGGCGGCAAACCCGTTGCCAACACCAGCCTTCGCACCGCGGACAAACCCAAAGCGATCCGTCTCACCGCCGACCGGTCCGCCATTCGCGCCGATCGCAACGATCTTTCCTACATTACGGTCGAGATCGTTGACCGGCATGGCGTGGTTGTTCCGAACGGGGGAGTTCCAATCCGTTTCACCATCGCCGGTGCGGGCGAACTGGCCGCCACCGGCAGCACTGCGCCGAACGACGCGTCCAGTTTCCGCGTGCCGCTTCGCGCGACCTGCCAAGGCCGTTGCCTGGTCATTCTCCGGCCGCAAGGCGGTCCCGGGCAAATCACGCTCAAAGCGGAGGCCGACGGTCTAAAAGCGGCAACGATTGTGGCCCGAACCCGATGAAACACCAAGCCAACGGTCAGCGTACATGCATCCAGGCATTTCGTTCTTGAAAACATTTTTGGCTCGAACCAAAGTGGTTGGAAGACCATTTGCCACCCGTTTGCTGGTGCTCCTGGCGCTGACGCGGGGGCAAGCGCTCGTCGAGAGCGCCGTGCCCGCGTCAGCACAGATTTCCTATGCCACGACGCTAGAAATCGCCGATGGCGATTCAGTGGCTGTAATCGCGGAAAAGGCGGCGAAGGTCTTGCCGCGCGCCAATCAAACGGACTGGATGCGGCTGGAGCGAACTTTCTTCCTCCACTTTGGCGTGAGCACATTCAACGAGGTCGAGTGGGGCAGCGGTCGGGAAGAACCTTCGCTTTTCAATCCTACGGATCTGGACGCCAATCAATGGCTGGGCGCCGTGAAGAATTTCGACGGTAAGATGATTGTGCTGGTCTGCAAACACCACGATGGGTTTTGCATGTGGCCCACGCGCTACACCCCACATTCGGTCGCGGCCAGTCCGTGGCGCGATGGCAAGGGCGATCTGGTGCGCGAGGTGGCCGACGCCGCTCGGACGCATGGCGTCAGACTGGCCGTTTATCTTTCGCCCGCGGACCTTTATCAGCTTCGAACGAATCCGAAGAATCCGGCGGGCTATTACGGCAACGGCAGCAGCAATGTGCTCTCGGTCATTCCCACCGATCCGGCGAGTTTCCACAGCAATTCCGCCCGGGGCCGCACGCCGCCGGCGCGCTTCACGAACTACACCTACGCGGTGGACGACTACAATCGCTACTTCCTGAACCAGCTTTATGAATTGCTGACGGAATACGGACCCATCCAGGAAGTGTGGTTCGACGGCGCGAATCCCGATCCCAGCGTCCACGAGACCTACAATTACGCGTCGTGGTATCATATGATTCGCAGCCTGCAGCCTAACGCAGTCATCATGGGCAAGGGCCCGGACGTGCGCTGGGTGGGCAATGAAGGGGGCGTCGGCCGCACCACGGAATGGAGCGTGATCCCGCTGCCCAGTTCGCCTGAGACATTTAACTGGCCGGACATGACGGCGGGCGATCTCGGCAGCCGCGCAAAGCTCAAACCCGGTTCGTATCTCTGGTGGTTTCCGGCCGAGGTGAACACCACGATTCTGCAAAACAGCCAATGGTTTTGGGCGCGGAACAAACAACCGCGCACCGTCACGCAGTTGGTGGACATCTTCTACACGTCGGTCGGGCGCAACGGCAATCTCATCTTGAATCTTTCGCCCGATAAACGCGGCCTCGTTCCCCACGACCAACTTAACGCGCTGAACCGGACGGCGCAAATCCTCAACGAAACTTTCGCCACCAACCTTGCTCAAGGCGCCGAAGTCACGGCGGACAATGCCAACCCGACAAACAGCGCGCCGCTCGCCTTGGACGGCAATCTCGACACTTGGTGGGAAGCGGCGCCGGGCAGCACAACCGGCACCGTGACCCTCGCGTTGCCGAAGCCCGTCACGTTCGACGTCGTTTCGTTGCAGGAAGCTGTGGACCATCGGGGCCAGCGGATTGAATCCTTCGCCATCGAGGCGTGGAACGGCGCGGCGTGGGCCAACGCCGAGAAAATCTCTTCGGACGAACTCACCACAGTCGGCCACCGCCGGCTCATCCGTTTGAAAACGCCGGTGACGACGGATCAGGTGCGCATCCGCATCACGGGTTCACGCCTGGAACCGACCCTGGCTGAATTGGGTCTCTTCAGAGAATCCGTCAAAACGTTGCCGCCGGCCATTTCGGATCGCGCCACCAACGGCACCGTCAGCCTCAGCAATCTGGCCGGCAACAAAATGGTTTACACCCTGGACGGCAGCGAGCCGACGGCGAAGTCGGCGCTGTACACCGGGCCCATCGCTTTGCCGGCGGGCCGGAGCGTCACGGTGCGCGCCGCGAATTTGTTGCCCGACGGCGAACTTGGCATTTCCGGTTCGCGCACCTTCGCCGGCCTCATGCCGAGCGGCTGGAAAGTGGTCAGTGTGGACAGCGAAGAAACTGTTGGGGCGGACAACTCCGCCGCCCGCGCCATCGACGGCGATTCCTCCACCATTTGGCACACGCGCTGGCACGCCGACCAGAAACAGCCGCATTCCATCACCGTGGACATGGGCGCGACGCATCGGATAGCCGGGTTCACCTATCTGCCGCGCCAGGATGGCTTGCTCAATGGCATTGTTGAAAAGTACCGGTTTGAGACGAGCGCCGATGGCTCGGCCTGGGCGACCAACATCGCGGACGGCTTGTTCGCCAACATTCAAAACAATCCGTCGCTTCAGGAAGTAAGCTTCGCTCCGGTGAACGCGCGTTATTTCCGCTTCAGTTCCTTGCGGGCCGTCTGGGGAAGCGGTTGGACGAGCGCGGCGGAGATTTCCGTGCTTCTTGCGCGGGAAGACTCCGAACGGGTTTCGCCGCAGCGCGCGCGGGCCAACTTCGCCCGGCCCGTCGAACTGGGACCGGATGACGTGCGCGCATTTCCGGATGCGCCCGCCGGTTTCGATTCGCCCCGCGCCGGCGGGATGAAGGGGCGCGTGGAGTCGTTCGAATACGATTCCACCATCACCGGCACGCGGCGCAAAGCGCGCGTCTATCTTCCGCCTGGCTATTCCTCCACCCAAAAGTATCCCGTGCTCTACCTGTTGCACGGCATCGGCGGCAACGAGTGGGAATGGAGCGGTTACGTCCATGCCGACGCAATCGTTGACAATCTCATTACCGATGGAAAGGCCGTGCCGATGATCGTCGTGATGCCAAATGGTCGCGCGCTCGCGGACGACCGTCCGCCTGCGGCAGACAAGACTTTCTCGCCGCAAAACGCCGAGGGCTTCGCGAAGTTCGAGCGCGACTTGCTCGATTGCCTGATCCCGGCGATTCAAGCCAAGTATTCGACCCGCACGGACCGCGAACACCGCGCGCTCGCCGGCCTCTCGATGGGCGGCGGCCAGACGCTCAATTTCGGCTTTGGCCATCTCGACACCTTCGCCTGGCTCGGCGCTTTCTCCCTGGCCCCCAACACCAGGCCGCCCGCCGAACTCGCGTCCGACCCTGCCGTCGCGCGCGAACGATTGAAGCTCCTTTATCTTTCCTGCGGCAACAAGGACGGCCTCATCAACATTTCCCAGGGCGTCCACCTGTATTTGAAGCAGCACGATGTCCCCCACTTTTGGAACGTGGACGACCACGGCCATGACCGGGAGACCTGGAGCAACAATCTCTATCATTTTGCTCAGCGGATTTTCCGGTGAACACGAGAGCGTTTATATCTAACAAGTGGGGAATCAAGAAACCCGAACGCTGACCGATTCTGCTATCCGTTCCATCTGAGCCGCCAAGGCTCCTTAGGTGATCTGAAACCTAACCTCGATCACCGGCCTCCTTCTTGAACCAACGATAGTTCTTCGGATTTTCGGAAACTCGAAATTTCGAGCGTCATCCCACGAGTTGCCTTTAGCTGTAAATCACTGAAATACAGCGCTTTACGCGCTTATTGGATGGTTGGCATCCGGGCTGCGTAGCTCATGTCTCGTATGCGAATTGCATTCGAAAGCATGAACAATATTAAAAATCGAAAGCGCCGCTCAGTGAGCGCCAAAAGCAATGGCTTGGCATTGCTATGCGTGGCATTGGCACTCGTCGGCTGCGGCAAACCAGCCGCCAAATCACCCGAGAAAAGTTTGGTGCGCACCGCCATCGTGCAGCCGATGGCTGACATCCGCTCCGACGGCGAGGCTTCCTACATAGCGATAGTGCGCTTTGACCGCGAAACGGATTTTAGCTTCAAAGTGGGAGGGATTCTTGCCGGCATCGGGCCGGCAGCAGGAACAGATTGGGACGAGGGAACACCAGTGAAGGCCGGCACTGTTCTGGCCGAGTTGAAGCAGGCCGATTTCATCAATGCTTTGAACTCTGCTCGCGCGAAAGCGGACTTGACGAGCAAAACGGTCGAGCGCTTTCGCAAATTGCGCGAGACTGATGCCATTTCTCAACAGGAACTCGATGTCACGGAAGCGGATTGGCGCACAACTCACGCTCAACTGGATCAGGCCGAACAAAATGTCCGGGATTCGCGGCTCGTGGCGGCTAAAGATGGAGTGGTATTGGCGCGTCATGTCAACTCGCGCGTGACCGTGTCGCCCGGCCAAAGCGTGCTGCGCTTTGCCGATACCAGCCTGATGTCGGTCGAATTGGGATTGCCGGACCGGCTCATCGGCAGGCTCTCGCCCGGCAAGGAAATCCCTGTCGAGGTGTCGGGGTTGGAAGGCTTGCCGCCCTTCAAGGGCCGCGTTACGGAAGTCGGCGTGGCCGCGAGCAGCGAAGGCCGATTGTTCTGCGTGGTAATCAAGGTGCCCAACCCGGACGGCCTGCTCCGTTCAGGCATGACCGCGCGCATCCATGTCGGTGACACTCCGACACTGAAACCCGGCACGGTCTGCGTTCCGCTCTCGGCGCTCGTCACTCTCGTTTCTGACGGCAATTCGCCGGCAAACAGCCAAGCTCAACTCGGCGTCTTTGTCGTCGAGGGCGGCAAAGCGATAAAGCGAGTGGTGACGACCGGCGACATTCTCAACAGTTCCATCCAGATCACCGAAGGCTTGCGCACCAGCGAACGGGTGGTGACTTCGGGAGCAAGTTTTCTTTATGACGGCGCCCCCGTGGAAGTCGCCACAGACAATTTGACCGCAAAGTAAACCGCGAAAGGAAAAACATTCCCATGTCTAAACACGCTGAAAATAAAAATGAGTCCGGTGGCATTGCTCAATTTTTCGTCGAGCACCGGGAAGTGAGCTGGCTGGCGCTGATTGCCGTGCTGGTGTGGGGAGCCGTGGCTTACACCAAGCTGGGCCAGCAAGAGGACCCGACGATTCCCCAGCGAACCGCCATGCTGGTCACGGTGTTCCCGGGAGCGACGGCTACGAAAGTCGAGGAGTTGGTGTCGAAGCCACTCGAACGCAAAATCAGCGAACTGAAATCCATCGAGGAAATCAAGAGCACGTCCCGGCCCGGCATTTCCACGATGACCATCAAACAGCTTCCCAGCTCCACGGCGGCAATTGACCAGGAGTGGGACAAGGTGCGAGCGAAGATCATGGAGGTGCAGTTGCCCGAAGGAACGCGCCAGCCGTGGCTGAACACCGATTTCGGCAATACGATCACGCTGTTGTTCGGATTGGTCAGTCCGCCAATTACCGATGCCGAGTGTATGGCTCGGGCCAATCTTTTGCGCCAGACGCTCGCGGAATTGCGCAAAGGAGTTTCTTCCACAAACCACGCTGCTGTGGCGGCTTTCTTTCCGCCGTCCATTTCGCAGAGCTATCGCGAAACACTGCGCGGCAGGTTCGAAACTGCTATTCGCGCAGCCAATCTCGGCAAGCACGTTCAGACCATCCAAGGACAATCGTTCATTCTGGTTGACCTGGAAACGTCAGCCTGCCGGGCCGACATCGAGCGCTTCACCGCCGATTTTACCCGAACGATCACCGGCACCGACCGCGAATTGTTTCACCCAGATTTCACTCAACCGATTTTGCTGATGGGACACGAGGACCCGCTGCCGCAAATTCGCGCGTCGGCTCCCCCGCGTTACAGCTATCGGACACTCGAATTGCTGGCGCGCGATTTTGAAGACACGCTGAAGCAGGTCGAGAGCGTGGGCAAAGTCACGAAGGTCGCCATCGTGGAGGAAGCTGTGTATCTGCTTTTTTCGGATGCGAACATCGCTGGCTACGGGCTGACGCCGGATACAGTGATGGGCGCGATTGGTGCCCGCAACGCAGTGATTCCCGGCGGCACGATGCGAACCGAAGGACGGAATTTTCCAGTGCAGCTTTCCGGCGAATACAAAACCGAGCGGGACATGCTAGGCACTATGGTCGGCATGAACCGCGCGGGCGCGCCGGTGTATCTGCGCGACGCTTTTGAAGTCCGCCGAATGTATGAGTCGCCCATTCCTTACCAGGTCGATGTGCTCGGACGAACCAGCGAGAACGGGCCGCTGGACACGCGCCGCGCCGTGATGGTCGCAGTCGAAATGCGCGATGGAAAAATCATCCGCGACTTCAACGAGGACGTGACGAAGGTGGTAGAAACGATGAAAGCGCGTATGCCGGAAGGGCTGGAGTTCCGCGTGCTCTCCGACCAACCCACCGCAGTTGAGCATCGCATCCATCACTTCGTCCGATGCTTTATCGAGGCGGTGGTCATCGTGATCATTGTGGGATTGTTCCTGATGGACTGGCGTTCGGCGTTGGTGCTCGCCACAGCCGTTCCGCTGACCGTCGCCATGACGTTGATCGGTATGCAACTGCTTCACATTCCTCTGCAACAAATCTCCATCGCCTCGCTCATCATCGCCTTGGGCATGCTGGTGGATGTGCCGGTCGTGGCCTCCGACGGCATCAATCGCGAACTGCATAAAGGAGAACCTCGATTGCGCGCGGCATGGCTTGGGCCGCTTCACCTACGGCACCCGATGGTTTTCGGCACGTTGATCAACATCTTTGCGTTCCTGCCGCTACTGTTGCTAAGCGGCGACAAGGGTGAATTCATGAAGAGCCTGCCAATCGTGATCACGATTTCGCTGCTCGCAGCGCTGCTGGTGTCGGTCACCTTCACGCCGTTGATCAGCTATTACGTTTTACGCGGACAGAAAGGATTCGATGAAGGCGGCGAGGTGCGTTCTTTCTTCGTGTTCCGTTACGTGGACAAAACGCTCATGGCTGTTCTGCCGCACTACCGCGCCGCTTTGGAAACTTCTCTCAAACGTCCATTGCTGGTCCTTGGGATTGGGTATTCCGTGCTCGCGGCAAGTTGCCTCCTGGTTCCTTTCCTCGGCAGCCAGTTCTTCCCGCCGGCGGAGCGCAATCAGTTGTTGGTAGACATAGAACTGCCTTCGTCCGACTCGCTCACCAGCATGAGGACAACGGTGGATCAAGCGGCGGCAATCATCAAAAGCCACGAGGAAGTTTTGAGCGCCGCCGTGTTCACGGGCGGCACCGCACCACGCTTCTACTACAACGTCGAACCCAAAGAGCCGGCGAATTATCTCGCGCAGATTCTCATCAACACGCGCCACGCCGATGATGTGACCGGCCTGCTTGTCAAGTTGCGTAAAGAGTTGGACAAATCAGTTCCCGGCGCGCGTTGCGTCGTCAAACAACTCGAACAAGGTCCGCCGGTCGCCGAACCAATTCAAATCCGCATCAGCGGCGAGAACCTGGACAAACTGCGACTCCTGGCCGATCAAGCGGCAGCCGTACTGCGCGCCGCGGGCGGCTACCACGTCTTTGACGACCTGGGCCTGCGAATGCCGAACATTCAAATTGATATTGATCAGGACCGCGCGAATTCACTCGGCTTGAATAACAAGCAAATCGGCAACGTGGCCCAGGCATCCTTCACTGGACTAAAGGTGACAGAGTTGCGCGAAGGCGATCGGCTCATCCCGGTGCTGATTCGCGGCCGCATTGAAGACCGCAGCGAAGCGGAAAAGATTCGCGGGCTTTACGTGCAGACCCCGGACGGCAAGAGCGTGCCGTTTGAGAGTTTTTCGACGCTGAAAGTCCAACCGGAGTTCGTCACGATTCCGCACTTCAACCAGCTTCGCACAGTCACTGTTAAAGCTTACGCGCCATTCGGCGAATTGCCGTCCCAAATACTGGACCGTGCGCGCGCGGGCATCGCAAAAATCAAATTAGACCCGGGTTACGAATTGAAGTTCGCCGGTGAGGACAAAGAGTTGCGCGAGAACAAGGCGGAAATGGGGACGGTCATGCAGATTTCGCTGGCGCTGATTGCTCTGACCATGGTGCTGCAATTCAGTTCGGTGATTAAATCGGTGGTGGTGATGCTAACTGTGCCGCTGGGGCTCATCGGGGCGGTGCTGGGACTGTTCGTTACCCATTCTCCGCTCGGATTCATGGCGTTATTGGCGATGGTTAGCCTGGCCGGCATCATGGTGAGCCACATTATCGTCCTCAGCGACTTCATCGAGGAGGCACGCGCCAAGGGCTTGCCGCTCGAACAGGCGCTGGTGCAAGCCGGACTGGCCCGTCTGCGCCCGGTGCTGGTGACGGTGCTCGCCACCGTCGGCGGATTGATTCCACTGTTTCTCACGGGCGGCGCCCTGTGGCATCCGCTGACTGCGGTCCACATCGTTGGTCTGCTCCTCGCCACGGTGCTCACGTTGCTGATGCTGCCGACCCTTTACTACGTGTTCTGCGCAAAGTTGAAATTCATCAAGTAAATCTCACGTTATGCAATCATCTCTCTTCAAACTCCCGTTTTGGTGCGTCGCGATACTGACGTTTGCCGGATGTGCCGTTGGCCCGAACTACAAACGTCCCGCAGTGAACGCGCCGACTGGTTTCCGCGGTGCGACAACCGACGTCTCCACCAACTCCCTCGCCGACCTGCCGTGGTGGAGCGTCTTCAAAGACCCGGTGCTCCAGGACTTGATTCAAGTTGCCCTCACCAACAACTACGACCTTAGAATCACGCTCACGCGACTTGATCAGGCCCGGGCGATTCAAGCACAGGCGCGGTCCCAGTTACTGCCGCAGGTCGGATATGGAGCCGAGGCCAACCGTGGTCGCAACGAGTTTCTTGGCACGCCAATGCCCAACGGGGGTCAAACTGGCAACAGCTACGTCGGCGGTTTTGAAGCCCTCTGGGAAATTGACCTCTGGGGCCGCGTCCGCCGGATGAACGAAGCCGCGCGCGCGAACTTCATGGCCACGCAGGAAGGTCGGCGCGCGGTCATGATATCCGTCGTCAGCGGCGTCGCGCGCGCCTACTTCGAGTTGTTGGAATTGGACGAACAACTTGTGATCGCGCAACGCACCAGGGATTCCTACGAGCGGACTCTCAGACTTTTCTCCGACCAGCATGCCGGCGGCCTGGCCTCAAAGCTTGAGGTGTCCCGAGCCGAACTCGCGCTGCGGACGGTCACGGCGACCGTCCCGGAAATTGAGCGCCAAATCGCACTCAAGGAAAACGAAATCAACACCCTCCTCGGTCGCAACCCCGGCCCAATCGCTCGCACCTCAACCCTGCTGGCGCAGGAGATGCCGGTGGAAATCCCGGTCGGCCTTCCCTCGACGTTGCTGGAGCGGCGGCCCGACGTCCGCGCGACCGAACAGCAGGTCCGCGCGGCCAACGCGGAAATCGGCGTGGCCATTGGCGAATTTTTCCCACGCATCGGCCTGACGACCATTTATGGCGGCACGAGCACCGACCTCGATAAGCTGTTGAAAAGCGAAGCGAACCTCTGGTCAGCCGCCGCCACCGCAGCCGGCCCGGTGTTTACCGGTGGCCGCTTGACCGGCCGTTACCGGCAAACGAAAGGCGCGTTCGAGCAAGCCAGGCTCAGTTACCAACAAACGGCCATCAGCGCTTTCCGCGAAGTTTCCGATGCACTCATCTCGCATTCCCGGTACGAGGACGAGCGCGTCGAGCAAAGCCAGGCCGTCGGCGCCGGCCGCGAAGCGGTTGAGTTGGCGACGGTGCGTTACAAAGAAGGCAAGGCCAGCTACTACGAAGTCCTGGAGGCTCAGCAGCAACTCTTCCCCGCCGAAAACACACTCTCTCGAATCGAAGCCGCGCGTCGCCTCGCGGTCATTCAACTCTACAAAGCCCTGGGCGGCGGCTGGTCACTCAAAGACTCCCAGTGGTTTGGAGCAAGCGCTCAAGTCCGAAACGACAGCAAATGATTGAAAATTATGATTAGCGCATACGTTATCACTCTGTTGGTGTTTGGAATGGTGCTGTCTTAGGTGGTACTGGCGGGGCCTTGTCGACCGCCCGACCCAAGCACGCCGGGGCAAAAGCACACTGATTAAGGACCCCGCCGCCACAAGCCCAAGGCAACGGCGGCGGCTCATGCCACCGGAACCGATGCTGGTCTCGGACGGCTCAACGTCGAATGAGCCTTTCATTGTACTCGTGAAAGCTGAACTCAGACCCGACCTGTGAGATGGTGAACCCGACTTTCGCCACCTGGGTGACCCTACTCATGCCGCAGCGCCTCAATCGGATCCAGCCTTGCCGCCTTGCGCGCCGGCACGTAGCCAAACGCCACACCCACGGTCGCTGAGAAAGCAAAACCAATCATCACGATCGGCGCGTTGAACACAAACGGCACCTGCAGCACCCCGGCCAGCAAAGATGAAGACACCAGCGCCAGCACAATCCCGATCAGCCCGCCAAACGACGATAGCACCACCGCCTCGACCAGGAACTGCAAGAGCACCTCACGCTCCAGCGCGCCAATCGCCAGCCGCGTCCCAATCTCCCGTGTCCGCTCCGTTACTGATACCAGCATGATATTCATGATGCCGATCCCGCCCACGACCAGACTCACCGCTGCCACCGCCCCCAGCAACATTGTCATCATCTGCGTCGTGCCCGACAGCATCATGGCGATCTCCTTCATGTCCATCACATTGAAATTGTCGTCCTGGTTCGAGGAAAGATGCCGCCGGCTGCGCATCAGCCGCCCAATGTCCCTTTTAACCCGCTCAGTCGAGGCCCCGTCCTTGGCCGAAACCTGGATGATGCTCACGTCCTCACTCCCCGCGATCCGCCGCTGAAATGTCCGCAGCGGAACCACGATCACATCGTCCTGGTCCTGCCCCATCGTATTCTGACCCTTTGCCTCCAGCAGCCCGATCACTTCGCACGACAGCTTCTGCAGCCGAATCCGGCTGCCAATCGGGCTCTGCCCGCCAAACAGCTTATTCCGCACCGTCTCGCCGATGACACACACCGCCGACCCCAGCCGCGTATCGCTCGACGTGAATACCCGGCCTTCGCGAATCCGCCGGTTGCTCAGCGTGAAGTACTGCTCCGTTGTGCCGGTCACCGACGTGGCCCAGTTCTCGTTGGCGTAAATGGCCGTGGTGGACCGGCTGGATACCGGAGCCACCGCCGCCAGCGACGGCACATCACGCGCGATGGCCTCGGCATCTGCCAGCTTGAACGGGGCCGCCCCCGAGCTCTGGCCAGGGCCCATCCGCTTGCCGGGACTGACCATCAGCAGGTTGCTCCCCAAACTGGCGATCTGCTCCGTCACTCTCCGGGTGGCGCCGCTCCCTAAGGTCACCAGGATGATCACCGCCGCCACGCCGATGATGATGCCCAGCATCGTCAGAATCGAGCGCATGACATTCCGCCGCAGCTCCCGCAGCGCCAGCAACAGCGCGTTCCCAATCATCGCGAGCATATTTCCTCCTCGTGTTGTCTTTCGTCCCTCTCGATCAACCCATCCCGGAAATGCACAATCCGCTTCGCGTAGGCGGCCATGTCTGGCTCGTGCGTTACCATGATGACCGTGATGCCCTCCTCGCTGTTGAGCGACCGCAGGAGCTGCATGATTTCCACGCTCCGCGCCGAATCCAGGTTGCCCGTCGGCTCATCCGCCAGCAGCACCACCGGCTGGCTGACAATCGCGCGCGCGATGGCCACCCGCTGCTGTTGCCTGCCTGAAAGCTCGCCCGGCGTATGGCTCTCCCAGCCCGTGAGCCCTACCTGCTTCAATGCCGTCAGCGCCCGCGAATGCCGCCGCGTGCCCGCGTGCCGATAGATTAACGGCAGCTCCACGTTCTCGACCGCCGAGGTGCGCTTGAGCAGGTTGAAACTCTGAAACACAAATCCCAGGTAGTGCCGTCGCAACAGCGCCCGCTGGTTGCGCGTCAACTTCCCGACCTCCACACCTTGAAACCAATACTCCCCGGACGTCGGCGTATCCAGGCAGCCCAGGATGTTCATGCACGTGCTCTTGCCCGAGCCGCTGGCCCCCATCACCGCCACGAACTCCCCCCGCTCAATCCGCAGGTCCACGCCCCGCAAGGCCTCCATGGCCGCGGTCCCGGTTCCATACACCTTTCTTACGCCCCGCAGCTCAATCAGCGGCGCGCCATTCCCAGCTTGTCCACTGCTTGCACTCATCGCTTCGCACTCACTTCTTCCGTTACCAGTTCCATCCCCGGCTCGACCTGCCCGCTGACCACCTCGGTTTGCCGCCCGTCGCTCAGGCCCTTCGTGAAAGAAATCGCCGCCAACTGTCCTGCACAGCAAGGTTTTGCCGGCCATGTTCAACCTCCTTGCGACCATCCCACGGGTCCTGTTCTCTGGATTTCAATCTCGCCGCCAACTCACGCTAGAGAATTT
>OCZT010003152.1_pt1 | contig 16958 bp, 13 predicted proteins | sample 1539031 | NCBI WGS metagenome assembly OCZT01 (sample SAMEA3539308, study PRJEB22396) | soil metagenome | biome: tundra; feature: field; material: soil | place: USA | collected 2010-05 | depth 0.15 m | reverse complement strand
GGATTGAGTAAAGCCGTTGGCCTGTCAAACGCATTGATATCATTTACGTTCAATTTCATCACATCTGCTGCCGACATACGGGCATTCTCATCCAGCGCATGAAAACCCATGGTCGATAAAATGATAGTTACTCCCGCTGCCGGAAGCTGGTATTTGGGGTGCATCCGGTAGATCTTCCCCGGTAGCATAGCATCTTTTGCCAGGTTATCTTTTGGTGGAGCGATACTATCCGTTTGGGCAGTGATACTTCCTGTGACAAACAAACAAAAAAGCATTACAACAGTGTGTCTCATTTTTTTTTAGTGTTTCGTAGCAGGCTTTTGCAGGCTTGCTGCCAACAAAAGTAAGGTAAATAAAGTGCATTATTTCGCCAGGCTTTGAATAATATCATACTTGGTAACGATATGATAATTGCCGCTATCATCTTTACTTAATACTGCGCCTGTTTCTTTTGAAATTAAATTGCTTAACCGCTCAACAGGGGTATCAAACGGCACAACAGGATACGCTTTTTCCATTACACTTTGCACCTGCTGATCTTTTATTTCAGGGTTGGATAATATCTTTTTAAATAAACCGCTTTCACTAAGTGAGCCGATAATGCCTTCGCCCAGCCCGTTATCGGTCTGGCAGGCATTCATTACCGGTACATTTTCAATATCATATTTCTTCATAAGCTCAATAACTTCAGCAACTGTTTGTTTGGGGTCAATAGTAACCAAAGGTTTTGCGCCACGTCCGCTTACCAGGTCTTTAAAGGTTTTTACATCTAAAAAACCTCTTTCCATCATCCACTGGTCATTATAAATTTTTGCTACATAACGGCTTCCATGATCGCAGAAAACCACAACAACTATATCATCTTTTTTAAATTCATTTTTTAATTGCATTATAGCCTGCAAAGCGCTGCCTGAACTGTATCCCACAAATATTCCTTCTTCCTTAGATATTCGTCTTGCCATTACAGCGCCGTCTTTATCATTCACCAATTCAAACTTATCTATCAGGCTCATATCATAATTGGCAGGCACAAAATCTTCGCCGATGCCTTCGGTTATGTAAGGGTGAACTTCATTCATATCAATCTCACCTGTGTCGTGAAATTTTTTAAGCAGGGAACCATACACATCAACAGCCCATATTTTTACGGCAGGATTTTTTTCTTTAAGATATTTTGCTGTGCCTGTTATAGTGCCGCCGGTTCCTGTTGCTATAACAAGATGAGTGATCTTACCTTCCGTTTGTTCCCAAATTTCAGGTCCTGTAGTTTCATAATGAGCAAGACTGTTGGCAGGATTATCATATTGATTCATGTGGAATGAATTGGGAATTTCTTTTGCCAGTCTTGCAGCAACAGAATAATAACTTCCTGGATCTTCCGGCTCAACATTGGTAGGGCAAACAATGACTTCAGCGCCAACAGCTTTTAATATATCAGCTTTTTCTTTTGATTGCTTATCAGTAGTAACAAAAATGCATTTGTATCCTTTTACACAACCTGCAAGCGCCAAACCCATGCCTGTGTTGCCTGATGTGCCTTCAATAATAGTTCCCCCAGGCTTTAATTTTCCTGACTTTTCCGCTTCTTCAACCATCTTTAATGCCATGCGGTCTTTTATAGAATTGCCGGGATTAAAATATTCAACCTTTGCCAATACAGTGCAGGGCAGATCTTTGGTGATCTTATTTAATTTAATAAGAGGAGTGTTGCCAATGGTTTCAAGGATGTTATTAAGCCACATAAAATAGTTTGTGCAAAGGTAAATAAAAGGGTATACAAACAATTGCCGTTAACTTATTGTCAACGGCAAGAGGAATTTATTCTGCTAAAAAAAATTATACTTTTTCATCTACCCGATCCACTCTGTCAATTCTTCTTTCTACTCTGCGGTATTTTTTATAAAACAGCATTAAAATTGTGCCGATTACAGTAGCCCATACTCCCAAACCAATGGATGGAAATAAAGCACTCATATCATTTGTTGGTATATTATATTCAGCAGGATTTTTAAAAATTACATAAGCAAATAATACAAGGAAAAATAATGATAATATCTTAAAAATGATCGGGATAAAAGCAGGCATGGCGTGCGTTAAACTTTGTATTAATATCACCAATGCTGAAACAGGAAACACCAAATAAAGATATACTGCAGGATCTGATGAACCCATTTCATCAACAATATTAAAAAGACTTGTGCCGCTATTTAAAAGATTGGTTTCACTGATATTTTTAATTGGTAAAAAGAATCCAACCAAAACTAAAACTGATCCCCAAAATCCAGGATTTAAAAAGAATTCAGTATGCCTGTGTGTGCCCGAAGTGCCTTTGTAAATATTGGTTACTACAGGTTCGGTAACAACCCGTTCTGTTCTCACAGGTTCCGTTACTACCCGTTCCGTTTTCACAGGTTTCGTTACTACCTGTTCTGTTTTTACAGGCTCAGTAACAGTTTTGTTTACAACGTCCACATGAGCGCCGCAAAATGGACAGTATTGACTATCGGCAAGGATTTCTTTTCCGCAATGTGTACAGTATATCATGATGGTTAAGTTTAGGTATTAAAATTAAAAATTATAATTAGAAACTTCTAATAAATTATTATTTATTCAATACTTCCAACGCTTTTTTTACTGTAGCATCTTCAGCATTACTTACTTCATACAACCCTTCATTGCGCCATATCTGCCGGGCAGTAAGTATTTTTATTTGTTTAGAAAGTTCTGCTTTTCCCTTACCGCCAACCATGTTCATATTAATAGAATCCTTAACTGCAAAGGCTTTAAAGCTGTTCCATGTAGCCTCATCAATTGAATAATTTTTTTCAAACTGTATTATGGAAGTGTAAGCAGTAAATTTATTTTTATTGGCAAGATAATTTCCGTAAACAAATTTATTGATAGTACCTTTTATGTACACTTTCCTGATCTCTGTATTAAATCCTGAAGTATCAAATGCCACAAAAATGTCCGGTGTAATACCACCACCGCTGTACACAATTTTTCCTGACTTTGTTTTGTATGCTTTACCGTTTGTATGTTTTATGGAATCGAAGTACAATAGTTCTCCATCATGTATACGGTTTATCATATCCTCCTGGTAAACTTTAATTCCTGCGCTGTAAGATTTTTGTATGCTGCGCCCCAGCGGAGTATAATATCTTGCAACCGTTAATCGCAAACCTGAAGCATCGCTTAGTTCATATTGTTCCTGCACCAATCCTTTACCAAATGTTCTTCTTCCTATGATAGTGGCTCTGTCCCAATCCTGTAATGCCCCGATCAAAATTTCGCTGGCAGAAGCGGAGCCTTCATTTGCGAGAACAACTAATTTCCCTTTTTCAAATATTCCTTCTTTTTCACAGCGATATTCTTTTTTAGGTGAATGTGCACCTTCAGTGTATGTAATAAGTTTATCCTGGTCTAAAAATTCATCAGCAATATTGGTTGCCTGGGTTAAGATGCCTCCGCCATTATCTCTTAGGTCAAGTATCATACTTTTCATTCCCTGCTTTTGCAACTTTAATGTTGCATCCATAAATTCTTTGTAAGTAGTTTCAGAAAATTTATTTAACCGTATATAACCAACACTGCCAGTTATCATATAAGCCGCATCAAGACTGTAAAGCGGTATCATATCACGGATAATTGTAAAATGTCTTTGTTCATTCCCTCTCAGGATCGTTATTTCTGCTTTAGTGCCTCCTTTGCCCCTTAAAAGACTTTTTATTTTATCAGTTGTAATTTTTACGCCAGCCACAATTAAATCACCTACTTTTAAAAACTTGTCACCTGGTTGAATACCGGCTTTATCTGATGGACCATCTTTAATAACATTGAGCACATTGATAGTATCACTAAAAATATTGAATTCAACACCGATCCCTGAAAATCCTCCCTGCAGGTCTTCTTTAGCGCTTTGAAGTTGAGATGCCGGAAGAAAAACAGAGTGAGGATCAAGCTTGCTTAATATGGCTTCAATAGCTGCATCGCCCAATGAATCAGGATCTTCTTTATCAACATATTTAGTTTCAATAAGAGTAAGCACTTCCTGTACAGGTCTGCGTTTTTCAGTAAAGAATATCCCTGTATCCGGCATATTGGTTTTTATTTTATACCCTATTATCATTCCTGCTATCATAACCAAACTAAAAAGCAAGGGCAGCCAAACCTGGAGTTTTTTATTCTGCATACTATCTGTAATTGAACTATTTTTATTTTGCGAATTTCACTAAATAAGCTGAGATAAATATGCCACTCATAAAATTGATTGCTGACAGCGGCGCAACAAAAACAGAATGGTGCCTGTTAAATGGCAATAAAAAAACCATTTTTATTACGCAGGGCATGAGCCCGTATTTTATTTCGGCAGAACAAATGGAGAATATTTTAAAAGAAGAATTGAAACCGCAAATAAAACAGAAAGTTGATGAGATACATTATTATGGTACAGGCTGCAGCAATCCTGATAATGTAAAAGTGGTAAAGAAGGTTTTTAAAAACATTTTTCCTGAAGCAGCTGTTTCAGTTGATCATGACCTGATGGCTGCTGCCAAAGCTTTGTGCGGTAACGAAAAAGGAATTGCCTGCATACTCGGTTCCGGTTCAAACTCGTGTTATTACAATGGGAAAAAAATTGTAAAGAATAGTCCCGGGCTTGGTTATATTTTAGGCGATGAGGGAAGCGGAGCCTATCTCGGTAAAAAAGTAATTCAATATTATCTCTATAATACTTTTGATGAAGACCTGCGGGCAAGATTTGATGCAAAGTTTGTGACCAACAGCACAGAAATATTAAATGCAGTTTATAAAAAGCCATTGCCCAACCGCTATATGGCATCCTTTGCAATTTTTTTAGCAGAGAATCGTGGACACTACATGATAGAAAATATAATTGAAGATGGGCTGAATGATTTTTTTTTCAACCATGTTTATAAATACAAAGAAAGCTGGACATTGCCTGTGCATTTTGTAGGGAGCATTGCACATGGCTTTAAAGATGTGCTCATAGAAATGTGCAAGTCGTATCAATTACAATTAGGCAGAGTAATGAAAAATCCTATGCAGGGTTTGATCGAATATCATACCCTCTAACTCCCTAAAGGGAGAATAAAAAAGAACATTTAAAATTATATGAAAAACCAAAAAAGGCATCTCGGAAAAATGTAAAGAAAACGTTGTTAAAAGGTTTATTAAAAAAAGAATCTAAAATAGTAAGAAGAAGTTCAATAAAAGTTTTAAGAGAAATGGAGAAAATTAATGATGACATAGATTGAAATGCAACAAATGCTCATTAGAGATTAAAAAACACATCATCACATCATCATATTAGCACATTATCACATTAACTATGTTTAAAAGAATAACAGAAGAAGCATCAGAGTACAGGCATTTGGAAAAAATGTCAGTAAAAGAAATTCTCACTAACATCAATAAGGAAGATAAAAAAGTTCCTGATGTGATTCAAAAAGTAATTCCTAAGATTGAAGCATTGATACATGCGATAACTGATAAAATGCTGATGGGTGGTCGCTTATTTTATATCGGGGCAGGTACAAGCGGAAGATTAGGAATTGTTGATGCAAGTGAGTGTCCGCCCACATACGGTGTACCTTATGGTCTGGTGATCGGTATTATTGCCGGAGGAAATAAAGCTATTACAGAAGCTGTGGAGTTTGCCGAAGATGATGCAGACCAGGGATGGAAAGATCTGCAATACCATTACGTGACTGATAAAGACGTAGTGGTTGGTGTTGCTGCAAGCGGAACAACTCCTTACGTTATTGGAGCTTTGGAAAAATGTAAAGAGCATGGAATAGTAACCGGGAGCATTTCATGCAATCGGGATTCGCCAGTTAGTGCCGCCGCAGAGTTTCCTATTGAAGTTGTTGTTGGCCCTGAGTTTGTAACCGGAAGCACCAGGATGAAAAGTGGTACAGCACAAAAATTAGTTTTAAATATGATCTCCACAACTGTAATGATACAGTTAGGAAGAGTAGAGGATAATAAAATGGTAAACATGCAGCTTACAAACGAAAAACTGGTTGACAGAGGTGTAAAGATGCTTATGGAAAATACAGGAATTACTGATTATGCTATTGCTAAAAAATTATTGCTTACTCATGGAAGCGTAAAAAAAGCTACTGAGAATTATAAATAATTTTTTCTTTAATCATTATTATATTAAATTTATTGTCTCAATTCTTAGTTCTTTAAAAATAAATTATTACTTATGAAACTTAAACTTTTACTTTCAGCTTTCATTTTACTGTTTTCTATTTGTGCTTTTGCACAGGATGCCAATAAAGCATTTGCCATTACAGGTAATGGAAACGGAGACTTTCTCTGGATGAACATAAGGCAGATCGACCTTTCTACAGGATTGGTTACTAAAAATATATTTGAGAAAGGAGTTACACATTTTCAAATGCAGGATGTTGTAACCAATAAACTTGTGCTGTTTACTGGTACAGAAAATATTAAACAAAGTATTACTCCGGAATTTCCCACAGCCACCATGGTTGCCGCTGCTGCTTATGATAAAAAGCATGATAAATTATTTTTCACGCCAATGTCAATTGCTGAGCTCCGCTGGCTCGATCTTTCTTCAAGTGCAGAGAATCCCAAATTTTATACACTTAAAAGCCCGCTGTTAAGTTTTTCTAAAACAATTGATGAAGCCAATAACATTACAAGAATGACAATTGGCGCCGATGGAAATGGATACGCATTAACCAATGATGCAAACCATCTTATTAAATTTACAACAGGTAAAAAAGTTGTGATAACAGATATGGGAAGCCTTGTGGATGCTTCATCAAATAATAATATTTCAGTTCATAACAAATGCAGCAGTTGGGGCGGAGATATTGTGGCTGATGCTTTTGGAGGTTTATATTTATTTACCGCAAGCAAACAAATTTTTAAGATCAATGTTGAAACAAGGATCGCAACTCATGTTGGCAGCATAACCGGTTTAAGCGGCACATATACTTTAAATGGAGCTGCCGTAGATAATGACGACAATGTTATAATAAGCAGCGCCAATACTTTTGAAGGTTTTTATAAAGTAAACATGAAAGATCTTTCTGCTGCAAAGCTGAATACATCAGGACAAATATTTAATGCTTCAGATCTTGCCAATGGAAATTTATTATTCGCAAACCAGGCAAGAAATAGTGTGGGCGCTGCTCCATTGGTTCAGCGGGAAGTAATAGGCAATCAGTTTATATCTATCTATCCCAATCCTGTTTTTGGCTCACAATTTAAAGTTACATTTGAGAACAAGGCAACAGGAGAATATAATATTGCATTAACAGACATCCAGGGTAAAGTTATCATGACTAAACAGGTGTTTGTAAAATCTGCGGGCCAGGTGGAAACTATTCAAATGAAAAGGAAACCTGCAAATGGTATGTATTTAATAAAAGTAACTAATGCAAATAAGAGATCTATTTTTTCAGATAAGATAGTAATTGATTAATTTTTTTAATTTATCCCGATAGCTATCGGGACTTAAGCCGTTTCTGAAAAGAGCGGCTTTTGTATTTTTTCGTATGCTTTATTTAATAGTTTTTTAGAACAAAAATCATTGATTTGATATGAAGAAATAATAAGTTTGTAATGGAATAGTTCTTGATAATAAATTTTAAAATAACCTTTTGCAAAACATTGAACCATACGATAACTGGCGTTATCTCTATACATCTGAAGATGATGAGCGATCGCCATTTTACGGAAGAGAATACAGCGAATTTGTTTTTTCCCAAACCGTTTATAATTACTATATCCATCCGCAATGGGATGAATTTGGAAGCTCAACATTGTATATAAAAGTTTTAATGGCAGATTATAGTACAGGCTATGCAATTATTGAAATGTTGGGCGAATGGAATGATGCCATTGAAAATGATATCATGACATTAAAGCGTGATGTTATTGACCTGCTATTGAGAGAAGGAATTAAAAAATTTATTTTGATTACAGAGAATGTTTTAAATTTTCACAGCAGCGATGATAGTTATTATGAAGAATGGTTTGAAGAAGTAACAGATGAAGATGGCTGGGTTATTTGCCTTAACATGCCCGAGCAAACCCAATATGATTTTAAAAGAGCGAGGTTACATCATTACATAGAATTAATGGAATATGCACAATGGCGAACTGTTAAGCCAGATCTTCTGTTTACACAAATAGATAATATTTTAATGAGAAGATTAGATATCTAAAAACTAATTACTGATTACTGATTACTTATTACTTATTACTGTTTCAACTTCCTGTAGTATTTTTACACTATCTGAAATTTATCCAACTTTCGTTTTATGACATGGAAACAGTTTTTCACTTCTTCTATAGGAAAAAAATTTGTAATGGGTTTAACCGGTTTTTTTCTTATCATTTTTTTAATAGTTCATTGTACCGTTAACAGCATGATATTTTTTAATGATAACGGACAAACGTTCAATCATTGGGGATATTTTCTTGGTACAAACCTTATTGTACGCACAATGGAGATAGGATTATTTGCAGGGTTACTATTGCATATTATTCAGGGGTTAATATTGTGGGCACAGAACAGAAGGGCACGCCCTGTAAAATATGCTGTGAACAGATATAGAGAAGGAAAATGGTACAGCAGGAGCATGGGATTATTGGGCACACTTATTTTACTGTTTCTCATTCTGCATTTATATCATTTCTGGACTCCCTCAAGGTTTGGCGGAATGTTTGGCATTCATAAATTAGAAGAAGCAAATCTTGTGGATTATAACAACCAGCCTGTTCATAATTTATATACAGAAATGCAGATCATTTTTCAAAGCTCATTAGTTGTTATTGTATATATTCTTGGCGTTATCGCATTAGCGTGGCATTTGTTACATGGTTTTCAAAGTGCGTTTCAAACATTTGGAATTAATCATAAAAAATATACGCCGATAATAAAAGGTTTCGGCGTTTTTTATACTATTGTTGTTTGTACTTTATTTGCTTTAATGCCGATTGCTATTTATTTAAAATGGCTTAATTAACTACAAACTATGAACTATAAACTATAAACTATTGTATGGGTTTAGATGCAAAAATTCCTGAAGGTGATCTGGAAACTAAATGGAAAGATTACAAGAGCCATGTTAAACTGGTTAATCCAACCAACAAACGCAAGCTTGAGGTAATTGTAATCGGTACAGGTTTGGCAGGAGCTTCTGCTGCCGCATCTTTGGGAGAACTGGGTTATAAAGTAAAAGTATTTTGTTTCCAGGATAGTCCCCGCCGGGCACACAGCATTGCAGCACAGGGAGGAATTAATGCAGCAAAGAATTATCAGAATGATGGTGATTCAGTTTTCAGATTATTTTATGATACAGTAAAGGGCGGCGATTACCGCTCAAGAGAAGCAAACGTTTACCGCTTAGCGGAAGTTAGCGCTGCAATAATTGATCAATGTGTGGCGCAGGGGGTTCCTTTTGCAAGAGAATATGGAGGATTGCTTAGCAACCGTTCATTTGGCGGAACACAGGTGCAGCGTACGTTTTATGCAGCCGGGCAAACGGGTCAGCAATTATTGCTCGGAGCGTATAGCGCTTTAGAAAGACAGGTTGCCCTGGGAAATGTAAAAATGTATAGCCGTCATGAAATGCTTGATGTAGTAACAATTGATGGCAAAGCAAGAGGAATTATTGCAAGAGATTTAGTGAGTGGAAAATTGGAAAGACATTTTGGACATGCTGTATTGTTATGTTCCGGCGGATATGGAAATGTTTTTTATTTAAGCACCAATGCAATGGGCAGCAATGTTACTGCCGCATGGAAAGCTCATAAAAAAGGAGCATACTTTGGTAATCCATGCTTTACACAAATTCATCCTACATGCATACCGGTTAGCGGCGACCATCAAAGTAAACTTACATTGATGAGCGAAAGCCTGCGCAACGACGGAAGGATCTGGGTGCCAAAAAAGAAAGGTGATAATCGCAAACCAACTGATATTCCTGAAGAAGAAAGAGATTATTATTTGGAGAGAAGATATCCTGCATTTGGAAATCTTGTGCCAAGAGATGTTGCTTCAAGAGCTGCAAAAGAAAGATGCGATGAAGGATACGGTGTAGGTACAACAAAGATGGCAGTCTATCTTGATTTTGCTGATGCAATAAAACGATATGGTTTGATAGAAGTTGGCAAACACAACATGAAGAATGCTGATGAATCAACAATTATAAAACTGGGTAAAGAAGTGGTTGAAGAAAAATATGGAAATCTTTTTGAGATGTATGAAAAGATAACAGGAGAAAATCCGTACAATGTGCCGATGAGAATTTATCCTGCAGCACATTATACTATGGGTGGCTTATGGGTTGATTATGAACTGATGACAACAGTTCCTGGCTTATATGCTTTAGGCGAAGCAAACTTCAGCGATCATGGAGCTAACAGGCTGGGTGCTTCAGCACTTATGCAGGGTTTGGCAGATGGATACTTTGTTGTTCCATACACTTTAGGAAATTATCTGGCTGAGGAGATCCGAACTCCATCGATTCCTGTAACACATTCTGCATTTGAACAAACCGAGAATGAAGTAAGACAAAGAATAGAAAAGTTGATGAGTATTAAAGGAACAGAATCTGTAGAAAGCTTTCACAAGCGTTTAGGAAATATTATGTGGGATAAATGCGGAATGGCCCGTAATGAAGAAGGATTAAGATCAGGTATTGAAGAAATAAAACAATTAAAAAATGAGTTCTGGAGTAATGTTAGAATTCCGGGAGAGATAAATGAAATGAATTTTGAGTTGGATAAAGCAGGCCGTGTGGCAGATTTTATTGAATTAGGAGAGTTGATGTGCATGGATGCACTCAACCGCAAAGAGAGTTGTGGTGGGCATTTCAGAGAAGAGATGCAAACAGAAGAAGGGGAAGCAAAAAGGGATGATGAACATTACAGTTATGTAGCTGCCTGGGAATGTAAAGAAAATGGAGAAGAAGAAATGCATAAAGAAAAGTTGCATTTCGATGTGGTGAAACCAACTCAAAGGAGTTATAAATAATCAGACAATCTAAAAGAAGATACTGTATGGAACATTATACAATGAATTTGAAACTTAAAGTCTGGCGACAAAAAAATAGTTCTGCTAAAGGAAGTTTTGAAACTTTTGAAGTAACTGATATTTCTTCTGAAATGTCTTTTTTAGAAATGTTTGATGTGTTGAATGAAAGATTGATAAATGAAGGTAAGGATCCTATTACATTTGATCATGATTGCAGGGAAGGCATTTGTGGTGCCTGCAGCATGTATGTAAACGGAAGAGCTCACGGGCCATGGGGAAAAAATACAGTTTGCCAGTTGCACATGAGAGCTTTTAAGGATGGAGAAACAATTGTTGTAGAACCGTGGCGTTCTCTTGCTTTTCCTGTTATAAAAGATCTGGTTGTTGACAGAAGTGCTTTCGACAGAATAATGCAGACAGGTGGTTATGTATCAGTAAATACAGGTAATGCTGTTGATGCCAATGCTATCCCTGTAGAAAAACAAAAAGCGGATGAATCACTCTTTTCTGCATCCTGCATTGGTTGTGGCGCTTGCGTTGCTGCATGTCCTAATGGCTCGGCGATGTTATTTGTAAGCGCTAAGGTTTCCCAACTCGCATTACTGCCACAGGGTATGCCTGAAAGAAAAACAAGAGTTTTAAATATGGTAACTCAAATGGATAAAGAAGGTTTTGGAAATTGCACAAATATTTATGAATGCGAAGCCGTATGCCCTAAAGGAATTTCAGTGTCAAACATTGCAAGAATGAACAGGGAATATTTTGGCGCCGGCACTACAGCCGATGAATAGTTACCGTTATCAGTTATGAGTAATCAGTTATCATTAATAATCTATACAAAAATTTCATCTCTTCCAGATAACTGATCACTGATAACTCTTCACTTATTGCTGCTTTTGCCTTCACTGCACAATAAATGCTAATTTTAAGCATTACTAATAAAAAAGGATTGAAGCCCCCAGGCTATACTTTGTTTTTCTCTTTTTATTATTTGTAGAAGGTGTTTTTGCTCAAAATCCTTCATCACTTTCACCTTTAATAATATTACATTTTCAGGAAGTACACCAAACACAACTGTTGGTTACATAATTTTAGATGGATTATTGCCGGGAAAGAATTATTTATGGAGTGTGCAATTCACCAAACGGCTTGCAGGAAATATTGAAATGAACCTGGAGAATGAAGGACACAAACCCGGCAGCACACGAACTATTCATTCCGGCAATGCATCGCTTAGAGCATTGTTTTAAAACCTTGACTTCTTCGTGAAACGTGAAAGGTGAGACGTGAGAATTTGGAAAATATTTTCACGTTTGTCGTTTCACGTTTCACGATTCCTTAACCAAACAATCCACCCTTTTTAAAGTTGCGGATTCCTTCACCTATTTTAAACCCATTATGGTATACTTCAATTTTATAATTCCCTGTTTGAAAGTCACTATTCTGTTTCCATTCAACCGTAACACTTTGTTTTTCGCCCTGGTTATAATTTATTTGAACTTTTTTAGTAAATAATTTTTCAACTCCATCACGGGTTACAAACTTACCTGAACCTAAAGCTTCAACAGCTATAGGTGTTCCGTCAGGAGCAGTGATACATACAAAAATATCTTTCGATCCACTTGGAGCTATCCTGTTTTCAAGATCAAAAGTTATTCTTAATTTATCTACTCTTTTTGCCGTAGAGGTTTCTTTCTCCTTATTTCCCCGATCATGTAATCCTACTATATTAAAATTAAATGCCTGCAAAGTAGAGCCAACATCAATAACATCTTCTTTTCCTTTGATGACTGTTTTCGCAGAATCAAAATTCTTTGTTACAACATCTCTCTCTTCAGTTACAACTCTTTTCTCTTCAGTTAATTTTACTTTTTCTCCCTGCAGCTTTTCAATCTCAGCGGTATAGGTATCAATGTTGCTTTTTAATTGAGCAATCATTGATCTTGCATCCGCTAATTGTGCAGCGGTAGCATTTTTATTATTTAAGATATTTTGAATTTTTACTTTAAGATCTTCAATGTCTTTATCTTTTGTTTTAATAAGACTATCAGCCCTCGCATTGGTAGTTTTGAGCATATCCAAACGCATGGTAGCATCATTAAATTCACTTTGTAATTCATTTTTAGAGGAATCACTCGTAATTATTTGCGTTGTCAGCTCATGCGTTTTTTGATTGGTTTTATTTTTATCCCAGATTATATAACCCCAGGTGCCAAGTAAGGCAACTAATAAACCCCCGGTTAAAATTGTGCGGTAATTATTTTTTTGGGGAACTGGTTTTTGCTCAGGGTCAGTGCCGGCAGGAAAATTTTCAAAACTCATATTTGATTATTTAGTGGTTTGATGAATAATTTGTTTCTAAAATAAAAGCAAGTTAGGTCTTTCCAAAATTATGCCAGAAAAAATCTGTAATTTCTATAATCCATCCAATTATTAACACTAAAACATAAAGTTAAAATACCGGATAGCGGAAGTAATATATCTTTGAAAATATGAGTGCTGAAAAAATAATAAATGACTGGAAGAAAAATATTTTTAAGCCATTCTATTGGCTGGAAGGAGAGGAGGAATTTTATATTGATGAAGTGATGGATTATGCAGAGCATAATATTCTGCCCGAAGCAGATGCTGCATTTAACCTGAGCGTATTTTATGGTAAAGATGCTAACTGGACTGAGGTTGTGAATGCCTGCAGCCGCTACCCGATGTTTGCGCAAAGGCAGGTTGTTCTTTTAAAAGAGGCTCAGCAGATGAAGGAAATTGATAAGCTGGAAAACTATATAACAAATCCCCTTGCATCAACTGTTCTTGTAGTTTCTTATAAAGGAAAAACAATTGATGGCAGAAGCAAGCTTGCAAAATTATTAAAGCAGCATGGCGAAGTTTTATCTACCAAAAAATTATATGATAATCAATTACCGGGATGGACAAATGATTTTATTCAGTCAAAGGGATATACCATTACTCCAAGAGCATTAACGTTACTGGTTGATCATATTGGAAATGATCTGAGCCGTATTGCTAATGAATTTGAGAAAGTATCAATGAATCTGGGTGACAGAAAAAATATTACTGAAGACGATATTGAAAAATATGTTGGCATAAGTAAGGAATACAACGTTTTTGAATTGCAACAGGCGCTAAGTAATAAAGATCTGGCTAAAGCAATTACTATTATCCAATATTTTGAAGGCAATCCCAAAGCTGCGCCAATACAAATGCTGCTGCCGGCTTTATACAATCATTTTAGTAAAGTGCTTACTGTTTTTCAAATGACTGATAAAACTGAAAAAGCATTACGACCAATGTTTTACAATAATCCTTATGCAGCCAGACAGGCTTTGGAAACAGTTTTAAATTATTCTTATACAGGTGTAGAGCAAACGCTGATGTTATTGCATGAGTACAATTTAAAAAGTGTCGGTATCAATAGCATTGGCATTTCTGATGCTTCATTAATGAAAGAACTGGCGGTTAAAATAATAAATCACACATAATTGTCTGAACCAGGACCTGCCTGCCGGCAGGCAGGTTTATGGGATTAAAAAATTAATGGGATTTGTAGTATATAAAATTTGATATTATTATTTGATTTTTTAATGTCATAAATCCCATAAATCTCAAAAATCATTGTTCAGACAAATATTCAAGCGCTTTTATTTTATCTTTTGCTATCTCATTTTTCAATTCTTCTAATCCTGAAAATTTCTTTTCTTCTCTAAGATATTTTTTTACATATACGCTTACAGTTTGTCCGTAAATATCTTTATCAAAATCAAAAATATTAATCTCTATTGTTCTCTTACTGTTGCCAATTGTAGGTCGTATGCCAATGCTCATCATAGCTTTCATTAATTTCGCATCACTTATTGACCATTGACTATTGACCATTGACAAAGTAACCGCATAAATTCCGTTACCCGGTACCAACTTATTCTTATCCATTAATTCCAGATTTGCAGTGGGATAGCCGATGCTTCTTCCGATCTTATCGCCCTGAACAACCTGCCCTTCAAAAAAATAATCATAGCCCAGGTATTTGTTAGCAGTTTCTATATCGCAGTTTAAAAGAGCCTCACGGATTTTAGTAGAGCTGATAGTTACCTGGTTTAATACATGCTCGGGAATTTCTTTAACCTGGAAATTAAATTCTTCTTCATACGCTTCCAGTAATTTGTAGTTTCCTTTTCTTTCATTACCAAAATGATGATCATGACCGATTATAACTGTATGAGGCCAAAATTTTTCTACTAAAAAATTTTTAATATATCCTTCGGCAGATTGTTCTGAAAATTGTTTTGTAAAAGGCACAACAACCAAATGGTCGATCTTTTGTTTTTGGAGCAATTCAATTTTTTCTTCTAAAGTATTAAGCAGTTTTATACCAGTTGCTTTCTCTTCTCCTCTCCACACCGGGGAGAGGGAGGGTGAGGGGCTGATAACCATCCGGGGATGCGGATCAAAAGTAATTATGACGCTTTCTCCATTTATTTTTTTAGCTTCTTCTCTTAACTGCTTTATTATTTGTAAATGACCTGTATGCACGCCATCAAAAGTGCCAATGGTTATTACGGCATTTTTAAAAAGAGGTAAATTATTTATATCACGATGTACCTGCATATAAAAGAGGTGCAAAACTAATTTATTTACCCCTAACCCCTAAAGAGGAATTATTGAATGTTGATAATTGACTGTTGAATATTACTTTTACAACGCTTCAAAAAATAAAAATGTCTCTATATTCAAAGCGTGGCGTATCTGCACAAAAAGAAGAAGTACATGCTGCAACCAAAAATTTAAACCAGGGTTTATTTCCGAAGGCTTTCTGTAAAATTTATCCGGATCATTTAGGTGGTGATGAAGATTTTGTAAACGTGATGCATGCTGATGGGGCGGGCACTAAAAGTATTCTTGCTTATTTGTATTGGAAAGAAACAGGCGATATTTCTGTATGGAAAGGTATTGCACAGGATGCCATTGTAATGAATCTCGATGATCTTTTATGCGTTGGCATTTACGATAATATTATTTTTAATTCAACGATTGACAGAAATAAAAATCTTATTCCCGGTGAGGTACTGGAACAAATTATCAATGGCACACAGGAGTTTTTTGATAAGATGAAAACCTTTGGTATCAATATTCATTACCTCGGCGGAGAGACTGCTGATGTTGGTGATGTGGTTAGAACCATTGCTGTTAATGGCACTATGACTGCACGCTGGCAAAAAAATAAAATAATCTCCAATGAAAACCTGCCTACCGGACAGGCAGGTATAAAAGCGGGAAATGTAATTGTTGGATTAGCAAGTTATGGACAATCAACTTACGAAAGCGAATACAACAGCGGCATTGGCAGCAATGGACTTACTTCTGCAAGGCATGATATGTTAAGTAAATTTTACGCTGATAATTTTAAAGAGAGTTATGATAATTCTTTAAGTGATGATGTAGTTTACATTGGAAAATATAAACTATCCGATAACCATAAACTACAAACTACAAACCTGCCTGCCGGACAGGCAGGCTATAAACAGGAATTGAATATTGGTCAGCTTTTACTTTCGCCTACCAAAACTTATGCTCCCCTTATAAAAAACCTTTTGGAAAATAATTTTGATAAGATTCATGGATTGATACATTGCAGCGGCGGCGGACAAACGAAATGCTTAAAATATATTCCCGGAAATGTAAGAGTGATAAAAGATAATTTATTTGAGCCGCCATTAATTTTTAAACTAATCCAGCAAGCCAGTGGTGCTGATGATAAAGAAATGTACCAGGTATTTAATATGGGTTGCCGCATGGAAATTTATACCGATGAAGATTTTGCTTCATCAATTATTGATGCCGCAAAGAGTTTTAATATCGATGCGCAAATTATAGGCAGGGTAGGGGCAAGTGATAGAAAAGA
>OCZT010003151.1_pt1 | contig 16967 bp, 15 predicted proteins | sample 1539031 | NCBI WGS metagenome assembly OCZT01 (sample SAMEA3539308, study PRJEB22396) | soil metagenome | biome: tundra; feature: field; material: soil | place: USA | collected 2010-05 | depth 0.15 m | reverse complement strand
CAGGGAAACGGGACCTTCGGCGCAAGCACTGATTATACGGTGGGAAGCGGTCCTCGGAGTGCTGCAACTCTTGCCGACCTAAATGGTGATGGCCGGCCGGATATCGTGCAGTCGAACTTTGACTCGGGCACAGTCAGTGTGCTTCTTAACCAGGGAAACGGGACTTTTGGCGCAAGCACTGATTATACGGTGGGAAGCGGTCCTCAGAGTGCTGCAACTCTTGCCGACCTAAACGGTGATGGCCGGCCGGATATCGTGCAGTCGAACTGGCTCTCGAACACAGTTAGTGTGCTTCTTAACCAGGGAAACGGGACCTTCGGCGCAAGCACTGATTATACGGTGGGAAGCGGTCCTGCCGGTGCCGCAACTCTTGCCGACCTAAACGGTGATGGCCGACCGGATATCGTGCAGTCGAACTATGGCTCGGATACAGTCAGCGTGCTCCTTAACCAGGGAGGCGGAACACCCGTAAACGCGACACCGGCGGTAACAAGGCTTATCTTCGGGGATGCTCGCGGAATGACCCAAGTGAACCAAGTTAACCTCACTACACAGCAGTTGGCACGAGATTCAATGAGCATGCTTGATAGTCGACTTGATCGGCTCTCGGCTCAGCAGGGAGTGTTTGGCAGCATGGAGTCCAGGCTTGCTGCCGCGTCACAAGTGATTTCTGCTTCCATCGAAAACTTCCGCGCTGCCGAGTCGCGTATTACCGATGTTGATATTGCGCAAGAATCTGCCAATCTAGTCCGCCTCCAGATTCTACAGCGCGGCGCTGCTACAGTGCTTGCGCAAGCCAACCAGCAGCCGCTGGTAGCCTTGCAGCTTCTCCATAGTGTGTAAAACAGGTTTTAACCTGATTTCGCTCTCCCCAGCTGGGCAAGCGTCGAGAGTTACTGCTCGCCGTTCGCTTTAGACTCCGTCCGCTCCTGCGTGGCAAGCCACCGCAGAACTCGCAACCCTCGCCCGGCCCCCAAAAAAGCCTGACTCACGGGCCTTCCCTCCGCTTCACGTCGCTCCGCTTCGCCGCCGACAACGAACTGCTCCGCTGTCGGCCTGCTCCACTTCGCGCCATTCCGTTACGGGGAATCCCGTGAGACAGGCCACATCCCTGGCGGCGTGAGAGCGCCATTTTTGGCGCTCCGGCTACGCTTCTCGTTCCTGCGAGGCTGCGCCCCTGCTAAAATGGCGCACTCACACCACCCCGATTCCACTCTGACCTCTCGGTGCCCGTGCTCCGCCCCGGGCCTTGCGTCTTCCCCTCCACCCTCAATCCAGCGCCCGGCGCTCCCCACTTTCGCCGAGAAGTCAGACCAGCGCCCTGCGACCCCACCGAGTACCCAATCGCTTTAGACCACTATTTACCACTGATTGGTGATTCCTCCGAGGCGCAGACCAAGGCGGGCTTTCTCTCAGTGGCTCTCTCGCGTTCCTCGCCCTACCGGGCCGGCCAGCCTCGGAAACACCGCCTTCGTCTGCGCCTATTTTGCCCCGGCGCGACCGATTCGGCCTTGCTTGCGTCCGCTCTCCGGCTTCGCCTCACTCCTCCGGCCCGCTACCTTCCGCAAGCCGAAACCGTCGCGTTTCTCCGGGGCAGGCAAAATGAATAGTTCACACCAGCCCATTTTTCACAAATTGAACGCCCTATCGGCAGGCGCCGTCCCTGCGGAAACAGGAGAGCTGAGTTCGTCCCTTCGTTGCTTTTCCCACGTGGTCAGATGCTTCGCATTTAGCGGAGTGGGGGACGAAGAATAATGACTGAAACGAGAGCACCCCATCACCTGACGCGAATCATTCCTGTAAAACCCTGATTCGCTCTGATTAGGCTTCCGCTATGGCCGCGTTTAACGATGCGGCCATTTTCCCCTCGGCCAACCGCTGGCTGAGTTGGCCTCTCCCCGTTTCCAGAATCGCGCCAGCCGCCGCTGCCACTCCGCCAAAGCTTCGTTCGTCCACCCACTCGCCGCTCGTGGGACCCCGGCTGTCACGCTTCTGGGGGCTGCGGCTTTTAGTGGAGGTGAGGGGTGCATGAAGCACTCCAAGAACAGAAAAACAATATGAACGAAATTCTCACGCCATCACTGCCGGGTTTTGAACTCGTCAAGCCCTTCCGCTTCGCATCACAGCCTTATGAATATAAGGTTGTGCCCTTGCGCGAATGCCCGACCCCGGAAAACCTGCAACTCTGCGACACGCCCGAACGCGCTGCCGACTATTGGCGGTTGCACGTCACCAGTAATCCGTATTTCAACCCGGAATGCGAATGTTTCGCCATCTTGCTGCTCAACACGCGAAGGCGGGTGAAGGGCCATCAGATTGTTTCAATCGGCACGCATGACACAATCCTTGTGCATCCTCTGACCGTCTTCAGACTGGCAATCGTAACCTCTGCCGCCGCCATTGTGTTGATGCACAATCACCCGAGCGGGGAATCGAGCCCCTCCGAGGCAGACATCAAAGTGACTCGCGACTTAATCCGGGCGGGCCAGCTTCTCAAAATCGAAGTTCTTGACCATGTGGTTATGGGCAACCAGAATCACACCTCGCTTCGCGCCCTTGGGTATTTTTGTCAGTAAATCTTTGGACATGTGGCACGGCTGAGACTGAAAACAGTTTCAGCCGTTTTTGTCACTGGGCCTCGCGCCGGCCCAGGCCCGCGCCAGAGGGCTGGCCCTCTGGACTCCCGCTGTCCGCTGCGCTGGCTTTTACGCTTCGCGCCCTTTCCGTCAAGCGGAAAGGAATTAGTGTGGTCAGGATTGGGAATCATAACGTCCTTTATGATTCATAAAGGAATTGAAAAAAAAGGGCTAGCGATAAAGCTCGTCAAGGCGCCAAACAAGATTTAGTGCCTGTGGCCAACCAGCTTCGACAAATGCATCCAAGATAGTTAGTAAATATTTCACAGAAGTGTCGTCCTGAACCGCCTCGCGATAATCAACGAGGATTGCACTCACCAATTTGACGATTTCATCCATAGCCAAGGAGTCGAGGTTGTAATTGAAGCGCCTGCTAAACGTGACGACTTCTGCCGCGATGCCAAGGACACAAGATGGATCGTAACGAAGAACACCGTTCAAGAGTTCAATGAAATGATGAGCCGTTGGAGCCAACAGAACTCCGGCCTCGGAACCCTTTCCGAAACTCAAGACTTTCTCGAGCACAGGCCAAGCATCTTGGAAGAAACTCCACCGCGCTTCGTCAGTAAGTGGGCTTTCCTTTCCCTCGCCCAAGTTTCTGTTGACCTCCGCCGCGAAGTAAATTCGCATCACCGCCTGATCAATTACGCTGTAGAGCGTCTTCCATTTCTTTTCGAAATCCACCGTGATAACATTTGGTCGGTTGTTTTGAAGGTTTTTCAAAGCCTGCGCAATCGCATCCAGTTCGAGAAGAAGTAGGTCTCTAGCACGTTTTAGGCGGTCACCACTGTTGCTAGGCGTGACATATTCAATCAACCGATGTCCGGTCTGCATCACCGACGCCGAAAATTTCAGGGGTTCTTTGCGCCAAGCCTCAAGGGTATCCTTGGCCCATTGATTGTCTTCCCAGACCGCGAAGTCCACCACCATGCAAATAAGCTGTGAGCGGGGTTTTTCGTCGTCATCTGATTCTGCGCCCACTCGCGCCAGAAGCTTTTGAATTAGCAGCAATGCTCCTGGCCGCGAAAGGCTTATTAGTCGCCACAAGGAAACGGTTATGCCTTGAAGAACTACCTCGTTTTGTTCCTGGGCGACCAAGCCATCAAAAAGCGTCCACATTGCCCCCGCATTATGTTCGACGAGTCTCCACAGCTCACACGCAAGCAAGAAGCGAACTGACGGGACTGGATCTATAAGAAGTTCCTTGATCGCGTTCAGAGCCTCCGAATCCTCGCCAAAATGTGTGAGCCACGGAAGCGCTTGGGCCGATTCATTTCGAGGAGCAGGGGACCAACTCGCGCTGTCCCAGGTCGAGTCGTATTGGGGGTTTGGCTCTGGATCTTTATGCTTCGCTGATTCGAGAACAATGGCGCGTAGTTTTTGAAACCGCTCAGTGTTTGCCGTTTGGGTCTGGCGAAGGGCGTCAGATGCGAAACCCGCCAAGTGAGTCCAGGCGGCACGCGATACGGCATCGTCGCCGCAATTTCCTTTCATCAAAACATCTCGCAGCGTCCAGGCATTTGGCAGAACAACGTCGATTTCCGCTTCGCGTCGATTCTTATCTCTCCATTCGACCAGCGGTTTGTATAGCTCGCGCAACGCTTGGTTCTCCGGAAGTTCCAATTTTGCTCCTTGATCCCGAAGGAACTTGTCTTCCGTGTAAGCTTCGACTGAGGAACTAAATGTGAATAATGGCCGATTGGCCGGAAGGTCAGCTTTCTCTTCGAGCAAAGTCCTCAGCTCCTTCCCTTCTTTCGTCGTCAAAATATGCGGAGCAAACCGTGCGATCAAACGCTTCCTCCGATTTAACCAAAATTCATTGTTTTCGCCGGATTCACCTTGACCCAGACGCAGGATTGCAAGTTCAATCTCTTGCACTTGGTCTGGCGACAGTATGCTCAGCACGGCCTCCAAGTAGGCACCCAATGAATACAATGCATCGTTTTGTTGGAGGACTGACGGAGCCTTTGCAATCTCCCACATTAAAGAACCGAGCGGTTGCGGATACGCAGCACCTAGGCCGAGCAAACGCGACCACATGAACGCCAAAATGGCTTCAGCAGCAAACAGATCCAGGACTTTGTTCAACTCAGCTGAGCGGTGTTGTTCGGCGGCTTTTCCGATCCATTCAAAAATAGCCCCTGGAATTTGCATCTCTTGATCGGGATATGAGGTCGTGTCCCAAATTGCAGAGCCGTCCTCAACATAACTAGCTGACAATCCACGAAACGCAAAATGCGATGTTAGCTGATCAATTCCCCTTTCCTTGCGTCCATGCCGCAATACATGGGCTTCGATTTCGAAGGCTTGAATGGCGCGAATACCAGCTTTGATGGCTTGGAGAGGGGCAGTCGCGAGAAACTTCGGATATTCCCTCATCAACACGTAACGGCACATTCCATAATCCTGTCGCCGATTGCTCAACAGAGTCATGACATGCCCTCCCATGCTTGTTATCTTGTCGCTCTTTTCCTGATAACCAAAGACTCTTTCGTAGATTGTCGCAGCGAACGGGGCATCGACCCGGAGTATTCGTTCAATCTCATTTGTCAGGCGGTAAATACAATCGATGGGGAACTCCGGCTCTCCGAACACCTCCAAAATCGGTGCCAGTTGAGTGCGAGATTCATCCGGGGCCGTATTATAAGTTTTCGCAATCAAAGGAACCGCAACGAAGGCCACGAGCCGTTCGAACCATTGCTTTTTGTTTGGGTCGGAACGTGCGCCCCATGCCCAATGCATCAATTTTCTGCCTAAATCGCCGCAATTGGCCAACGCCGTGGCCGCCAACCGCTCAGGGGAGTCTGCGATCCAGTTACCGATGACGCCTGCGTCCCAAGCGAACCTGTGATCCAAGTGCAATCCGATGGATTGAATGAATGCTGCCCATAGTTCTCGCTTCGGTGAGTTAAGAATGCGGATTGCTTGCAAGAGAAACGCAACAGCTTCGTTGCCACCTTGTTGTTTGTTTTCGAGTCGTTTGAGTAAAGGGCTGACGTCGTCAAAACCCAGCGACTCATTAACGATGACGGTTGGAAGAACCAAACGAACGATTTGTCTCAAATGAAGAGTTTCCTGCTGAATTACACTCCAGAAGTTGATCCAAAACTCAGGACGGTTGAAGTGCCAAAGGCGGGTAAAATGATAAACCAAGCTCGGTCTGAGAAATAGCGGGCGGCCAGGTTGCTCTGCAACAAAGGCCGCAAATCTCGTCGGGTCAGAATCGAGGAGATACACGCTCACAGCAAAATCAAAAAGAATATTGTGAGCGAAACCAATACTGGGTTCGCGTCCTGCAATTTCAGTGAGGATTTCGTCACTCAACAATCCTTCCCATGCCTCCTTCGTCTCGGGCGAGTAAATCTTGTCTCGCCGGACGCTCAGTTTGCGAGTGCCAACCATCGCTTCCGTCGCTGTTTTGAGGAGAAATCCTCGGTCTTCTGCATTCGTTGCTGCTCTGACACGGTAATCCCAATACATTTCAAGTAATTGAACTTCAGAGGTTACCTGAGAGAACTCTCTCAATTTGGCGCCAGCTTTAAGGACGCGCTCAATTAGCCAGAGATTAAAAGGGATCGTTAGCAGGCCTCGGAAATCGTGTGTCCCTTGGGTGTGAAGCTCCTGAAGCCCTGAAATCTGCTGGAACGCTTGATCTAGCTCTTGCGCAGTAAGCGCGGGAATCGAAAACTGACGGCAGGTCAAACCATCTCTGCTATCAGGAAAGAGCGCCAGCAGACGTTGGGACTTTTTTGCATCAAAACTTCGAACGCTGACAACCACGTTCCAGAGCCCCCGAAGACCGTTCACCGCCCGCAAAATCATGCGAAATATGCCGACTCGCTCGTTTTCACCGCGGGCTGCGTCATATCCATCAAAAATAAGCACTGCTCGCGACTTGGATTCCCCAACTGCGGCACGCAGAAGTTCCACAAAATCCCCCTCCTTCTGCAAAAGCGCCGCTATTTCGACGTCGCTTGCAGCGCCAAGGCGCTCCACCGGCAAAACAAGGTGCGGGATGGCCGCCGCTTTGAACCGTTGTCGCAGTTCCGAAAGCGCATAGCTTTTGCCAACGCCCGGAGGACCGACAACAACCCCATTGCCGCCCCGTGCAAAAGCTTCCAGCTCAGAAATTAGTTCGGACCGATCAATCTTCATGTTTCTTCAGGCTCGAAGCCGTAGTTTGGTTCACCGTTTCCAGCCATTCCAAGTCAACCCCGGCCACTCTCGGCGCTGGTTGCGCCAGCTCTGTTCGGGCATCCACAGGCAAGGCTTTGTTTGTCGAGGAATATTCATCCGCCGAGGCCCCGATGAATTCGCCGGTCGACTTACCAGTCAGGCTGCCTTTTGCGGCCTCAAGCAAGAGCAAGTCAAGTTCCTGGAAATCCCCATTCCAATTGTCGAACAGGACAACTTGAAGTCCGTAACGGCGAAATGTGTCCATCTCATTGTCAATCGATTCCAGTTTTTTTGAGTCCAGCGGAAGCACGACGAAATGAATGGGCTGTCCAAATTCCCAGAGATCGGTGGAAACGGCATCGAGCAGCGCTCGAACGTAAGGATCATCCATGCTGCAACCAAAAAACACCATCCGTCGGCAGGCGAATAGCGCCCACGAAAGCTGGCAGTGCAGCGTTGCTTTTTGTGGGCTTTTGATGATTTCGCCATTTTTGAATTCAAATCCATACGCGTGGGTGTAATCCGACGCGCTCAAGATTATGTTATCAACATCGCTATAGTGGCCGTGAAGATGGGCAATTTTGCGGCTATGCGGACCTTGCCCGTCGGCTATCGAGCGTAGAAATCTCGAAACCATGTGCCGATCCGTGTCGCTCGCTTTAATCACGCATACTTCAACTGATGGCATTTGGCCTTTCGCGACAGCATTCGCGATCAATGCTCGCTCGATGCAGGGTTCGTAATTGGTCGTGACAAAACCTCGGAATGGAAGGGCGACCAAACGTCTATGGGTTTCTGTGCATCCGTCGCCGTTCTTGGGAGCAAACTCCCGCCCCAGAATGCTCTTGTATTGGGACAATTTGCCGTGGTCCTTGAAAAAATGTTGGATGGCTTCTGCATGAAGCAGGGCGTCGGCTTTGGCGTTGTCGTCAACCGTTAACGTTCCGATACCGCGTGCCTCGACAGATAAGATATCGATTAGTTTTGGCCAGGAAGGATAATCGAGTGCGGCGCTGGGTCCGGCCCCAATGAATCCGAGTGCCTCTCCGCTAGCAATTAGCGAAAGCATCTCGGCGCGGAATTGCTGATTTTCTTGGAGTTTTTGCTCCGCAATTTTCCGTAAATCTTGCATACACCTGGCGCAACGGACGGGTCCCCGGGTGCGTCGACTGAGCTTAGCCAACGGCGTGAATGGATTCAATGCCGTTTACGAACGGCATTGGCCCCCAATTCTTAGTATTTTACTTTAAAAGTAGGGGAGTCCTCGGGGTCCATCTTCCGCTTGTCGTAAAGCCGAGTCGTCGAAATACTCGAATGCCCGAGCCATTCCTGGACTTCGGCGATATCCGATCCATTCGACAACGCATTGGTCGCCGACGTCGCCCGCAGCGCGTGGGGTCCCAATCCTTCCGCCGCGATGCCAAGCCGCTTGCAATAGTGCATCACGACATTGCGATAAACCGAGCCGGGATTCAGGCGCTGCTTTCGGTCTTCGATGTTTGCCGCCACCGACCGGAAGAGGGGGAAATCCGCCTCAGCGCGATGGCCTGCGGCGTCCAGGTATTCTTCAATCAACCGCACGGCGCGAGCATGCGCCGGAATATAACGAATTTTCCCGCCTTTCCCGTGAATCGTCAAATGCTTGATGCCTTTTCGGTCCCCGTAGTCTTTGACCCGCAGGTCGCAGAGTTCGGCGCGCCGGATGGCGTGGAAGAGGAACACAGCTAAAATTGCGCGGTCGCGCTTCCCCTTGAGCGTGTGCCGGGAAGGCGCTTCCAGGAGCGCCGCCGCTTGGGCGTCCGAAATGGCCGGGGTCTTGCCCTGGTTGGCACCTTCCTTCGGACGCTCAACACCGTGCACCGGGTTATCCGGAACAGCGTTTTTCTCGCAGAGGTAATCATACAGGTCGGAAAGCGCCGAGAGCTTGCGCCGCATGGTCGCTGGCGCGGGCTTTCGTTTTTCGAGCATTTTGCGCCAGGCGATCACGTGAGCGCGGGTCACCGTGCGGAAATCTTCCGGGCGCTTGATGCCCACAAAGCGCATGAAGGACGTTACGTCGTTTCGATACGCGCGCTTTGTGTTTTCGTTAGTGAGATTGGCAAACCATTCCGCCTCGGGAGGAACATCGGCCAGGCGTTGAAATTCGATTTTCGACAGCAGCCGTTCTTCACCGGCCACAGCCGGAACAGTTGAAAAGTTGTCTTTGGCGTCCCTGGAACCCATTGAAAATACTCCCCCTGCTGAGTGCGATAAAATAGGTTATCGCACCCTAGGGCGGCGCGAAAGTGGGTAGTTTTACATTTTTCCTCGGGAGTCAAAGGACTGGAGTTCCGCGCCGCGGCGGTGACCGGAGGCTCGCTGTGCAGGTGCTCCTTGTGGTCAGTCCGCCGGCCAGCACACCTCGCCGATTGGCCACCTCGCCGACTCGGCGGCCAGCGCCGCGCCAACGCAGAAGAAAGTCAGACCTCTCCTCCTCTGGAGGAGAACGACGGGGAGATGAGGCCCTTGGACTGCCAACAAGAAGGCTAAGACTACCAACACCGTCAGTCTGTCGCCTGCTCCGCGCCAATGCCTGGCGGTCTCCAAAAGCCACCCCGGCAGGCGTCGCAGAAGGCCGAGACACGCGACCCCGCGCCCCACGAAGTCTCTCACGGCCCGCCAAGAGCCGTGAGTTGCGCTCGCCGGGCGCTACAGACTCCGTCCGCTGGGCGTGACAAGCCACCGCGTCAACTCACGGCACTTGGCGAGCCCCCAGGGCGCCTGACTCGCCTGCTTTTCACTGCTTTCCACTCCTCTACGCTCCGCTCGGCACCGCGCCTTCGCGCTCCCCCACCGCGCCGCCGAAGACCACAAACGCGGCGGCACTGCCCCCAGGCGCGGGACGTAATGCCTCCCTCCGACTCCGTTGCGCTCCACTGCATGAAAACCGCCGAGACAGGCGATTCCCCCGGCCACCGCATCACCGGGCCTAGCTCCGGAAACGCTCGCAAGCTCGCTGGCCTTCGCTGCGGCCCGGTCATGCGCTGGCCCCCAATGTTAGTCTGGCCTCTGGTCGGGCAGGCCAACTCGTCCCTGCTCCCCTCCCTCCTCAGCCTGCCCGTCCAGAAGCCAGAACAACGCGACCCCGCACCCCAGGACACGATGGCTTTTCCCCGGCGGCGTGAGAGCGGCCAGCTTTTGCTCCGGCTATGATGCTCGTTCCTGCGCGTCTGGGCCTCCGCTGAACTGGCCGCCCTTACTGCCGCCGCCAATGTTAGTCTCACCTCTGGCCGTCCGTGTTCCGCGCCCGGGCCTCGCGCTCAAGCTGACCGTGACGGTTGAGTTGATGGATTTCTCGGTCTATTACTCGCAGGGCCTCGCGGACGCCATCGCCGCCGATTTGAAGGCAGGCAAGAGCGAGGTCGTGTGCGAGGCCGGCAAGCTCTCCACGGCGCGCGGAGAACGTACGATTCCTACTTGGCGCATCGGTGATGGCGGCACGGACGTTGCGCGCAGCTTCCCTATAGCGACACGCTCAAGGAGCAGCAATTGTGGCGGACAAATGGCTCCCCAATTCCATGAAGTGCCGGACGTTAAACGTGTAGATCCGCTCGGCTCCACTCTTCGACGCACACTCAAGATGTAAAGCATCGTAAGCTTTCCCTCCGACTATGTTCTCCTGCCCCAGCCTGTGAGCAAGAGCGCCGTAATCCTTTGCCGTAAGCGCTACCACGCCGAAATGCTCGACGATATTCTCCTCCACAAGTTGGGCAGCCTGTAACGGCGTGATCCGCGGAGAACGCGGCAAGCGAGTGAGAATTGCGTAAGTTTCAAGCAAGCTATGCGCGCTCACAACGCCTTCCACTTTGCCTTCGTGAACCGACTCCACCAACGGCAGTGCACGCGCGTGGTGCTCGTGTTCTTCGACGCAAGCCGCCACAAGTACATTGGTATCCAAAAAGATCTTCATTTCTTCCCGAGCTTTCCTGCCGCCGATGAAATCCGGCCCTCTCGCTCTTCGGTGATCATTTTCTCCACTTTAGCGGTCGTAATCGGTTCGGCAAAATCCCCCGTAAACACCAGCACTTTCCCCTTGCGAACCAGCGTTCCTCCAACCTCGGTGGGTTCGAGTCGAAAACTATTCCCTTCTACCGAGAGGCGGAGTTTGTCCCCTGGCACAAGATTAAATTGGTCTCGCAGCGGCTTCGGAAGCACTACCCGACCCGCTTTGTCGATCTGGATTGTCTCAGTTTTCATGACACTTATTATACCATTTGGCAGATCCAAATGGAAGAGGTCTTCTGCCCCTTAATGTCATGGTCCGGGCATCACGGCGCCGAACCGCCCGGACGAACCCCGTGCTCTTGCCCGCAATCACTTCGCTTCAGACCGCAAACCGCCCGCCCCCGACCAGTTCGGCACAACGGCCGCAAGCGGAATAATTTCGCGACCCGCCACTCGGCGTAACTCATTCATGCGCCGCACCAACAAGAACACTTGCCACCTGACTGGGGCAAAGGGCGGAAATGAGAAGGAACGCAACTCGCTTACCAGGTCATCCCCGGACGCCACCCTCGCGCGCTCCAACAAGTATTTCTTCAATTGCAAAAATCGCACGTATTCAATCCGCACGGAAACAAACCACTTCCCACGCCACCCCAGGCGATAGCTGATGGAATACCCTCCAAACTTGAGCGGCACTCGGCGAATATCAAATACCGCGCGCCCCTCCTCTCCAAAAAAGTGGTGCTCGCCGTGAGTCCCGATGATCACGAACCGATGGCGGCAGCGCAGATATTGAACCCCGGCCTTCCCCTTTCGGCGCTGCCTCGCTCGCTGCCACTTTGAAATGTCCAGGCCATACTTCTCGATGATCTTCGCATCGACCTTGGCGGGTTCTTTGTGCGCCGGAATCTTTCCTTGCACGTAGAAAAAATACCCCCGGCTGACGTAGTTCACCGCCAGGTGCCGGACGAAGGTTGACACGGTTCGAGCTTCGCAGCGATACACTCATCACCTGCATTTCAAAGAACGATGTGGAAATTGTTTGCGGCACAATTTCCAAAAGCGCAAATCCTTCTGCGGAAAGAACCTGGCCTGCGCGCCCAAACCTTGGTCAACCTCGAAACCTTTCCGTCTGCGCTAAAGCGCGGTTTCTCGTTCGCCCTCTTCGCGCGCCGCTGTATTCCACTATTGTGGTTGCATATACTATAGTGGTAGCGGCTTCGTTTAACCTGTTTTCTTCATTTCTGACCTCAGTAGCGCACAGAACTTCCCGCCATCAAGCGACACCTCTCGTTCCCGAGCGTTCCCGTTTGACCGCAGTTTCCGCAGTAAGCCGGGCCGGTGAAGTTTGGAACCCCACCGGCCCGCGACCTTATCAAGACGGGTAAGCCCGTCACTCCTTTCGGTCTGTGAATTGCCCGGCACCACCCGTTGGCACACAGACACCCCCCGCACTGCCTTGCACGGGGTGTGCGAAGAGGATTTCTCCCCTTTCTCCTACATCAGAGCACTCTCATCCGATTGCGGCTTTTGAATCACCGGCTGATACAACTGGCCGGCACCGGGATACCACTCCCGGCGGCCACATCCGTTGCGCGGTTAACCATGATCTTCACTCGCAGAGTCACGTTGGTTGGAACTAAAGTTCCTCGCTTTTGTCAGGTATGTCCGGGGCTCCCGCCACGGCATAGTTTCAGGCCATCGCTTTCGGCGGCCTATTTCGGGGGACAGAATACAGAAGCTTCTCCCCTACCCACCCGACACGCTTTGCCCGATTCGGCACCGTCTCTCTGCATGTTCACTGGCAAGGACTTTGCGTCCCTCTCGTAGTTGAGCTTTTCGCGGTCTGCTTTTTTCGGCAAAACCCCGAAGCGTATCACACTCCGGTCGGTCCGTGTTGCCACGGCCAAACTCCCTACGCCAGCAGCGTTACTGAAACCTAACGAGCACTTTCACCCGAATGGCCATGTGTGGCTTTGGTCTCATGTCCCACTGGCAGGATTTGAAGTTCTCCTTGGACACTTCGCACCCGCTTTGATCATGACGGCTTTCGGCATTGCAGCCGAAAGTTTTTCCCGCTCGCCCTTACTCCACTGCTACTGCGTGATGGGATAGAATTTGAAGATTACTCTCCGGTTGGTTACCGGAGGATTACTTTCAAAAGCCTCCCTCGAACTGGACGAGCCTGTTTCCAGGCATCCAGCTCTACGGACCGTTGTCGAATGCGGCTGGTAAGGCCGCTCCCTTAGCCTGCTGGTAAAGCAGGTTTGCCGGGTGACAACGCCCGTCTTGATAAAGCCAGAAAATGCGTTGGCATCGTCTGCTGGGGTCAGGCTTACCGCATAATTTGCAACTTTAATAGACTTAAAGTTTCAATCGGCGTTTGAGATCTGTCTTGGGGGCTGCGACGTTACTTCAAGGCGTTTCTCACTACCACGCCTAGCTTGGGTAGTTCCTTTTCGACCACTCCCCATACTTGATTTAGGTCCACGCCGAAGTAGCCGTGGATTAGCACATCTCGAAAGCTCCCAATCTGTTTCCATGGGATTTCTGGTGCCGAATTCTGGAACTCAGCCGACAGTCGCTTGGTCGCCTCCCCGATTATCTCGAAGTTTCGAATCACAGCGTCTTGGACCAGGCGACAGCCTAAGAAATGGTCCCTTCCCTTGGACACATACGATTCGATGCGTGAAATGCTTTCCGCAATGTGCTGTAAGTAGAGCCGGTCGCGAGTCACAGATCGACCGCTTCGCGCAGAATCGTATCGCGTGCATAAGGCGATAGGGCCTCCTCACTTACCACATCAACGTCCACCTGGAGTAGCGCCGCAAGTTCTTCGATTAATTGGATGTGGTCGATGAGGCTCCTCTCCGGCTCGTATCGAACGAGAAAATCAACATCGCTGTGTGCTTCTTCCTCACCACGAGAGACTGAACCAAAAACGCGAAGTTTTCGTGCTCCGTGACCTTTGGCGCACGCTAAAATTGCCCCCCGTTTAGAGCGTAGGTCTTGAAGGCTTAGCATCGAATCCACACCCCTTTCCTGTATTTTACCATTTTCTATCCACCCTGGGAACCCCAACCATTCCTGGATGGCCGTGCGCTCTTTGAAACGGGATTCGTGAACCAAAGGCGTGGCCGCCCTTTAGAGGTAAGCGTGCTTCTTTAGCCAAAGGGAAAGCGCTTCGGCGGCGATGTCCTGCTGTGTCCAAGGTTTTTCGCGTTTGAGCTTTCGGTCAAACGAGGCCCGCATGAGGGCATGAGGAATTTCTGCCGGGAGCCGAAGCGATGTGAAGACAAGATTGGGCGTGGGCACAGGTGCTTCATCCTCTTGGATGGTCCCCCTCGCGCGGGCGCGCCGTGGAGGTTCCGGCAGAACCCCCTCTTCTCGTTCTTCGGACACCAAAGCCACGGCGGGCTGTGCCGGCACGGCCTGGATAGAAGGCGCTTCGGCTAGCGACCTTGGCGAGCCTCCTTTTAGGAAAGCTTGCTCCTCGGGCGTCAATTCAGCCGTTTTCAACGCGGCGCTCAGTGATCGTCTCGCTGATGAATGCATCTTTCAAAATCTCCATAAACAATTGTTGAATCTCAAGGGCGGCATCGGTTCCGCGAGGCCCCATGCGCCACACCACCGTCCCCTGCCCGACCGCATCGGCATACACCTGCCGTAGCCTAAGCCCGCTGGACGTTGGAATTCCAAGCGACTTTGCGGTCTCTAGCAGTTCTTTGCTCAACCGATACTGAACCTGAAGGCGGTTTGGAATGAGCACTGCTTTGGGCGGGCCATTCCTGATTTTCTGCACCTGCCTTACGACCCGGATTGCCTCATCCACCGCGCGCAAGTCCAATGCTGAAGGAGTGCATGGCAGAAACGTCGAATCGGCCAGGAGAAGAATCGCACGGGTCACCTCGGACAACCCCGCTGGCCCGTCAATGACGACGTGCTCAAACTCGGCCTCGATTTTGGGCACCTGTTCCAACACGTCGTCTGGCGTTGCGAGCCGAAAAAGCGGTGTTTCCCCGGAGACTTCCTTAAGCCACGTTGACGAAGAGCCTTGAACGTCAGCGTCAACCAGGGCAACGCTCTTTCCTTTCTCCGCAAGCCAGATCGTCGAATGAACGGCAAGTGTTGACTTTCCAACACCGCCCTTTGAATTCGTGAAGGCAAAAAGCATTCTCGTTTCCCCCTACTAACTTGACTACAGGCAGACTTGTTTTCTCGCAAGATGGTAATTTAGCAAGCAAACTTACCTCCTTGCCTTCATGTTTACCGGTAGGTTTGCCCACTGACAAAGGCACTTGTTTTCCTACAAATATACCTGCAATCACTTGTGCCTACCTTCTTGTTTGTTAACTTGCTAACATGTTGACATTTATGGCAACGGGAAATGAGGCGGAATTCTACCGGGACTTGAGGCGGTTTCAGACCGGGAAACGAGGCGGCTTTTTACCGGGATTTGAAACTGCATTTACAGGGAAACGAGACGGCCATCCACCGGGATTTGGAACGGGATTTACCGTGCGATGAGGCGGAAATTTCCACGTAACCCATTGCCCCAGCTTCCGATTCTAGGCTATAACATTTAACAGTGTTAATTAACTATTAAACACAACAACACGTTGGCTGTTGTTGTTTTTGCTTTACTAGAATAGGGGAGAGTGGAATCCAAGGAAAAAAAGCCATCGACCACCGAGCTGGAATTGCTACCACCAAAGCTAATCGAGGGCAAAGACGAGCTCAATCTAGCCGAATTTCCCCTATCCGCCATTTCCGACCGCTTAAGCCCCGATCAAAAAACGCTTACGTTTGAAGACCGTATGTGGGATGAAAGCAGGGGCGAAATGATCACGCGTCAGCTTTCTATTACGGCATCCGATAAGCACGGACTGCCAACCGCCTTAGACGATGAAGTGATTCTAGGACTGGTGCAACTTTCCAAGCTTCGAGACTTTTCCGAGCGGCGCGTGCCATTCACCCGCTACCAGTTGATTCAGCTTTTAGGATGGCGCGATGAGGGTAAAAGTTATGCGCGACTGGAAACCTCACTCAATCGCTGGCTGGGCGTGACCCTCTATTACAAAAACGCTTGGAGGAGCAAAAAGGACCAATCTTGGGTCGATGAAAACTTTCATATTCTGGAACACGTAACGCTTTACGACCGGGAAAGCGCGCGTTCACGAGCGTCAAAAGACCAGACGCCACTGCCCCTTTCGAGCTTTACCTGGAACGAGGTCCTGTTTCGGAGCTTTGCAACAGGAAACCTAAAGAGCATCGACTTTGACTTTTACAAAAGCCTCGGAAGCTCAATCGCCAAACGACTCTACCGCTTTGTGGACAAGCGCTTTTGGCACCGCCTGCGCTGGGAATTCGATCTCAAGGAACTTTGCTGGGAACATATCGGGCTTGCGCGAAGCCACGACACCTTTGGCCTTAAACGACAACTTCTAACCGGGATTCGAGAGCTGGAAGAAAAAGGTTTTCTCCAGCCGATGCCAGAAAGCGAGCGGTTTCGCAAACTGCGCTCAGGCGAATGGCGGGTCCTATTTGAAAAGGCGCGTCCCAAGGTAAAGCCCTCTCTCGGACCTTCGGCACCAGATGACCACGCCCTGGTGGAGGCACTTCTCGCACGCGGAGTGACCCCCAGCACGGCACAGCATGTCGTTTCCACCTTCACGCCCGAACGCATCCGCACACAGTTAGAAGTCTTTGACTGGCTTCTTTCCCAACACGACCCCAAAGTTTCCCGTAATCCCGCCGGGTTTCTCATCAGCTCCATAAAGAGCGAATACGCGCCCCCAAAAGCTTTTGTGGGCCGCGAAGAGCAGGCAAGAAGGGCAGCGCAGGCCGCAGAGCGCAAGGAACGCGCCGAGGAGCGGGCACGAGCCAAGGCGGAGCAGGAAAATGCCAAGCAGACGGCGCGGGAAACGGCAATTCGAAATTTCTGGGCGTCCTTTTCTGACGAGGAACGTAAACGTTTGGAAGCTGAAGCTTGGGAAGCCGCTAACAATCTTCAGCGTGAACTAATCGGCAGGGGAGGGGCGTTCGCTCAGGCCACGAAGACGTCGCTTCTTGACGCCTATGCCCTAAAAGTGTTGCAGCAGGGAACCTGAACTTCGTGCATCGAATCCGCTCGGATAATGCGGTGCACCAGCGCCGAGACCAGCGCTCGCG
>OCZT010003150.1_pt1 | contig 16975 bp, 27 predicted proteins | sample 1539031 | NCBI WGS metagenome assembly OCZT01 (sample SAMEA3539308, study PRJEB22396) | soil metagenome | biome: tundra; feature: field; material: soil | place: USA | collected 2010-05 | depth 0.15 m | reverse complement strand
TATTGCTGCCTGTGCTTCGGCCAGACTGTATCATAGGATGGCTGTAGCGTGCGAGGACAGCGGTTTCGAGTTATACCCTATGATGCTATGGCAATTTCCACAAGGTGTCCCAAAGCCTATCAACGTCTCTGGTTCGTTTGATAAAGACAATGTGCCAGATAGAGAAATCATAGGGATGAAAAAAGGCTCTGGATATACATTGGCTACAGTTGTGCAAAGAGCACAAGGAAGAGCCAAAATGGAATTTCCAATCTATGCTAAAAACATATCAGATGAAGCAAAAGAATGGAATGGTTATTATTATGGTGTCAATACCATTATGCCATGTATCGAACCGATTCTAATAGCACAAAAACCACGCTCTCATGACAGGCTGATTGATAATCTCAGAGAACATCGTGTTGGCGCAATGAACATCGGTGCCCTAAAAGAAAAATATGGTTCATGGCCAACTAATATATTACATCATAAGAAGGCACGCAAAACAGACCATAATTCAAATCACCCAAGCGTAAAACCTGTAAAGCTCTTCGAAGACTTGTGTATGCTCCTAACACCACTGGGCGGAAAGGTATTAGACCCTTTCGCCGGTACAGGAACGACTGGTGTTGCTTGTCAAAATCTTGGGTATGATTGTGTTCTTTATGAACAAAATATTGAGATGGAAGACGTTATAAACAAACGTCTTTAGCTCATTATAATATCAAGTGGCAATGATAACAAAATTTTATTAAGAGACGCAACACCAGAGCACGACATTCTTATTCTTACTACAGCAAGCATATAGCGTAAAATATAAATCATTACGCAAGTTTCTGGTAAATTTGAAAATGTTTCAAAGTTATATACAAATTGACCTTTGTTTTTCAGTGGCACATGTTTGTCAAAATCTTCTTTGGTCAATCCATCAACGCTGAAATTCTCAAATAGATAGTTCAATAACTTATCAATATCAGAAAAAGACGCCGCGTGATTTATGCGATCATATTTTGATACAATCCGGTTTACTTCGTCAAAAACATATTCATATTTGTTGGTTTCTGACAAATCAAACATTTTTAGTTCCTTCGATAGCGGCCATTTCTAACCGTTATCTTAGCAACATTCGTATCGATAGTCAATCCATCTTTTTTGGCCGTCTTGCTGGAATTTTACCCTGTTTTCTCAAACGATCCAAAGCACCTTTTATAGCATTTTCGGTAATCTCTCTACCGAATTTTTCGGAACACATGGCAGCCAACACAGTATTTTTTGTTGTAGGATCGTCGCAGTAAATACCACCAAGGTATTCGTATTCTGTATTTTTCCACTCACGGCCAGCAGCGCCTGTTCTTTTTTGAAAAACTAAACGAGATACTTGTTCATATGCCCAATCAGGAACCAACTGATCTTTTATCCATTTTTGAATATCTTCATTCCGTATGGCCTTACAATCAGGAGAATTCGCGCTGGCTGTAACGCAATCTGTGCGCCAACCATATGTACCGCCCATTTTGACTTGTAAGGCCATAAGAAAGGCTTTGAACTCGTAAGACCCGTTTATCGGCGTAGGAGATGAACCGACAGACAGTTTGGCAATCAATTCTTCTTTTTCTATTTGCAGTTCTTTGATTTGTTCGCCAGTTAACACAAAAAGCTGTTTGATAACTATTGAAGGAAGATTTCCTCCAAGTTTTTCACGAACGATAGAAATAGAAGACATTATGGCATCTGGATTATCCAGTTGCGTGATTTTATCGAAAACCTCCAAAACTTGTTCAATCTCTTGAATGTTCATAAACTTCTTTCCTCACGGTTAGACGACCTATGTGTATAGATTATCTGAAGCGAGGCGTCAAGCACGTCCCTATGCATCATATCAAATTGAAATTTAAGTTTCCGTCAATTTTTATCATGTTGCTATAATCAACTGATAACAAATTCATTTGATACGAAGTTAAACAAACCATGAATTTTCTATTACTATACTTGCGCTGTAGTCTGATACCTCTTTTTATAGAGTGAGTATCATTCTCTGTTCCATAACCATTAACTAATGTTGCTGTATTATTCACAACATCATCTTTGAATGCTTTGGTTACATAAATTTTATCTAAATTTTCCGTTCCTATTTGACAAAATCCCCAATCAAATTCGTGTATGAGAGAAGATACTGTTGGTATTTCCTCACAAACTATGATTTGTATCGGTAAATCTGTAGCATTCTTCTTTTTAGCACCAAAAACAGAGATGATGTTTTTACCAAATTTTTTATATTCTTCTCCTCTTTTTCCATCATGCTCTAACACAATATCATAATTCGCTGCTTGAATGAATTTTTGATATTCGTTGGCAAAACTCGGTCCAACAAAAATATCTATATCTTTTATAGAAACATCAAAAAACGAATCTCTCAATGCTCCACCAGCCAATATCGCTTCTGGACATATTTTTTTGATGAATAAAAATTTCTCTTTTACTTCATCTGATATTTTTACGCTATTCCATTCAATAAGCGAACCAGCAAGCGGAACATACGCTTGCTGTTTACACTCCATCATTTCAAGCGTTGCCAGTAACATTCAAAATATCAACTACTGTATCCATTTCTTCTTGCTTGGAAAGCAAGTCTTGTTTGTAAGCTATACGAGCAGCTTTTGACAAAAATTTCTTTTCAATATTCAAATCTTCTGCCACCTTTTTTGTGAGGTCTTTTAGAGACTCACGAATATCGTCCATTTCTTGGAATTCTTTTTTCGAAGCATCAAGAAAATCGTTTAATTTTTTCATATCATCCGGTCCCAAAGAACCTAATTTCGAATCTGACAATGTATAAACCTTTCATATTTTATGTTATTTTCGACAATTTGTCGATAAAAAGAGACATACCACATACAAAACAATATGACAACCGTTTTATGTGTGTTATGAACTTATATCGCAGTACGGCCTTAAAAACGAACTTGTTCCATTTCTAAGTGCTTGGTTGAATCTTGGCAAAGCCAATCCTGTTCCGCAAATCCATTGGTGAGAACAAAACTTTCTGATGCCATAAGAACCAATCTCTATATCATTCAAATTAATATCAACGCCTTCTGGCGTTACAATGCGTTTGATGCCCGGATTTTTAGTCCCACCATTGGCGAAATATCCTACGCCTTCACCATTACTATAAACTGAATGGAAGAAATCTTCAGCATCTTGAATGATGGCATACATAGCATCTATGCTCGTATCATCTGTCTGATACAATTCAACTTTCATGAAATATGGAAGATGAAGTCCATCATTTCCTGTTTCGTTTCTGAAACAAGGAGAACAAGATACATATTTTCCCCTTGGAAGATTGTCATTCATCTGCATGGACAAAAAACCTTGCTCAGATGAACCAACCAAACTATTTGTTGTTCCTTCTATTTTAGTTAATAAATTTTCGTGCGGTGTCGTGATCATGTTCATAACATTATGAACAATCCACGGAGTTTCGACGTATTTGTAACCTTTATTTTGGTAATATACTACCGCATTACCAAGAAGGCCCCATTGAATGTTGTCCATATTAGCACACCGTTGCTGTTTTGTAATGACTAAAAAGGTCTTTATAAGAATACGTTTTCGAATCATTTAACAATTCTTCAAATTTATCTACTGTGAATGATAACTTCACATGAGCAAATTTTTTACCATATGGATTGGTCAAAAAACGAATCCATTTGATTGGTTCATTGGTTTTTAGTTTATATGTTTTTCCGATTGTGGTTTTACCCTTATCATCGGTTTTCTTTTCCGTGAAACTACCGTCAACAACATTGCTGTGGCTAATCCAGCGATTATCACCATCGGAGGCAATCATATCGTGATCAAAATCAACTAACATTATTTTTCTTTCCTAAAGGTTTTACTGATATGGTTTTTATATCTTATAGATTCTTCACTTAGTCATTCGCGCAACTCCTCCTCACGAATACTATACTTGGCGTCAATATCTTCATCTAAGAAGGACCAACCTCGTGTCTGCTGGCTATGCCCCACAATCGGGTTCATTGCAATGCCATAATCTATCTCCTCCCATACGGGGTTAGCAATAGGACGTTCGGCCATGTGTTGTTCTCTGTCGGCATCTACCGTTGATGCGCCAGCAGGCGATTTATCCCGCCAGTTTTCATCGAGATGCTTCTGATGGCGTTCAAGTGCCGCAGACTTGGCAAGTTCAAGTGTAGTATAAACCGAACACATGTGACTGCCTGCTTTGCTGGCTTCTGCAACCAGCATATTGTGTTTCCACGTAGTTGCGATAGACTGTGGGTTACATTGGTACAAAATATATACACTCAACATGTGTGGTGTCCTCTACGGCTCTCAATGATCGAAATAGCTCACAGAACTTTCTTGAGAACATCAACCGCTTCATGAGCTTTGAATATAAGCATATCATTATTGATGATATCTTTATTCTCGGATTTGATTTTGCCGTTATCATCATACATTTTTAGAACCTTTCTTATGTTCGAGATCACAATCTATTTCATTTTCAAAGGAAACACAATATGTTTCAAGTTCTTACACAATGATTAATATGCTATTAACATGCCAACCAAAACAGATAAAAATATAACACAACCTACGATAACGAATACAAAGCGTATATGATTTGTGCCAAAAGAAGCACGACAAATTCGACTACCAAAACTATTATTACGAAGCACCAGCCGTCGCCGTTCATCATCGTTCTCCGTTTTCGAAAGCACGCTTGGTTATATCACTCATTTTTTCCAAGTCTTTCATTGTAAAACCATAATAATGTTTTTTCAAGAAAGCACCAATTGCACCGTACATATCAGACAATTCATGTAATGCCATAAGCTTGGCATCTTGGTCAAGAGCATCCATTAACTCTTCAAGTTCTTCTTTTATTTTTGATGCCTCGCCATAAACACCTTTTACAGGTTTGTTTATATGATAACCAGGGGTATATGGCGCACCCAGAGGGGTATATGGCGCAGTAAGAATATCTGTATCAACATAACTTCTCGGTAAATTTATATCTTGTCCGCATCCATTACATACGCCCATGTAAACCAAATCTTCTGTTGGTTTTACCTTATATTCCGTGTCCATAGTCATTTTCCTCAACTCTATACTACCCTAACCCGTTTGTCCGCTTAACAATGCATGTTGTTAGAGCCTCTTCCAAAAGAGCTATGCTTTTGTCATAACGCTTTGCCATTTGAGTCGATTTTTCCAGCAGTTGTTCTGGAAGTTTTGCCCTACGTTCTATACTGTTGTTGTGTTTATTATCACAGTATTTGACCCACATGGCTCCCTCATGATTGGACTCTATGATATTTTTTACATATTCCAAATATGTCAAACCATCCCAACAATCTCTTGTCAGAAGTCGCAATCCTTCGATTATATATGGTGAATATCCATATTTTTCAAAAGCGGAAAATATTTTCTCCAACAGAAGTTGATTTTCTTTATCTTGCCATTCTTTTGGTATTTGGTCTTGGTGGTGCGGCTGTTCTAAATCAAATTTTTCAATCAACCTATCTTTACAATCCTCTACAACATCGTGTAATAATGCTATGTGTTTGTCTTCTTCGCTACAACTTGCTGGCAAGGATAGCATAACAAAAACTGGATGCGTGATATAAGGAACACCAGTCCAGTCGTTCACGCCAGCGTGCATTTCATGAGCGAACGTAAGAGTTTTATGTAAATTCATTTGGATTTTTTCACAGTGATTATTACCGTTGGAACGACGCCAAACTGACCTATTTTCTTTAAAGCCAATTCGGTGTTTCCTTGCCAAAACTCAACAGTAATGGTAGGGATTTTCACATTTTCTCCTAGTGGTAAAATATCAAAAACAACATTACGCACGGATAAACCACGGCAATGGCGGCAAACGCTAAAACTATTTCTTTCGGAGGAGGGGAAAAAATTCGTTCTACCCATTCAAGGAATTTCATAGGTTTTCTCCAATTGACCGAGAGATAATATCACAAGTTGAAAACATGTCAACGGGTATTCACATTTTCTCCCCTGGAACTCTGCCACGGAAACCCTTAAATTCAGGAAATCTCAAAGAATAAACAGTTTCGCCTTCTTTCAGAGTGAGACCTCCAGCTTTCAATTCTACCAACATACCAAGATATTTGTCTTTATTATTCCATATTTCAATACGCAATTCATCTGTAAATGCTCCGACCTTGGTTTCTATATCAACACCAAGATCATGACCTTTGCATACGATGGCACCCAAACCGTCTTGCCATTTTCCTTCTTTACCATTCTCAAAACCAACGATTTCAAGAGTTACTTCAATGTACGGCTTTTTTTTCAGCCATGCGGTTGAACGCTTTCCTTCATATGGCGCATCTGGGTCTTTTATCATTACGCCTTCGAAACCATCATCCAACACTTGTTTGTTAAATTCAACAAACTCTTTTTGGCCTTCCGCTGTATCCAAATCAACTTCAATTTGCGGAACTACATATAATCTATTATCAAGTTCAGATAAGAATCCATCCGTTTGAAGAGATTCTAAAACTTCACGTCTATAACGTTGAGTAGCAACAGTAAACGTTGCTGGTTTTCCGGTAATATCATACGTCTCTGGTCTATGGCTTTTTCCTGTTAAGAACTCATCTAATGGAATCACATCAAACAAAGCATAACGAATAATAGCTGTATCAGGATGTGGGTCTTTTCGTTTAGCCAATGTCATCAAATGTTGAAAGCCGTTTGGTGACATAAACTCACCATCTAAAACCATACCAACAGGGCCACCGTCATCATCAATGGCTTCTTGAGCAAATTCTGCTCTTTGTTCTTTGGTATAAAATATACCCTTTGATTCACAATCTAATCGGGAACCCGGCATTCTCTGATGAAGCGTTTCCAAAGCTGTTTGTAGCTCTGGAAAGTTTTCTATGATAAATCCACTTCTGGTATAACATTTTACTGTATCGTTGATGGTGTCCATCAACGTCAAAACTCTGAAACCATCAAGTTTCACATCGATAAGCTTTTTGCCTTTTATTTTCTTCTGATGTTTTACATCTTCACCATCTTCGGCCAACATACATTTGAAAACAGGAATGATATATTTGTCTGCTTCTGGTCTTGTAGGAACTATTTTTCGTAAAATTTTATTGATGATAGTATCGCTTACACCAACATCAAAATCTTTCAATAGAATACGACGATACCAAAGATTCCATGTTGGAACATGGCAAACCGATGCTGCTGCATGAATAGCATCTCTGGCAGCATGGCCAGTCAATTCTCTATTTTTTAGTTTTGTTGCTAAATCTAAAAAATCGTGAAAGGTAAATGTTCCTTCTGAACCATCGTCTTCAAGGATTTCCGCAACTTTTTTTACGCCATATGAATACAAAGAATCATAGGCTAATCTGGCACCTACAAAGAAGTCAAAACAATCGTTCATAAAAGCATCAAAAACTATTTGTTCTTTTTCGGTGCGAGAATTGGTACTTTTTAGCCGTAACATAACCTCTAATGGAATCATTAGCATTATCCTTGATAAATACCTACTGAAAGGTATTTATATATCATAGGTGATTGAATGTCAATTAGAAAAACAAAAGAGCAATTTATAGCAGAAGCAACAATAGTTCATAATAACAAATACGATTATACGATGGTTAATTATAAAAACTCTCATACGAGTGTTACAATAAAATGTCCAATACATGGATTTTTTGAACAAAAACCATATATTCACATTGACCGCAGAACTGGCGGTCACGGCTGTTTTGAATGTAATATTGGAATGAGAACATTAGACAATTTTTTAAAACTAGCCAAAGAGGTTCACGGAGACAAATACAATTATGATGAAGTAGTATGGGAAAAACCATCCAAAAAAATAAAAATAATATGCGATATACATGGTATTTTTGAGATGATTCCTACATCTCATATCAGAGCTAAACAAGGATGTATATATTGTGCTGGGCGGCAAATGACAACAGAAGAATGGTTGCGCCGTGTTAAAAAAAGAAGACCAGATTTTGACAATTTTGATTATAGTTTATGTGAATATATTGATGCTCGCACACCAATTAAAATCATTTGTTTAGAACACGGAGAATTTATAAAAAAATGTCCTAGCCATTTTTATATATATGGTTGTCCAGATTGTGTTCTTTCCGGACATCATTCAAAATTTGAGAAAACGTGGCTTGATTTATATAAAATTCCAAAATGTTATAGAAATTATTCTTTATATTTGAATGATAATATAGGAAAAGGATATCTTTATGTTGATGGTTATAATCCAGAAGAAAAAACTGTTTATGAGTTTTATGGAGATTATTGGCACGGAAATCCAAAAAAATATAACAAAGATAAAACAAACCCAAATAGCAAAAAAACATTCGGAGAGTTATACGAAATGACTATAGCAAGAGAAAATCGTATAAAACAATGTGGATATAATCTTATAACAATATGGGAGAAAGATTTTATAAATAATAAATACCAACATGAGATACAAGCATCTTTTTGAATCAGAACTATTTGAAGATTTTGAATCATACGAAGGCGCATTGGTGTTTGATGATTGGTCTGCTTTCATGGAAAAATGTAACCAAATAAAACAACAAGTTTCTATCGATCAAGCCTGTGAACTTATTGGAATAGGAAAAGAATTTTTTCATAAAGTTGTTGATCAAGCATTTTCTGCTTGGAGAGATTCTACAACAACTTCTCCATTACACGGTATCTCTCATATCACTCTTGGCCAAACACCGAAAATAGATACGCCTATTTTCAAAGATTTGGTTTGGCAAACAAGATTCTTGACAATCTGCATCAATATGTTCCGTAATAGTTTTCTATTTGGAACTAAACCAATAATAGGAAACGATAAAAAACCAATAATGGCAAAAGGAACTAAAGCTCTACAAGCCGCAACACCAAATATTGTTAGCATGTCGAATAAAATTTTACGCTGTCTTTATTTGTATTGGTGGTTGAATAGCCTAAAGAAAGTAAAACTACCAAAACGAATTTATAGAGGCATCAGAGCAGGAAACTTATACAATCACCCTACTCTTGAACCATTGGTTTCTGCTATTTGGGCGTCCGATAAATCCCATATTATGAAACGAAAAGAAGCAGTTGATATCTTGATAAAATGGATTTGTGATAGAAAACTCCATCAGATAACAGATGGAGATGTTTTGTCTTTCACCGCCAGTATGCCTGTTGCTAAGTATTTTTCCAACGGAGAAGGTTTCGTATTGGCTGTTGATCCATCTAAAGTTCAGATAATAACATCAGAACTACACGATGAAAGACTACAAGGCAAAGATTATCTCTCTAAGAAAAATGAAAAAGAATATATAGTTCGCATACCAGATGATTACGCATTCAAATCAGAAGATATTATTATCAATGACTTAGAGTATTTCATCGCTGAAGAAAATCCATTAGCTGTGAGTTTGTTTGATCATGATGATAAACAAGCGACATATGAACTAAATGGAACTATCATAACAGCTTGGTTTTCTTGGAGAACTAATGAGTCTGGTGGATTGCTTTTTCAAGTTCCTTCCAGACATTGGCCGTATACAAGGAAAGAATTCATGAAAGAACTTAGTTTTGATCCTTTACCAACTGATAAGAACTTATCTCAAATCAAGAATTTCAAGATAAGTTCACACAAGAACTATTGATAAGTTTGTAAGTTCTTATACCAGCTTTGTTACGATTTTTTCTAATACACACGATATCCAATCCAAAATCTATAATCTTTTTTCGTAACCTGCTGATTATAAGTGTAATATTGTCAGGGTGTGGTTCTTTTTCGTTATCATATACATCGTCCATTATGTCATAGACGGTAACAGGTCTGTTGAACTTTTTATATAAGTACAAAAAAACCTGATGTTCTTTAAGAAAAAGAATTTTTTGTTTCTCTTTATTATATATCTTTCTGTATCCATAGTTATAGTTCGCACTGCCTAGTTGTATAGTTTGATATTCCATCTTAGTTGGCTTTCATATCAATGGGATGACCAGACATAAAGATATTGAATTTTTCCCAACCTATTCGTTTAATCAATACTCCACAAGCTATGGCTTTTTCCATCATAACAATAGTTGGTGTATGGCCTGTTGCTGTTATCATGACATCAAACCATTCTTTGGTTGCTTCGTGTGGTTTGAAAAAGGTATGCCACGGTCCACCAAGCATGACATCATCTTCATCAACAGAATCTTCTACGCCCATACGGCGCATGACGTCTCTTTTGTTTTTTTCATTCCATGTCAGTTCTGATAGTTCAGGATGCGCTTCTACCCAATTGATAGAAGCTATAATCATATTGTGAACGGATGTGACATATGCTTCTGCGCCATGCGAAACATCATCTTCTACCACTTCCATCCAAAGCGTATTCCATTCACGCATTATATGTGCCTTGGTTCAGTTTGAAGCTATTTACCACCATTCATATAACATGACAAGTAGTATAAATATGTTTATGTATAAAAGTTTAAATCTTTTGGAGCCAATGGATGAAGTTGTTAGTGTTGTTGGCAATCCTGTAAAAGGAAGCGGTTTTTATGGGCATTCCACTGGTTTACACACAGTCGCCATCAGAGTGCAAAATTTTCAAGGACGTATTTCTATTCAAGCATCTATCGTGAATACCCCATCATCCGATGCAGATTGGTTTACTGTTTTGCCAGGAAATGTTCCATATATTCAATATCCAAGAAATCCTTATGTGATTATTCCTCCATCTCATGGCGAAACTTCTATATTTGGTTTCAATTTCATGGTGAATGCTATTTGGTTACGAGCTTCTGTAAATCGAGATTATATCATTCCTCCAAGCTCTAATATGACATATCAAAAAATGTATATATCAACGTTTGGATTGGTTGATTCTATATTGGTAAACTACTAAGAAATAATAGACCTTACACGCCATGGTGTAAGCCAAACTGTTGATAAACTGAAGTTTGTTGCTCCCGCTCTTTCATAAGCTTTCAGAACCTTTTTGCTATAGATACCGCCGCCAGCAATGATTTTGCCTGGATATTTGTTGGCAAGATAGCTCACATTGAATAGATTGTCAACAAATAACAATGTTCCGCTGATACCACCATTTCCATCAGGATCAGGCAAAGTATTAGATAAATGTAGCTTTTGAACACCAGCTTCAATGCACATAGCAGCCGTTTCGTGTATGTTTCCAACAGGAGATAGTTTCGCAATAACATTGAACTTTGTACAATAATCTTTCATGACAGATGGAGGTATTCCATATTCATGGACATTTGGACAACCAAGATTTACTTCAACATTGGTGTTGGATGGAATATATTTTAATATTAGTTCCCAATCATCATCCTCTAATCCAACAACACTGTATATAAATTTGTCTTCAAAAGAACGTATCGACCAAATGCCTTTATTTCTCAAACCAATCTTGTTTATCCAACCACCTTCATAAGGACGAAACGTTTTCAAAGCATGTTTGATTAATCCTGGTCTGGCTTTCCAAGTGAACGAACCAAGAACAGATGTGAACTTTTTTGAATCTATCCAGTTGCCGAATGGTGGGCTTATGATAAATTTTTTCATTTTGCATTTTTCACTGTTTCTGACAGGTTGCGAACCATATCAACATCCCAACCATTCAATCTGGCCATTTTATAAGCGTCTTGTGTATAGCCTTCTTGAATACATGCCGGAAATGCATTTCCATCAGCACAAGCCAACATAAATGCCATTGGCAGATAAAGTTGTTTTTCTTCTTCTGTGAAATCTTCCAGATTATCTCTCTCTGGAATATTATCAACATTGCATCGTTGATAGTTACAATCAATCCAATGCATCAACTGATATGCAAACTCACGCAATTGAATAACATCATATTTGTATATTTTTTCGCTATAATGTTTTCCATCGGTCGTCTCCGAATGCTGTATATGTTCGCCCATTGGCTTTAACATATCCAGCATCGTGGTTTTTACAAACTCATTGATGGTAAGAGTTGGTGGATCGTCATCGTAATTCAACATTTTTTTCTCCTGTCGATCATAATATTATAAATAGAATAAGCTGTCAACCTTGACAAAAAGAGAAAACTATGACGACCTATCATAAAAAAGCAAGTTCTATTTTAGGAAATTGGCATAACATATGTTTGCTCGTGTTTCTCTCCATCACTATTTTCGATTTCATGATTTTTCCTGTTTTCTATGAATATTTGAACTATCAACTCACTCCAGAAAAGATGATCACTGTAGCATTACAAATACCAACACCAGCCAATCAACTTGTAGCATTACAAATGCTTAGTAAGGAACACGTGTGGCAACCACTGACTCTGCAACAAAATGGACTTTTTTATATGGCATTTGGAGCTATTCTTGGAATAGGGGCATGGAAGCGCACTACAAAAGATGGCGAAGATTCCCCACCACCATCTGCACCACCAACGCCTGAAGTAGACAAAAAATGAAAAATAACGATACTCCTCTTTTCATAGATAGATACATCAAACTTATAACCGAAAAAGAATTGGATAAAGATTCGGTCAAAGCATGGTTTCATTGTGTGAAACGATATGCGCCATCAGGTGTTTTGAAAACCGTAAACATGGTTAATGATAAAGGAAAACCAAGTGGTGTTGCTCTTATTCATAGAGAGGGAGAAGAAACCAATAGTTATTTGGTTCCGTTGACCCGTGATTTGAATGAAGAAGAAATAGATACGATTGTTCAAGAGTTTGCTAAAAAGAAACCAGATATAGATTTTACTATAGAATCCAATGAAACAAAACTAACGGCCAAAAATAATGCCAGTATTTCGTTGGATGCGGCTAAACATCTTTCTCTCTGTACAGCATTAGAGAAAGCGAAACATGAAAATTGGGTTCGTGAACGAACAGATGGTGGTTGGAGATATGGAACAGAGTTTGATGCTGATGAAAAAACTCATCCGTTGATTCTCCCATGGGATCAACTACCAGATCGTTTCAAAAAACCAGATATGGATTGGCCACAAAAACTTGTTCACATGTTGAATGATAATGGTTATGCTATCATTTCAAAAGATGAACTAAATGATTTGTTGAAAAATTTGCGTTCACTATGAAACTAAGTCATTTATTTGAAGAAGTTAGACATTGGTATCATCTTTCTGATGATCCTGCTTTGAATCCTCAACATGATTATGATGTGCGACAGGGACAACTTGGCAGAGGTTTATATGTTACTTCCAATCCAAAATCATGGAATGATACATTAGGAAAACGCAAGTATACCTATAAGGTAGTCAATCCAAATGATTTCAAAATAGCAACAGAAAGCCCCGACATTGGCGACAAGAGATTTGTCGAATGGGCTATAGAAAAAAATTATATGGAAATTAGAAAGGTCGTGAGACCGAACGGTATAGAAGTCCTTGATATGAACGATCAACCGATATTCAGACCAGATTTTACTGAAACAGGAAAGAAATTTCTCTGGCAAGACCCAATGACCGGCAAAAAAACCAACGATATTGAGAATGAATATCTCAAAGACCACGGATATGACGGTTACGAACCAAGCTACAGCAGAGATGGTCAACAGATCATATTGTTCAATCCATCCAAAGTTATTTTGAAGAAACTAAAAAGCAGCCATCTAACAGAAGATGATGATTATAAAGGACAACATCAGGCACCAGATAAAGAAAGCGGTGCGCCTCTACACGACGCTACACTAAACGGGATTTATCCAGAAGATTTTTATAGCTCAAATGGATTTAGTTATTACGCCGATACAGGCGAAGCATCAGATAGAGAATCATATTCAATAGCCATGAGTTATCACAACAAACCAAATTCCATGGTTAAAATGTATCGTTCTGTTCCAAAAGGAATGGAAGGTGTTAACATAACTAAAATAAACTCAGGAGATTGGGTAGCAATCAGTCGAAGATATGCCGCCGATCATGGAAGAGACAACTTAAGAAACCAATATAAAATCATTAACAAAACGGTTTATGCGAGAGATTTATTCACCGATGGCAATTCAATAAGCGAATGGGGATACGATCCACAACCAAGAGATACATCATTTGATGAAGAGCGCCATCGCCGCCAGCGTCTTGTTGTTTTGAGTTTGTCTGATGAACAAAAAAAACTGTATAATCAAAAGCGTAAACTATATGGTTCAATGACACCAGAGGAATGGGATAAACTATTTCAATCTATATCGAATCAAAATTGATTGTATACCCATAAAATCGCTTTGATGTAAATTTGGGGAAAACTCAAGTTTATAAGCCAACCTATACCAACACCAATCACAATAATAATAAAATCTTGTATCAAACAGATAATATATTTGCGTCTCTTTTTCTTGCGTTCCTCACGAGAGGTTTTTTCATCGCATCGAAATTTGATACGATAGAACTCCATATCTTGATCAGATAGTTTTACCACTGGTTTTTGTTGTTTATAAACCTCTTGATACGACGGAATTTGTGCCAATTCTGGATAGCGAAGCATTGTATTTGAATCGTTTTTAAGATTTTTGAGTTGCCGGAACAATTCTAAGCGTTCCATAGAACCGTATTTGGTATTTTGGAACGCATCACGCCATTGCAACAGAAGTTCTTTGCGTTCTTCTATTGGTGCTGGTTCAATCATTCCAAGATAACCGCAACGAATTCAGGCCCAAAAGCTTTTTTGGTTTTCTTCCAAACAGGATCAGTCAAATCTGCATGGTAGTTTTCCGACGCAACTTTGTGCTTGGCCAACTTTTTTGTATCGACATCAATACCTTCTACCCAATCGCCCATATTTCCACGTTGGAATACCCTTGCGTCCTTTGGCATCGTTTGTAGAACAGCAATCAATGCGGCAACTGTTTTTACCTCTGTCATTTGCTACACCATCCAATCAATTCTGTTTGGCTTGCGCCCCACAAATCCAGCATTTCATCAAAATGGATATCATATTCCATTGGCTTTGACGGATGAATATACGGTATACATCGCATCATCACATATAAAAGATAAGATATGTGTTGCCCAACGGTTGGTTCCATTGATGGCGCAGTCCATTTATAGAACGAATCATAAATCCAATCGGTGTTCATGCATCCTCCCAAACCAAAATACGAGTGCTTTCCCATCCCAATCCGAATGGCGCAAATTCGTCTATTAATATACTGTATTCCTTTTGAAGAACTCGTCTTCCAAAAAAACCAGTTCGATATCGTATGTTTCCGGTTGCGTATCTCATAGCCGCATCAACGCCCGCATCTTGGCAACAACAATGCCTTCGATACGAGAATTTAATGTTTCCTCGACATGCGATATGGCTGTTTGAACAGCTTTTTGCAATGCCGCCTTGGCGATTTCTTCCGAAACCGCTTCAAGAGCCTTCCTGACAACTTCGGTGGCCGTGGTCAGCATCAAAGTTTTGGCGTAATCAGGAACGATACGTTCATAAGAAAGCCGTTTCAGAGCTTTTTCCATCTCCTCATCAATCGCTCTGTCAAACTTTTCTGACTTTACTTTTCGGATGATTTCTTCGGCCACTTGCGAAGAAGCATTCTTTGCCAACTCCGCAACGGTTTCCGGCTCAATATCCAATAGCGCTTTCACGCCCTTGGCATTCACAATAATCTTTGTCATTTTTTCAAAATCTCCAAAAACATTGGTCGGTCATTAACTTGGCAATTCTGGATTATCACATGGCACAACCTTTCGAAGTTCAGATAATGCCGCAAGATAATCATCGCTCAATCCTGTATTTTCAAAAGCATACAGAAGAGCATAGATTTTGTCTTCCAAAAAAGCAATCGTGCCTCCATGGACTGTTGTGTCTGTTTCACGTGTAAAAAAATTTGCCATGTCATAATCCTCAGTGAACAAACCATACCTTGTTTTTCGAAATAGTCAAGAAAAAATCTGTCCCAAAAAAGAGACGAACAAATCATGAACAAAAAATCTCTTGACAATCTTTCAAAATATGCTATTATCCTCGCATAGGAGAAAATCAATGTTTGAAGTTGTGTTATATTTACATGGCACAATCTTTTTATCATTGTCGGGTTTCGGTAGATTCTCCGGTTCCTCCAAACGGCGTGACTATCACCGACGATGGACAGGATTGGGTTTTTGCTATCCAGAAAAAAGACCGAAAAGCTTTCAAGGTATGGGCAACAGATATTTATGCTGGCGGCATGAATTGCAAGCGGCTTGTCGGAAAATGGCCGCATTACGAAATAAGACAATCATGATAAGGATTATAGTCATGATTCGCAAGGGATTGAAATACATCGTCCTGCTCGTCGCCGTAGTATGGTTGGGCGGAACCGGATATATCGAATATAATGTCGATAATAGCAAAGGTTTTCCAAATCCTGCTACGTGTCGGGCGCCGTTCCGTGTCTATGCTGCCACTTGGCCAATCTGGGGTAGGATTCCCGACTCCGTTGGAATGTGGATTATTGATCAATCATTCAAAATGTGTGATTAGTTGCTTGACATATTTCCAATCTGTGCTATTATCCTCGCATAGGAGATGGACATCATGAGCGACGAAATCACCATTTACGAGATTCCCGCCCAGAACATCGGTGGCCTGATGGCCAAGATTCCGTGAATGCGGAACCGGTCAAGATTGCTGGCTGGACTTTCATCGCCACAATCGACCATCAAGCTTCCGGCAATCTTTTGCGGGTTGTGCCGAATGTAAAATGCGAGATTCCAGAGAAATATCGCACGATTGGCCCGGTGTGTGACCATTGCAACAAGATTCGTGGTCGTCGTGACACGTTCCTGCTGCGCTGCGATGCCGATGGTTCGTTGAAACAAATCGGTCGCCAGTGCATCCGTGATTTTATCGGTTATGATGTGGCCCAATTTCTCGCCATGGCCGAGTGCTACAGTGATGCGGTGCCGTCCTCTAGCGATGGCGATGGTGACGATTGGCTTGGTGGCGGC
>OCZT010003149.1_pt1 | contig 16979 bp, 12 predicted proteins | sample 1539031 | NCBI WGS metagenome assembly OCZT01 (sample SAMEA3539308, study PRJEB22396) | soil metagenome | biome: tundra; feature: field; material: soil | place: USA | collected 2010-05 | depth 0.15 m | reverse complement strand
GTCCCAGGTAAACAGATGGGAGATCTTTTTCATTTCCAAGACTGCCGGGAAGAGTTAAATCCCTTCCTACGCCCGCATGGAAAATAACAAACAGATCATAGCCGCTAAAATTTACAGACGTATCGTGCTGATTAGCCAGGTTCCAGACTTCAGCGGCAAAATTGCCAAGCGGAGTAAAATCAGTTGAATTACTCAATGTGGTATAATTCTTCATAATCCCTGAGACTGTCAGTGTATCGGGCAGAACAGTATAAGTAATATTCAACTTACCTTTTGAAACTTTCCTGAAATAGTTTTTGGCAAATTCCAGGTGAGATTCAAAATATTGTTTATCGTGTGGAAGAGGATCTAAAATTTTATTTCCGTAATTCTGTGTATATATAGATCCGAATTTCCCATTACCGAAAGTAGAGGCATCATTATCTTCCTGGAAATTAATCATCACCGCAAGAATTCTTAATGTGTCGCCACTAAATGCCCTGGCAGATTGGTGAGGAAAAGGATTTAATTTACCTGAAAACTTCTGGGCAGTAATACTGCCCAAGCTTATAAGAAGGAAAATAATTAACAGTTTTTTAGACATATAGGGTTAAACTCCCCGAGGGAATCCTTGATTTGTTTTTGCAGTTTGTCCCCAGCCGATAGAAATAGTGAACCTTAAAGTATTATTCAGGGGATTATTTTCAAATCCGTTGAAGACACTAGTAGTAATATAACTGAAATCGAAATTATAAATATCATACTTTAAACCAGCCCCGAAAGTAACAAACTTCCTGTTACCATGGTTAGGATCCTCATAGAAGAAACCTGCTCTCAAAGCAAACACAAAATCTCCCGGGGTTCCATACAGATATTCAAGTCCCATAGAAGTATCGAATCTTTTCAACTCTTCACCTAAAGGCGCATCGCCCCATGATGTGAAAACAGCCTGATAGAAAGGTTTGGAATTACCTGATGAATCAGTACTTATCAATAATTTGGAAAAATCAAGAGTATAGATAAGATTATTGAATTCACCATCTAATATTTTATATGCAAAACCTAATCTAAAATCTGTTGGAATGGGGTCCGCCTGGGCCTGATCAATATAATAGATCTTGGGACCTAAATTACTAATATTAACACCAACACTAAGCAGACCGCCAATGTCTTCATCAAGCAAAGGGATAACTAATTTCAGTGGTCTCCACATAGCAGCCACATCAAAACTGACAGTAGTGGCTACGCCACTTCCTTGTTCACCTGCAGTAGGCTGATCAGACAGCTGGCTATGAATTAACCTGAAATTGAATCCAAGCCCCCAATCCTGAGAGACTTTTGTAGCATATCCTAAAGTCATGGCCGCATCAAATGAATGGAATGTAGCAATAATATCGGGAGAATCCGGACCCGTTCTTGCGAATGTGCCAAAATTCATATATGTGATACTTGCAGAGACAGTGCCGCCTATTTCTGCAATATATTGTTTATAAGTCAAATATTCATAGAATAGATCAAGATGAAAAGTGGGAAGCCAGTTGCTATGCGTAATACTGACATCAGCACCATCCTGGAATGCCAGACCAGCCGGGTTCCAGAATATAGCTGAGGAATTATCAGCTAAACCTGCACCGGATTCACCCATAGCACCTGCCCTTGAGTCCGGAGCTAATTCAAGAAATGGCACAGCAGCTTCTCCCTGGGCATAAATCACTTTACCAAAAGCGGCAATCATAACGCTGACCATCAATAATCTAAATACTAACTTCATTTTTACGATCCTCCAATTAATAATCATTTAAAATTCCAGAAACTCAAAAGGATATAAGTATTAAATATATAAAAAATAATACTCAATATTTTACTATTATTCATCTCATTACAGCCAGTTTTCCTATTACACTTTGGCTGAATGAATCATCAGTTGATTTTAAGATAACTTTATAGAAATAAACTCCATTTGCAATGAGACTTCCATCCTCATCCTTCCCATCCCAGTCAATTGTTACATACTTATCGTGTACACCATAGCTATCGATAACTTTTATCAGCCTTCCTGCCACAGTATAAATCTTAATCTTCACATCAAAGGTTTTATTCAAATTCTGCTGGAATGTGAATGTGGTTTTCCCTGAAAAGGGATTTGGATAATTATACACATCATTTATTGTAAGACTATTCCCCGAAACCACATCAAAATAAGTTATATCATCTGAAAAATTGTTAAACACATCCCAAGCGTTTACCTGCAGTTTATAATGACCTTCATTAAGATTATTAAACTGGTAATTCACCTTTCCCGATTTACCGCCTGCATCCAAATCACCTGTAAAATATGTAGTAAAATCTATGGGGTTAATAATATCATCATTAAGAATACCTTCTATTTTATGCCCTATTCCCGTACCCGTTGTGTTTAACCCTGTAGGATCAGAAAGTTTTACAATAAGTTTTGAATCCGGGTTTACTAAATACGCATTTTTGAATGTTAAGTCATCAAAATAAATATCAATTTTAGGACCTGTTTTATCATTAACTGCAGTAGTATCGGTTCCGCCTACCACAACATTACTTGTATACCCCAATCCGTCAGCATTGTTGTCATAGAACAAGAATACCACTTTACCATTCTTATTTTCATATGAAATATCTTTAGGTACAATAAAATTGGAATTAAATTTTCCGTTAGTTACCGATATCTGTCCTCTGAAAATTATACCTCCCTGCAAGTTAATTGTTATATCAGGCTGCTCCGCCATAGTAGTCTGTCTTTGGGAATCGAATACAGAAAGAATTCCTTGTCCATTAAAGTTGGGCCATAATGAATAATCAGGTTTCAAAATAGTACCGCTTATCTTAGTATTGCTCAATGCTTTTATCTGCACATTAGCGCTTAGAGTCTGGCCATTGACTGAATCAATATTCGCTGTAAACTGCGGAATTGATAATCTCAAAGATGGATCACAAAACAAATGATATTTCTGATCATTCTCTGATGTTCTGACTTGTTTCATATTAAAGTAAGCTTCACCGACAGTTATCGGAAGATTTAATGTATCCCTAGGAGAACGTAACAAGTCATCATAAAACTGATTATTTAGAGCAGCATTTTGATCAGAATATACCGGTCTTGCAGAAGTAACCGCACCAATTGCTCCACTTCCCTGTTTCATTACAAGCTGCTCAGCTCCGCTCTGGGTATTTGGAATATCGTAGTAACCGAAGTCGCAGGTTGCGGCCGTTAAAAAGAATAGTTTATCATTAACTAAACGTGGAATAGTTGAACTATTTTCGAATACATCCTCATGAGTCCATTCATGCGGACTTCCATGCCCGATAAAATTAACAATGATAGTTCCGTTATTTATTGTTTTAATCAGATCCTCAGTAACCCCAGGTTTTGTTCTTCCCAAACTTGTAATAACAGTTGGATATTCCCCAAGATAAATTTTGTTTATATCAAATGAAATTGGTATATGATTGCCTGCTAAATCTTCAGATTGACTGACATGATAATTTCCTTCGTTTACAATACTAGCCCACTGGTCATCAGCAACCATAGTAATTAAATTCTGCCATGCGCCCTTACTATCATCTGTTTCATATGTAATAATTTTATCTACCGCAATCTGAGCATCAGCCGGAGTATTTGCATTTATCCTTCCAATCCCCAAATCAACTTTATTATCGTTACCGCTAACTTCCACATAAAAGTCATCCATAGGATAGGAATCAATAGAATTTAGTGAATTTTCAGTTTCCCATGGAATGATATAATTATTTCCGAAACCTTCTATATTCTTATAATCGTAGGTACCGTCACCGAAAAGAAGGACATATTCGGGTTTAACTATCCAATTATCATAGGCATATTTAATAAAATTTCTTATCCCGCTTACATCCTTCATGCCGCAGGAAAATTCATTAAACACCTGGTCAATATCAGCAATGTAAGTGGAAATATTAAACTTAGGATGATTCTCTTTAAAAGATTTTAATCTGACAACCTGGTCATTAAATTCCTTCGGAGTTATTATGATAAATTTTGCTCCATCCTGGAAACCATGAATATTTGAATTATTTACGGCGAGTGGATTAATTGGAGTCATAAAACTATCGCTTCCAACAGCAATGTATTTAGAAACGAAACCCTGATTCTCGGATGCAATAAACCTGAATTCACCTCCGCTCAATAGCAATGGGTTTGAAATAATTTTCACATTCCCATAATTCGTAATATCAAAGACTCTAATATTACTATTGGAAAAATTCTTAAGATCATATTCAATTTTAACAGTGGTATCCTTTGAGAAGAATATTAAATTGTTATTAACGGGAGAAAGGGATTTATTATAGTATATCTCAAACCAGTTAAGATATCCTCTTGATGCATCACCTAAAGCATTAAAAGTAAATTTAAGAAGGCTCCTGTTATCCGGTATAATACCTGTAAAGGAAACAGCTGCCTGGGTTGGATACCCGAAAGAAAAATCAGGATTTGGATCAGTATCTATTCCCGGAATAGAAGCATCATAAATATTATTTCCATTTTCGTCAAGTCTTAATTCAACATGTTTATCAGGATCACTATTAATAAAATTAAATGCGTAATCAACCCTTGATCCCGGAAGAAGGCTGTCAAGCAGATTATTATAAGTTTTTGTAACAGAGGTCTGACCAAATGCATCACCCACAAAATATCTGCCACTTTGTGCAATATTTATAATATCCTGATGCCAATATGCAAAAGCTTTTGAACTATTCTGGACATAATTAGCTGAAGCCGGTTCGCTTTGTTTCGGCTGCATTCTTTTTCCATTTGCATCACCTGAAATTATCCAATAGAAATTTTCCCTGGAATAGGGATCAAACATTCTTTTAATAATTTTACTAGTTGTATCATAATCCCAGAAATTGGTACCCTTTCCGTAAAACAATATATAATCAGCATCATCAAATTTACCATCAGATTCGCCGGCTATATAAATTGCATTTTCAACAAGATCGGAAGGTGCGGGCAGATTTACATTTTCAGGAAGAGTTTTGCCGCCGTTATTGTATATCTTTATAGTACGCGGATCGACAGTATTGGGATCGATTCCATACGAAGCAAGCATAGATTTTGTAATTTTATAGATACCCTCAGCAGGAGCCTCAAATTTGTACCATTTCCCTGCATTCAAAACACTATTAATATTAGCTTTGGTTTTATTTAGTTTATTTAAAGCAGCTTGCCAGTGCTTTGATACTGAATAATTCTTTAATACGCCTGACAGAAGTTCGTCATTAGCTGAAGAATTATTTGACTGAGCTGATGAAAAACTGACTTTTACAACCAGTTTAGTATAAATTCTAATCCTGTTCTCAGCAGCGTTGAATTGAACCGGGCGTATTATAATAGTTTGAACCGGTACCCCGCGCACTAACCCGAAATCCCCAAACCCTGCCAGGTCTTCGCCTATATTATTAAAACTATGATACTTATCCCCTATTTCGAATTTATCTGCCGGAATACCCCTGATTTTAATCAATTTAGGGACAGGTTTTATTTTGCCGGTAATCTCTCTATATGAAGAATTCAAGACCTGGATAGTATTTCCAAATTCTGAAGGGACTCCTAGAGGGAAAGCGTAATAAGGAATAGAAGGAATTCCCCAAATTTTAGTTTCAGAAATATTTTCTTTGAAGGAAATACTTAAATAATTCTCATTATTTATTTTAATGAAATTAGTATCAGAAATTTTAGGCGTAAATTCAATTGTAAAGGAACTATAATCAGACGAAAGGATATGGAAATCTGTTTGACTTAAACAGGGCAAGGATATTAATAGGAAAAGAATTACTGAGATTTTGCTTTTCATAAAATAATAATTTATGTGCGTGTCAGGTACAAGGATAATATTCAATTAACAGTCAGTATTAGTCCTGTATCGTCTTAAAATTTATCTCGTAGCAAAAACTCTAATAATTCTCCAAAGTGTTATGTTTAATTTAGTTAAGGTTCAGCCTAATAGTCAAGTCATTTATATAATTATATGTTAAAGGACTTTCGGGTCATGTATGGGAACAACAATAAAGAACAAGATTTTGAATAAACCAATAATGAAAGATAATTCTCTTATTTAAATAAATCAAGGGGTAAGACCTAATTCTTCCTTGTTTTTCTTCATAGCATTTATGCAGAACTCAATATGCTCATCCAGGGGAATACCCAAGACCTCCGCACCATTGATAATATCATCCCTGTTTACCTTACTTGCGAAAGCTTTATCTTTCATTTTCTTTCTAACCGACTTAACTTCAACTTCATCGATGGTTTTATTGGGTCGAACATAAGTGACCGCGGTAATAAATCCTGCCAATTCGTCACACGCAAAAAGAACTTTCTTTAATAAGGTATCTCTCGGCACTCCAGAATAATTAGCATGTGAAAGGATAGCATTTCTGAAATCCTTATCAAATCCTTTTTCTTTTAGTATCTCCGATCCTTTTGCCGGATGATCTTCGGCAGTCGGAAACATCTCATAATCAAAATCATGAAGCAAAGCTACATTCCCCCAATATTCGACATCCTCATTGAATTTTCCTGCATAAGCTCTGACACATGTTTCGACCGCATAGGCATGTTTTAATAAACTCTCATTTTTAGTGTACTCTTTCAGAACTGCAAGGCAAAGGTTTCTATCTCTCGTAACATTTTCCATTAGTAATATCCTTATTGTGGATTAAAGCTTGGGCACAAATCCCCTAATACACATTCCCTGCAATTGGGGCGCCGTGCTATACAGATTTTTCTTCCGTGAGCTATGATAAGATGTGAATCATTTACCCAATCCTTTTCAGGTAATAATTCTTTCAATCTTATTTCGATCTTGTCCGGATCATCGGATTTGATAAAGCCAAGGAGGTTTGATAATCTCTTTACATGTGTATCGACTGCTATAGCAGGAACGCCATAAGCATTACCTACAACGACTGATGCTGTTTTCCTTCCTACTCCGGGCAATGCATTTAACTCTTCAAAAGTTTGGGGCATTTTCCCATTATACTTTTCTATCAATACCGCGCAGCTGTTTTTTATGCTTCGTGTTTTAGCGCGGTAAAATCCGGAAGAATGGATATCAACTTCAAGCTCTTCGTTGGACACCCTGACATAATCTTTGGGAGATTTATATTTCTTAAAGAGTTTAGGAGTGATTTTATTTATCTGCATATCAGTACTCTGAGCAGATAAAATAGTAGCAATCAAAAGCTCAAAGGCATTAGTAAATTCCAATGCGCTTTTTACGCCGGGATACTCTTTCTTTAGAAGGGAAAAAATCTTTTGGGCTCTTTCCTTTTCATTTTTTATCATTATCTTTATTAAAACTTGGATGTTTTATGAATAACCGTTCAACCGGCTTATTATTTATTATATGACTCTGGATTATTTCTTCAACGTCATCTACGGTAACTCCGCCATACCAAATCTGTTCAGGATAAACTACTACAGAAGCTCCAAATTCACAAGCATCCAGGCACCCTGACGTATTGGCACGCACAGTAGATTTTAGTCCTAATTGTTTTAACCGCTCTGCAAATTTAACCTTTATTTCTGATCCGCCTTTATCAAAGCAGCATCCCCGGGGGTCTTCTTTAGATCTTTTATTTTCGCAGATAAAAATATGTTTTTCGTATCTTTTCATTTAATTAAAAACTTTGAATTATGTTTTGTATAGTAAAAATATGAATTTAATTATTAAAAGTATTTTTTCTTTATCTTTCCCGGTGAATATTTAATATAATCTTTCAGAATAAACTCATGAACCAATCGGAATTTTTTACAAATGGACAAGACAATTCTTTAGTGAAATTCAATGAATCATTCTACCGTGATATAGAATTTAAGAATGTAACATACCGTGAGAAGATAATTCGCGATGTTGAGTTTTACAATTGCATATTTCATTTATGTGATTTCAGCAAGAGTCAATTCAATAACTGTGAATTTGAAAAGTGTTCATTTATTTCCAGCGATTTAAGTCTTATCAAACCGGACAGCTCAAAATTTGTAGATGTTTCATTTAACAAATCAAAACTAATCGGTGTAGACTGGACTTTAATTAAATCCCTCAGTGTTCCTTCAAAGTTTAATTTTTATGAATGTAAAATTGACAATAGTTCATTTCAGGGATTAAACCTCCAAGGAATCAAATTTATAGATTGCTCAGCACATGATGTTGATTTCTATGAGACAGATTTATCAAAGAGCGATTTTAAATCTACGGATCTGTTAAAGAGCAGATTTGTAAACACAAATCTTAATTTTGCTGATATGTCTAAAGCAAATAATTATAATATAGACCCCAGCCTGAATAAATTAAAGAAAACCATCTTCTCATTTCCCGAAGCGACCACACTTTTAAATTACTTAGATATAGTCATAAAATAAGCCAAGTTACATTCCGGTAAATAATTTTAAATATCCTCTATAGTAGGTAGGTACGTTTTTGGCAAAAGTGCGAAAAAAATATTGTATTTATTTTTTCGTAGTGATCCATATCACGCAATTTATTGTTTTACTGCTGTTTCCTGCCTTTTAATATCATCATAGAATTGTGCAAAACTGACCATCATATAAGGGTAGAGCCATAAGAAACCAATACCAACAGATAGGATACACAATAAACCCCACCCAAAGAACCGAAAGCCCAGGCAAAACAATTTCCATTTATTACCACGCATCATTTCTTTGCTTTTAGTGATCGCATCCAATGCACCAATCGAATCATTATCGGCGATGATATAATAGGTCATTGAATATGATAATGCTGCAATAATTCCAGGAATGATAAGAAGCAGCATCCAGAGTATTACAAATGCTGCTATAAGAAGATATGCAGCTAATCCGACACTAAATTTTTGAAAACCTTCAAATATTTGTGCCAGTTGTGCATCCTGTTTTCTGGAAACAGATAATGTGAAAATTGCTATGCCGATGGACATTGGTCCACCTATGAGGATTGAAATAATCCAACCAACTACAGGAATCAATGAGATGGGAATAATTATAACCGTGTACACAACAAATGTTCCAATCACCAGTCCCCACTTATCGCTAAGACACTCACGTGCCTGAGCCATTAAAATGCTATTTTCGGTTGTAGATAAAGTTTCCATTGGTTTTCCTTTATTGATAAGTTAAAAATACTATTTAACGTTATTATTTTAAGAGCGCGACCTATAACAATAAAACCGAACTAGTTTATGGAATGAATAATTTTATATTAACATAGAAATGGAATATTAACATACTTACCTTTAGCCAAGCATTAACATAAATTAAATTCAACTTAATTTATATTCCTTTTAATTTCAATCATTATAAAGCAAAAGGAGTTAATTTTAATTTAATTTTATAGAGAATTGGGGACTTGTTGGGAATTCTCAACTTGTAGCGCAAACGGGATTCGAAGATGTGGTCTCCGCCTGAGAGATCGGCTTTCTAAGCCATTAGACGAACGCGTCAATATAGTTTTTGGTGCGCACCAGGGCTCTAATCTAATAAAAAGTTCTTATTCTATTTCCTTTTCAAAGAAATAATAATTTTTGTACAGTGTTTTGTAAGGTTAATGCTTGAATTATTTAACAAATATATTTTTCTGCAATCTCATTTAATTTCGTACTACAAATAAAATAATCCTTGCTATTTTAATATTTAATAATTACATTATTAAATGCTTAAAAACAATAATTGGGATTTTATTTGAAAAGCAGATCGGTTCGATGGATAATTCTAGAAACACTTCCTTTTAATACATATCTGTATTATTATCAAAGCTTATTAAACGATAAACAAAAATTAAAATATTAGCCCTGGCAATTTCTTGATAAAGATAATTATCAGGATAGTTATTATGAAGCGTTGTAAGCTTTTGTGCTATTTTATATAAAGTTTTGAATAACAAATTATTTAAATTAAATATATTATAATGATGGTGGACAGGCAATTTAATCCTCAGCAAATAGGAGCCAAAATCTCCGCAAATTATGAAAACAATTCTATGAATTCCTGGTCTGATATATCTGATGATAATAAAAGTTTACTGAATATTTCAAAAAGAATTAGAGAGGTTAGAATTTCAAAATCCGCCTATATTGAAATTCTGGAAATATTAGATAATATTTTTAATCACACATCTGATATTTTGTTAATAGTCGATTCGGAAGGGCTGATTTGTGAAATAGTGTCAGGCCATGAAGATAATCTTTCTTACAAACCTGAATATTTTGTGGGACAGTGCCTGGATCAGTTTACAACAGTTGAATATTATAATCATTTTAAGAGTTCAGTAAAAAAGATTTACGTTGAGGGAAAGCCTTTTATAAAGACAAAATTCGAAAATCAAGTGAAGGGGAAAGTCAAATTATTAGAAATCATCATGTTCCCTGCTTTAGAAGATAAAATTGTTTTAGTTTGCAAGAATATTCTGAGAAATACTCTGCTCGATAAGAAATTTTCATTTATATGGGATAATTCATTTGAAGGAATGGTTTTAAGTGACGTAGAAGGACATTTATTAGATGTAAATGATGCATATCTTAAAATTTCCGGTTTAACCAGGGAAGATGTTACCGGAAAATGTTTGTGGGATATTATTGAAATTGATGACCAATTTAAAAATCAAGTTATGGAAAGTTATCGAAATTCTTTCAATGCTAACAGAACAACTTTTACCTGTAATAGAAGAGTCAAGTTCATTTCCTCAAAAATAGTGGATATCCAGGAATTACGTACTTTTATGGAAATTGACCCTGGGCATAAGATTATGTTTACTGTTTTTAATGACATAACCTTAAGAGTTGAAAATGAAGATTCTCAAAATGATCTGAACAGATTTGCATTACTTGGTAAATTTTCATCAGTTTTATCCCACGATATAGGCAACTCTCTTTGTAAGATGAAAATGAATATTGATGTTTACAAAGAAGAATTTATGAAAAACCCTGAACTTGGAAAAGTTTATGATACACTTCAGAAAGAAATTGCATATCTTTCCAACCTTTCGAACGAAATAATTCAATTTACAAGACATACGGAAGATATTCCCATAAAGATAAATATTTTTAAGTTTATGGAGAGGATTGGGGAAAAAGTGTCAAAGAAGTTAAATGATAAAGGAATAAAATTAAATAATAATACCCGCGATTATTCAATAATTTGTGATTTTACAAAAATTCAGACAGCATTTCTTAATCTTATTAATTACTCTATAGATTCAATTGAAAAAGATGGTATTATTGAGCTGACTTCAGAACTGTTTAGTAATACTGTAAAATTATCGGTTATTATTAAGGATAATAGGGATGATATGGCTGATCCAGTTCAGATATTTAACCCATTTGATACAAATAAAATTTCAGGCTCTAGGCTTAGTATGTTGATCTCTAAACAAATAATATCTGATCTTGGTGGTTCAATTAACTTCCTCCCCTCCGCTAAAGGAGGCACCAGATTTGAAATACAATTACCCTGTGAGTTAAATGGATAAGATTCTAATTATAGATGATGATCAAAACATCAGAGAAACTTTGAAAGTTTTACTCAGCAAGGAATATAAAGTAATACTTGCTAAAAATGGTCTGATAGGGATTGAGAAATTCAAAAATGAAAGCCCCGATTTAATAATTACCGATTTAAAAATGGATGATTTAGACGGTATAGAGATTCTTAAAAAAGTAAAAGAGTCTGGGAGCGACACACCCGTTATTTTAATTACTGCTTTTGAAGAGATTCAATCTAGTATTGAGGCAATCCAGTTAGGGGCATTTGATTACATCAGTAAACCCCTGGATGTAGATAAATTCAAAATCTGTGTCAAAAGAGCTCTTAATTTGAAAAAACAAAATGACAGAATTTTGAATATTGTTTCTCAGAAAATAAATGAATATAAATCCGCCTTCAATTTTGTGTCAGAGTCCCCCCAATGAAAAATATTGTTAAGAATATTGGGCATTTTGCATTGAGCAAAATGAATGTGCTGATTCAGGGAGAAACCGGAACAGGAAAAGAACTTGTTGCCAAGCTCATTCATTATGGCGGTATAACAAAAAACAATCCTTTTGTTGCTGTTAATTGTTCCGCTTTGACTGAGACCATCTTGGAAAGTGAATTATTTGGACATGTTAAAGGCTCATTTACGGATGCTTACAGAGATTCTAAGGGTAAATTTGAATTAGCTGATGATGGAACTCTTTTTCTTGATGAGGTCTCGGAAATCTCTCCCAGTGCTCAGGTTAAGCTGCTGAGAGTAATTCAAGAAAGAGAATTTGAAAAAGTCGGCGGTGAGGAAACAATTCATTTTAATGCCAGGGTCATTACGGCTACAAATAAAAACCTGCATGAATTGGTCCAAAAAGGAAAATTCAGAGAAGATCTTTATTTCAGATTAAAAACATTCATGATTGAAATTCCTCCGCTGCGGGAGAGGAAAGAGGCTATTCCGCGTCTTGTTACTTTTTTAATAAATAAGATCAATAATGAATTACACAAGAAAATAAGGAAAGTTCCCTTTGAAGTGATGGAAATGTTTACGAATTACCAATGGGTAGGGAATGTTAGGGAACTTGAAAACACACTTTATCAGGCAATAGTGCTTTCGACTGGTGATGTTCTTGAAAAAGACAATATTTTACTCCCCGGAAATATCATTAAATATCATTCTGAAAATAGTGAAAAGTTAAGCCTTGCTGAAGTTGAAAGTGAACATATTAAATTAGTTCTTGAAAGCACAAAGGGGAATAAACATCAGGCAAGTAAAATGTTAGGTGTCTCACTCGCTACACTTTATAATAAAATGGCTGCCTACAATATCGTACTTTCTAAATTATAGAATATTCTTCTAAAAATTAGAATTACACCACAGTATTTCCTTCATTTCTTAATAAATAAGCCCCTTATCAAATTGGCACGCTTAGTGATATAAAACACATAAAGGAAATTATATCTATAAGGTAGTAATAATTTTTTTCTAGTAGGAATTTGAATTATTCTCTGCTAAAAAAGGATAATTCAAAAGAATTTTGATCCAAATTGATTGCTTAGACGAGGACTCTATTCAAAATTAATTATGATAATAAAATCTATCTGGTTACGCTTTATAACAAAATAGTGGTATATAATATTTAGCCTTATAAATTATAGAATACTTCTTAAAAAATTAGAATTCCAACTCCGGATCTTTTTCGTTTCTTAAATTTTAAGCCTTTAACTAAATTGTCACTTTTATTGTCATAGGACACGAAACTATTCTATTTATCTTTGTTAAAAACTATGCAAATTAATTCTTTTGAAAATTGGATGGGTATACTTGTCTTTGAAATATCCTCTATAGAGTTCGGATGCAATATAACCCGCGTTCATGTTATACATTCGGTAAAACAAAAACTGACTTCTGAAGGTCGTATTACCTACAATGGAAAGGAAATTCCTTTTTATTACATGGGTGATTTATTGAAAATAAAAAGTGTTTCTAAAAATAAAAATGAACATATTTTGATTTTTGAATCCGATGAAGGTCCATTTGGTTTTGGGATAGACGAATTAGAAGAAGTATTGCCATGGAATAAAAAGATTTTTGAAAATGAAGTAAAGACAGAGAAGACAGCAGATGATAAATTCTTTCTTGGGAAAATTTATTTTGAAGGAAGAACCATTCTGCTCCCTGACTTTGATAGAATAATCAATAATATAAGGAATAAACGATATGTATCATTACAGCCATCCCCCATAGTTCAGTATTAACTGTATTCATGTTTAAAATAAAAAACTGAAGATTATTTCAGCATATGTTGAATAATTTCATTATTTCTTAACTATAAATTAAAAGGAAAATATCATGAAAAATTTATTTATAATTGCTGTACTTGTTCTAATGGGGTATTCTTTTTTACAGGCAGCTACACTTACTGTTCCTTCACCTTATGCAACCATTCAGGCAGCAGTGGCTGCGGCAGGTGACGGTGATGTAATTCAAATTACTAATGGTACATATACTCTCACAACGACTTTATATCTTAATCATGAACTGACAATCATCGGAGAAAGCGAAGCCGGGGTAATAATAAATGCCACCGCAGTGGGCGGTTGGGCAATTAACCCGAATAAATCGAATACTTCACTCAGTTACATGACAATAATCCCGAATGGGACTACTGGCGGTTATCCGATTCACGTCGGCGATAATATTGGGCCTGCAGTAATTTCCAATGTTTCACTCAGTCATATGACAATTAACGGAGCTAAAAAGACAGCTTTTGATTTTAATGGAGTTACAAATCTTTCATTAAGTTATCTGACAGCAACCAATACAACGGGCGGAAACGGAGTGCAGGTAAGTGGATGCACAAATGTTACAGTAAACAATATTACTACAAGCGGTAATGCCTGGGGTGGATTTGCAATATATGTAGGGAACTTACCTCCAAGTAGCGTTGGCAGGGGTTCTGATAATGTTAATATAGATGGAACTACCTGTTCATTTGCAGAAAATACTAAAATTTATAACCAAGATGAGAATGGTTTCTTTAATACAAATATCACCATTGCAGGATTTGATTATCTTGTAAAAAACACAAGCAAAGTAGGTTATGACTTTTATCAGATAGATAGAACAACAGCTTTAGCCTATGCAGGTGCCTTAACACCTCCCTCCAATTCATCCGTTAAACAAATATCTAACGGACAGTATTGGGTTAGCTCTGGACTCACAATTCAGGCTGCAATCGTTGCGGCTTCTGCCGGTGACATTATTAATGTTGAGGCAGGAACTTATACCGAAATTGGCCAAATCGTCATCAATAAAAATTTGTCCATTATCGGTGCTGACAAGAATACTACAATCATCAAACCTAACCAGAATACTGATAATAGTGGTGATGCAAAAGGCTGGTTCCTTGTAAATGCTGGTGTAACATTTAATTTGAGCAATGTAACTCTTGATGGTACAGGATACAAAATTTTTCAAGCAATACGTGATTTAGGTAAGGGCACTATTAATAATTGTATTTTTAACCAAATAAAATATAATGAAAGTGGTGGTGATTACGCCGGTTGTGTTATCGCTGCCTTTGGTGAGCCTTCAATGAATGTTGATGTTACAAATTGTTCTTTTTCTGAGATAGGACGAGAAGGTGTTCTGTTTTATGGAGCAGGGATCACAGGTTCTTCTTTCAGTGGAAATACATACACTGGAAAAGGTACTGGTGACTGGCTTGACTATGCTGTAGAGGCTGGCGCAGGTGCCAATGTTACCATAAGTAATAATACCATTTCAGGTAACAAGGGTGTGGCTTCTTTCGATGGTTCAACATCTGCGGGTATACTGATAACTACATTGTATGGTTCCGGTACTCAATCAACAATTACAGGCAATACAATTACTAATAACACTAATGGTATTGCTGTAGGTTATGATGCATACGACGCGAGTGTTGTAGTCGCTCGTAACAATGATTTAAGTAGTAACTCTTACGGTGTTTTTTCTACCCAGTCGTTAGTTGATGCCAAATACAATTGGTGGGGAAGCGTATCAGGTCCCACTTATCCAACAAATATTGGGGGCAATGGTGTAAATGTTTCAGATTATGTACTCTTTAATCCCTGGAATAATAATGCTCTCCTTCCAGTTGAACTTTCTTCTTTTACTTCGATCATAAATGGAAGGAATGTTCAGCTTAACTGGGAAACCAAGACAGAAAAGAACAGCGATAAATTTGTTATCGAAAAAATGAACTCTTCTGTTGGTTCAAGTTGGGTAAATGTTGGGTCAGTAAAGGCTGCTGTATTAAGCAATTCTCCTAAACAGTATTCTTTTACAGATAAGAACCTTCAGGCAGGTAAATATCAATACAGACTTAAAATGATTGATAATGACGGTTCTTTTGAATATAGCAAGATAGTTGAAACTGAGGTTGCATCACCAAAGATTTTCGAGCTCAGTCAGAACTATCCCAATCCGTTCAATCCATCTACAAGGATAGATTATCAGGTACCTGTAGATGCAAAAGTAATTATGGAAGTTTACAATATAGCAGGTCAGAAAGTGTCTGAATTAGTAAATCAGGAACAGTCAGCAGGATATTATACTGTTGATTTCGGAGCTTCTAAATTATCTTCAGGAGTTTATATTTACCGCATAGTTGCAAGTGATAAGGCAACAGGAAATAATTTCTCCTTAATTAAGAAGATGATGCTGCTTAAATAATATTGTACCCATATAAGCGAGCATAAAAGGTCAACCGATATTTTAATTAAATATCGGTTGACTAATTTATGGAATGAAATAGTTTTCCGATGTTAATAGAATAAAATAAAATTAGATACCAATTAGAATAATAAATGAGTGATTTGAAAAGATGAAACCAAGATTACATCTGGTTTCGTTTTATAATAAAATGGCTGCATACAATATCAAACTTTCTAATTTATAGAATACTCTTCTAAAAATTAGAATTACACCTCTGTATATTCTTCATTTCTTAATAATTAAGCCTCTTATCAAATTGGCACGCTTAGTGGTATAAAACATGTAAGGAAAATTATATTTATAAGGTTATAATAATTTTTTTCTAGTACGTATTTGAATTATACACTTCTGTAAAAGAATAATTTAGAAGAATTCTGATTCAAGTTGATTGCTTAAAGGAAAACACTGTTCAAAATTAAACTATAATAATTAAATAAATTTATTAAATATGAAGGTATATTATGAAAAAACTTAGCTTACTTTTTGTGTTCTTATTTATTTTCTTCTGCATTCCTAACCTGACTTATTCTCAATTGCTTCTAACAGACAATTTTGATTACCCGAATGGTGATTCCCTTGGCGCACATGGTTGGCAATCATTCACTAATTGGGCAAATCCAATTAATGTCGGCACTAATAATGGATTAAGTTATACAGGCTATGTTAATTCCGGAATTGGTAATGCAGCAATAATTAAAGGTGACGGGGAGGATG
>OCZT010003147.1_pt1 | contig 16981 bp, 11 predicted proteins | sample 1539031 | NCBI WGS metagenome assembly OCZT01 (sample SAMEA3539308, study PRJEB22396) | soil metagenome | biome: tundra; feature: field; material: soil | place: USA | collected 2010-05 | depth 0.15 m | reverse complement strand
GGCGGCATCGCGCGGCAGCTGGGTGTCGGTGTCGAGCGTGATGACATACTTGATCGCCGGGAGGATGGCCGGATCCCCCGCACTCCCGGAAAAGCAATCGCGCGCCTCGCCGCGCAGCAGGGCATTAAACTCCATCAGTTTCCCGCGCTTGCGTTCGTAACCCATCCACACGCCCTCGCCGGCGTTCCAGCGGCGCGGGCGGTGAAACAGGAAAAAACTGGCCTGGCCGGCCGAGGAATATTTCCGGTTGAGCATCCCGACCCCGTCGCGGGCGCGCTGCAGCAGCGCTTCATCCCCCGGCATGACCTCCTCCGGGGCGTCGCTGAAATCCGTCAGCAGGGCGAAGTGCAGCTGCGGATCCCGGTTCGCGAGATGATGAATCTCCAGGGTCTCGATCAGGCGATCCACCCCGTCCCGGCTCGTGAGCATCGTGGGCACCGCCACCATGGTGCGGCACCCGGCCGCGATGCCGGAGGAAAAATCCAGGCGTGGAAGCCGGCGGGGTTTCACCAGCAGCGTGGACAGCCAGTTCATCAACGCCACCGCCAGCTGGCTGGCGCAAAGCAGGAAAACCAGAGTGAAGAAAATGAGTTGCCCGTCCCGCACCTCGAGCGCCTGGGCCTGCCGCATCAGCCCAAAGGTGATGAGCAACGTCAGCCCCACGATGCCGCCCGCGTAAAACGACAGCGGAAACCGGTGGATGCCCCGTTCGAGCAGTGTTCGCCAGGGCCATCTCACCTTCGCCCGGCGACCCAGCAGGGGCTGGCCCTGGTCGATCAGATAAAAACCCACATGGGCGGTCCGGTCTTCGCGCCCCTTTTGCCGGGCGCCCTCTGCGGCCAGCTGGATGGCCTGGTCGGCGACCTGCGCCTCCGCCAGCCGGCTGTACCGGGCGACCGCTTCGACCGCGTGGCGGTAGCGATCCCGCGTCGCAAAATCCATCGTGCTGTAAACGGCGGCCGGATCGCGGCGCAAAGTCTGGTCCACGAGGCTCAGCGCCTCCACGAACTCCTTCCAGTCCATCGCGCCCAGGAAACGCAGGCTGGCCAGGCTGTGGCTGACGGAAACCTGGTCCGCCGCCTGGTTTTGACTCTCCTGGTGGACCAACTGCTCGATGGACAATCCTTGCTCAATCAACCGCTGCTCAAGCCAGCTGCGCGCGAGGTGCAACACCGGGCTTTGCCGCGACAAACGCTGGCAGAATTCCGCCACAAATGAACTGGAGGTCGGCAGATCGGATTCCGCCATGTCCGCCACCACGATCACGAGGTGGGAGGGATTCTTTTCCGCCATTTCCTGCAGGCGATCCACCCACATGTCCGCCTGGTCGCGATCCTCCCGGGCGATGGTCAGCCGGGTCGTGATGCGCTGGAGGTTTTCAATCAGTCCCAGGCGCAGCATGATGGGAATCGCCCACAACTCGCCCAGTTTCAAGGAGCTCACCGTCTGGTAGGCGGCGACGAAGGCGCGGAGTGGGCCGCCATCAATCTGCGCGTCCACGTGCGAGATCAATTCGAGCACGAGGTCGTAAACACGCGGCAGCCCGGCGGAACGGCCAGAGCTGAGGCGCGGCAACTCCCCGCTGTAGTCCCGCGGCAGATGCCGCCGGGCCATTTGGATCTGCTCCTCGATCAGGTAGAAATTATCCAGCAGCCATTCGGCGGCCGGTGTCACATGCCGTGACTTGTTCGCCACGAAGGTCGCCCGGTTGAACGCCCTCAACGTTTCCTCGTTTTGGTCCAGCCGGGCCAGCAGTTGATTGGAACCCCGCCTGGTGATGACCTCGTGCCCCGCCGCCAGCACCGCGGCCTGCCGCGCCAGCTGCTCGACACTGAATAACTCCGCCCGCAACGGCGGCTCGCCCGCGCGCAAACGCTGACGCCCCCGTTGGGTCATCCAGGATTGCCAGCGCAATGACAGGGTTTGCATGCGGTTTCTTAAACGACGATTCCGATCATCACCAGACCCATCGGAATTCACCCAGTTCGGCGCCGCCCCCGGGGTTGGCGGCGGTGGTTTTTGCCTGGGCGGGACGATCCAGCCCCGTCATCGAGCATCGGCGCGAGCGCGGATTGAGACCAAAGCAGTTGCGCCGTGAGGGATTGATTTCAACTCAGAGCAATCATGCTCCTCCGCGGCCGCCAGTGATATGGGGTGTTGTCCTGCCCGAAAGGCCAGCCGGCCCTAGAAATCCCGCAGAAATCCGCCCGCTGACCAGCCGCCGTCCACGCTCAGGATCTGCCCGGTGATGTAGCTGGTTTCCGGCGCCGCGAAAAAAAGCACCGCCTGCGCAACCTCCTCCACCGTACCCGGCCGGCCCGCCGGGACGTGGCTGAGCATCCGCTGCGCCTTCTCCTTCATCGCCGCATCCTTTTCGCCGTAGAAAAGCTGCGCGGTGCCCGCCGTCAGCGTCGAGCCCGGCGCCACGCAGTTGACCGCGATGCCCGACGGGGCCAGCTCGATCGCCATCGTGCGCGTGAGGTTGACCACGCCCGCCTTCGCCGCCGTGTAGGCGCACTGCAGCCGCGCCGGGACAATCCCAAGCACGGACGCGATGTTCACGATCCGGCCCGACTGCTGCGCGATCATGATGGCCGCCACCGCGCGGCTGACCAGGAACACGCCGCGCAGATCCACCGCCATGATCCGGTCCCATTCCTCGATGGGAAACTGGTCGATCGTCACCCGGTGGCTCGTGGTGTTGATGCCGGCATTGTTGACCAGAATGTCGATGCGGCCGTGCTGGGCCCGAATTTTGCGGACGCCCGCCTCGACCTCGGTCGCCGACGAGACATCCATGCGCAGGGCCATGGCGCTCTTCATGCCGGCGGCGGCCGCGGCCGCCCCGGCCTCGTCGAGGTCGGCGATCACGACGCGCGCGCCGTTGTCCGCCAGCAACCGGGCCGTGGCGAACCCGATGCCGTGTGCCGCACCGGTGACCAGGGCCACCTTGTTTTGGAGATCTGCTTTCATCGCCCGCAACCACCATCCGGCGAGAACCGGCGGAATTCGCGAGAAAAAAGAAAGTGGACCTGATCGGTCCTTGCGACCGTCCTTCCGCGCCGCGCAATCGGTTTGCTGAATGCGCAGTTGTCCCAATCCCGTTTGTAACGTAATACGTTACAAACGGGATTGGGACGTTGACGCCGCCATGGCCCGATGAACGCCGCAAAAGCAGGCGATCTGGCTGGATCGCCCCCTCGCCGAGCTCGCGACGGCAATGCAAACCGCCCCTCACCGCAAAAAGAAAGTCGCCCGCGCCGCCGGGATGGCAATGCTCGCGGCTGCCGTGGCGAAACCCCTCCGCAAACCGCAGCCCGCTCGCGCGCTTGCCGTGCCCCAACCGGCCGCGTCCGCGTCGCCCGGCCGCGCCGAATTGCTGAGCCTCTACGAGCAAATGGTCCTGCTGCGCCAGTTCGAGCTCGCGGCGCAGGCCCGCTACAAGGCCGGCGAGATGCCGGGTTTCATCCATCTCTACATCGGCGAGGAGGCCGTGGCCGTTGGCGTGTGCGCGCACCTGCGCGACGATGACTGGATCACCAGCACCCATCGCGGACACGGCCACGCGCTCGCCAAGGGGATGCCGCCGTCGGCGCTGATGGCCGAGCTCTACGCGAAGGCCACCGGGTGCTGCGGCGGGCGCGGCGGCAGCATGCATCTCTACGATCCCGCGCACGGCGTGTTCGGGACCAACGGCATCGTCGGCGGCGGCATTCCCCACGCGGTGGGCGCGGCGCTCAGCGCGCGCACGCGAGGAACGAAGGGTATCGCCACGGCGTTTTTCGGCGACGGTGCGGTCAATCACGGCGCGTTCCATGAAAGCCTGAATTTTGCCGCCGCCCAGCGCGCCGGCGTGCTCTTCGTCTGCGAAAATAATCTCTACGCCACGGCCACGCCCCTGCAGCTGGTCACGCGCAATCCCGAGGTTGCCACGCGCGCCGCGGCGTATGGCGTGCCCGGCGTCGCGGTGGACGGCAATGACGTGCTCGCCGTGTGGTCGGCCACCCGCACCGCGGTCGCGCGCGCGCGCGCCGGCGAGGGCCCCACCCTAATCGAAGCCAAGACCTATCGCGTGGTCGGCCACCATGAGGGCGACCCGCTCACCGGCGTCTATCGCTCGCAGGACGAACTCGACGCGTGGAAAGCGCGCGATCCAATCCAGGCTTTCCGCCGCCGGCTCACCGGCGACCTCAAAGCCGCCACGGCCGCGGCGCTCGACGCCATTGACGCCCGCGTGCAGGCGGTCGTCGCGGACGCGGTGGATTTTGCCCGCCAGTCGCCCGAGCCCGACCCGTCGACCGCCTTCGCCCATTGCTGGTCGGAGTCGATCAATCCGCCCCTGCCCGCGGCGCCACCGGATCAACCCACCCAGGTCCAGGGCTGGCTCGACGCTGTCCGCGACGGTATTGCGGAGGAAATGCGGCGCGATCCGCACCTGCTTTATTTTGGCGAGGGCATCGGCGAGCGCGGCGGGAGCTTCGCCCACACCAAGGGCCTGTGGCAGGAATTCGGCGCCGGACGCGTGATCGACACGCCGATTTGCGAGCTGGGCTTCACGGGCGCGGCGATCGGCGCCTCCGCCACCGGCTGCCGCTCGGTCGCCGACCTGATGTTCGTGGACTTCCTGTTTGAAACCGGCGGCCAGATTCCGCTGCAGGCCGCCAAGCTGCGCTACATGAGCAACGGCGCGATGGCGGCGCCCATCGTGGTGCGCGCGCCGTGCGGCGCGGTCAAGAGCGCCGGGCCGCAGCACAGCGGCACGTATCATTCCCTGTGGTCCCATCTCCCCGGGCTGATTGTCGCCCTGCCCTCGAATCCCGCCGATGCGAAGGGGCTCATGAAGACCGCGCTGCGCGGGGAAAACCCCGTGCTGTTCCTCGAGCCCAAGGCGCTCTTCTCGTCGAAGGGCGAGGTGCCCCTCGGCGAACATTTCGTGCCATTCGGCGTCGCCCGGATCGCGCGCGCCGGCACGGACCTCACGATCGTGACCGCTGGCCGCATGGTGCCGCTGGCCCTGGAGGCGGCGGAAATTTTAGCCAAGCAAGACGTGGACTGCGAGGTTATCGACCTGCGCACCATCGTGCCGCTCGACCTCGACGCCATCACCGCCAGCCTGGCCAAAACCGGCCGGCTCCTGGTGGTGGACGAAGGCTACGCCGCGCATGGCCTCGGGGCGGAAATCGCCGCGGCGGTGGGCGAACTGGCCTTCGACGCCCTCGATGCGCCGGTCGGCCGGCTGCACATGGAGCCGGTGCCCCACCCGTTCAATCCGAAGCTCGAGGAAACTGTGCTGCCCACGGCCGCAAAGATTGTCACCGCCGCCAAAGCTGTGATCCGCGGCGAAGCTTCAGCGCAACGTCGTCCGCGCGCGCAGTCCTCCGCCGCAGCCGCCGGCCGCGCGGAAACGTCGCGGGAACAAAAAAAATCGCCCTCCGCGCCAAAAGTTCAGCCACCCGCCCGCGATGAGAAACCCGCCGACGGCGAGCCGATCACGATGCCGCACGGCGACCTGACCGTGAACGAAGCCAAGGTCCTGAACTGGCGCAAAAAACCCGGCGATACTTTAACCGCCGGGGAAATCATCGCCGAGGTGGAGACGGACAAAGCCGTTCTCGAGGTGGAAGCACCCGCCGCCGGCCGCCTGGTCCGCATTGCCGCGCCCGCCAACTCGACGGTGCAGATGGGCGGACTGCTCGGTGTGTTTCAGAGACTCTGAAATCGGCGGACCATGTAGGGCGGGGTCGCTGACCCCGCCGAGGTATCGCAGGCGTCCCCGAGTGAATTGACCCAGCCCGACGTGGCACGGGTCTCCCGACCCGTGTCTGAGTCTGTCGCGATCGCTTATAAATCACGGGTCAGGAGATCCGTGCCACTTTCCGCCTACGGCTCCTTGTAGCCGTGCCGGTCCAAGACCCAGGTAGCTTCATATTGGTTGATCTCAAACAGCGACTGGTTGCTGACCAACGCGCGCTGCCGCCGATCCCGCTCCTCATCCCGCGCCTCCAGCCGATTGAGTGAACTCATGGCCATGATTTCCGAATCGCTCGCGCGCCGGGCGAGGAGGTTGGTGCGGATTTCCAGACGCAGATCCGCGGTGATTTTCTTGAGCAGACCGTCCTCCATGGCCTCCACAAATTTGTCCACGCTGCCCTGCGCGTCCAACAGCAGGTTGAGGTGCTGCCAGAAGGCCATCGTGGAGTTGGCCCCGACCCCAACGTATTGCGCGCCCCCGGTGTAACCATCGCCGGTGGCGCGCTGGACTTCCAGGTCCGGAGGAACGTGGACCCCACGGACCGAAGACAGCCAGCCGCTGTGATCCTGAAAAAGCTGGCCGCCCTCGACGCTGGTCATGAACCGCAGAAAATCGAGCGCCTCCGCCTTGTGCGGACTGTCCTTGTTCAGGTACATCTCGAAACTCGTGCCCAGATACCCGTCCTGAAAGCGCCCCTTGATGTAGGGCCCGACCACGGGATCGTCCTTGGTCGGCTGGGGCAGCCGCATCACTTCGACGGGAAAGGGCGCGAGCCGGATCAAGCTCGTCGCGTCAAATGTCCCGGAGTAAATGAACAGCGCATCGCCGCGGGTGAATTCCTGCAGCGCGGAATCCCGTGACAGCTGCACCACCCCGGGCCGCATCTGCTGGCCCATCTCCCGCAGCATCGCGAGTCCCGCCTTCACCTCGGGTCGGCGATAACTCCACCGCCCCAGCAGGTAATCCGACTGGGATTGCCACGGCGCGCGTGCCAGATAGCCCTCGCGATCGAGTTCCAGGTTCATGCCGGTGAGCGTCCCAATCATCAGGAAATCTGCCAGCCACCGGGTGTTGTCGTAGGAGCCGGCCAGCGGGTGCACAACGTGACCGGTGCGCTTGGAATAGTCGGCCACTTGCGCACACAACACGCGAAAGTCCGCAAACGTGGCGGGCGCTTTGGCCGGGACCCCCGTGATTTTCTCCAGCAACTCGTGGTTGCAGAACAGCCGGCTGCTACCCTGCGAGAGCGTGGCGCCGTAAATCTGCCCGAATTCCGGGCTCTGGCTGATCATGAAATACAGCCCATCGGCAAACGTCAGCCGCCATGGCACCTTTTCCAACGGCGTGCCCCGGTTGTAGGGATTCGGCTCGTTCATCACCCGGGTCAGCGGCTCGAAGTAGCGGACGGGCACGTCGTTCATTCCGCCCAGCCAGTACGCGAACTCGATCAGGTCAGTCGCCGTCCCGCCGGTCAGGTTCGTGCGCACCCATCGCTCATAGATGCCACCCCCAGGCACCAGCACCTGCTCGACTTTGACTCGCGGATTCAACTCTTCGTACCGGCGAATGACAGCGTTGAATCCATCGGGTGGACCCCGCTCGATCTGCCAGTGCGCGAACCGGATCGTTACTGACCGCGTGCTGACAATCGGTGCGGAACGGGTGAACACCCACCAGACCGCCGCGGCATAGCTCAACAGGAACAGGGCCAACATCAGCCGGAACTTGCGTCGCTTCATGGCCGTTTCTCCTGCCGGCGCTCCTCGGCAGCGATTTCCTCCAACTTCACTTTTACCGTGTGCACGCGGCCATCCACCTCGTTCTCGTCAATGAAGCGCTGGAAATAAACGCGCGCCTGCTCCCAGCGCTTTTGGCGCAATGACAGCTCGCCAATCTGGATCTGCAATTCCGCCCGCTTGAGGTCGGAGAGCCCGCCGATGCGGTCGGCTTCCACTAAGTGCGCAATCACCCGGTCCATCGGTTGCGCGTGAAACAGACTCGCGCGCCCAATCACGATGTGCGCATCGCGCTGCAAATCCGGGATGGTGAGACGCGGCAGCAGGGCCTCGGCCGCCGCGACCCGCGCCGCGGGCTCCGCCGGTTCCGGCAGCACGTAGAGTTTGAGCAGCGCCAGTTTCACCAGTCCAACCTGGGCCCAATAACTGGCGGGATGTTTTTCGGCGAGCTGCTCATATTGCTGCGCGGCCCGGGCATAATCCGGCGTGAAAAAATGCGCCTGATACAAGCGGCCGATCAGATAGGCGGACGCCTGGGCGATTTCATCGTCGCCGCGCGCCAGTTCCGTCAGCCGCTCGGCCACCCGCTGCAGGCCCGCCTCGGTGACCGGCTGGGAATCCATCCGCACGACCGCCTCGGCAAAGGCGGCCTCACGGCTGCCGTGCTCGCGCTGCTTCTGCAATCCCGCCAGCGCATCGTTTGCCAGGTGCCGCGCCACCAGCTCCCACGCGGCCGTCACCTCCGGCTCGGCCGCTCGGCCGACGGACCAAGCGCACGCCAGCCAGAGCAGCAGCAGGCGGCGAAACACAGGTGGAGTAACCCCGGGCACGTTCCCAAGGTGAAAGGTTGCCGAGCGACGACAAGCCTCCGTTTGCCCCTTGTCCGAGGTAGGGCGGGTCTCTAACCCGCCGCCTCATGTGCAAAAGGCGGGGCGAAGATCCGCCCTACCCCACGATCGCTACACCGACTGCAGAAAATCCCGCGCCGCGAGAAACCCGCGCTTCTCGCCGTCGAGCGTGCCGTTGTAGTTCACGTCCTCGAGCTCGATGGACACGAAGCCCCCAAAGCCGGCGGACTTCAGCGTGGTGAAGATCTTCGTCCACGGCGCCGCGCCCGCCCCCGGGATGGTGTAGCGCCAGAACCAGCCGCCCCACGGCATGCCTTCGGCGAAGACGCCGGCCTGCTCGGTCCCGAGGTTGTAGAGGCGCTCGAGGTCGATGAAGGTGTCCTTGCCGTGCACGTGCACAACCTGCGGCGCGAACTCCGCGACGAAGCGCAGCGGGTCGATGCCCATCCGGAGGAGATGCGAGGGGTCGTAGTTGATCCCATACTGCGGCGAATTCATTTCCTTCAGAAACGCGCGGTAGGACTCGGGCGTGCAGCATTGCGCATTGCAGCCCGGCCAGCCCTCGACCGAGAGCTTTGTCTTGGTTTCCTGCAGCACGTCGCGCAACTGGCCGTAGGTCTCGACCATGTAGCCAAACGTTTCCTTGCGCGCGAGCTTCTCGTCCTCCGCGAGCATCACGATGAAGAACAGCTTCACGCCCGCCTTCGCGCTCTCGCGGATGAATTTCTGCGCGAGCGCGACCGTGGCTTTGCGCTTCGCCGCGTCGGCCGAGAGCATGCCGGACCATTCGGGCCCGAACAAATCCATCGTGCCGATCGCGAGCCCGGCCTTCTGCCACGCCGGCACCGTGGCCAGCATGTTCGCGTAGACATCCACGCAGCCGAAGCCGCTGGCCTTGGTCCAGGCGGCGATCTCGGCGGTCGGGGCCTTGGTGAATTCGCCGGTCAGGCGGATGCCGATGGAAAATCCACCGGTGCGGGTTTTGGCGGGAGGGCTCATGGCAGTTTGGAAAAGACGGTTTGCATCGCATCAAACATCCGCTTGGCCGCGACGGCCGGCGTCTGCGCCCAGAGCTCGGCGTTGAACATCTCGATCGCGTAGTTGCCCTTGTAGCCGAACTGCTCGAACCGGCCGAAGAGTTCCACGAGTTTGTAGCAGCCGGCCGGGTCGCCCGGCAGGAGGCGCCCGGTGTTGCAGTCGGTCGTCTCCGCCGGCGTCGCCGGCATGTTGTCCACGTGCACGTGCTTGATCCAGCGCACGGTGTTCGCGGTGATGTGCTCGGTCTTCGAGGGCGTGGCGTTGAAATGCGCCGGGTCGAACAGCACGCCGACGTTGGCCGCGCCTGACTGTTTCGCGATTTCCACCGTGGCGAGGAGCGTCTTCACCATGCCCCAGTTGAACTCGATCGCCATGGTGATGTTATACTGGCGGATGCGGTCGGCGACGCCGCGGGCAGCCTCGGCCATGCGCCCGATCACGTCCGGCACATCCTTCGGCGCGGGCCAGTTGATGTAATCGGTGCCGACCACCATCGTCGTACCGCCGAGCTGGGCGATCAGCTCGGCGTTCTGCACGTGTTGGTCCCGGTTCGTCGCAATCTCGGCCGGGGTGCCCAGGCCAATGAGGTTCTGGTTGAAGCCGCCCGAGACGGTCAGCTTGTGGCCGTTGATGATCGCGCGGGCCTGGGCCGGCGTCATGCCCTTCTTCAGCTCCCCCCGGATTTGGTCGAGCGGGCACTCAATGGTGCGAAAGCCGGCCGCGGCGCAGCCGGCGGCGACTTCCTCGAGATTGGTAAACTTGAGCGAGACGGTGTTGAGACCGAGACGGTTGATGTTCATGGGGAGATTTTTCTGCCATTCTGAGCGCAGCGAGGAATCCAGTGAGAGTCCGCCGCGAGCTTCGACCCTATCCAAGTGGATTCTTCACTTCGTTCAGAATGACAATCAGGGAGTGGAAGGTATTGCTCAAAAACTCAGCTTGATGCCCGCGCCCTTGAGCTGGAGGCGGATAAAATCCCGGGCGATCCCGAGGTCCTTGGCGGCGTCCGCCGCCGTGCACAGCGGCGTGGTTTCACCCGCGACGGCGCGGACGAAATACGCGGCCTGCGAACGCATCGCATGCCAGGCCGGCAACACCGGTTCGATCAGCTTCGGCGTCTCGGTGCCGCCAAGATCCTCGAACACCCTCACCCGACCGGGCCGGTCCAGCACCATCGGCGCCGGCAGGTCGAGCTTGACGTAGCCCTTGTCGAAACCGATCAGCGCCGACTCCTGCCAGTCGAGCGTCGTGTGATACGGCGCCATCTCGAGGATGCCCGACACGCCGCTCGCCGAGCGGATGCCCATGTACATCCCGTTCGCGTCCGCGGTCGTAACCGTGTAGTCCTCGCCCAGCAGGTAGCGCAGCAGGTTGATCTGGTGGATGTAGTAGTTCACCAGCTCGAAATTTCGCTTCGCGCCCTCGGCATCGAAGCCTTCCGGCGGCGCGTCGTTCTTGATGTCCGGATATTTCTCGTCGGTGACGATCCGGCTCGCGAAGCCCTCGGCGTCCCACTTGCCCGGCGGCATCGTGACGCGAATGTAGCGCAGCGCGCCGAATTTCCCGGACGCCTTCCACTCGCGCACTTTTTCCGCCGCGACAACCGAGGCCGGGTCACTGCGCTTGTGATACGCCACGTAGATGGGTGCGCGGTGTTTCTTGGAGAGTTTCGCGAGATTTTCCGCGATCTCCACGCTGTGGGCGAGGGGCTTTTCGATCATGAGCGGCTTGCCCTTCACGAGGACGGCCGGAATCAGACCACCGTGAATCCAAAACGGCTGAATCATCACGTAGGCATCCACCTTCGCCTTGGCCAGCAGCTCATCGGCATCATGATAAACCTCGGGGATGCCCCAGCGCGTGGCGACCTGCGCCGCAAGCTGCGGTCGCAATTCCGCCAGCGCGACGACCTCGCAATTGGGAAGGGTCATGTAATTGCGCAGGTGCGCCATCTGACCCATGTTTCCGGTGCCAATGAACCCGAGCCTGATTTTTTTCATGATCGAATCGTAGGAAAACAAATCTGTCCGCCGCTGCGGACTAAACGGACCACTTCGCCGGCCGGGAGCGGCTGCGTAAAGCGGAATCCGACGTGAAGACAGTATTGTCACGCACCGTATGCGGGTAAGCAGCCGGGATACTGGGCGACATCGCGCCGCGGACCCAAGAAAACCCGCCCCGGAGTGCCACGCAGCGCTCCGAACGTTCGGACCCATTGATCGGATTGGCCCACTACGTATTCACCGCTCTGCGTCCAAGATGCGGTCATTGGCGCTCAATCGTGGCGTATAGTGCTCTTAAACATGTGATTATAAGTATGGATATAACACCCTATGCGGGGACTGCGTAAATTGCATGTAAATTGCATCTCGCTTAACTTCGGCTGATTTCTGATGCTGGTCTTTCGCCAAGCCATGAAAGCAATAATTCGACTCTCCGCATTGTTTGTCCTCCTCGGGGTCGCGGCTCACGCCCAGACCACCATCTATTGGAACTTTTCTACTGGGACCGGCTCGCCGAATTCACTCTCGGCTAACCTCTCGGGTGCTGTAATCGCTGGGCAAAACGGGGATCCGGACTACACCCCCGCCTTTGACACGGTAAACCCGTCCGGTGGTTATTCGGGCGCCTCCGGTATACATAATGCCTCCATCGAGGTTAATTCCGTGGCCGGCCCGGTCACCCTCGCCACTCTCAACACGGCGACCTACTTCGAGTTCACGGTGGCGCCCGACCCAGGCTATTCTCTGCAGGCGACTGATTTTCAACTGGGCTCCCGCAGCAAATCCGCCAATGGCCCCAACACCCTGACGCTGGTTGCCAGCACCGATGGATTCACCACTTTCTCAACACTGGAAACTGCGGCATTGGCGGCTAATAACAACTGGGCCTTGGTCACACTCTCGAGCTTTTCTTACTCTGCGGCGATAGACGTCCCCATTACTTTCCGGATTTACGGCACGGATGGCAGCGGCGGCCTCCCAGTGTCCAACTGGCGCATCGATGACGTGACGCTGGGAATCGTCGCCGTGCCCGAGCCTTCGACCTATGCGTCCCTTTTGGTTGGTGGGGTGTTGTTGGGCGCGCGGGCTCTGCGCCGCCGCAAATCTGCGGTCGCCTGAGCCAAAGCGGCAAGGCGCGGCCGTCCCAAGCGGCCGCGCTTTTTTTTGTCTTTGTCCTGGCAATCGCGTTCCGAAACACATCACTGCTCGGGCTCGCGAGGCATGCTTTCGCACCGCAAACGCGGTATTCGAGCGTTCAGAATTGACCTCCGATCAGGCAGTTGTGTGGTTCAAGTGATTGATAGTAAATGGTTTCATCATGTAAAATGCATGTAAATTGCGTCTTGATCTTTTTGGCCCGATTGCCGAGCTTGGTCGCCCGCCATTTATGAAAGCGCTTTTTGGCATCCTAGCCGCGCTAAGTGCGCTGGCCATTCCGGCCCAGAGTCAGACCACTGTAGATTGGGATTTCTCGGGTGGCGGCGGCTCGGGCGCGCCGATTCCATCGCTGCCGCCCAACATGTCGGGCGGGACCATCGCCGCTTACAACGAATACCTTGGCCCGCCGCCCAACAATCCCGGCTTCAATAGTGCCAACCAGTCCTCGGGCTATACCGGCGCTTCGGGCAACCACAATGCGAGCGTGGGCATCGTCTACGGTACGCTCAACCCCGTTTCGTCCACCTATTTTCAATGCACCATCACGCCGGCGGGAGGGTTTCAGCTTTCCGCGACGACGTTTCAATTGGGTTCCTTCAGCAACCGCTACGGGCCCCAAACGCTCACGCTGCTCGTCAGTACCGACAATTTCGCGACCTCCACCACGCTCTGGACCGCGACCGCATTGCCGAACGATTCCAATTGGTATTTGGTCAGGGGTTCCGGAAGTTTTTCCTACACCGCGCCCGTCGATACCGCACTCACGTTCCGGTTGTATGGATCGGACGGCATCGGCGGCGATAACGACTCCGATTGGCGGATTGATGATGTCTCGCTGGGTATCACCGCCTCGGCGGTGCCCGAACCCCCGACTTATGCGGCGCTCTTGCTTGGCGCGGCGTTGATGGGCGTGCGAACCTGGCGCCGCCGCCTCCGCCGCGCTGTTTAGTTTTTGCGTGCGACCCCGCCGGGCGTCAGCGTCGGGGCGACCTTATGTCCACGTTTCTCACTGAACGCCGCGCCCGGATCGCCGCCGCGCTTGATCTGAAAGACGCCATCCTGCTCGTCGGCGCCGGCGAACCCGTGCCGCTCCCCGAGGGCAGCGATCAAACCTACCCTTTCCGCTCGCACGCCGAATATTACTATCTCGCCGCGCAGGAATGCCCGGGCGGGGTCGTCGCCTTTGATCCGCGCGACGGCGAGCGCGCGGGCTGGGTCTCCTTTGTGGCCGACGTCACGGAGAGCGAACGCGTCTGGGAAGGCCGCCCGCAGCTGCCCGGCGCCTCTGTCGCGACGCTCGAACCCTGGCTCACCGCCCGCCGGGGCCGGCCGATCGTCATGCTCGGGTCGCCGCTGCGCGGGGTGTCCGCGGACGATGCGCGGACGCTGCGCGCCCGCGAGCAGCTGCTCCACGCGCGCCGGACCAAGGACGCCACCGAAGTCGCCCTCCTGCGCCGCACCGCCGTCGCCACCGCGGCAGGGTTTGAAAAATTGCGCGCGGCGCTGCGCCCCGGCGTGACGGAACGCGCCCTGCAAATCGAGCTCGAGGCGGAGTTTTTCCGCCACGGCGGCACGCGGCCCGGCTACGGCAGCATCGTGGGCCTCGGGCCCAATTCCGCGATCCTGCATTCCACGCCCAGCGCGCGCGCGGCGCAGCCCGGGGATTTCCTGCTCGTCGATGCCGGGGCGGAGATTGACCGTTACACGAGCGACGTCACACGCACCTACGCCGTCGGGACGCCGTCGGCGTTTCAACGCGACCTCTTTCAAGTCGTGCTCGCCGCCGAGGAACACGCCCTCGCGCGCTGCGTCCCGGGCGCCGAGTGGCGCGAGATCCATCTCGCCGCCGCGGTGGAGATGACCGCCGGACTCGCCAGCATGGGCGTGATGCGCGGCCGCGCCGAGTCCCTCGTCGAGCAGGAGGCGCACACGCTGTTCTTTCCCCATGGGCTCGGTCACATGGTGGGCCTCGGCGTGCGCGACGGCAGCGGACTGCTCCCCGGCCGGACCAAGTCCACCCGCGCCAGCCTCGCCACGCTGCGCATGGATCTGCCGCTCGCGCCGGGCTACGTCGTCACGGTCGAGCCGGGCCTCTATTTCATTCCCGCCCTGCTCAACGATCCCGCGCGGCGCGAATGTTTCCGGGACTGTGTCAACTGGCCGGTCGTCGAGTCCCACCTGCACGTCGGCGGCGTGCGCATCGAGGACAACGTGTTCGTCACCGCCGGCACGCCCGAGAACCTCACCTCCGCCATCCCGAAAACCCTCTGATCCCCCCGCTTCCGCGCACTCTCTGTTTGTAATACAATACGTTACAAACTCGTGCTTCGGGCCCAGCCGGGGTCCGCCCTTCTTCTTAAGGCACTCTGCTTCTTACCGGAGGCAACGAATCAAACCAAGAGACAGGATCCGACCCTCGGAGTTTGACCACGGATTTCACGGATGGGCACGGATGCAGAATCTAAATGCCCGTATTTTGAGGTTTGATCCATTCCTCTCCGCATTGGTTCTTATTATCCGGATCAATCCGTGTACCGAGCGCAGCGACATCTGCCAATCCGTGGTTAAAAACGCCTTGGCTTGATCTCAGCTCCCTCTGTTACCTCCTGTAAAAACCGTCCCGACAATTTTCCGTGGACAACCCCCGCGTTCCCGGTCTCCTTTGCCCGATGGCCCAGCCCGCAGAAAAATTCACCACCCCCGTCAGCCTGGTCGTCGACCTCGTGCTGGTGGTCGCCTTTTTCGCCTACATGTTCAGCGTCCTCAAGTCGCACGTGCCCTCGACGGACCCGAAGATGATCATGATCTGGGGCGCCATCAGCACGTCTTGCCTGACGGCCGTGTTTTGGCTCGCGCTGCAGATGTTTCGCGTGGTGTTCCGCGCCCATCGCGCCGCGGGCAAGTAAGCGGCATCGGCCTGATTATTGTAGGCTGCGAGCTTGCTCGCGCTCAGGGGGTTTCCCCGACATGGGCAAGAATGCCCATGCCACGCTTGCCGGCCTCCGGCGGGTGGTACGGACATTCTTGTCCGTGGGTTTTGCGTAGGCCGCGAGCCGTTTCGACAAGCTCAAGGCCCCGAGCCTGTCGCGGGGCTTGCTCGCGCTTCAGCAAACCGCCGCCGCGAACAGACGGCCTACTCCGGCATATCCGTGACGCAAATTAGGACACTTTCCGACCGGCTGCGCGGTTGACAGTCCGGTCCGCCAAGCTATGCCGTTGCTCCCTGCGCGCCCGCACCGGGTCCCTGCTTTTTAACCGCGAAATTCACCACTCCATGGCCGTCAAATCCAAAGCAAAAAAAGTCGCCGCGAAGGCGAAATCGTCCGCGAAGAAGCCCGCCGCCAAGGCACTTAAATACGTCTACGCGTGGGGCGCCGGCAAGGCCGACGGCAACGGCGGCATGAAGCCCCTCCTCGGCGGCAAGGGCGCCAATCTTCACGAAATGACGCGCATCGGCCTCCCCGTGCCCCCCGGCTTCACGATCACGACCGAGGTCTGCACCTATTTCTACGCCCACAAGCGCACCTACCCCGCCGCCCTGCAGCTGCAGATGGAGGCCGGCATGCGCAACATGGAGGGCATCATGGGCTACAAGTTCGGCGACGCCACCGGCTTTCCGCTGCTTGTCTCCGTCCGCTCCGGCGCCCGCGATTCCATGCCGGGCATGATGGACACCATCCTCAACCTCGGCCTCAACGACCAGACCGTCCTCTCCCTCGCCGCCGCGACGAAGAACGAGCGTTTCGCGTGGGATTGCTACCGCCGCTTCATCCAGATGTATGGCGACGTCGTCCTCGGCTTGCAGAAGAAAGAGGGCGAGGATCACGAGCCGTTCGAGACCGTCATCGAGCACTTCAAGCACGAGACATATCACCGCAACATCGTGGACAGCGAACTCACCGCCGCCGACCAGCGGGAGCTGGTCAAGCGCTTCAAGGAGCTCGTAAAGGAGCGCACCGGCCATGTGTTCCCGAACGATCCGTGGGACCAGCTGCGCGGCGCCGCCGGGGCCGTCTTCGGCTCGTGGATGAACGACCGCGCGATCGTCTATCGCCGCAAATACAACATCCCCGCCGAGTGGGGCACCGCGGTCAACGTCCAGGCGATGGTCTATGGCAACACCGGCGAGACCTCCGGTTCCGGCGTGGCGTTCACGCGCAATCCCGCCAATGGCACGAATGAGTTTTACGGCGAGTTCCTGATCAACGCCCAGGGCGAGGACGTCGTCGCCGGCGTTCGCACCCCCGAGCCCGTCCTGCAGTTGAAGGAACAGATGCCGAAGTCCTACGGCGAGCTGCTCAAGGTCCGCGCCATCCTCGAAAAACATTTCAAGGACGTGCAGGACATCGAATTCACGATCCAGGACGGCAAGCTGTTCATGCTTCAGACGCGCAACGGCAAGCGCACCGCCGCCGCCGCGCTCAAGTTCTCCATCGATATGGTGAA
>OCZT010003146.1_pt1 | contig 16983 bp, 13 predicted proteins | sample 1539031 | NCBI WGS metagenome assembly OCZT01 (sample SAMEA3539308, study PRJEB22396) | soil metagenome | biome: tundra; feature: field; material: soil | place: USA | collected 2010-05 | depth 0.15 m | reverse complement strand
CTCGCCATAATTGCCCGCCACGATCACCGCGGTCTCGCGGTCCGCGGCCGGCAATCCGGCGACGACGCGTTCGACCGTCGTCGCCAGCTCGGGCCATCCGTGCATATCGGCCCAGTCGGGGGGCAGGACCGCCTCGGCGTGGTGCTCCGTCGCCGTCGCGCCGCGCGACAGGTGCAGCGCACCGAGCACGCGCGATTCGTACGCGAGGAACGTGCGCTCCGGAAGCACCGGCAGCACGATCGGGAGCAAGATGGCGCCGGCGACGACGAGCACGGTCGCCAGCACCGGGCGAAGAAGACGCGAGCGCGCGGTCCACGCTTCGAGCGCGACGCAGCCGGCGGCGAACGGTATCGGGTAGATGGCCGCCGGGTAATAGTGCTTGCCGTGCAGCACGATCATCGCGCCGATCAGCAGCACGAACGCGAGCATCAGAAAACGCGTCGCGGGCTCGCGCGCGAGGCGCACGAGACCGGCGATCCAGACCGACGCGAACAGCGGACCGGTGATCAGGATCTCTTGCCCGAGATACGCGACCGGGCCGACCTCGACGTTCTTGCCGTGCTGTCCGTTCCGCAGCAGCTCGACCATCGGCCACCCGTGCGCCCATTGCCACAGCCCGTTCGGCAGCGCGATGAGGACGCACAACGCGACCGCGCCGAGCATCCAGCGCGATGCGAAGAGCCGCCGCTCGGGCAGCGCCAGGAGCGCCGCGACCAGCGCCAGCCCGAAGAAGGCGGTGCTGTACTTCGTCTCGAGCGCAATCCCCAGCGCGCCGCCGGCGACGAGCGCCCAACGCTGGTCTCCACGCACGACGCGCAACAGCGCGTACGCCACGAGCGTCCAGAGAAACGGGTTTGCCTCGTCGGTTCCGACTTTGCCGCCGAACGCCGCGAGCACCGGCGAGAGCGCGACGACGATCGCGGTGAGCACGCGCGCGAACGCCCCGCCGCCCAGCGCGGCCGCCAGCGCGACCGCGACGAACACCGTCGCGGCGGCGAACAGCGCGGGAACCGCGCGCATCAGCACCAGGGAGTGTCCGCCGAGCTGCGTCGCGGCGGCCATCAATGGGACGAGCGGAGGCTGATCGACGTAGCCCCAGTCGGGCCGGAATCCGCATATGATGAAGTACAGCTCGTCGCGGAAAAAGCCGTAGTGCGGGTTCGCGACGAGATGCACGAGAAAGGTCGCAACCGCCGCGACCCAGGGGATCGCGCGCAAAGTCCGGTCGTGCGCGGTGGTCATGCGAGGTTCATGGCGCACAACCGCTGCGTCGCTCACCGGCAGACGAGCGGACCGCCAAGGTCTTCAGGCGCGATAGCGGTCGCCTTTGGTGGGGTCGGACTTCAGCTCGGGATAGCAGGCGCGCAAGGGATGACGTTCGAGATCGAGGACCTCGTCGTTGTCCCAGGGTTCGAAGGCGTTGGTGATGTTGCCGAGCCCGGTCTTTTCCAGCTCCGGATGGTGGCGCAGCAGCACCAGCTTCAAGCTCGCCCGGTCGATCCAGTCCAACCCTTCGGCCGTATACGTCTCTTCGTTGTAGCTGTCGGTGTAGAACCGGTCCGCTTGCAGGCGGCGCGTCGCGGCGAAGATGAAGATCTGGAACATCGTCTCGCCGAAACCGAACCCCGTCGGCCGATGGCCTTCGGACAGGGTCCCGATCATGAGGTCGAGTTGCTCGACCGCGTCGTCGCCGTCGCCGTAGACCTCGCGGATGCGCCGCACTACGTCGGCATCGTCGGTCAGATCTTCGAGCTTCTGGATCGGCGCGAGGCCGAGGCCGCGCCGGAAGTCGTTGTAGCGCGGAACGCCGCGTTCGCGCGCGCGGAAGATGTCGATCGCACCCATGTCGAGCAGCGGATTGCCGGGAATGCTGAGCTCTTGGAAGAAGCGCGGATAGTTGTTCAGGACGAGCTGGCCGGGCTGCTGGACGCCGAACGAGTAGAACAGGTCGGACATCGGCATCCGCTGCGTCAGCTTGGCCGATCCCGCCTGACGCACCGCGGTGAAGGGCGCGCGCTCGAGCTCCTCGCCCGTTTCGTGCCGGTGGAACACCAGCTCCTCGGGGAGCAGCGAATGGAGCCGGTAGATCTCGACGAACTCTTGCGAGAGCCCGTACGGCTGGTTGTGCTTGTCGATCGGGTTACCCACCACGCCGCCCATCTCGGGATTGCGGATGTTGATCGGCGCGACCGTTTTCTTGTCTTTCCCGCGCCGAAGCAGCTGCGTGAGGATGCCGTACCAGTTCGCGTTCAGCGCGGTGTTGAGCACGGGATTGGGCAGGATCGCGGGCGTCCATTCCACGGTGTGGATCTTGGCCATGACCGCGGCATTGATCAGGCGTGCGACGTTGAACAGCCGGTTGTCGTCCCAGGCGGGATAGCTCGCCTTGAGCATGTCGCAGATGGAGTTGTGCTCCTGTGCGAAGAGCGTGTGCAGCATGCTCAGCCCCACCCACCAGTTGCGGGTGAAGCCGGTCACTTCGATGCCGTGCTCGTCGAGCGGCAAGTGCTGGTCCTCGGTCAGGAGCAGCTTGCCGTCGACGTGGCTGCGCACGCGGTCCTGCGTCGCCTGATCGCTACCGTAAATCTGGTTGCCGTCCCACCACTGGCTCACTTCGTTGATGAAGGTGACGGGGACGGGCTCGTTGCCGGCCGCCCCGTACGTCGCATCGCGGCGAGTCCTCGGGATGCGCATCACCGACTGGCCGAACAGCTTACGAGCCGGATCGTCCTCTGCCAGCGGGATCTCGAACATCTCGTCCATGTCGTTCTCGCCGTGGCTGATCCAGTCGCTGTTCTGGAAATTGATCCAGACCGCCGCAAGCATGTTCAGGAACGGAACCTGCTTCATCGGTCCTTCGCGTGACAGCAGCTTCAGGCTGACCACGCGCGGATTGGGCGTCAGCAGCGACTCCGGCGTCTCGGGCTCGACGAACTCGAGCGGTATGTTGCGCATGAATCGCGTCCCGGCGGACCCCTCTCGCGGATTCTCGAGATTGTTCCAGCTGCCGTCGGCGGTGCGAAAATGCGTCACACCCCCAGGCGGCGTCAGATTCTCCGGCTGGAACGCGATCTTGGCACCGTTGGGATACACGGGCGTCATGTGCTCGGCGAACAGCCGATTGCGCATGAATGCCAGCGTCAGCACCCCTGCGGGGCCGCCGCGCTGATACCAGTTGGTCCAAACGCGGCCGTGGAATCCGGCGATCCGGCCGAACACCGTCGTCGTCGTCTCCATGACGACGGTGACGACCGCGCCGATCCCGCTCCCGAGGCCCGTCAAGATCCGCTGCATCGCGTCGGGCTGGATGTGCGGCGGCGGCGAGGGCAGGTCGCCGTCACGGACGCCCGGCGGAGCCAACAGCTGTTCGCGGGTGAAGGCATAGCGCGGCGGCACCGGCATGTCGATGCGCGCGAGCGCGTTCGCACGCGCTTTCTCCAAGAGTTCGCGCCAATCGGCGCGGTCCGGCGCTGCCAGCAGCGCCGCCTCGAAGCCCTTGACGGCGCCCTCGTAATCCTCGCTCAGATAGCTTTTCAAGGCCTCTGCGGCCGCCTGCTCGGCGGTACCGGTCTCGGCGGCCGGGATGATTTCGGACACGTGCGACTCCCGTTTAGGCGTTCATGTTGGCGTTGAGCATGTCGGGATAGGCGCTTCCATACGGCACGGACTGCGTGGCAGCCCCCTGAGCGCGGGCAATGGATCGAAGCTACGTCGAGCGCGGCATCCCGAGGACTTTGTTCCCGATGAACGCGAGCACCAGGTTGTTCGAGATCGGCGCCACGATGTAGAGGCGCGTTTCGCGCGCGATGCGCTCGACGTCGTAATCGGCCGCGAAGCCGTTGCCGCCGAGCGCGTCGATCGCCGCGTTCGCCGCCTGCCACGAGGCCTCGCTGGCGAGCAGCTTCGCCATGTTCGCTTGCGGACCGCAGGGCTCGCCGCGGTCGAAACGGTCGGCGGCGTCCTTGCGCACGAGGTCGGCGGCTTCGAGCGCGGCGTGCGCGCGCGCGATCGGGAACTGGATCGACTGGTTCGCGCCGAGCGGCTTGCCGAAGATCTCGCGCTTCGTCACGTATGCCGAGGCGCGTTCGACCAGGAATCGGCCGTGCCCGACGCACTCAGCGGCGATCAGGATCCGTTCGGCGTTCCAGCCGTCGATGATGTAGCGAAAGCCGCGTCCCTCCTCGCCGATGAGGTTCGCGGCCGGGATCTCCAGATCGCGGATCGCGATCTCGTTCGTCTCGTTGTTCATCCACACCGGGATCGGCGTGACCTCGATCGCGCCCGGCCGCACCGCGCGGAGATCGACGATGAACACGGAGAGTCCGGCGCCGCGGTCCTCGGCGCTTGCCAGCCCGGTACGCGCCAGCAGCAGCATCGCGTCGGAATGCTGAAAACGCGACGTCCAGCGCTTGCGGCCGTTCACGACGTAGGAGTCGACGCGCCGCACCGCCGTGGTGGTGATGCTGGTCGTGTCGACGCCCGCATCGGGCTCGGTGACGCCGAAGGCCTGCAGCCGCACCTCGCCGCTCGCGATCCGCGGCAGCCAAGCGCGCTTCTGCGCCTCGCTCCCCCAGCGCAGTAGCGTCCCCATCGTGTAGAGCTGCGCGTGCGCGGTCCCGGCGTTGCCGCCGGCGTGGTTGATCTCCTCGACGATCACCGCGGTGTCGCCGAGCGAGAGCCCCAGGCCGCCGTACTGCTCCGGGATCAGCGCCGCGAGGTAGCGCGCTTCGGTGAAGGCGCGTGCGAATGCGTCCGGATACGCGCCCTGCGCGTCGAGCGCGCGCCAGTATGCCGCCCCGCCCAGGCGCTCGCACAGCGCGCGGACGTCGGCCCGCAGCTGTTCGCGCTCCACGTCAGGCGGACTGGAGCGTGTCGCGCGGGTCTTGGCCGCGCTTGTATACCATGAACGTGCGCTCGTACGCGATGATCGTCTCGTCGCGCTGGTTGACGCCGGTCGTGCGCGCGGTGACGATCCCGACGTCGGCGCGGGAGCCCGACTCCCGCTTGGCCAGGATCTCGCTGGACGCGTACATCGTGTCGCCGATGTAGACGGGGCTCGGCAGCCGGATATCGTTCCAGCCGAGGTTCGCCATCACGTGTTCGCTCAAATCCGAGACGGAGAGTCCGACGGCGAGCGAGAGCGTGTAGCACGAGTTCACGAGGATCTTCCCGAAGGGGGTTTTCTGGGCGAGATTCTCGTCGAAGTGGATCGGGTTCGTGTTCAAGGTCAGCATCGTGAAGAGCGTGTTGTCCGTCTCCGTCACGGTGCGTCCGAGGCGGTGGCGATAGATGTCGCCGACCTCGAAGTCCTCGTAGTACCGTCCGCGCCAGCCCTCTTTGATCATAGGCCCCCGCGCGTTCGGCGATCTCTTAACTCTTCCTTAGTGATGCGCCCGTAGGGCGACGGGTTCGCCGAAGGCGAATCCTAAAGTCCGGGGACGCGGGGGCCCCAGCCGGTGAAGGGGGTGCTGTCGGCGCCGGTGGGGCGCGCCAAGGTGCGTACCGGGCGCGCCGTGTCGGGTCGTTGTGTCGTGGTCTTCATGCCCGTATGTACGGTGCCGCGGGACCGGAGTTTCGAGCGCAACTGCCGTCGTCCGGCCAGGGGCGGCTAAACGGACCCGAATTTTTGCCGATGCAACTCCAGGAGTCGGGAGCGTGGTTTCGGAATGTGACGCCCTAACATCCCGGCTCTTGACGGCACGCGAGTGTCTCGAACCGGCCTCTCGCCCCGTCGAGGAGCGACGGAGCGCACCCTCTCTAAGGCGCAATGGACCTACAAGACGCGACGCCTGCCGTTACTATGCGGCCGAGACGTCGCCCCGCGCACGACTCCGCCCGTACGGCTCACTCGCGGGCGCCGCACCTTCGCCCGTATCAGGTCGAAGCGCAGCAGGCGATCCTCGAGCATCGCGCGCGCGGCGTGCGCAGTCAGCTCGTCTCGCTCGCCACCGGCCTCGGCAAGTCCGTGGTGATCGCGACGCTCCCCAAGCTGCTCTCGCTGCGCCCCGGCGACGTGACGGTCGTCGTCGCGCACCGCGACGAACTGATCGAGCAGCTCGTTGACAAGTTCCACGTCGAGAATCCTGAAGCGGTGATCGGCGTCGAGAAGGCCGAGCGCCGCGCCTCCGAAGAGTGCAACATCGTCGTCGCGACGGTCCAGACCCTCGCCGACAAACGTCTGGAAGAGTTCGTCGCGCGCTTCAAGCGGCGGATCGCGCTGTTCGTCATCGACGAGGCGCATCACGCGGCGGCACCCTCCTACCGCGCGATCGTCGACGCGGTCCTCGGGCAGCGCCCCGAAGCGATGATCCTCGGCTTCACCGCGACCCCGAACCGCGGCGACGGCGTCCGGCTCGTCGACGTCTTCGAGAAGATCGTCTACACGATGGACGCTCGCAAGGGGATCGACGCCGGCTACCTGGTGCCGGTGAAGTCCTACGCGGTCATGACCGGCGTGAACCTCGACGAGGTCGCCTCCCGCGGCGGCGACTTCGTGATCGGGCAGCTCGCGCAAGCGGTCAACATCGGGCAACGCAACGAGCGGATCGTCGCCGCCTACAAGCAGAACACGCCGGGGCTCAAGGCGCTCGTGTTCACCGCTTCGGTCGAGCACGCTCGCGACGTCGCCGAAGAGTTCGTCGCCCGCGGCGTCAACGCCGAGTGGGCCTCCGGCGAGACGCCGCGCGAAGAGCGCGAGCGCATCGTGCGTGAGTTCCGCGGCGACGGGATCGACGTGCTGGTCAACTGCGGGCTCTACCTCGAAGGCTTCGACGTCCCGTCGGTGCAGGTGATCCTCAACGCGCGGCCGACCAAGTCGACCACGCTGTACACGCAGATCACCGGCCGGGCGCTGCGGCCGCTCGACGAGATCGCGACGCCGCTCTCGAACACGAACTCCGGGCTCGAGCGGCGCGAGCTGATCGAGAAGTCACCGAAGCCGGCCGCGATCGTGATCGACCTGGTCGACCAGGCGCAGCGGCACCAGTTGATGACGGTCCCCTCCCTCTACGGGCTGCCGCCGCACATCGACGCGCAGGGCCAGATGACCGCGCAGGTCGCCGACAAGTTCGAAGAGCTGCTGCGGCGCGATCCGAAGCGCGCGGCGAAGGTGCGCACGGCGGAAGAGATCGAGACCGCCTTGGTCGAGATCGACGCGTTCAACGGCCCGCGCGAGATCAAGCCGACCTTCCAGCCGATCGATCCCGAGAGCCACTGGCGACTCGAGATGCCCTCGCAGCGCACGGCGTACGACCGCAAGGGCCGGCCGATCCCCGACTTCTCGCGCAAGTGGGATCAGTGGGTCGCTGAGGCGCGCCGGGTCGCGCCGCACGAGGACGCCGAACGCTTCGCCAACCGGATGCTCGACGTCAACCAGAAGTCGGTGCGCTGGGAACGGCGCCGCATCGACGTGAAGCGCGACGGCGACAAGTTCGTCACGCTGTACTCCACCGAAGATCTTCCCGAGCGCGTGATCGAGGTCGGTTCCTCGCTGGTCGGGCTTCTCGGCAGCGCGTACCAGCGGGTCGACGAGATGCTCTCCGGCTACGCGCAAGTTCCCGGCAACGGCGCCGCACCGCGGCCGTCCGCGAACGGACACCACGCCGGGACGGAGATGAAGAACCCCGCGACCGGACGCCGCCGTCGCGGTCGCCGCGCGCGTTCGCGGTAGCGGCCTTCACGTGAGGCTACCGGCTGCGGCGTTCGCGCTGTTGCTCGGGCTCGGTGCTACGACGCCCGCCCCGGCCGCCGGGCACCATCCCTGGAGCGATCCCGGCCACGTGCGGATCGGCGCACTCCGCACGCTCGACAACCTGAACCCGCTCCTCTCGGGCCAAGCCGCGACCACCGACCTCGCGCAGTTCCTCTTCAGCGGGCTGATCCGCTTCGACGACCACGGCGATCCGATCCCCGACGCGGCCGAGGCCGTACCGACGCGGGAGAACGGCGGGATCAGCCGCGACGGCAAGACGATTACGTACCGGCTGCGGCCGGGGCTGCGCTTCTCCGACGGCCAAACGCTCACGGCCGACGACGTGGTGTTCACCTGGCAACAGGTGATGAACACGCGCAACAACGTGCCGTTCCATTTTCCCTACGATCAAGCGGAGAGCGTCGTCGCGAGAGACGCGCGCACCGTCGTCGTGCGCTTGCGCGCGCCCTCGGCGCCGTTCGTCTCGAACTTCTTCCGCTGCGGCGCACAAGGCGCGATCCTGCCGAAGCACCTGCTGCAAGGCAAACCCGACCTGAACCAGGATCCGTACAACGTCAAGCCGGTCGGCAGCGGACCGTTCATGGTCGAGCGCTACGACGTCAACGCGACGCTCGTGATGGTTCCGAACCCATACTGGTTCGGCGGCAAACCCGGGCTGCGCCGCGTGACGTACCGCATCATCCCGAGCGAGAACACGCTGCTGGTCTCGCTCAAGACGCACGAGATCGACTTCTACTTCGCGGCACCGGAGCAGCAGTATCGCGAGCTCAAAGCGCTCGAGGGCGTCACCGTCGCGGCGCTGCCGTCCTCGCAGTTCGAGATGGTCGCATTCAACAGCGGCCGCGCGCCGCTCAGCGACGTACGGCTGCGCCGTGCCGTCGCCATGGGAATCGACTGGCGCACGCTGGCCCGCACTATCTATCTCGACGTCGACCTGACCGACTGGGGCGATGTGTTCCCCCGCTCGTGGGCGTACACCGCGCAGCCCGATCCGACGCCCTTCGACCCGGCGAAGGCGCGCGCGCTGCTCGATGAAGCGGGTTGGAAACCCGGTCCCGACGGCGTCCGCGCGAAGGACGGGAAGCGACTCGAGCTCGAGATCAGGACCGTCGCCGGCGCGATCACGCGCGAGAACGCCGAGGTGGTGATCCAGCAGTCGATGCGTGCGATCGGCGTCGACCTCCAGGTGCACAACGCGCCGGCGAACATGCTGTTCGCGCCGATCGGCGCCGGCGGGCTCTTGGCGAGCGGCAAGTTCGATCTCGGCATCTTCGCCTGGACCAAGAACCCCGATCCCGACGACAGCCAAACCGCCGGCCCGGAGTATCTCCCGCCGCACGGGGGCAACTACTCTCGGGTCACCGATGCGACGTTGGGGATGCTGCAGCACCGTGCCAATGCCGTCTACGACCGCGCGGCGCGCAAGGCGCTCTACGCGCAGCTCGAGCGACGGCTCGGCGAAGTGCTGCCCTATCACACGATGGTATGGCGCGCGAACGTCAACGCGTGGAACGACGACCTGCACGGCGTAAAGCCGGCGCAGGCGGTAAGCGACTTCTGGAACGTGGGTAGTTGGACGCTGTGAAGCCGGAATGGATCAAAAAAAGCGACGAGCTCGCTGAGCCGGTCGTCGCCCTCTACACGCTGGCGGCGCCGGAGACGGCGTCCTCGCTCGGACTGAGCCAGGCCGACGCGGCGACGAGCGACCTGCGCGAGGGCTGGCGCGACCGGATCCGCGAGGCGGCGTTCCGCGCCGCCGAGACGCTGCGCGCCGCCGAATCGAGCGAGGACGACCCCCGCGTTCGCGAGGACATCGCGATCCTGCTCACCGCCGTCGACGATCTCGTCCGCGGGATCGACGTCTACGACCGCCATCTGGTGGTGCTCATCGACGTCGCGCGGATCGCGTTCGGCGGGATCCGCGTGCTGCTGGACGAGCAGAACCCGCCCGAGCGCAAAGCGCTCGCGGTTACGCGGCTGCGGCGCTACGCCGGGCTGGAGACGAACGCGATCCCGCTCGCGCAGAGCGCCGAAGCCGAAACACGCACGCGTCTCGCCCGGCCCGGACTGACCGGACCGTACGTGCAGGAAGTGCGGACGGTGCTCTCTCTCGGGCCCGTCCTGCTCGAGGGGATCGGCGCGCTGCTGCGGTCGTCCGGACTCGACGGCTGGGAGGACACCTACGACGCCCTGCGCGCGCAATACGACCACTACGCCCGCTTTGTCGAGGCCGAAATGTTGCCGCGCGCACGCACGGACCACCGGCTTCCGCCCGAAGTTTACGAGTACCGGCTGCACGACGTCGGCGTCGACATCTCGCCGGCGGATCTCGCCGCGCGTGCGCACGCCGCGTTCGACGCGATCGCGGCGCAGATGACCACGCTCGCTCCGCAGGTCGCCGCCGAGCGGGGATTCGCCTCGCACGACTACCGCGAGGTGATCCGCGCGCTCAAACGCGAGCAGATTCACGGCGATGCCGACGCGATCGTCGATTTCTACCGCAAGCGGCTCGAAGAGATCGAAACGATCGTGCGGCGCGAGAACCTGGTCACGCTTCCGCAGCGGCCCGCCCGCATCCGCGTCGCCTCGCTCGCCGAGAGCGCCGAGACGCCGGCCGCGCACATGAACCCCGCGCCGCTGGTCGGCAACACCGGGCAGGTCGGCGAATTCGTGCTGCCGCTCGACGTCCCGCCGGCGGCAGGCGCGAGCGGCACCGAGCGATCCGACGACTTCACGCACGACGCGGTGACCTGGACGCTGACCGCGCACGAAGCGCGGCCGGGCCACGAAGTGCAGTTCGACCGCATGCTCGAAGGCGGCCTATCGCTGGCGCGCGCGGTGTTCGCGTTCAATTCGGTCAACGTCGAAGGATGGGCGCTCTACGCTGAGGCGATCGTGCTGCCGTACATGCCGCTCGCGGCCCAGCTGTGCTCGCTCCAGATGCGGCTGCACCGTGCGGCGCGTGCGTTCCTCGATCCCGAGCTGCAGAGCGGCGAGATCACGCCCGAAGCGGCGCACGCGTTTCTCGAACGCGAGATCGTCTACTCGGCGCCGTTCGCGCGCAGCGAGGTCGAGCGCTACACCTTCCGCTCGCCGGGCCAGGCGACGTCGTACTTCTACGGCTACACGAAACTCGTCGCGCTCCGCGCAGAGGTGGAGGCTGCGCTGGGCGCGCGGTTCGAGGCGCGAGCGTTTCACGACTTCGTGCTCGATCAAGGTCTCGTTCCGCCGGATGCACTCCGTACCGCCGTGCTCGCTCGGTTCGCCGACGATGGAGCCGTGATCTCGTGAAAGCAACCGTCTTCCACGGCGCGCGCGACGTGCGCGTCGAAACCGTCCCCGATCCCTCGATCCACAAGCCGACGGACGCGATCGTGCGCGTCGTGAACGCGGCGATCTGCGGATCCGATCTCTGGCCGTACCGCGGCGTCGCGAAGTGGGCGGCGGGTTCCCGGCTCGGCCACGAGTTCATCGGGATCGTCGAGGCGGTCGGCAGCGGCGTGACCGCGATCGCGCCGGGCCAATTCGTCGCCGCACCGTTCTCGTACGCCGACGGGACCTGCGCGTTCTGCCGGCAGCACCTCTACACGTCGTGCGAGCACGCCGGTTTCTGGGGCGGCACGGACGACGACGGCGGACAGGGTCAGTTCGTCCGCGTTCCGTTCGCGGACGCAACGCTGGTCGCGATCCCCGACGCGATCCGCGACGACGCCGTCAAGCGTACCGCGGTGCTCGCCCTGACCGACGTGATGGGGACCGGCTACCACGGCGTGGTGAGCGCGGGGACGCAAGCCGGCGGAACCGTCGTCGTGGTCGGCGACGGTGCGGTGGGCCTGTGCGCCGTGCAGTCGGCGCGGTACCTCGGTGCCGAGCGCATCGTCTGCGTGGGGCACCACGCCGCGCGGCTCGCGCTCGCCGAGCGGTTCGGCGCGACCGACGTCGTCGACTCGCACGATCCCGACGCCGCGCAGCACGTCGTCGAGCTGACCCACGGCGGCGCACCGAGCGTCGTCGAGGCGGTCGGCATGCAGAGCTCGCTCGATCTCGCGCTCGCCGTCGTCCGTGACGGCGGAACCGTCGCTTTCGTCGGCGTCCCGGCCGGGATGGAGACGCTCGCGTTCCGCCGCCTCTTCAGCGGCAACGTCGCGCTCCGCGGCGCGCTGGCGCCGGTCCGCGCCTATCTGCCCGAACTGATGTCCGCGCTCGCCGGCGGTGCGATCGATCCGTCGCCGGTCTTCACCCTGAAGCTCCCGCTCGAAGGAGCGCCGCAGGGCTACAAGGCGATGGACGAGCGCGAAGCGATCAAGGTCTCCCTCGAGATCTCCACGCCGTAAGGTCCGGCCACGCGCACGAACCAGCTCGCCAGCAGCGCCAACAGCGCCGCATCGTCGAAAAATCCCAACAGCGGGATATCGCCGAGCAGGTTCAGCGGCGACAGGATGAACAGCACGCCCGCGAGCGCGAGCAGCTTCAGCCGCAGCGGTACGCGCGAATCGCGCGCGAGCGCGTACGCGCGAGCGAGCGTGCGACGAGAGGCCAACAGGAGACGCAGGAGACCCATGCTCGTAACAACGCGCCCGGCTGGAATTTGTTTCGCCCGCTCGCCGTACAAGGCGAGCCTCAGACCGCACGCGAGACGTAGAACTTGAGCTGCACGCGCCCGGAACCGCCTTCGACGGTCAGCAGCGCATACGAATAGAGCAGGTTCAGCCGTTTGTCCGTCGGCGAACCAGGGTTGGCGAACAGCACGCCGCGCTCGCGGCCGACCACCGGCCGATGGCTGTGGCCGAACAGCACGACGTCGACCTCGCCCTCCTCGAACGCGCCGAGCGCGCGCGACTGCGTCGACCCGCGTCTCCCGTCGCCATGGACCATCCCAACGCGCACATCCTCGATCCGCACGATCTTCCGGCGGCCGAACCGCTCGCGGATCGCCGGCCCGTCGTTGTTCCCCGCCACCGCATCGAACGGAGCGATCGCCTCGAAAAGCGGCACCGCAAGCAGATCGGTCATGTCGCCGAGGTGCAGGATGCGTGCAACCCCGGCACGCCGCAACCCGCGCTCCAGCGCGCGCGGCAGCGCACGCCCGAAGCGCGGAAGATGCGTGTCGCTGACGATGCCCACGCGGGTCACACCGCTATCGTGCCCGCTCGCGGGCACGAACCAACGGTTCGTCGTCGAGCACGACCGCGACAACCGTCACGGCCTTGGCGAGAGCGTAGACGACGTCAGCCGCGCGACGCCGCAACCGAATCGGCGGAACGTCGGCGCGAAGGACGGCGATGGCACGGTGCCGGTCGCGGACCAGCACGGCCAAAACCTGCTGGGTGTATGGCACGAAAAAACCTCCGTTGTGCGGAGGCTTCATCAGAACCGACGTGCCGAAGCGGTCAGGTCAGCGTGATGCGGCCTCCGAGAATGCAAAAATCAGAACGCGAAACGACGAACATCGTCCACGTGCAGGCGGGAATGGGCTGAAGTCGGTTCATACGCGTTCTCCTTTCTCACCGCAATGGTGTGCGGCTGGTGGTCGAGCCTATCACGCGGCATCACGTTTCGTCAACACCACCCTTCGACGTCATCCTGAGCTTGTCGAAGGATCAGGGTGTCGGAAACAGCCACAATCGTGCAAAAAAGCGAAGATCGCCGCAGGAAAACCCACCGCGCTCATGTCGCGGGAGCGGTGCGGTGCACGGCGCAAGGACCGTGTGAGCGAGCGTGCGCAGGATGCGCGGAAGCGATGCGAAGACAGAGCTGGCGCGGACAGGATGTCCGCGCCAGCGTGTCCGGAGCCGTGTACCGCACCGCTCCCGCGACTACGACGTGACCATCAACCGGAGGCGATCAATGAGCGGCCCACCCGCCGTCGATCGAGATCGGCGCGCCGGTGATCGAGATCGCGTAGTCGCTGCAGAGGAAGGCGCACAGCGCGCCGACCTCAGCCGGCTCGATGAAGCGCTTCGTCGGCATCGCGTCGAGGAAGGCGCGCTCGAGGGCTTGCTCTTCGGTGATGCCGCCGCCGTAGGAGGCAACGAGGCCGGCGGCTTGTCCGCGGACGAGGTCGGTCATCACGGCGCCCGGACAGATCGCGTTCGCGGTGATGCCGAGCTCCGCGCCCTCGATCGCGAGAACTTTGGTCATGCCGACGACGCCGTGCTTTGCGGAAACGTACGCGACTTTGAACGGCGAGCCGATCAGACCTTGCACGCTCGCGACGTTGACGATGCGGCCGCGTTTGCGGGCGACGAAATGCGGCCACGCGGCCTTCGAAGCGAAGAAGACGCTGTCGAGATCGATCGCGCGCACGTTGAGGTACTTTTCGTCCGGGAACTCGGCGATCGGCGACACGAACTGCACGCCCGCGTTGTTGACGAGATGGTCGAGGCCGCCGAACTCGGTCGCGGCGAGGTCGACGGTGCGGCGGATCGCGGCCGGATCGCGCACGTCGCACACGTAGGCGCGGGCGGTCACGCCGTGCGCTTTGGCAACCTCAATTGCCGTTTGGGCGGCAACGTCGCCGTCGAGGTCGACGACCGCGATCGCCGAGCCGGCCTGGGCGAGCGCCTCCGCGCAGGCGCGCCCGATCCCTCGGGCCGCACCCGTTACGAAGCTGACCCGGTCGTGTAGATCGATCGTTAGCAAGGTCGTCGTTCCTCCTCCGAAGGAGATCGCTCACGTGGGTACTCTGGTCCTCTCCAACATCGCTCGCTCGTTCGGCGACGTCGTCGCGGTGCGCGACGTCTCCTTCACCGTTGCGCCGGGGACGACGTTCGGTCTGCTCGGCCCGAACGGCGCCGGGAAGACGACGATGATGCGGATGATCCTCGGGATCCTGATCCCCGACCGAGGCGTCGTCAGCTGGGACGGTGCAGCGGTCACGCTGCCGGTGCGCCGGCGTTTCGGATATCTGCCCGAAGAGCGCGGGCTCTACGGCAAGCTCAAGGTGCGCGATCAGATCTCGTATTTCGGCCGCCTCCACGGCGTGCCGGCGCCCGAAGCCACCAAGCGCGCCGACGCGTGGATCGAACGGCTCGGCCTGGGTGAGTACGCGAACCGGCCGTGCGGCGAGCTCTCGAAAGGGAACCAGCAGAAAGTCCAGATCGCGTGCGCCGCGTTGCACGAACCGGAACTGCTCATCCTCGACGAGCCGTTCTCCGGGCTCGATCCCGTCAACGCCGAGACGCTGCACGGCGTGCTTCGCACGCTGCGCGACGCCGGTACGACGCTGATCTTGTCCTCGCACCAGATGTGGCAGATCGAGGATCTGTGCGAGTCGTTCTGCGTGATCTCCGGCGGAATGGTCCGCGCGAGCGGAACGCTCGCCGAGCTGCGCGCGGCGTGGCCGACGCGCATCGTCGAGGTCGAGCCGGTCGCATCGCAACTGCGCGGCGTCCTCGACGCGATGCCGGGCGCGCGCCGGCTCCCCGAGGCTGATCGACCGGTGCTGGCCTACGAGATCCCGGCCGACGCCGACACGGCGGCGCTGCTCCGCCGACTCGTCGCCGCCGGCGACGTGACGCGCTTCGAGCGTGTCGATCCGAGCTTGCACGACATCTACCTGCGCGCGATCGGAGCCGCGGCGGCATGAACACGATCGGGATCGTCTTCACGGCGGAGTTCACGCGCCGCATCCGCTCGCGTGCGTTTCTGGCCGGCACCGTGATCGGCGCGGCCGGCATCCTCGTGCTCACGCTCCTGCCGATGCTCCTCGGCGGGATGACGTCCAGCGCGTCGAAGAAGGTCGTCCTGGTCGGCGATCCCACGCTGACCGCGCAGGCGTCGAAGGCGCTGGCCCGCGACTTCGAGGTGGCGTCGACACTGCCGCGTCTCGACCAGACGCCGACTGCGGCGTTTCTCGACGCGCACGGAAAAGCAGCAGCCGTCGCCGTCCTGACCGCGCGCCCCGGCGGCCTGCACGTCACGGTGTACGCGCGGGATCCCTCGCAGTTCCGCGAATCGTTCGGCCGCGATCTGGCGACCGTTCAAATCGGTCTCGCGCTCGGCGTGCCGGCGGCGCGCGTCGAGGCGAGCTCGAAGGTGCCGGTCGACGTCCACGACGTGTCGGGCCGCTTCGCCGACGCGGCTGCGGCCGACGCCGCCAAAGGCGTCGCGTACTTCTTCGTGATCCTGCTGTACCTCGCGATCCTGCTCAACGCCCAGGCGATCTTGACCTCGGTCGCCGAGGAGAAGACGAACCGCATCGCCGAGCTGCTCGTCGCGACGCTCGATCCGGCGCGGCTGCTCGCCGCGAAGATCCTCGCCAGCGCGGCGACCTCGTTCATTCAGCTCGGCGCGTGGATCGCCACCGGGATCGTCGTCGGGCGGGTAGCGGCGGCGGTTCTCACGCACGGCGGCGCGGCGACCGGCGGGGAACCTTCGTTGCTGGGAACGGTCGACGTGTCGTCGGGAGAGATCCTGGCGTTCTTGGCGTTCTTCGCGCTCGGCTTCGCACAGTACGGCGTGTTGTACGCCGCCGCAGCGTCGCTGGTCAACCGCACGGAAGACCTCGGCAGCGTCGCCGGCCCCCTGGTCATCCCGGTCGTCATCGCGTTCGTCCTGGCGACGATCGCGATGCAGGTTCCGAACGATCCCAAAATCGTCGTCTGCTCGCTGATCCCGCTGATCTCGCCGTTCGTGATGTTCGCGCGGGTCGCCGTCACCAACGTACCGGCGTGGCAGCTCGTCGTCTCGCTGGTGCTGAATGCCGGCGGCGCCGTTCTGCTCGCGTGGGCATCCGGAAAGATCTACCGCGTCGGCTTGCTGCTGTACGGGCGCCCGCCGTCGCTGCGGCAGGTGATCGCTACCCTGCGGGCGTGATCAGCAGCCGCCGCCGATGGTCAAGGCGCCGGTCGCGAACGTCGCGATCGGCGGGGTGACGGCCGCCCCTGCCGGATCGGTCGAGGGGTCGATCGAGTGCTCGAACGCGGCCTGCATCTCGGGATAGCACGCGATGAGCGTCGCCATGTCGGGGGAACGGAACGAGTTCAGCGTCGCGCCGCGTTGCGTCTGCGCGCCGGTAAACGGCTGCAGCGTCGTCGGCACGTCGTTCGAGGCGCTGACGGTGATCGCCGCACGGCTGAGGACCATCGGCGCGCTGAGCCCGGCTCCGTTGCTGATGACCTTGCCGCACACGGCACCGGCGGTCGCGGTATTGTTCGCGGGCTGCCAAAACCCGAGCGTCGCGACGGCCGGCGCGGCGAGCGGCGCGCCGTCGGTGATCAGACCGGGCGGCGGCGTCGCGCAGGTGCTCGGCATCGGCGCACCGGCCGCCG
>OCZT010003144.1_pt1 | contig 16989 bp, 11 predicted proteins | sample 1539031 | NCBI WGS metagenome assembly OCZT01 (sample SAMEA3539308, study PRJEB22396) | soil metagenome | biome: tundra; feature: field; material: soil | place: USA | collected 2010-05 | depth 0.15 m | reverse complement strand
CGGCATACGAGATATTGGCGTGACTGGAGTTCAGACGTGTGCTCTTCCGATCTCGCGGCAACACCAACCGCGTTACAGGGTCGCTGTTCTACACCTTCGGCAACTCCGATTTGAACGCGCGACCATTTTCCGTGGATGGTCTGCTGGCCCCCAAGGCGGCCTATTCGCAGAACAGATTTGGCGTGTCGGCCGGCGGACCGTTGTTCATTCCGAAGTGGTTCAACTTCGATAAGATCACCTGGTTCTTCAACTACACCGGCAATCTGGTGCACAGCGGCGTCGATCAGCCTTCGAGCCTGCCGACAGCGGCCGAACGGGCCGGTAATTTTTCTTCCGTGAGTTCCATGATTTTCGATCCGCTCACTGGCAATCCCGACGGTTCGGGGCGCACTCAGTTTCCAGGTAACGTGATCCCCGTGTCGCGGATCGTCGGTCTTGCTCTGGGCCAGCCCCCGACGATCGCGCAGGGGCTCTTGTCGTTCGTTCCTTTGCCGAATCAGGCCGTCGCGACCACCAACCAGGATTACCGCCTCATTGCCGCCAATCCGAATAACTCCCAGGCTCTCAACACCAGGCTGAATGCCACCGTCACGCCCAAGGACAATCTGGCATTCGTCGTCAACTGGCAGGGACGAAACGCCACGAACCACCAGTATTTCGGCTGTTGCGACGCCACCCGCGGCAACGGATTCAACGGCAACGCCACCTGGAGGCACCGCCTCGGAACGCGAAGCTTCGAATCGATCCAGATTACCTTCAACCGGAACACGACCGTCGGCACTCCCTACTTCGAAACCCTGGGCCAGAACGTGGCTTCCGAACTGGGGATTCTGGGCACTTCGCAAGCTCCCACCAACTACGGTCCGCCGACTCTCAGCTTTACCAACTTCAGCTCGCTCAACGATTCGGTCGCGACGAGAAGCGCCGTCGAGAGTTTCGGCATCACCGACACTTTAACCATTCACAAGGGCAAGCACAATTTCAGTTTCGGCGGCGGCGTCACTCACTACCTGAACAACCTGTACACGGATTCCAACGGCCGCGGTGCGTTCAGTTTCTCCGGCCTGTCGACCGCCCAATATATCAACGGCCAGCAGACCAACGACACCGGATTCGACTTCGCCGACTTCCTGCTGGGTCTGCCCGAAACCAGTTCGATCCGCTATGGGGACACCAGCACGTATTACCGCAGTAATGGCTACAACGGCTACTCGGTGGACGATTTCCGGGTGACGACTGGGCTGAGCCTGAACCTGGGAATCCGCTATGAGTATTTCCAGCCCTGGGCGGAAAAGTACGGCCATGCCGCGAACCTGGCGGTCGCGCCGGATTTCTCCGCCGTCCAACCGGTGCAGCCGGGCCAATCCGCGTATGGCGTGACTTATCCGGCGTCGCTGCTCAGATCGGACAAAAACAATTTCGCGCCGCGCATTGCGCTGGCCTGGAAGCCGAATCCGAAGGGCAAGATCCTGATTCGCGCCGGCTACGGCTGGTATTACAATCCGAGCCAATATAACAAGTTCCAGACGTCGCTCGCGGCGCAGCCTCCCTTCGCCGTGACCAACACCGTCACCACCAGCAGCGCATTCCCGCTGACGCTGGCTAGCGGACTGACCCAGAAGTCGGGCAAGACCGTGACGAATACGTACGCCGTGGCGCTCGATTATCGCGATATGTACGCGCAAAGCTGGAACGCCGGCATCCAGAGGGATCTGCCCAAGTCTCTGGTGCTCGAAATCAGCTACCAAGGCACGAAGGGAACGCGGCTCGACGTGCCGGAGTCGCCCAATCAGGCGCCTCTCGGATCTTCCTTGACCTCGGAATTGCGTTATCCCATCGCCAATGTTGGGAACTTTACCTATGATACTCCGGTCGGCAATTCGATTTATCACGCCGGGCAAGCGCGGCTGACGCGCCGGTTCGCCAAAGGAGTCTCCGGCAATCTGCTCTACACCTACTCCAAAGCGATGGACGACGCGGTGCTCGCGCAAAACTTCTACGATCAGGCGGCGGAGCGTGCGATCTCGACGTTCAATCACACCCACCTGCTGGCGTTGAATTTCGTGATTGCCTCGCCGGTGGATGCGACCAAAGGATTTCTGTCGCGTCCCGTGTTTCTGGCCAAGGCGCTGAAGGACTGGACGCTATCGGGCTCGGTCAGCGCGCAGTCGGGAGCCCCCATGTCGGCGACGGTAAGCGGCAACCTCGACGGTACGGGCTCCAGCGCGCAGCTTCGCGCCAACGCCACCGGACTTCCTGAAAATGGCGGCACAGGCTGGTTCAACACGGCCGCATTTTCGGTCCCCCTTCCGGCGACGTTCGGCGATGCCGGCCGCAACACCATCATCGGACCCGGCTCGGTGGTCCTGAATCTCTCTCTGTCGCGCAGCATCAATCTGAAATCGGAGCGCCGGCGACTGGAGTTCCGCATCGACACAACGAATTTCCTCAATCATGTCAATCCGTCCGGATTGATCACCGTGGTGAATTCCTCGCAGTACGGCGAGATCACCAGCGCAGGCGGAATGCGCGCCGTTACGGCTATGTTAAGGCTAAGGTTCTAAAGATATGAAGAAGTCCCTGCTGGCGCTGATTCTTGGTTCCGTCATCGTGATGTCGTTATCGGCGCAGTTCACGGCGGAGGCCCGCCTGGTGATCGTGAACCTGTCGGCCAAGGACAAATCGGGAAGACCGATCATGACCCTCAAGAAGGACGACGTCGAGGTTTATGAAGACGGCGTGAAGCAGGAAATCAAGGTGTTCGAGCTGCAAAGACTCGAGGGCGAACAGCTCGCCGCGATTTCCGACTCCACCCCGGCGCAATCGCGGACCATCGAAGAAAAGGTCAAAACAGCCCCCGCCAAGGCCTACGTGGAGCCCGCGAAAAACAGCGTCATCAAGTATCAGGACCGCCGCCTGCTGTGCCTGCTCTTCGACATGACTTCGATGCAGCCGTCGGAGCAGTTGCGCGCCCAGGAAGCGGCCATCAAGTTCGTGGAAACGCAAATGACCTCGAACGATCTGGTCGAGATCATGACCTTCAACTCCAACATCAAAGTGGTGGAGGAGTTCACGGCGGATCGCGAACGCGTCATTTCCTCTCTCAAAAAATTGACCGTGGGCGCAGGCTCCGACTTCGCCGACCTGGCGTCGACCTCGGCCGATGAAGGCGACGACAGCGGAAGCTTCGCCGCCGACGACACTGAGTTCAACATCTTCAATACCGATCGCAAGCTCAGCGCGCTTGAAGACGCTTGCAAGAAGCTGGGCGCATTTCCCGAGAAAAAGGCGCTGGTTTATTTTTCGAGCGGCGTCGGCAAAACGGGCGTCGAGAATCAATCGCAGATCAAGGCCACCACCAACGCCGCAACCCGCGCAAACGTTTCGTTTTATCCTGTGGATGCCCGCGGCCTGGTGGCCACGCCTCCCGGCGGCGACGCCTCGCAAGCCTCGCCTCGCGGCACCGGAATCATCACCGGAAGCAAGCAGGCTGGCCTGAAAGCGAGCTTCCAGGATTCGCAGGAAACGCTCGCCACCCTCGCGGCCGATACCGGCGGCAAGGCCATGCTCGATACCAACGATCTGACCATGGGCATCCGCCAGGCGCAGGAAGATATCAACAGCTACTACATCATTGCCTATTCTCCAAAAAATAACGCCGACGACGGCAAGATGCGCCGCATCGATGTGCGGCTGGTCAACAAGACTCTCAGCGCCAAGCTCGATTTCCGCAAGGCCTACTACGCCAACAAGCAGTTCAAGAATTTCAACTCCACCGATAAGGAACGGCAACTGGAAGAAGCGTTGACACTCGGCGATCCGGTGAGCGAACTGCCGCTCGCTCTCGAAGTCGATTATTTCCGTGTCGCCAAGGACCGTTACTCCGTTCCGATTTCGGTGAAAATTCCCGGCTCCGCCATCGGCTTGCAGAAGAAAGGCGCCAAGCAGACCGCAGAGCTCGATTTCGTCGGACAAGTGCGTGACGCCGCCGGCAAGTTAATCACTGGCGTGAAAGACAACATCACCGTCAAGCTGGGCGAAGGCGACGCAGCCGCGATTGGACACCGGTCTCTACAATATGACACGGTGCTGACGCTGGCGCCGGGAACCTATACCGTGCGGTTCCTCGCCCGCGAAAATCTGAGCGGCAAGATGGGTACGTTTGAAACGAAGTTCACCATCCCCGATCTGAGCGCCGCGAAAACCTTGCGCGTCAGCTCCGTGATCTGGAGCAATCAGCGCGAAGCCGTCACCTCCGCGGTGGGCGCCGCCGATAACAACAAGAAGCTGCTGGCGGCCCATCCGCTGGTGCAGGACGGACAGAAAGTGGTGCCCAGCATCACCCGAGTGTTCCGGAAAGACCAGACCATGTACGTCTTCTTTGAAGTCTACGATCCGGCCGTCGATCCCGATCGCAAGGTTCCCAGCCTGACTGCGGAAATCGAATTGATCTCCGGCGGACGCCGCGTGTTCACTTCGGCCCCGGTTCGCCAGAATAAGCTAGTGGATAAACGGCCGGGCGTCGCTCAGTTCAGCTTCCAGATTCCCCTGGCGAAGCTGGCGGCAGGACAGTACATCTCCCAGGTCAACGTGATCGACGAGACGGGACACAAATTCGCCTTCCCGCGAAATGAGATCGTTCTGCTCGCCGCTGAGGCTAAGACGCAGGCAAGCGCCACACCCAAGCCGGGGCAATAGGTAGGGAACTATTTCGGCGGGCCGGGTGTCTAACCCAGCGTCAACTCATATAGTGGACGCCGATGATCAGCCCGCCAAATACAATCCCGGCGCCGATAATAACCAGCGCCCAAAACATCATGCGTCCTTTGCTGGAACTGACTTTGTCCTCATCCTTGCGCATCTGATCGTCGAGGCTGTCAAACATGGGAACCTCCCCTGAAATTAAGACGTAAAAACGCGGTCCGATCTTCAGCTACCGGAAGGATACACCTATTTTTCGAGGAAAGGAAGCCCCCCATTTCCCGCCCCCGCGCATTTTTTGCATCCTCCTTCTTGTTGAATATCTTCACCCGTCTCATTCCAAAGGGCCGGGGGTTTGGCCCATCGACTGCCTGCATTAAAGCGTGACCATCCTTCCGCGCCGGCGATCCCCTCAACAACCGGGGAACGACGGCGAATGGTCCACTCTGGCCCTCATAGGGACGCTGGTCGCGACGCTCGCGGTTCTTTACCTCGCTAAGCAAATCTTCATTCCCTTCGCCTTCGCGTTGACTCTCAGCTTTGTCCTGACGCCGCCCGCCACATGGCTGCAGCGAATCCACCTGGGGCGCATACCTTCCGTCATGATCGTGATGGTCGCCCTAGTCGCATCCACCGGCGGCGTGAGCTGGATGGTGGCCAATCAACTGATTGAGGTGGCGGACCATCTTCCCGCCTATAGCGAAAACATCCACAACAAGATTCAGGGTATCCGCGCGCCGGCCACCGGCGCACTGGGCCGCGCGGAGAAAAGCGTAGCCGCCATCGGCAAGGAACTCGCCGGTACGGATACGCCTGGCCCGGGTCGAGGCCGCCGCGCGACCGCGACCACCGCGAATCCTCTTCCCGTCGAAGTCGTGACGCCGGAACCCAGCCCCCTGGTCTACTTGGGCAACCTGACGAAACCTTTTCTCGTTCCCATCGGGATGTTCGGCTTCGTCCTGATCCTTACCGTTTTCATTCTGATCAAGAGGGAAGACCTGCGGAACCGTTTGCTGCGCCTGGTCGGCGTCGGCCAGCTCCACGCCACCACCCAGGCGCTGGACGACGCGACGCAGCGCATCAGCCGCTACCTGGTGTTGCAATTTCTGGTGAACGCACTGATGGGCGTGGCCATCGCCGCCGGCCTCTCTGCCATCGGCGTGCCGTACGCAGCGCTCTGGGGAGTCATTGCCGCTCTCCTGCGCCTGGTTCCGTACGTCGGAATCCTCTCCGCGGCGATCCTGCCCTTTGCGCTCTCGCTGGCTGTGTTCGACGGCTGGCTGCGCCCGGCGTTGGTTCTGCTTCTCTTCTTCGTACTCGAAATGATCGTCGGCAATTTCGTCGAACCCTGGCTGTACGGCGCGCACACCGGCATTTCATCGCTCGGCCTGCTGGTCAGCGCAATTTTCTGGACCCTCCTCTGGGGTGTTCCGGGCTTGATTCTCTCCACTCCTCTTACGGTCTGCGTCGTCGTGCTCGGGCGCTATGTTCCGCAGCTTTCGTTCCTCCATATCGCGCTCGGCGACCAGGACGTCCTCACCACGGAGATCCAACTGTATCAGCGCCTGCTCGCGATGGATCACGACGAGGCTCGCGCCGTCGTCGATCAGTTCCTCAAGGACCGCCCTCTACTCGATCTCTACGAGCAGGTCGTCATTCCAGCGCTGATGCTCGCCGAGCAGGAGCGTCATCGCGGCACTCTGGAGCCGGCCCGCGAGGAGTTCGTCTTCCTTTGCCTCAACGAGATCGTCGCCGAGCTGGCCGAGCAACCCGAGGAATCTCCGAAAACCGGGCACCCCGGCCGCGTCTTCCTGATTCCCGCCAAAGACGCCGCCGATGAGACGTCCGGAGCGTTATTCGCCCAATTGCTCGAACGCGAAGGCTTCGCCGTGATCTCGTTTCCCGCCGGATCTTTGAGCGAACTGGCGATGCTCGAACCCTCCACCGACGATGTCATCTGCGTGTCCGCTCTGCCGCCATTCGCCCTCAGCGCCGCCGCCAAACTGTGCACCCAGCTTCGCGCGCGTTACCCGAAGGTCCGAATCATGGCCGGCATCTGGGGATTTCCCGAAGGCAGGGAACAAGTCCTGCGCCGGCTGGAAAAATCGACCAACATGACAGTAGCAACCAGTCTTGCCCAGGCAATGGAGCAGACCGCGAATGTTCCCGTCGCGATCTAGTGTGTTTTGTGGCGCGAGCTTCAGCTTGCAGCGACGGCTTCAGCCGGCGTTACTACAACCCCATTCGCTCCAGCTTCCGATACAGCGTCTTCCGCTCAATCCCCAAAATCTTCGCCGCCTTGCTCTTATTCCCATTCGTCGCCGCCAGCACCCGCCGGATCTGCTCCGTCTCCGTATCCGCCAGCGACTCACTGGCGCTGTCGCGCGAATCCATCTGCTCGATAGCCTGCTTCACCGCCGCGTGATCGATGCGTCCGCCCGGCGCGAGAATTGTCAGCCTCTCCATCATGTGCTGAAGCTGGCGGATGTTGCCCGGCCAGCTATACTCCTCCATCGCCTTCAGACCCGATTCGGTCAGCTTCGTGTCGAGCGCGTAGCGCCCGTTGTAGCGATTCAGAAAATAATGCACCAGCAGCGGAATGTCGCTCGACCGTTCGCACAGCGGCGGCACGTTGATGCGGACCACGTTCAGCCGGTACCAGAGATCCTCGCGGAATTTCTGCTCGTCCACCATCTTCTGCATGTCGCGATTGGTCGCCGCCACCACTCGCACGTCCACTTTCCGGGCCTTCGGCGAACCCAGCGGCCGAATCTCGCGCTCCTGCAAAAATCGCAGTAATTTTAATTGAAATCCAAAATCAATATCGCCGATTTCGTCCAAAAATACCGTGCCATTATTGGCCGCCTCGAACACGCCCATGCGGTCGCGGTCGGCTCCCGTGTAGGCGCCCTTCAACGTTCCGAACAACTCACTCTCCAGCAGCGATGGTGCGATCGCCCCGCAATCCACCGGCACGAACGGATGATTCGCCCGCTTGCTGTTGCGATGAATCATGCGCGCGATCAGATCTTTTCCGGTTCCCGTTTCGCCCTCGATTAAGACAGTCGCATCCGTCGGCGCGACTTTGGAAATCTGTTTATAAATCTCCACCATGTGCGGCGAGCTGCCGATCATCTCCGTCTCCGGCAGATCGTCGATCGCCGCGGCTTCTTCTTCGTCCTCTTCTCCAGTGAACGATTTTTCCGCGCGCTTGATGGTATCGATCATCTGCGACATCTCGAAAGGTTTCGCCAAATAATCGAACGCGCCGCCCGAGGTCGCCGCCATCACCGTCTCCATGCTGCCGCGCCCCGACATTAGGATCACGGCGCCTGCCGGATTGTGCAGCCGCGCCGCCTTCAGCACGTCGATGCCTGTGCGGTCGTCCAGATAAATGTCGGAAATGACAATCGGATACGGTTGCGCTTCCAGCAGATGAATGGCCTCGCGCGTCGACGAGACGGCCTCCACGGCGTAACCCTCCAGTTCCAGCACCGTGACCATCGTGCTGCGAACGGACGCGTCATCCTCAACGATTAGAAGTTTCTGCATTGTGAGAATCGGCGGGATTTTCCGCCGCCGGCGGAACCTTTGGATTGGACGCGGACACTATTATAGTAAAACAACTTCCCTTTCCCGGTTCGCTGGTCACGTCCATGCGTCCGTTATGATGAGTCACTATTTGTTCGACGATGGACAACCCGATTCCGGTGCCGACTTCTCCCGACGCCTCGGCCCGCTTGGTGCGGTAGAACTTTTTGAAGATGCTTTTCAGCTCCTGCGCGTCCATTCCGATTCCCTGATCGCGCACCGAAAGCCTCAATTCTCCGCTTGAAAGTGCCGAGCTGACATGAATTTCCGTCTCCGCCGGAGAATATTTCACGGCATTCGTCAACAGATTGTAAAACGCGTACTCCATCAGCTCCCGGTCCCCCGTGAGCGAAGCGGCAACGGGGGCATCAAGAAAAAGCCTGATATTCTTCCGCTCCGCGATCGGCCCCACGCGCTTGAGACAGGCTTCCACCACATCGCCCGCAGCGAACGATTCTTTTTTCAACTCCATTTGACCGTCGGCCAGCCGCTCGACATCTAAAAATGTTTGTATCATCCGCGCCAGCCTCTTTGACTCGGAATTGATCATTTCGCTCAATTTTTTGCCTTTTTCCTCCGGCAACTTGTATCGCGTCATGATCTCGCTCGACCCCTGAATGGCGGTCAACGGCGTCCGCATCTCGTGAGCCACCCAGTGAATCGCCTGCTGGTATCGCGACTTCTCCGATTCCGAAGTCCGCAGTTGCCGCCGCACGAAAAAGTATTGGAAGGTAGCCGCGCTCGCACTCGCCAGCCACGCCACGGCGATGGGTGCAAAAAAAGGGAAGACGATATCTTGGTGAAATGCTTGAAGCGGAATCCAGAAGGCGGCGCCCAGCAGCAGCACATCCACCGCATAAGCCCACCAGCCCGGCACGAAAACAAAAATCAATCCGGCGGCAATCGTAAAAGCCAGGCACACTGCCAAGACGTACATGTAATGCGCCGGCATCATGAAATGGCCCAACTCCATCGTCTCGAACGCCTGCGCGTGAACCTCCACGCCGGGGACGCTGATGCCATACGAATTCGTCAACCGGTCGCGCGCCGCCGACAAAGCCGTGATTCCCAAGAACACCACCGAGTCGTGGATTCTTTCGCGATTGCCGGCGATGTCGAGAACCGAAATCTGCGGGATCGTCCGCGGAGGCAGATAGCGTACCCACATCGGACGGCCGCTTGCACCCAGCGGCTCGGGGATTACCGTCGACCCGATCTGCAAATTCGCGTCCGCCGTGGATTCGACGATGCGCTGTCCTTCAAACGCGGCAAAAGCCTCCAGCGAAAGCGCCCAGTGACGGTTGCCGCCGCCTTTCTTTTCAAGAGGAATCTGCCGGTTCACGCCGTCCACCGAATTCTCGGCGTCGGCCAGGTGCACATGCCCCAGCGCGACGGCGCTCTCTTTGAAGGAGGGCAACGGATCTTCCCACTTCGTCCCGATCAGCTCGCAAGGAAGAATCAGCTTCTTCGTCGCCAGCAGCGAAGCCGCAAGACGCGCGTCGTCCGCCTGATCCGTTGGATCGGCCAGCAGCACGTCGATGGCGGCGACCCTGGGCCCGGCGTCCTTAAGCTGGTCGAACGCGCCGGCCAGGATCCGGAGGACATTCCGCATGCCGTGCTGCTTCCGGAGAGTCTCCTCATCGATGGCAACGACGACCGCCGAAGTCTTCAGAGAGACCGCGTAGATGGCCGAAGAAAAATTGGTCAGCACATCGTAGCCGAGGTTGTCGATGCGCTTGCCGATAGGGGTCAGCCCTCCCCCCACGCCCACCGCGAAGCATCCCGCGAGGATCGCGATATAAAGGATCGTATTCTTTCGGGCCCCGGTTTTACTTGCCAACCAGCCTCTCGATTTCTTCCACTTCCTTCGGAAGCCCCCCGCTCAGGATCTTCGAGCCGTTGTCGGTCACCAGAATCGTGTCCTCAATCCGCACGCCGATGTTTTCTTCCGGAATGTAGATGCCCGGCTCGATGGTAATCACCATGCCGGCCTTCAGTTCGACGCCAGGTTCCGACGGATCGTGGACGTCCAGCCCCACGTGATGACTCAACCCGTGCGTGAAATATTTTCCCAGCGGCGCGCCATGTGAATCTTTGCCATGCGTGTTGATGTAGTCGTAGGCGATCTGTTGCAGAGTCCCTTCGCCGCGACCCGCCTTGATCCCCGGCTTCACCGCCGCGATCGCCGCCTTCTGCGCCCCCAGCACGATCTCGTAAATCTCCCTCTGCCGCGCCGAGAATTTTCCGTTTACCGGAACCGTCCGCGTCACATCCATCGCGTAGTCGCCGCATTCCGCCGCCACGTCCATCACCACAACTTCGCTCGCATCCATGCGCCGCCGATTCGCCGAATAATGCAGAATCACGCTATTCGGTCCGCTCCCCACAATCGGCGCGTAAGCGCTCCGCTCACAGCCGAGGCTAAAATACGTATTGGTCATGACCGCCGCGATCTCGTACTCGGATTTGCCCGCCTTCATCGCGTGCCATGCCGCCAGATGCGCCGCCACCGTCGCGTCCGATGCCTTCTGGATCAGCGCCAGCTCGGCCGGCGACTTGTACTCCCTCAGCTTGGCGACCAGCGCGGTCGCGCTCCCCTCCTCATGCAGCGGCGCGAGCCCTTTCAGTTTTTCCACCTGCGCATCGCCCCGTTCCGAATAAATCTTCGGCGAAGCCTCAATCAGGCGTAAGAACGTCGTCTCCACCGCCGACCGCGGCAGCACCGCGTTGAAACCCGTCTTCTCAAAAACATCCTTATCGTTCGGATCGATCACACGCCCATAAAAAATCTCCGATGTCCGATTGTGCAATGGCAAAAACAAAATCTCCTCGTTCGCCGTCATCATCAATACCGCGCCCGGATCGCGCCACCCGGTCAGATAAAGAAAATTCGGCTCCTGAATATAATCCCGCAAATCGTCATCGGCCTTGGCGAACAGCACCAGCACGCCATCGAGCGTTTTCCGCAACTGCGTGCGCCGCGCCTGATACTCTTCGCGCGGAATGCCATCGGCAAAAGCGGGCGCAATCAGCAGCAAAACCCCGACAAGCATTCTCATGACGAAAAGTATAGCGTGGGGCGGGCCCATATCCCTGAAATCCTTCTACTTCGGCGATTCATGTGCCGGTCGATAGCCCCGTGGCGTGAGCCCGGAGCTTGTTATTGCGTTCGCATTCCTGGGCTGCTCGGACTCTTTGTGGTGCAGGCTGGTAGCCTGCGGTGGGTTGGCAACCCGCCTGTTTTACATTTTCGCGCTCGACGCCTTCGGATCGATCCATCCGTCATACGCCGCCGTCAGCCTGTCCGCCTCCGCCGGTCCCCAACTCCCCGGCTGATACCCGTGCAACGCAGTGTCCTCGGTCAGCACCGGATCGACGATCCGCCACTGCGCCTCCACCGCTTCCTCGCTCGCAAACAAAGACTGGTCCCCCTTCAGCGCATCGCCTAACAGCCGCTCATACGGAGCCATCTCGCTCCCCGTCTGATGTGTCGCGATCAGCTCCACGTCTTCGCCTGCCATGTGCTCGCCCGGCTGCTTCACCCTCATGCCCAGGGCGATCAAAACGTCGGGACTCAGCCGCAGCCGCAGATGATCCCCCAGTCCCGTCACTGTCTCGCCGAACGTCTCCCGCGGAGGCCTCTTGAAATCGACAATCACCTCGGTAGCCGTCACCGGCAGGCATTTCCCCGCGCGAATGAAGAACGGCACATCGGCCCACCGCCACGTGTCGATAAACAACCGCATCGCCGCGTACGTCTCCACATCGGACTCGGGATGAACGCCTTGTTCCCCGCGATACCCGTGAAACTGCCCGCGTACGATATCTTCCGGGGCCAGCGGACGTACCGCCTTCAACACCCTCGATTTCTCGTCCCGTATGGAATCCGGCACCTGCATCCGCGGAGGGTCCATCGTCAGGCAGGCCAAAATTTGCAACAGGTGATTCTGCACCACGTCGCGAATGCATCCCGCTCCGTCGTAAAACGCCCCGCGCCCCTTTACTCCGAAATCCTCCGCCATCGTGATTTGAATGGACTCGACATGCGTCCGGTTCCACACCGGCTCGAAGAAAAAATTGGCGAAGCGCGTGTACAGAATGTTCTGCACCGGCTCCTTGCCCAGAAAATGATCGATCCGGAAAATCGCCGACTCCGGGAAACTCTTCTCCAGAATGGCGTTCAGTTCCCTCGCCGAATTGAGGTCGCGTCCGAATGGTTTCTCGACGACGACGCGCGCCGTTACAGCGCACCCCGATTTCACCAGCCCCTCCACCACCGTCGCAAAAAACGACGGCGGAATCGCCAGATAATGCAGAGGCCGTTTCGCTCCGTCCAGCGCCGTCCGCAAATCCGCAAACGTCTGTGGATCCCGATAATCGCCGTCCACGTAACGCAGCAACTGCGCGAATCTCTGGAAAGTAGCTTCGTCAAACGATCCGTGAGCCTTGATGCTGTCGAGAGCCCTCTGCCGGAACTGTTCAAGATTCCAGCCCGCCTTCGCCACTCCGACAATCGGTATATTCAGCCCGTGCCGGTCCACCAGCGCCAGCAGCGCGGGAAAAATCTGTTTAAAAGCGAGATCGCCGGTCGCGCCGAAGAAAACCAGCGCATCCGATGACTGCGGTGCCTCGATGCTCACTTGCTTCTCGCGTAGGTGATCATGACTTTTCCCAGAATCCGTTCTTCGTCCACTGGCCCCCAAATGCGCGAGTCCAGGCTGCCGTCCCGATTGTCGCCGACCACGAAGTATTGATGCTCGCTTAAGGAAACCGGCGCGTGGTTCCGGCATTCCCCCTTGCCGGGCGTGAAGGAAATCCAGTGCCCATCTTCGTTATAAACTTCGGACCCGATATGATTCACCGGCGCAACCCAATTAAAGTCGGCCCGGTTCAAAGCTTGAAGCGGCAGCATGCGTCCGTTGACCAGGATGGAATCTCCAATGTTGATCGACGGTGCCGCCGATGGAGTCGCCAGCTTGAACGCCCTCAACGCGATGCGAAGCCATCTTCTCATAGCCACCATTTTAGACCAGCGAGCCGCGACCACAGGGAGCGGAGGCACATTTTATGGTCATTTAAGCCCTCGCAAGGCGTCGTTTTTGGTCGTATAAGGTCGTTTAAGGGCATTTAAGCATGCGAGAATGTACAATTGACTCGCGAACGAAGCTACTTATTGGGCCTTGTAACCCTCCTCGGCGCCGGATTGATGGTGTATGCACAGACCTGGGCCTTCGCCTGGGACGAAGGCTTCCATCTTCTCGCTGCACAATTGATTCTAAAGGGGATGCTCCCGTATATCGACTTTTTCCACGCCCAGACGCCTCTCTATGCCTATTGGAACGCCTTCTGGATGCGCATTTTCGGCGATAACTGGCACACGGCTCACGCGCTTTCAACGGTTTGCACCACCGGAGCGCTCTGGCTCACCGGCTCCTACGTTCTGGACCGGTTCGACGGAGGCATTTGGCGCCGCAACTGGCGTCTGCCTCTGACCCTGGCCGCCGTTTTACTGACCGGCCTAAACTCGCAAGTCGTTCAATTTGGGACCATTGGCCAGGGCTACGGCCTCTGCCTGCTAGCCATCGTGGCAGCCTTCCGCTTCACCGTGGCTAATGTAAAACGCGACGACGCCCGGTTTGCCATGGGCGCTGGATTCTGCGCCGGCGCGGCGGCGGCCTCGTCGCTTTTGACCGCTCCCATGGGACCTGTGCTGTTTGTGTGGATGCTACGAGCGCCAGGAGCAAGACTTAAAAGGATTTTGGCGTTCATCGCCGGCGGGCTGATTCCGTTTCTGCCTCTGCTCGTGCTTTTCCTGAAATCGCCGAAACTGGTGTTCTTCGGAGCGGTGAAATTCCACCTGTCTTACCGGACCGTCGATTGGGGAGAATCGGAGAAGCAAAATGTCGATGTTGCATTGAGTTGGCTGGAATCACCTCATGCTATGGTTGCGGGCCTGCTGCTGCTGTTTGCGCTGATATTCCTGGCTCGCAACGACATTCCGATAGCCTTGAGGCGAGAGCTTCGCTTGTGCATCTGGTTGAGCGCGGTGGAGGGCGCCTACCTGCTCTACGTGCGCCCGACCTTTCCGCGTTACTATCTGTTTATTGTTCCCTTTACATCGATTATCTCCATTGTAGGTTTATATTACGCCGGCACCCACATCGGTCGCCCGGATCGGCCCCGATGGGTGATGCTGTTGCTGACTCTGCTCATGTGCCTGGGCATCGGGCGGACGCTAAATGTTGGGAAAGGCGAGTTCCGGTGGTCGGACTGGGAAAAGCTCGCCAAAAAGGTCAACGAAGTGACCCGCCCCGGTGGAATGATCGCCGCGGACGAAGCCATCTATTTCATCGCGCACCGGACGCCACCTTCCGGCATGGAGTACGCCGACACGCATAAGCTGCATCTCTCTAATCAATTAGAAGGGGAATTGCATATCTTCCCTAAAGAAGAGCTGTCCCGGCGCGTGAAGGCTGGAATCTACGATACCATCGCTTCCTGTGACGATGAGGACAAGCTGAACGATGTGCCGCTACCCGGCATCTACCAGCAGAAAACGGCGATTGGCGATTGCAACGTGTTCTGGGACCGCAAGAAGCCCTAGCCCCATGCGTCAGCTTGGGGTTTCGTTCAGCCACCTCAACTAGCCCCAAGCTGACGCATGGGGCTAGTTGATCAACCCCAACTTTTTCAATGTTTCCGACGGTTCCGGCTCGTCATAATGAGGCACCGGGGCGCGCTCGCGCCCGTTCTCGATCAGGACTCCGTAAGGAGGGTCGCCGAAGGGGAACGTCTTTTTCAGCAAATCGAGATCGAGCGAAGTCTTCGCTTTCAAACCTGTATCGGTGAGGAACGAAGCCGCCCATTGCTGCTGCTGCGTGGGGATGCCGATTACGGTAACGTCGTCTTTCCATTGGTACTTCGACATGTGCCGCGCAGCGGCGTCGCAATGGCCGCATTGCGGATCGTAAAAAAACAGAAAAATGCGGCCGCGCTGAAGGGAGAAAGGCTTGCCCTCGACGGTGATGACCTCAGGTGCTTTGGTACCGCTAAGTCGCGCTGTTGCTATGCCAAAGCCGGAGGCGGTGAGGGCAGCGACGATCACGGCAACGATGCCTGCTTTGCGAACCCCTTCCGGTGGCCTGGACCACCAGGCGGCGACGATCGAGGCGAGAAGCATCGCCGCGTCGCCGGCAAAGAAACCGGGGCCGACGGTGCGCTTGACCCAGGGGAAGCAACTGCAATCTTTCCCTAGCAGCGTAGAGTAATTAACTCCGATATAAATCATGAACACCACCAGCAGCAGGGCGGCAAGCGATGCGCCCCAGCGGCGGAATCTCGGGACCAGAACCAGCGCGCCGGCCAGAGTTTCGGCGACAGCGAGCAGCAGTGTCAGTGGCAGGCTGAATTGATAGGGTACCCGCAGATCCTCGACCATGCGGGCCCAGGTGAACGGGTCGGTCATTTTCCAGATTCCAGCGGTCAGAAACAGAAGGGCAACGGCCAAAGCCGCGATGTGGTTCGGGATGCGTTTCCAAGCTGGCATTCTGTTCGCTATTCTAGCGGATTAGGGGCTATAGGGTCACTGTTCAAGAGGTTCGGCCGCAGTGGATCGCGGCGGGTGGATTGAGGCTGGGGCGCGTGTGTTTGAGAGGTTCTTATGAATTACTCGGCGATGTGCATGATGCGATTCGCGGATGGTGCATGACGAATGGGCGGGAGATTGAGGGCACCAATTGGGAGATTTACGGGCACCACGAGGAGGATCCGGCGCGGCGGAGGACGGACGTTTTTTTACTTGCTGCGGACGTAGGTTATCGCGTCTGTCCGCTCCTTGACGGTCGCGGTTCGTAGATCAGGCGGCCGTTTCTTATTGTGAAGTGGATGCGCGAGAAGGCGGCTACGTCTGTCAGGGGATCGCCATCGAGGACGACCAGGTCGGCCATTTTGCCGGGGGTGACGGTTCCTTTTAGCGCTGCTACACCGAAACGCGTGGCGGGGGCTACCGTTAACATGCGCAAAATGTCGCGAGGGTTCAGGCCGGATTTGGTTAGGGCGACGAATTCATCTTCGGTTGTGTAATCGGTCATGTAGCCGACGTCGGTACCGAACATCAAGTCTCCCCCGAGCGAATGAAACTGGCGGACGATGGCGTAAATGGGGTTGAGAAATGCCGGATCGGTGGAGGCGGTGGTGGCGAACATTTTCAAGGTCGGCATCATCGACATGTGATGATCAACTACCGATTGGAGCAGCGCGGCGTCGACACTGTCGGGGACGCTGGGAGCGTGCGCGAGGACATCGACTCCGCTGTCGACGGCGACCTTGGTTCCGGCGAGGTTCGAGGGATGGGCGAAGGCTAGCTGGCCGTGGCGGTGCGCGACTTCGACCACGGCTTTGGCGATGTCGACGGGCATCGGCAGGACGGAGCGATGCGTCACCAGGGAACCGGTGAAGAGCTTCAATAGATCGGCTCCGCGCCTGATGTTGCGCTCCTCGATTTCGGCCGCGGCTTCGGGCGATTCGGGCTGCGGCATGGTCCAGCGAATGAAGAACGGCAGGTCGCCGAGGTAATACGGGATGCCGTGCGGCGGATAGATGCCGGAGCCGGCGGTATAAATCGCGGGTCCAAGAACATCGCCGGTTTCGATGCGGCGGCGGAGGGAAATGGTCTGGCGCGGATCGGAAGAGAGGTCG
>OCZT010003143.1_pt1 | contig 16992 bp, 14 predicted proteins | sample 1539031 | NCBI WGS metagenome assembly OCZT01 (sample SAMEA3539308, study PRJEB22396) | soil metagenome | biome: tundra; feature: field; material: soil | place: USA | collected 2010-05 | depth 0.15 m | reverse complement strand
AAGTCAGCTGCAAGAAGGTCGCACCCGAGGGCATGTTGATCGACATCGCCCACCTCATCGACTCCAAGAGCGTGGAAAAGTATCAGAACCGCTACAGCACCGCCGCCAAGCAGTTGAAGAACTGCGAAGTCGCGATTAGCGGCCCCTGGCCTCCCTATCACTTTCTACCCGGGAAGCTGCGCACCGTCGCCGGCAACAGCTAGACCTTCAGACCTTCCTTTTGACCCGAGCCCATGGCGGCCAGAACCCGCCATGGGCTTGATGTTTCTGGGGTCTGGTAGCGGAATGCATTGAATATGCATTGTTCTGCACTTCCAATTTTCCCCTGATTTGCACGCTCCGGTTGCACCTAATTGTGACGTTCGAACTAAGTCGTTAATCGTCATATATTTATAGCTTCGTGTGACCCACATCACATGAGCTTCCAACTTTGGCGCGGCAAGTGCACCTTTCCTTGGCAATAAAGAGGCCGCAAACTCAAGCACCATGACCTTCACTCTTTCTCCGCGTCACTTCCCGAACCGTTCCGACTGGCGGAACGGCATCTTGCATCGCCTTTCCTGACATCGCCTACCAAATCCGTAGCCTCTTGAACTTGGCCCCAGTAATGGGGCCATTTTTTTGTCCGCTGAAAATCGTGATGGCTCACACACCCCCGGACGATGCCGACATCTGGCGTCCTGCTCCGATGCCCGGAGCATTCGGAGCGGAGTGTCCAACTCCTTGTTGCCAACCCTCCGGCAGTCCTCCAGCCGCGCTCAGAATGAACCGCGAGTGCGGCCGCTCCGGACGCATCGAACAAATTGCGGTCCCGTTGCGTACTTTTGAAATAAGGAAAACTGTGGGTGTAACCTTGCGCCACTTCCTGAAAGCGACAGGCGCCGCGGGGTTGCAGGAAATCCAATGCTCAGAATCTGACGACGCCAGGCGAGGACTCCATGGAAATACTCAGCCAAGATATCCGGTATGCGCTCAGGAATTTAAGCAAGACTCCCGGCTTTGCTCTGGTCGCAGTGCTCACATTGGCATTGGGAATCGGCGCATCCACGGCCATCTTCAGCATTCTGGAAAACATCCTGATGGAGCCCTTTCCTTACCCAGATGCCCAGCGGTATATGTCCATCGAGATCCACGATACGGAACGAAATGAGCCGGGCGGGCGCAGTGGGTTTAGCGGTCCGGAATTCCTGGATTACGTGGCGCAGAATCATGTCTTTGACCGAGTGATCGCCAATGACAACTTGGATGTGCTCTACCGCTCCGGAGAAGGCACTGAGCTACTCAGTGGAAATTACGTAACGCCTGGCACCTTTGAATTTCTGGGCATGACTCCCCTCCTTGGCCGGGCAATGCAACCTGCGGACTACGAACCGGGCGCCCCTCCCGTTTTCGTGCTTCGCTATAAAACATGGGTAAAAGAGTTTGGCGCCGATCCCAAAGTTATTGACAAGACGTTCGTCCTGAACGGCACGCAGCGAACCCTGATCGGCATTATGCCGCCGCGCTTCGGATGGGGTGACGCCGACTTATGGATTCCCGAAAAGCCAAGCCATGCCGTTCAGAAAAACGTCATAGCCGGAGCGTTCAACCGTTATTGGTTCTTTATGGGACACCTCAAGCCGGGAGTGTCGCACCGGCACGCCGTTGCGGATTTGACTGTCGTTGCGAACCGGCTAGCGCCCGTCTACCCCAAGGATTATCCCAAGCACTTTACGGTGGAGATTCAATCGCTCACAGATCTGGTGGTCGGGCGCTTCCGCACCACTCTCTATATCGTGCTTGCTGCCGTTGGCTTGCTGTTGCTGATTGGCTGCGGAAACGTGGCAAATCTTCTTCTGGCCAGAGCCACCACCCGCGAGAAAGAATTTGCCATTCGTTCCGCGCTGGGCGCGAGCCGCAGCCGTTTGATTCGCCAACTCTTGGTGGAGAGTCTGATTTTGGCGCTGGGCGGTGCGGTACTGGGAACTCTGTTGTCTTGGGGTGGTTTGAAATTCATCGTCGGCCTGATGCCGCAAGAAATTATTCCAGCCGAAGCCGTCATCCGCCTGAATGCGCCGGTGCTGCTGTTTGCTCTCGGCGTGACCATTTTGACGGGCCCTGACTTTTGGCCTCGTGCCCGCACTCAAGGCAGCCCGAAAAGACTTGAATGAGCCATTGCGCGACAGCGGCAAGGGCCTCAGTGGCGGTTTTCGCCATGGAAAACTCCGAAACGCAGTCGTGGTTCTGGAAGTGGCACTTTCGCTCACTCTTATGATCGCCGCTGGGCTTCTGATGCGGAGTTTTGTGGCCCTGCGCGAGGTGCGTCTCGGATTCCAACCCGATCACGTCATGTCAGCCAGGCTGCCACTCCCGGTGGAACGTTATAAGACTGCGGATCAGGTCGCGGGTTTCTATCGGCCATTGTTACTGCGCCTGAAGGCACTGCCGGGTGTTGTCGCAGTCACCGAGACCAGCACTCTTCCCCCTTACGGCGGCATCCCCAGCGAAATCGAAGTTCCCGGAAAGACTCACTCGGAGAAATGGGAGTCCATCTTTCAACTTTGCAGTGAGGGATACTTCCAGGTTCTCAAGATCCAGCTTCTCGATGGCAGAACTTTCACTGAGGGCGAAGTTGCCGGAGCGCGCAAGCTCGCGGTCGTGAATCAAACCTTCGTGAAAAAGTATTTGGCCGGAGAAAATCCCATCGGCAGGCAAGTTCGCATCGCATCCCTTGCCGATTTCGAGGACAAAGTGCCGGACCCCACGTTCGAGATCATCGGGGTGGTCGTCGATGCCAAGAATCGCGGGCTTCAGGATCCTGCCGGACCGGAGATCTGGATCCCCTATACCGTCACGGCTCGGAATTTCGCGGCATTCTGGTTCGCACCGCTCAAGAGCCGCTGACCATGTTAAAGGCCGTCCGCCACGAAGTCTGGACCACCGACTCCAATGTAGCCCTGACGCTCACCGGCACACTGGAGGGCTACATTAGCCAGTTCTCTTACGCCGGGCCGCGATTCGGTTTCATGCTGATGATTATCTTCGGGTCGATCGGCTTGATCCTCGTCACCATTGGCGTTTACAGCGTGCTCTCCTACACCACCGCGAGGCGTACCCAGGAAATCGGTATTCGCATGGCGCTCGGTGCGCAAGGCTCCGACGTGCTCGCCATGGTGATTCGTATGGGCCTCCGTCTGGTAGCCATCGGGGTCGGGGTCGGATTGCTCGTCAGCCTCGCGTTGGGCCGGATCCTTGCGACGCAGCTGTGGGGCGTGTCGGCATACGATCCGTGGACATTAATCTGCGTTCCTGTTCTGCTCCTGATTACCGGATTTCTGGCTTGCTGGTTCCCCGCTCGCCGCGCCGCTCGAGTGGATCCCTTGGTCGCGCTGCGATACGAATGAAGTGCTTTTGCGCAAGTAAGGAGGAGTCGGGCGCCGGTGTTCACCTTACCTTTAACCGGTTCTTTCTTCTGTACGGAGTGATGAGTGCCCGGTTTCAGCGCGGGGCCAGCGTTTGATAGCGTGTAATCGTGTAGCCGAGCGCCGCTCCAACAAACACATCCGACGGAAAATGAGCAAGCGTGGAGATGCGAGACAGGCTGATAACCGTTGCGAAACCGTAAGCTACCCACGGCACCCAGCGGTGGTTCTGATACCGGCAGGCTACGACCGTGGCGACCGAAAAAACACCGGCGGCGTGCCCCGATGGGAAGGAACTCCCCTTAAAGGGAGATTGGCCCCCATTAAAGAATGTATCGTTAAAAGGCGCTCCGGCAGAAACATCACTCGGTCGTTTCCTGCGGGTAATTGCTTTCATCGCCAGGTCGACCACAGCGCTGTCAGCATAAGCCTCCCCGGCTAGTATTGCCGTACTCACCTGATAGGAGTCATGCCGAGCATAGCCTGCAATCATGAGCGAAACCGGAAGGGCCACCACTTCGGCCGTGGTAATCGAAGGATCAAAGACGTCGTTGATGTCGTCGAGGTTCCCCGCATGAGAGCGAAAGTAGGGCATCGCGTGCGGATCGGCCACGATGAGTCCCGCCGTGCCGGCTGTGATGGCAAGAGTGGGCAACCAGTAGCGCCCCTTCGCCAATTGCGTAGGGAACAGCCAAATGCCTTTCTGATCGTGGAGAAAGTCTTTTGGCAAAGACCGCCACGACACCTGTCGATCCCCACCCGGGTTGCCCGCGTGTTTTAAGGATCGGGAAACCTGCGACGGACTGTCCGGCAAATCGGCATTGCCGTCTTGCGCACAGGCCCAATTCGGCCGACTACAAATGCCCGCGCAAAGGACGAAAGCAAGGAAGCACAATTTTCCTCTATCGTTCATATTGAGACTTTTTGATGCAGTTTTCTGCCCTTAGGGAAGCCATGGGATTCGCACGAATGAGATAATGTGACGTTTAAACTTTCAGGTTGATTTCAGCATTGGCCGCTGACGGGCAATTCGGAGGTTATGAAACCGCAACCGTGACAGGCTGGGCCTGATTCCCCAGGTGGGTGAGGATCAAACTCGCGTCCACACCGAAATGACACACCGGTTCGCTGTTTCGTTCTCATGCCGGTGTCGGATACACTGCCAACGACCATGACCCAACCCCATTCTGGCTCCAAACTCATTCCGTCCACCCTCTGTGTTCTTTTGGTTGCATTCTTATTAAGCGCGGTCCACGGTCAGAACCAGCAACCCACGCCAGCACCCATGCCGTTCGCCGCGCAACCACAGGTATCCCAGGCGGAGCAGGCGAACTTCCCTCCTCAATTGCTCGAAGAACTTTCCGCAATCAAGGCGGCGGCGTTGTCCGACGATTACGCCTACCGCCAGGTCGCCCATCTGACCGAGAACATCGGCCCGCGCCCCAGTGGATCTCTGCAGGCCAAAGCCGCCGTCGATTATGTCACGGGTGAGTTGCGCCAACTCGGCTTGGACGTCCGCCTCGAGGAAGTAAAAGTTCCGCACTGGGTGCGCGGCGCCGAAACCGCGGAACTCATCGAATATCCCGGCCAGGCCGCCGGCACTACGCAGAAGGTCGTTCTCACGGCACTCGGCGGAAGCACATCGACGTCCGCCGACGGCATCACGACGGACGTTGTCGTCGTCAACAATTTCGACGAACTGAAAGCCCTGGGCCACGACAAAGTCGCCGGCAAGATCGTCCTCTTCAACGAACTCTTCGACAAGCAGAAAGCCGCCGGTGGGATGGCCTTCATGGCCTACGGCGAGGCGGTGCGCTATCGCGGAGCCGGCCCCAAGGCCGCGGCCGAGCTCGGCGCAGTGGCCGCTTTAGTCCGCTCGGTGGGCAGCGCTGACTTCCGCCTTCCGCACACCGGCTTCAGTTCCCCTGCAGGAATTCCCGCCGGTGCCGTCACTGCAGAAGATGCCGACCTGATCGCCCATCTTTCCACGCAAGGCAAAGTCCGCATGCATCTCACCCTCACTCCCCAGAAGCAACCCGATGCGACCAGTTACAACGTCATCGCCGACCTGAAGGGCAGCGAACATCCGGAGCAAATCGTGGTCGTATCCGGACACCTCGACTCCTGGGACCTCGGCACCGGCGCCATCGACGATGCCGCCGGGGTCGTGGTCGCGATGGAAGCGGCCGAGATTCTCCAGAAGCTGCACTTGCGCCCCAAGCGCACGCTGCGGGTGATTGCCTGGATGGACGAAGAAAGCGGCGGTGCCGGCAGCCAGGCCTACACCAAGGACCATTCCGCCGAATTCCCACACCACGTGGCCGCGATCGAAAGCGATTCCGGCGCGGCCCACCCATTGGGCTTCAACGTCAAGATGACTCCGCACGCGGCGGAACTCTTGCGCCCCGTGCTCGGAATCCTGCAAAGCTTCGGAGGCAATGCCGTGCAGCCCAGCAGCTATCCGCCGGGAGCCGACATCGCCGCCATGTCAGAGGCGGGCGTGCCCGCCCTCGGCATCTTGCAGGACGGCCGCACCTACTTCAATTATCATCACAGCGCCGCCGACACGCTGGATAAAATTGTTCCCGTTGAGTTGCGTGAGAACGCCGCCGCCATGGCCGTTATGGGATACGCCCTGGCCAGCATGAAGGATCCGCTGCCGAGATAGGCTGAATTTCTGCGCCGGCGGATCCTTTGTGCAGTTCGACCGCAAACGTTCGACAGTCAAGGTTCGACGTCAAAAATTCTACTTGGCTGGACGATGGAGATGAGAGCCCCCAGGACAGAACTGAGGCGGCTCGTTTTAGAAGGTCCCCGTCGAGAAAAGGTTGGCTTCGTCGAACGCGGGCGGGCGCCGGGTGCCGCTACACCTTTCCAGCGGTTGACGCATCTTAATTTTGGCGCTTATCATCTTCGTTTGGCCTTATCACCACGGACGCCTCCGGGAAGGGGCGTCCTCAGAGTTTGATGCGACCGATTTTTTGAAAGATCAACCGAGTGCAAGTGACCTATGGATAAGAAGAAGCTGGAAACATTCAAGAAACGTTTAGAGACGCGGCAGCTGGAATTGCGCCGCACCGTGAATCGGACCCAGGCCGACGGCCGCTCCGCCGACGAGGATACCGCCCAGGACATCGCCGACCGCGCCGCCAGTTCCTACACCAAGGAATTCCTGTTCAGCCAGAGCAACAACGACCGCCAAACTTTGCAGATGGTCGATAAGGCTCTCGCGCGCATCCGCGAAGGCAGCTTCGGCGAATGCATCCACTGTGGCAAGGAGATCAACGCCAAGCGCCTCGAAGCCGTCCCCTGGACGCGCCACTGCATCGAATGCCAGGAAAAGTTGGAGCAGGGATTGCTAGAGGAAGCTCCGCGCTAAGAGCATTTGATCTTTCCAAGTGAGCACGCCGCCGGGAAATCGGCGGCGTTTGTTTTTAATAGTTTCAGCGGTCACCCCCGGGGATGGTTCCGTGCGGACTTCGCGAGTCCTTCGCGATCTTTGCGGTCAAAAGCTTCTAGCCGCGAAGCCCGCTAAGCATACGCAGAGGTCGCGAAGAATACCCTCAAGCCACGGCTTTCAACTGAAACGGCAGCTTGCGCAGCCGCTGCCCCGAGGCCGCAAATATCGCATTCGCCACCGCTGGCGCGATCGGCGGCAGCCCCGGCTCACCCATTCCGCCGGGATCCTCTTTGCTGCTGACTAAATGCACCTCGATCGGCGGAGCCTCATTGATCCGGATCGGATCGTATCCATCAAAATTGCTCTGCTCGACGGCCCCGTTCTTAATTGTGATCTCATTCTTCAGTGCCGCACTCAATCCAAAAATGATCGCGCCCTCGGTCTGCGAGCGCACCGACTCCGGATTCACAATCTGCCCGCAATCCACCGCGGCCACAATGCGATCGATCTTGAACTCTCCACCTTTGACCGTCACTTCCGCCACCTCGGCAAAATAGCTTCCGAATGACGCGAACGCCGCAATCCCGCGTCCCCGGCCCTTCGGCAGCGGCTTGCCCCAGCCCGCTTTCTCGGCCGCCAACTCCAGCACTCCGCGCAACCGTGCCGGATCCGGGTCATCCTCGCTCTTCGCCTTCCAGTTGGCCGGCTTGACCAGCAGAGTTTTTCGGAACTGCACCGGGTCCTGTCCCGCCGCGGCCGCGAGTTCATCGATGAAACTCTCCACCGCAAAGCCGTTGAACGAATTTTCCACCGACCGCCACCACGCTCGCGGCACCGCACTCGTCACACCATTAAACTCGAGCCGCACATTCGGAATCGCGTACGGCATTTCCTTCGCGCCGCCAACTTCCTGCTGTTCCGGCGCGGCCTTCGGATCCCAATAGCCCCGAATCGATGTCGAGGCCAGCGTGTGAAACCACGCCACTGGACGCCCATTCGCATCCACGGCGCCTCGCATGCGATGGCACGTCGCCGGCCGGTAGAAGTCGTGCGTCATATCGTCTTCCCGCGTCCACAACAGTTGCACCGGCTTGCCCACGACCTTCCCGATCTGCGCTACCTCCGCGGGAAAGTCGGCCATATAGCGTCGCCCGAATCCGCCGCCCATCAACGTCGTATGCACAATCACCTTGTCGGGCTTGAGTCCCAGCACCTGGGCCACCGTTCCCTGCACCCAGTCCGGCGATTGCGTTGGAGCCCACACTTCCGCATCGCTCGCGCGCACATGCGCCGTGATGTTCATCGGTTCCATCGTCGCGTGTGCCAATAGCGGCATCTCGTACAGCGCCTCCACTTTTCTCGCTCCATTCGAAAGTGCCGCATCGACATCGCCGTCGTTGCGTATCCGCTTGCCCGGCGTTGCCGCCGCGCCTCGCAACGCCTCGCGCATTCCCTCGCTCGATTCCGAAACCGCAGCCCCGTGATCCCACGTGATTTGCAGCGCTTCCCGCCCCTTCATCGCGGCCCAGGTGGAATCGGCCACTACCACGATTCCTCCGGCAGTGAACTTATCCGCACCAAATGCCGGGATTTCAAAAACATCGCGCACTCCCGCAATCGCCTTCGCCTTGCCCGCATCGAAGTGCGCCGCCTTGCCTCCAAACGTCGGACACCGCGCCACCACCGCAAACACCATCTCCGGCACCCGCACATCGATCCCAAACTGCGCGCTGCCATTGACCTTCGACGGCACATCCACGCGCGCCGTGGGATGTCCAATCAATTCAAAATCCGCTTCATCCTTGAGCTGCACTTTCTCCGGATCGGGCAGTGGCAACTTCCGCGCAGCCTCCACCAGCTCCCCATAACTCGCCTTGCGATCGGACTTCTCGTGCAGCACACTTCCCTTCTTCGCTTCGCACTCGGCCGGCGGCACGTTCCACTTCGCCGCCGCCGCCGTAATCATCAACTCGCGCACGGTTGCGCCCGCCCGCCGCAGAGGCGTGAAACTCTCCATCGTGCTCCCACTCCCGCCCGTCCCCATGTGCGCATAAATATCCGGCCGCGTCTCCGCCTGCTCCACGCTCACCGAATTAAAATTAACCTCTGCCTCTTCGGCGAGAATCATCGCCAGGCCGGTCTTGATTCCCTGCCCCATCTCCGACTTCGCCACGATCAGCGTGATGTGCCCGTCCGGCTTGACATGCACATAGGCGTCAAACGGATTCGGCGCAGCCTTCTTCGTCCCCCGATCGGACTCCTGCGCACGCAGCAACGACCCCGAGAGCCGCACTCCAATCACCAGGGCTCCCGCCCCGGCGACTGCTCCTCCCACCACGAATTGTCGGCGGCTGATGGCCATGGTCATGCTCCTTTCCCAGCGCTAACACTGGCGCCAGAACTACTCGCACGATGAATAGCGCTTCGGATCCGCTGATACATGCCGCACCGGCACAAGTTCCCCACCATCGCGGCCTCGATCTGATCGTCGCTGGGCTTAGGGGTCTTCGCCAGCAGCGCCGCCGCCGACATGATCTGCCCCGTCTGGCAGTATCCGCACTGCGGCACCTGCTCTGCAATCCACGCTCGCTGCACCGGATGCGTGTTGTCCGCCGACAGCCCCTCGATGGTTGTGATCTTCTTCGTACCCACGGAAGATACGGGAGTCTGACACGCCCGCACGGCCTCGCCATCCAGATGAACCGTGCACGCTCCGCACAATCCCATCCCGCAGCCATACTTCGTGCCTGTCAAATTCAGTTTGTCGCGCAGGACCCACAACAAAGGCGTGTCGGGAGCGATCTCGACCTCGTGCGGACTGTTGTTGATCACCAGATGAATTGCAGCCATGGAAGACTCCAGCAGCGGAGGTTGTTACGTTAGACGAGGCTATCCCAAGAACGCTTCGGCGTGCAAACACCTTTTCGCAGCCGTGGAAGAGCGGCCCTTTAGGGCCGCGTAAGGCACATCGAAATAACTGGGGCATTAGCCCCAGCGTCTAATCCTCCGGCTTCTTCATCTCTTCCGCTGCCTCGGCCCCCGGCATCAAGTTCTTCAGCGGAGCGCGACGCTTTTCCTCGAGCTCGGGATGCGGCATCGGCTTGCGCGGCAACATCTGGTCGCGCATCGCCGTGTTGTAAACGAAGATCGCTTCTACGACCGCAGCCTGCGCCAGATCATCGGCCTGCAGTCGCTCGTACGTATCCATGTTGGAGTGGTGCGTGCGCGATCCGTAGTCGAGTTGATCCTGAATGAACTGGAAGCCTGGCACGCCCACCGAGTCGAACGCCTCATGATCGGTTCCGCCGGTGTCCCTCATGGTGATCGTGCCTACGCCCAGGTCTTTCAAAGGTTCCATCCACTGCTGGAAGATCGGAGACACGGCGGCATTCTGCTGCAGGTAAATGCCACGTATTTTTCCCGTGCCGTTGTCCAGGTTGAAGTATCCCGAAATCTTCTGTTGCTCTGGCTTGAGCTCCACCGGACCGGCAGGCTTGCGCAGGAAGTCCGGCAGCTTCAACTGGTCCGGCTCGGTGGAAAGCGGCACGTATCCGAAATGCTGCTTCACATAACCGTAAGAGCCGAATTCTCCCTGTTCTTCACCAGTCCACAAACCTACCCGGATCGTTCGCCGCGGCTGCACATGCAAGGCGTTCAGAATGCGCATCACTTCCATCGCAACAACCGTTCCCGCTCCGTTGTCGGTGGCGCCGGTCGCGGAAGCCCAGGAATCCAGGTGTCCGCCAACCATCACCACTTCATCTTTCAGCTTGGGATCGGTACCGGGAATTTCTGCGATGGTGTCGAATCCGTGTTCGTGATCGCCGGTGAATTCCGTTTCCACATCCATCTCGACGCTGACCGGCACGTTCGCCTTGAGCAGGCGGTACACACGACCATAACTCTCAATCGCCATCACCACGATCGGGAGAGCCTCGGCGTGCTCGCGCTGATACGTGAACCACCCCATCCCCGATCCGCCATCGTCAAAAATCGTTCCGCCGGATCCGCCGTTATTTCGCCCATCGCGACTCGGAACCACGATCCCAGCCGCATGCTCGGCGGCGAAAAACTGTCCCGCCTTCTCTCGGAATTCCAGCCGCTTGATGAACTCCTGAAATTGCCTCTCCGGTTCCCCGACATGGACCGGGTATTCGGCCGTCTGCTTGAGATTGGCGTCGTCTCGCCGCTCCCACAGCGCCTTGTCCACCGGCTTCACTTCGCGCATTTCGCCGAAGAAAACAATTTTGCCGCCCAGCTTGCCCTTGTACTTCTCCAGCTCCTTCTCGTCCTTCGCATCCACCCAAACCGCGCGCCCATTGATGGGCCCGTGGCTCGACGGCGACCAGGGCAGCGCCTGCGCCATGAAAACCGCCGCATCCGGCGCCGACATCCGCACCCACGTGTTGAGCTGCCGCCATCCGAGGCCAAACTCGCCCCAATCCTCGAGGTGGGCATTGCTGCATCCCATGGCGGTGAACTGGTCGCGCGTCCACTCATTGGCGCGCTTCAGGTTCGGAGACCCCGTCAGCCGCGCGCCAATCCCATCCATCAGCGCGGAAGCAAACTCCATCACGTGCGAGTGCGAAAGCCCCTCGTCCCGGATGCGTTGGTACATGGTATAGTCCAGATTCTCGGTGGCGGGTTGCGCCAGCTCGTACGACGGTTTGCCCGTCTCGTCGGCTTTCCCATCTTTGGATTTCTTGTCAGCCGCCGATACCGAAAAGCTCAGGCACAACAGCATTGCGAAGGTTGAGAACCACAACTTGTGCGATGGCATTTTCCTGATTCCTCCCCCAGAACGGAAACCGCAGAGTAGCAGATACCTCAACATTGCGAAAGACGTTGCGCCTACCGACTACTTCGAGAGCGCCGTAAAAATTACCTAACTCGTCCGCTGCCGATTTAGCCAGAAGAGCTTCCTTCCAAAGCTTCCTTCCAAAGTTCTCCCGATCGAAGCGATCCTGTTATGATTCATCTATTAGTACCGCGTTTTTTTTGCAACCTGCCCCTTCGCCATCTTGCGTTGCGACACTCCAAACCTGAGGTTGAGCACATGGGGACGAATGCTTCGCGGTTTGGGCGAATCTTAGGAAGCACCTTCCTGCGTTACGCCCTTGCGCTCGCTGCGGTTTTAGCTGCCTTTCTGCTTGATGCCGCACTGAATCCCTTGGTCGGCGACCGCGCGGGCTACGTACTGTTGTTTCCAGCAGTGGCCTTCTCGGCCTGGTACTGCGGCATCGGGCCATCCATAATCGCAATCGTGCTGGCACTCGTGGGTGCGATGTACGGACCCATTACGACCGTACACTCGTTTCGTACTCCCAGCGTTGCCGAGTTGGTTCTTCTCCTGGCATTCCTGTTCTCCTCGATCGTCGTTGTGGCCATGGCCGAGTCGCGTCGCCGCCAAAATGAAAAGCTGCGGCAGGCGCAGGGAGAACTCGAAGTTCACGTCCAGGAACGCACGGCAGACCTCGACACGGCCAATCAGAACCTGCGCGCACTCTCGGCGCGTCTGCTCCAGTTGCAGGATGACGAAAGACGGCGCATCGCTCGCGAACTTCACGACAGCGTTGGACAGATGTTGGCGGCTCTGAACATGAACCTATCTGCCGTGCGAGGCGACGTCGAGCGCCTGGCCAAAACCGCCGATGCCCTGGCCGATAGCGAAAATCTAGTCCAGCAAATGAGCACTGAAGTCCGCACCATTTCTCACTTGCTTCATCCCCCTTTGCTCGATGAAGCCGGCTTGTCGTCTGCCCTTCGTTGGTATGTGGACGGATTTGCCCTCCGCAGCAAAATCAAGGTTGATCTCGATCTCCCTGACGACTTCGGGCGCCTGCCGCGTGAGTCGGAGACTGCCATTTTTCGCGTGGTGCAGGAATGCCTTACCAATATTCACCGGCATTCTGGAAGTTCGAGCGCGAGGATTCGCCTTCGTCAGCGCGACGATCAGGTGATCGTCGAGATTGAGGACAAGGGCAAAGGCATCCCGCCCGAAAAGAAAGAGGAAATGGCTTCCTCCGGCACGCCCGGCGTTGGAATTCGAGGCATGCGCGAAAGGCTCAGACAGCTAGGTGGGACGCTGGAGATTAACTCCAACGGCACGGGTACCGTCGTTGTAGTAAGGCTCCCCATCGCCGAGACTTCCTCCCCCGCCGATCCCGTCGCGGTCACCAACCCCTCGCCCGCTGCGGCGTAAAGACTACGCCCGAAGGGCAGGCACAACCTTTTGGTCTCGATGACGCGAAAGGATGGGGCTCCCCATGCGCCCTTGTGCCGCGTTGTCCTCACCACCGAAGCTGATTCTGCTAGCTCCCCCGATTGACAATGGTTGGTCCTGAAAATGAGTGACAAAGCCCGTAATCGACCAAGTTGCCGAGTGTGCAGTTTTGACCAGATTCCGCAAGCCCCGGATGGAAGAATCGAGGAACGCTTGGATGAATATTTCCCAGGAGGCGCCTCATGTTCAACCTTGCACGCTTTCCAGTCTGCGCTATCTGTACCAGACCCCTGCAGCTTGAAACCTGCAAGGTGGATGAACTCGGGAAGGCTGTTCACGAAGGATGTTATCTACTGAAAATAAGCTTGAACCTGGCACGAGGCCAACCCAAGCCCAGGGAAGACGTTGCCGCAATCACTACCGGAAATCCTCTTCGCCGCGCAATCGTAGACTTCCTTGACTCTGCAAGCATTCGTTCAGCTCCAATCTTCTGCCGTGATTGCGGATCAGCCGTGGAGTACCGAAAGTCCACATTCTCCTATGGAGCACAAACCTGGGAGGTCCCGTTGCCGATCTGCCGTCAGTGCCACCCCATCTCGCGCACCCCGGTGTGTGACGCCTAGACGTTCACACGAGAAGACGCAAATTCATCATTCACGCCAGCTTCGGACAGTGCGGGCTCGAGCGCAAGGGTTTGAGGAATTCAGCGAAGGCAATCATTGGCGCGTTTGGCCGGCGCATTTCGATGTCCTTTTGATACCAATTCGATCGCGGCATCGATCTCGGAGCAAACCATGTGGTCCATCATCATGCCGATCGTGATCGCCCCGCTCATGGCTGCGATCAATTTCTCAGCGCGGGGAATATTCGACGACGATGGGGCGCGGGCAAGCGCGCCCAACCACGCCAGAATCGTACGGACTACCCAGGTCTAAACCCGCATGCTTTCCCGCTTCATAGAGCGCAGAGTTGCAGACCCTAGTCATCCTGCAGTTTTGGCGTTATGGTACCTTGCTGACTAGTTGCGCCGGCGATGGGAGCTGCGAGGCGTCCCAACTTCCACCGAGCGCCTCGATCAACCCTGTGCTGGCCGTCATCTGCTGGATTCGAAGAGTTACCGCGGTTTCCTGGTTGGATAGCAATGATGTTTGCGCGGTAATCACATTCAGGTAAGGATCGATTCCTAATTTGTAGCGATCGGTGGCCAGCGCGAGGTTTCTTTCCGCCGATTTGACTGCGGCGTTCTGATGTTGAAGCTCCACCGACAGAATCCGCAGCGACGCGAGGTTGTCTTCCACCTGTTGAAACCCCGTTAAGACCGCCTGGCGATAGTTGGCCACGGTCTCGTCGTACTGTGCCCTGAATTGCATGACCGTAGCCCGGCGCAACCCCGCGTCAAACAGGGTTTCCGCGGCCGCCGGGCCGAGCGAGAAAAATCGGCTCGGCCATGTGAACCACGTCGCGAACGAGGTGCTTTCGAGGCCCGCCGTTGCGCTCAGCGTAACCGTTGGAAAGTATGCGGCACGGGCAATGCCAATCTGTGCGTTGGCCTGAGCTACCAGCCGCTCTGCTGCCGCAATGTCGGGACGCCGCTCCAGAAGTTGGGACGGAACACCGAAGGGAATTGCTGGAGGATTTGAATTGGGCGGTTCGATCGGAATTGAAAACGTCGAGGCGGGTTGGCCGGTCAACATCGCGATGGCATGTTCAAATTGCGCCCGTTGGATGCCAAGAGCGGCGTCCTGCGCTTTCGTGGCTTCGAGTTGAGTCTCGGCTTGGGCTACGGCTTCCTCGGAGTCGATGCCGGTGTCGTACAGAGCCCGCGTCAGATCGAGAGACTGTTGAAAAGCGATCACCGTGGAATCCAATAACTCCTTAAGCGTATCCTGTCCGCGAAGTTGAAAATAGTCCACAGCAACTTCGGCCTGGACCGTGAGGCGCGTGTTCTCGAGATCCGCCGCGCTGGCCTGGGCTCCGTAGGCAGCTGATCTCACAGTGTTCCGGATACGGCCGAACAGGTCCGGCTGCCACGTAGCATCAAACGGAAGCGTGTAGTCCGTAAATGTACCCGGCGACGAAGATGAGGAACCTGTTCCTGTTCCAGAGCTCGACCCACCTCTGGATGATGTGGCAGACGGCCGTTGAACAGTAATGGCCGGGTTGGTTGTCACCGTAGGGAAAAGTTGTGATCGAGCTTCTTTGACCAGCGCCCGTGCCGCCAGAAAGCTTGCCGCAGCGGCTGCAATGCTTTGGTTCGAAACGTTGACTTTCTCTTCCAGCGCATTCAACTGAGGATTGTTGAAAATCTCCCACCATTTTCCGCGGAGCGCGTCGTCCTTCGGCTGCGCCACTTTCCAGCCATCTGTATTCTGGAAATCGGGGGGCGTGAGTTCCTTGTATGCCACAGGAGTGTCGATGGATGCTCGGTGGTACTTCGGGCCGACCACGCACCCTGCCAAAAGGCAAGGCGTCATGACGATACAAATTGTGGCTCTTCGGTGGAAAGTAGTCATAGTCTTGTGCATCCTCATGGCTCGAATATGATGGCTCCAATTAGTTCGCAGCGCTGGGGGCTGGTCCGGCGCTTCGGTGAGCGACGTCGCTTTGTCTCCCCATTACGCGCAGCCGCAGCCGGTCGAACGCCAAATAGACGACCGGCGTGGTATAGAGCGTGAGCATTTGACTCAAGATCAGCCCTCCCACAATCGAAATGCCAAGGGGCCGGCGGAGTTCGAACCCCGTGCCCGTCCCCAGCGCCAATGGCAAGGCGCCCAACAACGCAGCCATCGTTGTCATCAGAATCGGACGGAAGCGCAACATGCACGCCTCAAAAATCGAATCGTATGTGTTCTTTCCCTCATTGCGCTCTGCCTGAAGCGCGAAGTCGATCATCATGATGGCATTCTTCTTCACGATTCCGATCAGCAGCACAATGCCAATAATGGAAATGATGTTCAGATCCTGTTTAAAGAGTATCAACGCGAACATTGCGCCTACGCTCGCCGAGGGCAGCGTGGAGATGATGGTCACCGGATGAACCAGGCTTTCATACAGAATACCGAGGACGATGTACACCGCCAGCAGCGCCGTCAGAACCAGCACAGGCTCGGTGCTCAGAGATTGCTGGTAGGCAAGCAACGTGCCGGCAAAAAAACCCTGCAGCGAGGAAGGCGTACCGAGCCGCTTTTGCATCTGGCTGATGCTCAATGTGGCATCGCTCAAAGACACGTTTGGCGCGAGGTTAAAGGACAGCGTGACTGAAGGGAACAGACCAGTATGGTTGATGCTCAGCGGGGTTGTGTTGGCCTGGCTCTTGGCCACCGCGAGCAGCGGCGTGCTTCCATTGCCGGAGCTCTGAAAGTAGATGTCTTTCAATCCTTCGGGGCTTTGCCAATACTGGGGAGCAACTTCCAACACCACGTAGTACTGATTGAGCTGCGTGTAAATGATGGACACTTCCGACTGGCCGAATGCGCCGTATAACGCCGAGTCCAGCGACTTCACGGTAAGGCCGAGCTTTGCCGCAGTAACACGATCATAGGTCATCAACTCTTCAAGACCGCCATTCTGCTGGTCGGAGTTGACGTCCTGCAGACCCGGCAGGTGCTTCATCTCGCCCAGCATGATCGGTCCCCACTTGGAAAGATCCTGCACCGTGTCGGATTGCAGAGTGTACTGGTACATGGCGTTGCTGGACCGTCCGCCGATGCGCAGATCCTGCACAGGTTGAAGGAACGCGGACGCCACCGGGAGACGGTTCAATTGCGGACGCAGGCGGTCGATGATCTGAGAGGCGCTGATCTTGCGGTCCGCGAGCGGCTTGAGCGCGATATAGAGGGAACCGGTATTCGTGGCCCCGCCGCCGCCGGTGAACGCAATCACATTCTCGACGGCAGGATCGTTCTTGATCACGCGGCCGATCTGCTGAATGGAGTCGTTCATCGCCGGAAAGGATGAATCCTGCGGCC
>OCZT010003142.1_pt1 | contig 16993 bp, 12 predicted proteins | sample 1539031 | NCBI WGS metagenome assembly OCZT01 (sample SAMEA3539308, study PRJEB22396) | soil metagenome | biome: tundra; feature: field; material: soil | place: USA | collected 2010-05 | depth 0.15 m | reverse complement strand
CACCCTTGGGATACGCGGTGGCATACTTAATAGTTTCGAAAGTCTGCAACGCAGCCGCTGGGCTGTGTGCGGAACAGGGCAAGCGTCGATCAGGGAGCGGAGCGAACGTGCGCTGAGCGGCGTGCAGGCGCTGGATAGGTGCGCCAGGCCGAGTGGGGAGGTAGTTTCGGGACTTGCGTTGCGGGCGCACGGAACCCGCCGAACCACGTTTGGCTTTCTTCTTCTGGCTCGCGTACGATGGATGTTCACCCCAGTTGCATAGCCATGAAACCAGTTTTCGCCGGATTTCTTTTTCTTTTCCTACTCACGACGGTCTTCCCAGCGGCGCAGCAGGCGCCGACAGTCACTCCAACCCAAATCGCTCCCGCGCAGCAGGCCCCGGCAGGTATACCAACGCGAGCAGTGCCCGCGCCACAAACGCCTGTCATTCCAATGCAAGTACCTCCTGGGCAAGAGCCGCCGCCGCAGCCCACGGTGGTGAATCCGGCGCAGGCTGGACCGGAGCAGTCGCCCACGCCTCCCGATTATTCGCAGGAAGCCTACGTCATCGAGCACTATCGCCAGGCCATGCGTTTCGAGAATGACGGGACCGGGCGCGACCAGCTCGATGCGCAAATCAGAGTGGTCGGCGAGAGCGGTGTACAGGCGCTGGGCCAGCTCAAGGTCGGCTACAGTGCGCTCAGCGACAAGCTGGAAATCGTCTATGTGCGAGTGCGCAAGCCCGACGGAACCGTCATTACGGCGCAGGATTCCGCCATCCAGGACCTCACCCTTCCTGACGCCCCAGTGTACACCGACTATCACGAGAAGCACATCAGCGTTCCGTCGCTGCGTCCCGGAGACGTGTTGGAGTACGAGTTCGTCCGTACCATTACGAATCCGCTGACCCCGGGACAGTTCTGGACCAGCGTCAACTTTTCCGACAAGGGCATCATCCTCGACCAGCAGTTGGAGATCAACGTTCCCAAGGGACGGCAGATCAAGCTGAAGAGCAAGCCCGGCTATGAGCCCAAGATTACCGAGGAAGGCGACCGGCGGGTCTATCGCTGGACCTACACGCACCTGAAAGACGAGGAGGAGGGCCGGCGGGGCAAGAAAAAGAAGAAGAACCCGCACAGGTCGGAAGACGAGATTCCTACGGTCCAGTTGACCACTTTTCAAAGTTGGGAGGAGCTGGGAGCGTGGTATGCCTCACTGGAACGCGACCGCCGCCAGCCGAAAGACGCCCTCAAGGCGAAGGCCGACGAGTTGGTACAAGGCAAGACGGACGACATGGCGAAGGTGAAAGCGCTGTACGAATATGTTTCGCGCAACATTCGCTATGTCAGCCTGTCGTTCGGGCTGGGACGATATCAGCCCCACGAGGCCAGCGAAGTTCTAAGCAACGGCTACGGCGATTGCAAGGACAAGAATACGCTGCTGGCTGCGTTGCTCGCGGTCGAAGGGTTTCAGGCGACTTCGGTGCTGATCGGGTCGCAACATGAACTCGACCCCGAGATTCCGTCTCCCTCGCAGTTCGACCACGTGATCACCCGCGTTCCCGTCAACGGAAAAGAAATCTGGCTGGACAGCACCAATGGCGTCGCTCCCTTCCGTATGCTGGCCGCTGTCTTGCGCGATAAGCAAGCTTTGGCAATTCCGCTGGACGGCAAAGCCAGCCTGGCGCGCACTCCTGCCGATCTGCCGTTTGAAGCGTTCGATCGCTCACAGCTCAAAGGCTCGATCAACGAAACCGGGACGCTGAAGGCGCATCTCTCCTCTCGCATGCGAGGCGACACCGAGCTGGCGTTGCGTTTTACGCTGCGCCAGATTCCGGGAAATCACTGGAAAGACTTCTTCACCGTTGCTTTGCAACGCATGGGAGTGGAGGGAATTGAGATTGACAACCTGAAGGTCAGCGATCCCAGCAATCCTGACGATCCGCTGCAGATCGATCTCGATGCCACCGCGAACAACTACTTCGACTGGTCGGCGCCAGAGTCGAAGATGAGATTGCCGTTCATGGAGATCGCTCTTCCCGGAGAGGGTGACGCCGAGGATGACGACCAGACTCATCCCAAGGCCATCAAGCTGGGCGCGCCCGGGGAGTCAAGCGTAGAATTGCGGGCCACGATCCCGCCGAAGTACACCGTTCACTTGCCGATCGGAGTCGAGGTTAAGCGCGATTACGCTGAGTATGTTTCGAGCTATAAGTTTGAAGGCGGACAACTGACCGCCGTGCGTACCTTGAAGCTGCTCAGCCGGGAACTGCCGGTAGCGCGCCGTGAAGATTATGCCGCCTTCCGCCGGGCTGTCGCTTCCGATGAAGGGCAACAGATCTCGCTGGACAATAAGTCCCCGGGGACGGCTGGAGTGGGCGCCAACGAATCGGCTGCCGATTTGAACGAGTCTGCGATGCAGGCGCTCAAGAATAACAACTACGAGTTGGCGGTAAGTCTGTTCCAGCGAGTGGTGAAGTTGGAACCGAAGCACAAGACGGCATGGGACAATCTCGGGCGCGCGTATTTGGCACTCAACCAGAACGATCAGGCCATCGACGTATTTAAGAAGCAGATCGAGATCGATGCCTACCACCAGTACGCTTATAACGATCTGGGAGTGGCCTACCAGCGGCAATTGAAATACGACGAAGCTATTCAGCAGTTCAAGAAACAAATCGAGATCAACCCACTCGATCCATTGGCCCACGCCAGTTTGGGACAGGTGTATGTGGCGCAGAAGAAATTCGCGGAGGCAATTCCCGAACTGGAGAAAGCTGTAACCATTCAGCCCAACAATCCGGTGCTGCTGATCTCGCTCGGGCAGTCTTACATCGCGACCAACCAGACCGACAAGGGCATGGCGCAATTCGAGAAGGCGATCAGCATAGCGCCCAGCCCGCTTACCTGGAACAACATTGCATATTCTCTGGCGGAACAGAACGTACAACTCGATCGCGCCGACAAATACGCCGACGCAGCCATCAACGCGATGCAGACGCAACTGCGCGACGTCAGGCTGGACAGTCTTCGTTTTCGGGACCTGGCGGCCGCGCTGTTTCTGTACGACATCTGGGACACCAAGGGCTGGATCGAGTTCAAGCGCGGCGATCTGGACCTGGCGGAACAGTACCTTGCGGCGGCATGGCAGACCAACGGCAGTGGCACCATCGGCGAACATCTGGGCGAAATTTATGAGAAGCAGGGAAAGCGTGAGCAGGCGATTCGCGCATACCTCTTCTCGCTGGGCGGCGATTCGCCCAGCGATAGTGCGCGTGCTCGCCTCAACGCGCTGGGAGTCAGCAAAGGAGTCGACGACAAGGTTGAGGAAGCTCGTCGCGAACTGCAACGGCAGCGCACGACCCCGCTCAAGGCATCGGGCAAGGGCAGGGCTGAGTTCTTCCTGCTGATTTCCCCCGCGAAGGTGGAACAGGTGAAGTTCATCAAAGGGAACGATGGGTTGAAGAGTTTCGCTGAGATCCTGGAGAAAACCGATGTCGGTATGAAGTTTCCCGCGAGCGCGGAGGTGCGCGTGGTGCGGCGTGGTGTGGTGACTTGCGGAGCGCCGGCAGCTAGTGCCCCGGCCGCAGGACCATCCGGCAAAGAGAAAGGTGCGGTCGCCGCGGCTGCAAGCCAGGAGTCCCAGGGTCCGGCAGAGCCATGCAGTATCGAATTGCTTCCAGCCGAATCGGTGCGGACACTGGACTGACGGACTGAGAGACTGCGCCAGAGGAAATCGAAGGCGATCAATTTCGGGATAAGATGGACCCTGAACGGGAGATTTTCAATGAACGACCTGCGATACCCCATTGGCAAATTCGAGTGGATTCCCCCCGAGAGCGAAGCCCAGATGGCTAAGCGCCGCGCGCATTACATCGAGGTACTGTCCAAGCTGCCGGCGCAGATGCGCGCCGCCGTGCGAGATTTGAGTCCTGAACAACTCGACACGCTCTATCGCCCGGAGGGCTGGAGCGTGCGGCAAGTGGCGCATCATGTGCCCGACAGTCACTTGAACGCCTACATCCGCTTCAAGCTTGCGCTTACCGAATACGAGCCGACCATCAAGCCCTACCGCGAAGACGCGTGGGCCAAGCTGCCCGACAACGCTATAACGCCCATCGAAGTTTCGCTGCAACTGCTTGCGGCCTTGCATTCGCGATGGGTGGATTTGTTAGGGGCGATGGAGCCGGCGGACTTTGCACGAACGCTGAACCATCCCGAGCATGGATTGCTCTCCCTCGACCGGATGCTGGCGATGTATGCGTGGCACTCGGAGCACCATCTGACGCACATTACCGCGCTGCGCGAACGCATGGGATGGAAACAGCGGGCGATGGCGGCGGGATAGCCGCCTTGATCACTCCTTCCTGTCATCCCGACCGAACCCGCTTCAGCGGGTGAGCGGAGGGACCTGCTGTTACTGTGAGCCGCGCTCATGCCTCATGAATTGCCATTACGAGCGCCCGGTTTTGGCGCGAGGAATCTGCTTTTTCCATAACCACGCAGAAGCAGATCCCTCGCTGCGCTCGTGATGACAAGCCCAAACGTGAAACATGCATGGGATGAATGCGTCGTACGTAGCGACGTATGCGCTGTTTTCTTATGCGGAATGCAAATCCCCGCAATTGATGCGGGTTGCGCTCACGTCGGTGGGAGAGTCGCGTCCAATGTGCTACGCAGAAAGCTTCGAAAGTTTATGCACTTTCCACGTGCGTGAACCGTATACCGGTGAAGAAAATTGGAGGAGGGGTGCGCAAGCGCTCCGCACTGAGAAAAAAACTTAGGGGTCAAACAGAATGTTTCGCCTGCGGTTTGGCGGCCCAGGCGAGACCATCTTGAGGGCGGCTTGGAATCCAATCCCTGTTGCTGTTTAACCCCGGTGTCATATTCTATGCAACGCGGCGGGAAACGCAAGTATTTCCTGCTGGCGGGGGCCGCCAGAGCGAACCGTCAAACAAGGAGATTGCAAATGACTCGTATTCTGGCTCCCCTCACCGTGTTGGTCGTCGCAATGACCATGTCCATCACCGCTTTTGCGGGACCAACCAAGACCGGCACCATCACCCTCTACCACGATGCGCAACTGAACGGCACAACCATTCCCGCAGGCAACTACACCGTCGAGTGTGAGACCAATGGGACAAGTGTCCAAGTCAAGTTCATGCAGGGCAAGAAAGAAGTGGCCAGCGCCAGTGGCCAAGCGAAAGACCTCGGCAGCAAAATGGACCACGCACAGGTCGTGCTACAAAACGGTAGGGGCATTCCTTCCATCATCGAAGTGGATCTGGGCGGCAGCAAGACCGGTGTCACCTTCGATTCGAGCATGGCGAACGCCGGCAAATAACCACAGCCGTTGCGCATTTTCCGCAAGGGAGCAAACCGTTGCTCCCTTCCTTACCCAGGGTGAGGAATCCGAGGGCGGCGAAATTGAGCTGAGCGCGAGCCATTGAAAAGGTTCGTCATCGGCCCGGCGTATTACTAGCTGGCCGGACCGCCTCCTGGCATTCCCTGGCCAACGTTAACACCTTGTCAATGGCCGGTTCGGAACGCAGCTTTGCCAGCAGCGGATCAGAAACGAGATTGGAGTACGAGCAATAGTTCCGCTCCACGGCACTCTGCAGCAGATCGAGCGCAGCTTGCTTCTTGCCGCAGTATCCGAGAAGGGCTCCTTCGTAATACAGGATCTCAGGATCCGCTTCGGCCGCCTGGTTGGTTTCCAACTCTTGCGCAATCCGATCCAGGTCCGACGCTGGCCGCAATTGCAGGCAAGCCTCCAGCAGATCGCGATGATATCGAGGAGCAGTGGGCATGCGCTTGACGGCTTCCTGCGCTTCCGCGATTTTGCCTTCGCGCAAAAGAATGGATGGCAGGACATAAGCGGCCCATTCCGAGCCAGCGTCCAGGCGAACGAAATCCGCGGCCCGCGCAGTATTCCCCAATTCCATGAAGGCCCAGGCGCATGAGCGGAAGGTGTAATTGCCCGGATCGAGCGCCAGGGCAGCGTCACATTCGTTTGTGGACTGCTCCAGCATCCCCGCGTAACGATAAACATAGCTCAGCGCGAAATGGGCCTGGGCGCTTTCCGGACGGCGCTTGACCAGCGCCTGTGCCGCCTCGTAGGCCTTTCCTAGCTCACCTCTCTCGACGCGGTTGGAGACCAGCTCCCCGGCGGCAACGCTGCGATCGGGATCCAGCGCCAAAGCACGCTCGTAGGCTTGGTTGGAGCGCTGGAACATAGCTTCGCCACCCTCCGAGTAGGTCGCGTCGTAGTAGCAACGCAGACCTAATTGCTCCCACGCAGGCGCGTAGGTCGGGTCCAGTTGCACCACATGCTCCAGCACTGCGATAGCGTCCTTGTTCGCTGCGGGATCATGGGGCAGGGCGACGCTATGCAAATAAAGGTCATAAGCTTCCGGGTTCTTGGGACGGGTACCAGTATCGGCAACCCCACCAGCCACGCCCAGCGTCGGGAGCAATCCCTGACGTACCTGTGCGGCCATTGCACCCTGTAAAGCGATAAGATCCTGGGCTGATGCGGTCAGGTTGGTCTGCCACAGGAGGCGGTTGTTGTTGACGTCGATCGCTTCCAATGTAACTAACAGGCCGTCCCCCTGTTTCAAGAAGTGTCCGGTTAGGACGGTCGCAACGTGCAACTGCCGGCCCGCCTGCTGCGGATCCATGTTGTTCGCTGCATACTTTTGCGTGCTCGAAGAAGGACGAACGTCCAGGGTGCGCGTGTAGGTGAGCACATTGGCGATTTCGTCGGCCAGGGCGAAGCGAAGAAACTCGACACTGATATCGCCGTTCACGTTCTGCAACGGCAATACGGCAATGGTGTTCTTCGCGACGCCTCCCGCCCCGGGCCGGTGCTTGAACCACCACGTGCCCACCGGTACTAAGAGGGTCAGCAGCAAGGCGATGACCCCCAACAGGATGTAGGTTTGGGTTCGGTTCGAGGTTTGAAATGTGCTCGTCTGAATGCGGTATGGCAAAGCGGCGCGCAACCGTTCGCTCGTGGTTAACCCGGGCTCCGTTTCCCGCTTCAGCGACTGGAGATCGCCCTTCATCGCCAGCGCGGTCGGATAGCGGCTGCCGCGGTCTTTTTCCATTGCTCTGCCGAGGATGCCTTCCAGATCGGCAGGAAGAGCTGGGTTCAGCTTCCGCGGAGAGACTGGCTTGCGGTTCAGGATCGCCTCCAGCGTGGTCACCGCGTTCGTCCCGGCAAAAGGCTTCTGACCGGTCGCCATCTGGTAAAGCACGACGCCGAGGGAGAACAGGTCGCTGCGCTGGTCGAGGTCTTCGCCGCGGGCCTGCTCGGGAGACATGTAAACCGCCGTCCCAAAAATGTCGCCTGCTACCGACAGCGGATCTTCCGACCCTCCCCCCGTCTCCATTCCGCGCGACAACTTGGCCAGCCCGAAGTCGAGAATCTTGGCCTGTCCGCTCTGCGTCAGAAAGATGTTGGCTGGCTTGATGTCGCGATGAATGATCCCCTTGGCATGGCAAGCCGCCAACGCATCTGCCACTTGGATACCGATGTCGAGGACCTCATCCACTTCCATCGGCCCCCCCTTCATCCGGTCTTTCAGGCTCATCCCTTCCAGCTTCTCCATGACGATGAAGGGATGCCCGTCCAAATCTTCGATGTCATGGATGATGCAAATACCAGGATGGTTCAACTGCGACGCGGCGCGAGCTTCCAGTAGGAAGCGGTCCATGGACTTGGGATCGTTGAGCAGGGTGTCGGGAATAAACTTTAAGGCGACGTGGCGGCCCAGGCGCGTATCGACCGCGTCGTACACCACGCCCATGCCGCCACCACCAAGCTTTCTCACGATTTGATAGTGAGAAACTGTCTGGCCGATCATCCCCAGGGCGGCGGTTTCCATTTGGCGGTTATGTTAGGCTGCGTACGAAATCCGGTCAACCCGCGGCATCCATCCTGGCAACGCCCGGCGTCTTCTTTTCCTGAAGTCCCGGCAGAAGCCGAACTCTGGTTGCGCCCGAGCGAGGACAACTCTTCTACAATCCGGTTATGGAAGAGTTGCCGACCATCCGGGAGCCATCGTGTGGTGGCTACGACACCCAAGGAGGATGCCGGCCGATGTGGACGAACGGAATTTCAGTTACGGAGTGATTTCCCAGATAACACCGTAGCCATGCGTGCCTCCCTGAGATGCGGTGCCGTACAGATTGCCATTCGCGTCAATGAACACGCTGCCGTATGGAACTGCTCCCTGGCTACCGCCGGTGAAGTCGTAAAGGTCGGTTTCCGTCCAGCCACCGCCGGAAGGCCTCAGCTTGAAAACCGAACCTGCTCCATGAGCACCGTCCTTGGTCGTCGTGCCATAAAGATTGCCTGCCGCGTCCATCGTCAGGCTAGCGTATGGCCCCGGCAGGTAGGCAGACCCGGTAAAGCTGTAAACCACGCCGAATGTCCAACTGCCGCCGGAGGGCATCAGTTCGTAAACCGTGCCGCCGCTCCCTGATCCGCCGCTACTGGTGGCCGCGTAGAGATTGCCCGCATTGTCAAACACCACGCCGCCAAATGGGCTGCCTCCGTCGGTTGAGTTCTGAAACGCGTACAAGGTGTTCTCCGCCCAACCTGATCCGGAACGCGTCAACTGGAAGACGGTGCCATACCCGTGGGCGCCACCGGAGAACGTCGTGCCGTAGAGGTTGCCGGCTTGATCGAAGACCACGCTGCTGTAAGGGTTTTCGCCATCGCTTGACCCGCTGAAAGTATGAATCGCGCTCTCCGTCCAGCCGCCCCCCGAGGGCGCCAGTTCATACACAACACCCTGAGCGTTGACACCCCCAAAGAAGGTTGTGCCGTAGATATTGCCCGCCTGGTCGAACGTGAGGTCACCATATCCGGGATTCGCTCCGTCACTGAATCCACTGAACTGGTACAGTACGGTTTCCGTCCAGGGACAGAGAACGGTTCTGCAGATTGTCGCCGGCGGCCTCAGGCGGAACACCGTACCACAGCCCACCCCGCAATTGCGGCCTCCGAATTCGGTGGTGCCGTAAATGGTCCCGTCCCGGCCGAACACGACTCTGGCGATGGGAGCGCTTCCGTCTGCACGTCCGGTGAAGCTGTAGAGCGGGCTAAAGATCCACCCCGAGCCGTTGCGGGCCAGCTTGAACACGGTACCGCGATTGAAACTCCCACCCTGATACGCCGTGCCGTAGAGGTTGCCTCCCCGCTCGGTTAAGCCAGCTTCGGGGTACGCCCCGTCCTGTCCGCCGGTGAAGTTATAGATCACTTGGTAGGTCTGGGCCTGCGCCGACTGCACTGAGATAACTAAGATAAAGGTCAGCGCGAACCCAATTGCCATCGCCAGTGCGGCGGTTGCGGCCAGAGAGTTCTCGCGCATAAAACCCTGAGATTGGCGTTTACAGTTCATGGGGCTTTCCTCCTCGCCACTTCGCTTGATTGTAATAAACTCAAATCCACCGGCGAACTCAGAGGACGTAAACTCCAGCGCGCGTGGAGCGGGCTATGTGGGCTTCCTCTCAAATTCGGTTCGTGTGCTTGCCTTTACGGCCGGTCGTCGCTCCCCGAGCCCTATGCAGCGGATCAGCCGGCTGGTACGCCATCTCGGCGGACAGAATTTTCACCAGCTTCGCGAGTACCTTTGTTCGTGCCCAGTACTTGTCGTTGCCTTCGATGAGTGTCCATGGCGCGGTTGCGGTGCTGGTTTTTACCAACATCTGCTCCACCGCTTCTTCGTAAGCTTGCCATTTCTCGCGATTGCGCCAGTCTTCATCCGTCAGCTTCCACGCCTTGTACCCGATGGCTTTGCGCTCCTCGAAGCGGAGAAGCTGTTCCTCGCGCGAGATGTGGATCCAGAACTTCGCCAGGATGGCTCCAAAGTCGCGCAGTTGCCGTTCGAAGGAATTGATCTCTTTGTAAGCGCGCTTCCATTCCGCTTCGCCGGCCAATCCTTCTACTCGCTCGACCAGCACGCGGCCATACCAGGACCGATCGAAGATGGCGATCTGTCCGCGCTCTGGCAGACGTCTCCAGAAGCGGTACAGATAATGCCGGGTCCGGTCCTCGCCGTGCGGTGAGCTGATCGGATAAACCACATAGCCGCGCGGATCGAGCTTTTCGGTGATGCGCTTAATCGCGCCGCCCTTGCCTGCGGCATCCCAACCTTCGAAAACGATGATGACCGGGCGCTTTTGCAGGTAAACCTGATATCCCAGCTCACGCAGTTGAATCTGGCGGCGCGTCACTTCGCGCACATAAGACTGACGATCCAGGTTGCGGGTTAGATCCACCGTCTCCAGCATCAGAGGCCGCCTCCGCTCAAGGATTCCATGGCGGCGCGCAATTCGGCATCTTTGGAGACTTCGGTGGAAACATGGGTGCGCGGCGGCGCCTTCGGGCCCAGGTTCTTTTCGACCGCGCCGATGATGGTCTCAAACACCTTCTTCCGGGTATAGGACTTTGAGGTGGCCTCGACGATGGTCCACGGCGCGTACTCCGACTCGGTCAGCTCCAGCATTTCCTCGGTGGCCGCAAGATACTCGCGGTATTTCTTCTGCCGTGCCCAGTCGGCCTTGGTCACGCGCCAAGCTTCCAGGGGGTCGGCTTGGATCATCTCGAAGCGCCGGCTCTGCTCTTTCTTGCTGATGTGCAGAAAGAACTTCAGGATCACGGTGCCATCGTCAGCCAGCATACGCTCAAACTCGATGATGTCGCGGAAGGCCTGCTTCCAGGACTTCTCCGGAATCGTTCCTTCTACACGTTCCTCGAGTACGCGCCCGTACCAACTGTGATCGAAGATGACCATCTCGCCGCGATTCGGCACCTTCAGCCAGAACCGCCACAACCAGGGGTGTTGCTGCTCGTAAGTTCGAGGAGCGGTAATCGGGTACAGTTTGAAGCCGCGCGGATCCAGTCGCTGGGTCAGCGCCGCTATCGTCGTTCCTTTGCCCGACGCGTCCCAGCCCTCGAAAACAATGAGCGTGGGCACACCGTTGTCCCAGCACGCCTTCTCCAGGTCGTACAAACGCAACTGCAGGCCGGGGACCACTCGCTTATACTCTTCCCGGGAGAGCTTCGTTTTTAAGTTGATGTTTTCGAGCATGGGCGAAGGTCTATTCTACTCATGGCTGCAAGGCGCTCACCCCTGTGCAGTGGAGGCAGCACACGCAACAAGGAACTGTGAGAACGAACCTTGGTATTCGCCAGTGGACTGTGCTGACGGAAAATCCAGCGCCGTAGGTGCGGAATAGTCTAGCCCAGCACGCAGCCGAAGGCGGAGTGCTGGGTAAAGTTGGGAAAAGATCCGAGTCCCTTCAGGGACGGCACCGTTCTCACACACCCGGATTTAGGCCCTCCCGCCATGGGTCAGCGGTGCTCACTCAAAATCTTTAAGCCAAAACTCCAGCGGACCCCGTTGCTCGTCCTTCACGCGTTGGGCCTCCATCTTGCGCAGCTGGGACCTGCGTATCTTTCCCGAGATCGTCTTGGGCAGTTCATGGAATTCGAGCTTCCGCACCCGCTCATACGCAGCCAGCTTCTGCTTTGCGAACAGCAAGATCTCGCGGGCAATCTCTTCGGAGGGACGCGCGTCGGCTACGATGGCAATGAAGGCTTTTGGGACGTTGGTACGCAAGGGATCTGGACTGGGAACGATAGCCACTTCGGCGACCAGGGGATGCTCCATCAGAACGCTCTCCAACTGAAACGGACTGATTCGATAGTCGGAACTCTTGAACACGTCGTCCGCTCGGCCCACGAAGAAGAGATAGCCGTCCTCGTCGAGTGCGGCCTGATCTCCCGTGTGGTATAGACCGTTTTGCATGACGACCCGCGTGAGCTCGGGATCGTCCATATAGCCGGTCATCAGGCCCGTAGGCCGGGGATCAAGTTTCACCGCAACCTCGCCTTCCGGACGCTCCTTGTCCTGCGGATCGACCAGGCTGATCTGAAACCCGGGAAGCGGGCGACCCATGCTGCCAGATTTCACCTGTTGCCCCGGCGAATTGCCGATTGGTGCGGTTGTCTCGGTCTGGCCGTAGCCATCGCGGATCGCCAGACCCCAAGCCTTCTCGACTCGCTCGATCACCTCGGGATTAAGCGGCTCACCTGCGCTCGCCAATTCGCGCAATGCACGCGGCTTTGGCCCCAGGTCCTCGAGAATGATCATGCGCCAGACGGTGGGAGGAGCGCATAGCGTAGTGACCCCGACTTCTTCGAGCGCGCGCAGCGCATTAGCGGCACGAAATCGAGGGGCATCGTAAACGAAGGTCGTTGCCCCGGCATTTCAAGGAGCGAAGAAGCAGCTCCAGGCATGCTTGGCCCACCCGGGCGAGCTGATGTTCTGGTGAATGTCGCTTTCCTGAATGCCAATCCAGTACATGGTCGAGAGGTGGCCCACCGGATAACTCTGGTGAGTATGGAGCACCAGTTTGGCTTTGGTTGTAGTCCCAGATGTGAAATACAGGAGGAATGGATCGTCTGCCTGGGTGGGAATGATCCGGTAGTCTCGGGTCTCTTCCAGGGCGGCATTGTAAGGCAGCCATCCAGGGTCTGCCCGCCCACGAGAATCCGCTTGACCTCGGCATCGGAGGGAATGCGATCCATGGCACTTTCATCCGTCACCACAATGCGTGCACCGCTGCGCGCGAGTCGATCGCGAATTTCACTTTCCGTGGCCAGGGTCGTTGTCGGGACTATGACCGCGCCGATTTTGATGGCCGCCAGCATCAGCTCCCAAATGGCGGCGACGTTCGGAAGACAGAGGACGATACGATCGCCAGGCTCGACCCCTTGGCGCTGCAGAAAGTGCGCCACGCGATCGGAACGCTCGGCCAATTCCTGGTAGCTGAACTTGACTTCGTCCTTGCCCTCGCGCCAAAGCCACAAGGCTGTCTTGGCATTGCCCTGCGCATAGACATCGAACCAGTCGCGTGCCCAATTGAAGTCCGTCAGATCGGGCCAGCGAAACTCCCGGTAGGCCTTTTCATAGTCGGTCCTGTGGTTGAGCAGAAACTGGCGAGCAGCAATGAATTTCTCAGTGGCTGACATCTGTTTTCCAACTGGGAGCAGGAGATTACTAGCCGGAGTTTCCGCTTTATCTCCCAATAGTCCCGCACTATATACCCCGCGAGGGAGTCGAGCGCAGTATTTTTTCTGTGGGGCGCAAGAGAGAGTCCCGTCTGCCCTCGCCCAGCGCTTCATTCAGCGCTGGGTAAAGTGGGAAATAACACTGAGTCCTGTAGGACGGCAGAGGTTGCGACACAGTCTCTTATAGCGCCCACCACCTGCTTGCGTTCCTATTGAGCTGGATCGAGGTACGCGTTTGCTTCGCGCGTCAAAGCAGTATGGTGGCGCCAGGCCACGACGCTCATGCGCGCCAGGTCATATGCGCCGTAGATAATATTGGCGCGCCAGATGTCACTGCGGAAGGTCAATATCTGCCGGCGAAAATAGCGAAACACCCGGTTGCCGGGCCGGAATCGCGTCGTCGCACTTCCCGTCGCGAGTCCCGGCACCATGGGCTGGCATTCCTTTAGTTCCACGACCGCCAAGGCTCCGTCGGTGCTGACCAGATCTCCCGTCGAATTTTGGCTGATATTCGCCATCTTGGGCCGCGCCACCAAATAGACCGCTTTCACGCAGCCTGCCACGTTGAGATCGCGGATTACCTTGCTGCGTTCCTCGTCAATGTCGGACGTAATGTGGTGCACGAATTGGCGACGCCCCAGCGAAAGGGTTGCTCCCGTGTCATGCGTCGACGAACTCACCCACACGGTTTCGGAATCTTCTGAGCCTGTCCATTGCCACATGCGCAGATGGTCGCGGCGGGCATAGCTATTCAGGCTCTTCTGCCAGTTCATGTCGGCGGGCTTGCCGTCCAGGAGAAAAGGCCGCATGGGCGCTTGTGCGTAGCCGCTATCATTCAGAAACGCATAAAAGTCACGGAAAAATGATTTCTTGCTGAAGGCATCGCTGGTGTTCCACCCAGCTTGCTCGAAGGCAGACTCGACCTCCTGGCGCGAGCCCACGAAGACCAGATTCACCACATCCGCATCCACCATCTTTACCGTGGTGGAGTGCCGTGGAAGCGACTGCACCAAACCCTCGAGCTCAGGATTTTCCGCTTGATCAATCGCAGTCTGCATCGGTAGTTCAGACGCTGTTGCCAATGCCGGAATTGGTTCCGTCAGCTTGATGCGCAGGTCGGTACCCGCCGGGAAATAGATCTCTGGTTCGGGAAAGATGGGAAAGGCGGCTTTGAACACGATCAGTCCCGCGTCCGAATAAGGGTTCCAGGTAGGCAGGTGCCGGAGGCGGCTGTTGATTCGTCCTTGAGGCGAGTCGCTGCTGCGGACTCCCTGGATGGCGCCCTTGGAGACCTGCTCGCGGGCATTCTCCACTTCCACCACCGTGGCCGACATGACTACCGGCGAGCCTTCGGCCGGAATGGCGAGATCGAATTGGAGTTGCAAGGCAGCAGTCTCGTGACGAATGCCCCAACCCACTTTGCGAACGGAGACCACCGTTCCATCGATTCTTGTGCCAACCGGCAATACCAATCGGTTATCCCACGTCACGGCTGCGATGAGCACGGCGTGTACGGTATCGCCCACTTTCGAGGTGTAGGAGGAAATCGGCGAGCTCAGGCGAATCCAAAACGTCTGCCCGGCGGGAAGGCTTTCACAGGCAAATGCCAGCGTGGAGCAGAAGATCAGCACTAGGGGAGCCAGTCGACGGCATGCACCGGGCAGAACTCTCATCAAAGACCAATGTTCCTTTATCGTGGGATCCTCTCATCATAAATGATGACGGGGCGCGGCGCAGGATGGATGACAAACCTATGAATGTGGAATGACGGCTTTGCTTCCACCTCTCACGCTTGCCGGGAAGCTGCACAGGGATTTCGATCATTGAATCCCGTGATAGGCGACAACAGCAGATCGTCAAGCCAGAGCATCAAGTTCCGCTCGCGTCATATTCCGTTGCTCTTTAGGACGATTCCAAAGTCACTGTACCCTGTGAGCAAGGGTAGAGCGGGCTATCCATGTTCACCTCGCGGCGTGACAAACTCGGCGGGAGGCCAGGGCCCGCTCAAGCGAAGCCGAACCCCCTCGGACGGTCCGGCGCTTCGCAGCGACGCAATGAAGCGGTCCCGGCTCTCCCGTGGTACTAGCGCGAACCAGCGATGGCTTTTGCGCTCCTGTCTCGCCCGCCACTCACGCACGGAACCGGCCGTGACGCTTTTCAGCTTGCTGTCGATTGCCGCGATGCGTTCCGTCTCCTGCGCGCGTCGCTTGAGATATTCACGGCCGCTGACCGGAGTCGCCAAGTCAGCCTGCTCATCCGCAGCCCAACTTCCCACCACCTCGTACTGCACGGCATCGCCGATCCGCTCCAGGGCGGCGCGATACAGTTCCTGCTCGGCTGCTAGATGCTGCTCCATACCTTCTTCGCTCTCCAGGAGCGTGGGAAAGCGAAACGGAATCGGAGTGGCAGCCGCCAGGATCTCCCGCAGCACCTGCTGAAATTGCAGCGCCGCTTTTTTCAGCGACTCGGCCGTGCCCAGGCATTCTTCCGGGTTCGCAACCTCGCTCCAGTAAACCTGCACGCCCAACATCGCACGCGACTGGACCGCGCCTTCGCACACTCCCGAGACGACGTTCGCGGTCTGGTTCGGCTGGGTGACGCAATAAAGCAAGCAGGGCATCAGCGGCTCACGAGGCCCGAGGCGAAATATCGCCGTCGCTATCCGTCACCAGCATAGACGCCAAAGATGCCGCAACCGGCTCAGTGGACATGGTTCCCCCCGACGAATTTGCTATTTTTCTTCAAGCTGCCGCTTTGGCACAGATTACAAGACAACCAGCCCGCAGGGCGAAATAATATTAGCCTAGCGCGTAAGCGCTGGGTAACGTGGAAAAGCGAAGGCGAGCCCCACGGGGGCGGCACTCTTCAGCTCGCAAGGGTTTTCAGCAGTCTCTTCCTCCCCGTTCTCGTACCAGCCGCCACAACTTCCGCGTGAAGTTATCCAGCGCCTTCCCTCCCGCAATCGCAGTCTCAAATTCTGGCGCCGCATAAATCGCACCGTTGAGCGTCACGTGCCCACCCATAGGAATGAAAATCAACACGGAGACACGAAGATCACGGAGAAAACTAGATAGAAACCAAAACTCCGTATCCTCCGTATCTCCGTAACAAATAATTTTCGACGGAAGCGAGCACGAGCGGAGTACGAGCCTCTTGCACGTGCGAAGTCGAAGAGCCTGCCCCGAGCGAAGCCGAGGCAATCCCTATAGAGCAATGATCGCGCGCCGAGGACATCGTGCCGGCTCAACTCACCAGGTACTCCATCGCTTCCTCCCTGGTTGTGAACGTCGGGATCTCGCGGGCGGAGAAGCTGCGAATGGAGTCGTAGAACGCTGTGGGAAGGTTCTCGGTCAGGACCCAAGCCGACCGCTTCAAATGGGGACGATCGAAGACTGCCGCAATCTTTATATGCTCGACCGCCTCGCGACTGAATTGCGCGCCGGTGAAGTCGGCCAGCACTAGCACGGATGCGAGCGGCTCGCGAGTAACGAACTCGGGCAGCAGGTCGGCAATTGTGGCGACCTCATCCGCCGTGCAGTTGCTGCAATCCACCAGTAGGATGCGCTGGTCCCGATGCGTAATGAACCGAATGCGATCCAAGGCCACTCCTGTCCAGTGGTTCGACGATGAAGTAGTTTAGCAAAACCAGCTCTGGGCCTTCAGCAGGCTATCGAATCGCGGCTAATCTTCAATCCGTTGAGATTGCCCAACACGGTCACCGCGATCCGCTCCGGCTGGAACAGTTCGTTGGCGGATTCCAATAAGCTTTCGACGGTCACCGCTTGGATGCGCTCAATGATTTCGTCCATGCTGAAAAAGCGGTCGTAATACATTTCCTGCCGCGCCAGGTTCGACATGCGCGCCGTGCTCGATTCCAGGCTCAGCATCAGGCTTCCCTTCAGTTGGTCCTTGGCGCGCTTAAGCTCTT
>OCZT010003141.1_pt1 | contig 16994 bp, 13 predicted proteins | sample 1539031 | NCBI WGS metagenome assembly OCZT01 (sample SAMEA3539308, study PRJEB22396) | soil metagenome | biome: tundra; feature: field; material: soil | place: USA | collected 2010-05 | depth 0.15 m | reverse complement strand
ACCACCGAGATCTACACTCTTTCCCTACACGACGCTCTTCCGATCTCCTGCCAGCGCCGGCACACTGATCTCGTCCGAATAGGCAAAAGCGGTCTTCTCGCCGCCGATCGCGCGCACGCCCACACCTTGCTCGATGTTGAAGCTGCCCGACTTGACGATGCCCTCCTCCAGGCTCCAGCCCTCGGAGCGCACGTACTGGAAGTACAGGTCGGCATAGTCGATCCTGTGCGCCATGATCGAGCCGAACACCTGCTCGAGCTTGCCCGCGCCGAGGTCGTAGGGCGCGAGCAGGCAGGATTCGGCGGTGGAAAATAGCTGCGTCTGCGCGTGGGAAACGGTGAAAGTCTGCATGGGGTCCGTCGGGGTTCGGGCGAAAGGCTGCATTCTACGCTTAGACCAGCCACCGGCCGCCCGAGTTCGCGCGCAAGCCCGCCAGAGCCGCGCCGGCGCGGTCACGAATTCCCAACGCGTTGATTCGAAGGATGGTTGACGGCATCGGGGGGCAACGCGTACTGTGATGATCCGCATTTTTGCGAACCCTTGAACTGCAGGCCAGCCTTACGGGCCGTTTCAGAATTACCGAAACGGCCCCTGAATTAGGGGAGCATGAGGGGAGGTATCCCCTCATTTTGTAATGAACTCTTTGTCGACATGAATCCCTATTACGCCACCGGATTTATCAGCGCCCTGTACTTCTGGGTCTGGCCCGCGTTCCTGTACCGGAACCTGGACGCCCATTGGCTGACGGTGGTATTTTTTTTCGCCCTGATCTCTCTCGGCGCCGGAAGGGCCGCGTCCGACTTCCACATCCGCTTCATCGCGCCGAAACATCCGCCGAGGGGGCGTCTATCCAGCATTGTCGTCCTGTGCGTCGCTATCGTCGCGGTCGCCTGGTTAACGCGCATTGCTTATGATGCTTATCACGGCGCCCAACGCGCCGAACCAGGCGGGAGTCGTGGCTCGCTTCATCTCTCAAATGAACAAAACCGCAGCGTCCGGCACGTTTTCCGTCAAGGCGTCTGAACTGACGCGCCGTTTCGGCGACTTGACGGCGGTGGATCACGTCGACCTGCGGGTTCCGTACGGCGAGATCTTCGGGCTGCTGGGCGCCAACGGCGCGGGCAAGAGCACGCTGATCAAGATGCTCACGACGCTGTTGCCGCCGACCTCCGGCAATGCGGAGGTCGGGGGTTTCGACATCATCCGGTCTCCGGCGCAAGTCAGGGGACGCATCGGCTATGTGCCCCAGCTCCTGTCGGCCGACGGCGCCCTGACCGGCCACGAGAACCTGCTCCTGTCGGCGAAGCTCTATGGCTTGCCCCGCGCGCAGAGAAGCGTGCGCATCGGCGAAGCGCTCGACTTCATGGGCCTCGCCGATTCGGCGAAGAAGCTCGTGAAGACCTATTCCGGCGGCATGGTTCGCAGGCTGGAGCTCGCCCAGGCCATGCTGCATCGTCCGGCGATCCTGTTCCTGGACGAGCCGACGATCGGGCTCGATCCGATGGCGCGCCATTCCGTGTGGGATCGCCTGCGCGACCTCAGGCGCGACTACGGCGTGACGGTTCTGATCACGACCCACGACATGGAGGAAGCTGAAGCGCTCTGCCACGAGCTGGCGATTCTGCACGCGGGGCAGGTCGCCGTCGTCGGAAAACCGGCCGAGCTGCGGGCGGGGCTCGGCGCCAGCGCGACCATGGACGACGTGTTCGCGCATTATGCCGGCGGCGGGATCCGCGAAGGCGGCAATTTCAGCGACGCGGTCCAGACCCGCAGGACTGCCCAGCGCCTGGGTTGAGGACGATTCCATGGACCGATTCGTGCGCGAGAGCGCCGCAGTGGCAGAAGTCGAGTTGATCAAGCTCCTCCGCGATCCGACCGAGATTTTCTCGCGCGCGGTGCAACCCGTGCTGTGGCTGGTGGTGTTCGGCCAGGTCCTCGCCCACGTCCATGGCATCTACACCGGAGAGGTCGGCTACCTCGCGTTCATCACTCCCGGGATCCTCGCCCAGAGCGTGTTGTTCAGCGCAATCTTCTACGGCATCGCCGTGATCTGGGAACGCGACCTCGGCGTCGTGCACAAGCTGCTGGTGAGCCCCGCCCGGCGGATCTCGCTGGTTTTCGGCAAGGCCGTCTCCGCCGGATTCCGCGGCCTGGTGCAGGCGGCCGTCATTTATCTCGTCGCGTTCGTCATGCACATCACGCTGCGTCAGGAGCCGCTGGCCATCCTGGGCGTGCTCGCCGGCGTGCTGCTGGGATCGGGACTCTTTTCCACTTTTTCGCTCATCATCGCCTGCATCGTGAAGACGCGCGAGCGCTTCATGGGCATAGGCCAACTCCTGACGATGCCGATGTTCTTCGCCAGCAATGCGATCTATCCGCTGGACCTCATGCCCGGCTGGCTGCGCGTCGTCGCGCAGCTCAATCCCCTCACCTACCTGGTCGACGCGCTGCGCGGGCTTATGATCGTGGGCGGCGAGAGCCTGCACGGCTACGGCACGGATTTCGCGGTGTTGGTCGCGGTGTTCATCGTGCTGCTGATGGTCGCCGTGAAGCTGTATCCGACGCTGGCGGAATGAGCACGATAGCGCGCCGCCGAAGTTCTGAAACGCAATCTTTTGTCCTACAATAGGCTGCGACAAGTCCTCGGCGCCTGATAACCACTGTCGGCCAAGGGCAATAACCGCGATAAAGGGAGTCCAAAAATGGCGCTTACTCTTACCAAGAAGCAGATTCTGGCTATTGTCGGTGGGGTGGTCCTGGTATCCGCGGCCGGCTGGTTCGGCTGGCAATACTTCGAGGGTACCGGACCGGCGCCGGTTGTGCCAGGCAAACCTCAACCCGTCACAGCAGCGAAACCGCCCGCAGCGGCGAAAGCCGCCGTGCCGGCCGATGCGGGCCCGGCCCGGGACAAGCTGATCGAGGAGGCGCTGGTCGCTTCAGGGTTGAAACAACAACTGGACCAGCTGCCGCAACAGTTGATCGCCGGCGTCAGGCAATCCGGCAAGCAGCAATCGAAAGCGCCGCCCGCGGTCGTCAAGGCAATCGAAAATGCGGTGGCAGAGTCGTTTACGGCACAGGGTTTTCATGACCGGGTAAGCGCCAATCTGAAGAAGAATTTCGATCAGCAGCGCCTGCAGGCGCTGCTCAAGGATTTTTCCACGCCGGCGGCAAAGCGCATGATCGAACTGGAGCAGGCTGCGCCGTCGCCCGAGGAGTTCGCTCGATTCGCCCGCAGCCCGGCCGCGACCCGGCCTTCGTCCAAGCGCGCGAGTCTGGTCAAGCGCATCGATGCCGCAACCAGGGCAAGCGACCTGGCTGTCGACGTCGCGTTCTCTTCCATGAAGGCGATCGCATCGGGCATCGTTGGCGAGGGAGCCGGGAAGGCCGCCGCAGTCGACAAAGCGATCGAAAAACAGCGCGCTTCCGCGACGCAAAAGATCCGCAATGCGACCTTGCTCAACCTGGCATTCAGCTTCAAGGATGCGAGCGACGCCGACCTGGAGGAGTACGCCAGGATTTACGAGGCGGAAAACAGCAAATGGTTCACCGACATCGTGTATGCCTCGCTGCTGGAAGAAGTGAAGAGCGCTTCGGCGCAGGCGGAGCGCATCGGCTCGCCCGCGAGCAAGCCCGCAGCGCCGGCGCCGAAGCCGCCGCTCCGGTCGAAGGCGGGCTCCGACGCAAGAGCCTGTCTGGATTTGGCCACGAACCGCGCAATCATGACGTGCGCCGAGAAATACCGCTAACAGGCGGCTGAAACGGCGGCGCGCACGCGGCGAGCAACCTACATCACTCTGTGGGTGAGCGCCGGCAGGCTTTGCCGTACGCGGGCGATCTCGGCGTGATCGATCTCGGCCGTAATCACGCCCGGCCCGCTCGCAAGAACCGCGAGCACCTTGCCCCAGGGATCGATGATCATGCTGTGGCCGTAGGTGTCGCGGCCGTTCTTGTGATGCCCGCCCTGCGCCGGGGCGAGGACATAGGCCTGGTTCTCGACCGCGCGGGCGCGCAGCAACATCTCCCAGTGGGCTTTGCCGGTGGTGGCGGTGAAGGACGAGGGCACGAGGATGAGGTCTACCACGCCCATCTTGCGGTACATCTCGGGAAAGCGCAGGTCGTAACAGATCGACAGCCCCAGCCGGCCAAACGGCGCGTCGACCGTCACCACCTCGCTCCCGGGCTCGATGCTGCGGGACTCCTGGAAGCGCTCCGTGCCCAAATCGAAGCCGAACAGGTGGATCTTGTCGTAGCGCGCGACGCGCCGGCCGGCTTGGTCGAACACGAGGCAGGTGTTCTTCACCTTGTTGGGGTCGGCACACTCGAGCGGTGCCGAGCCGCCGACCAGCCATACCTTGTTCCTCGCCGCGGTCTCGGCGAGAAAGTCCTGTATCGGCCCGTGCCCGTCGGCTTCGCGCACGGCGACCTTGTCGCGATCGCGCAAGCCGAGGATGCAGAAATACTCGGGCAACGCCACCAGCTGCGCGCCTTCGCCTGCCGCCTGCGCGATCAATTCGCCGGCGACGGCGAGGTTCGCCTGCACCTCGGGCTCCGACACCATCTGCACTGCCGCTACCTTGAACTTGCCTTCAGCCATGAATGTTCTTCCTGTCGTCCGGTCGATGATGGGTGATGCCGGCTCCGGCCGGCGTTCGGCTCGCGGCTCATTTCGCTTCGCCCGCGGCGCTGCTCTGCTGCCCGCGCGTCAGTTTCTCCACCTTGGGATCGGCCCAGGTACCGGTCACCGCATATTCGAAGGCGAAGGCCTGGCCCAGCGGGTCCTTGAGCAGCCGCTGCGCCAGAAATGACGCAACCCCCGTGATCGGGTTGGCGAGCATCAGCAGGCCCGCCACCGACAGGGTATCGCCCACGCTCGGCACCACACGCACTTTGAGCGCCTGCGTTTCCTGGGCGAGATCGATGTTTCCGGACATCGCCACCTGCGCCGAAGGTCCGCGCATGCTGAAGTCCTGCGTGCGCAACACCCCCTTCGCAACCGCGGCGGTACCGGTGATGGTATCGAAGGCGAAGCCCTCGCTGAAAATATCGCGGAAGTCGAGCGTGATGCGGCGCGGCAGCGCCTGCAGGCTGAGGATGCCCAGCAGTTTGCCTATGCCCGGCTCGATCTTGAGGAACTGCCCTTTCTCCGCAATCAGCGAAAGATCTCCGGAAAGGCTCGGGTAATCGATGGTTTGCGGATTGCCGGCCCAGGCGAGCTTACCCTGCAGCTTGGCGTTGCCGCGCTGCATGCTCCCCGGATAGCCGAAGCGCTCCAAGTATTTGCCCACGTCGCTTATTTCGAGCTTGAGGTTCACGCTGGTGCGCTGTTGCGCGGCGACGCCCTGCCACAGGCCGTCGGCGCTCAACTGGCTTTCGGGCGTTGTCAGCGTCAGCTTGTCGATGCGCCAGTCGCGCCCCTCGTTCGCTGCTGAGAGTTCCAGCCGCCCGAGTTTCTTGTCGCGCGCAACCAGGTTGTCGGCGACGATGTCGAGTCCGGGCAATTCCTTCGGCGGCGTATCGTCCGCCAATTTTCCGGGAGTGGGCTCGGGAAACGTGAAATGCGAAAGGCGCGCGCTCACCCGCCCCTTGCCCAGAGAGCGCCAGCGCACGTCGCCTTCGAGTTCGCGCGCATTGATGTTGGCGAGCCAGTCGTTGCCCTGAAAACCGGCGCGCAGGGTGACGTCGTTGATGCGCTTGCCGTATACATCCAGCGCGCCGACCTTGAGGTTGAGTGTAGACAGCTGCGCCTGAGCGCCGAGCGCGCCGCCGAACACGTGCAGCCATTGGTCCAGGTCGAGCTCGGGCGCGTTGCCGCTGATGACGAACCCCTTTTCGGGCAGCCTGGGCGGCTCGTTGATGCCGACGGCCCCGCGCTCGATCACCATCTTTCCGTCCTCGCGGCGGCGGTGTATCTCCATGCGCACGACCTTGCCGATATCCAGGGTGTTGCGATCCCCCGGCGGCAGCCCCGCCGCGCCGCCGCGCTGGCCCTCGGCGATGACGGTGCGCTCGAAACGCAGCGGCAGCACATCGGCCGGCGCCTTGTTGAGCGGCGCCGGCAGCGTCGACGCTATCCCCTGCAGGCCGGATTCCACCACGATGGTGGCGCCGCGCTTGCCGAAATTCATGCTCGAACTCCACGCGGTCGTGCCGCTCACCTGCCGCAGCAGCGGCTGTTCCAGCGCCGACTGCAGCAGCGCCGCGTTGAGCGTGCCCCGCGCATTGACGGCAATGCTGCCGTCGCGCTGGTTGGCGATGCTGACCGCGACCGGGCCGCCCAGAAACTGCGCATTGACCGCGCGCATGCTCACGCCGCTGTCGGTGAATTCGAGCCGCCCGCTCACCTGCTCGGCCGGCGGCCAATCCGTATCGATGCTCACCCGATTGCCGATGAACTGGTAGCTGCCCGCCACCTTGGTCTCGGCCAGGCGCGCGAGCGGCAGGTCGAGCTTGAGCTGCAGCCGGCCGTTGCCCGCCGCGCCCATATTCGCGGTGATTCCGTCGGTCAGGTTATTCACCGGGCTTTGCGCGATGAACTTCAGGAACTCCGCGGTCGGGCCTTCGGCCTGGCCCGTTACCGCGAGCACCCGGTCCTGCGTGAACAGGTCCGGCAGCACGACGTGCGCATTGGTCACCCTCGCGCCGAGCACGCTCGCCTTGTTGCTCGTCACATCCATGCGCCTGCCGTCGAAATGCAGTTGCCCACTGATGCCGGAGATGACCGGCCAGCCCTCGGCGTAGTGCAGAGTCGCGTCCGTCACTTTGGCCGCAATCTGGAACACACCGCCTTTTGCGCTCTGGAACGGAAAGTCCTTGAGGTCGCCTTTGAGGCGCAGGCTGACTTCGCTCGCGTGCCCGGCAAGCAGGGCGCGATCGAGCCAATCCAGCGCGGCCTTGTTCATGAAAGGAATGTAGCGCACCACATGGCGCGCGTCGGTGCGGGCGAGCCGTGCCGTGAAATCGATCACGCCCGGGCCGCCCGCCGCGGTGGTGTAATCGCCGAAAGCGGTTCCGGCCAGGTCGGCGTTGGCAAAGGCGATATTGGATAGTTTGAGCTGCAACTCGCCTTGCACGTGACTCCATGCGAGCTGCGCCGTGAGCGTGTCGAAATTGCGCGCCGGGTCGGCAAATACCCGCGGCAGCTCTACGCTCGACTTGGCCGCATTGAGCAGCACGCTGCCGCCCTTCTCGTTGCCATCGATGTTGCCGCTGATGCCCGAGAACCCGGGCAGCCCGGCGTAGGCACGCATGCCGAGCCGGTCGAAATGCCCGCGCACGCTGTAGCGCTGCGGATTCGGCAGCGGCCCCTGCCAATCGAAGCGTACGTCGGCGACGCTGCCCTGAGGCGCAGCGTCGGCGAGCAGCTTGCGCATGTGCTGCGGCAGGGGCAGGTACTCGCCGAGGAGCGCCAGCGGCTGCAGCTCCAGCGCGGCGAGGCGCACCTCGCCCTGCTCGGCACGCTTGTCGTCGCCGGGTTGCCACTGCACGGCGAACTGCGCCGGCGGCAGCGTCTCTCCGGATTGCAGCGCCAGCGCCACCTGCGTGCCGGCGATTTCGTAGCCGCCGCGCGCGCGCTTCGCCGACAGGCGCCCGTGCAGCGAGCGCATCTCCAGCAGGGGCAGCTCGGGCGCGAGGCGCGCGCTGATGCTGCCCAGCGCGACGTCGGCGGTGGCCTCCTCGAGGCGCTTGTCGGCAAACCCCAGCCACAGCCTCAAGCCCCCCTGTCCGTGCTGGATTTCCAGCGGGTAGTCGATCCAGGCGCGCCAGGCCGCGAGATCGGTATAGGCGAGTTCGGCATAGAGCTTGCCGTTCCAGGTCTGCAACTGTTCGAAGGTCCTGCCCTCCAGGTCGCCGCGCAGGTCGAGCACGGCGGCGAGCTCGCGCGGCGGCTGAGTGCGCAGCGCGAAACGATGATGGCTGCCCCGGTTGAGCATGACGAAGTTCAGGTCGGCGAGAGACAGCAGCGGCGCCTGGCGCAGCTGATCCTCCCAGCTCACCTGCGCGTCGCGGATGATGACTTCGCGCTGCGCCAGCAGCCAGTTGATGAAACCGCCGCCCGCCTCTTCCGGGTTGAGCTTGACGCCGGCGATGTAGAGCGTCCCCGCGTTGTCGCGGCGGATATTCAGCTTGGGTCTGTCCAGGGAAAGGGAATCAAAGCGCAAGGTGCCGAAGACCAGCGAATCCCACGACAGGGTGCAGGACACCGCGGGCAGCGACAGCGCGACGCGGCCTTCCTGATCGTACAACCGCACGTCGGTCAGCGCGAGGTAGGGGCGCAGGCGCTGCCAGCCGGAATCGACGCTGCCGATACTGACGCGCTGGCCGATGTTGCGCGAAATGATCTGAGCGATGCCCTCCGGATGATCCTCGATCTGCGGCAGAATCCAGAAGCGCAGCGCCAGCACCACCGCCGCGAAGCCGAAATAGACCACCAGCGCGGCGATGCCGGCGATGCGCAGCAGCTTGCGCACGAGGCCGCGCCGCGCCGGCGCAACCCCGAGCTCCGCCAGCGGCGAGAAATTCTCCTCTGCCGGCGGCGTGGCGCTAGTTTCGGTTTGGTCGGGTTGCACCATCCGGAGGCGAATTTCCCATGCTAGTTGAGCGCGTTTCGGCGAAAGCCCTACAATGAAGGCGCGAACCGAAAAAAAAGAGACAATGTAGCGTCCCATTTTACCTGCAATCTATCCAGAGATGCCCCCAGATCAGGGTTTTCCACTAGCCGCGCCGGCTGGTTCGCGCTACGCGCAGCGCCTGGCGCAGGCGCGGCCGGGGCTGTTCCAGGCCGCGCTCGCCGCCATCGAGCAGGCTTTCGACGCTGACGCGATGCGCGCATTTCTCGCGGCACAGCCGGCCGGCGACGAGGCGGAGCTGAAACGCGCGCTGCGGCGGCTGCGCCAGCAGGTAATGCTGCGCGTGCTGTTGCGCGATTTGAGCGGACGCGCGCCGCTGGCGGAGGTGGTCGCGAGCATGAGCGACCTGGCCGAACTGAGCCTCGGCTACGCGCTCGAGCACTTGTGCGTCTGGCAGGAAGCGCAGCACGGCACGCCAATGGCAAACGGCAAGCGGCAGGAGTTGATCGTCGTCGGCATGGGCAAACTGGGCGGGCGCGAACTCAACGTCTCCTCCGATATCGACCTGATTTTCGTTTATCCGGAAGAAGGCGAGACCGTATGCGAGCGCGCGGGCCAGAGGCCGCTGTCCAATCACGAGTATTTCACCCGCCTCGCGCGCAAGCTGATCAACGCGCTTGCCGATATCACCGAGGATGGCCAGGTCTTCCGGGTCGATATGCGCCTGCGTCCCAACGGCGATTCCGGCCCGCTCGCCTGCAGCTTCGATGCGCTGGAGAACTACTTCATTGCCGAGGGGCGCGAATGGGAGCGCTACGCCTGGATCAAGGCGCGCTCCGTCTACGGCGATCATGCGAGCGAACTCGCCGCCATCGCCCGGCCTTTCGTGTTCCGCAAGTACCTCGACTTCGGCGCGTTTGCGGCGATGCGCTCGCTGCACGCGCAGATCCGCGCCGAGGTCGCGCGGCGCGACTTGTCCGGGCACATCAAGCTCGGCCCGGGCGGCATACGCGAGATCGAATTCATCGCCCAGGCATTCCAGTTGATACGCGGCGGGCGTGATCCGGAGCTGCAGACCCGCCCCACCCTGGAAGTGCTGCCGCTGCTGCAGAAAAAAGGGTTGCTACCCGTGGAAGTGGTGGCCGAGCTGCGCGCGGCCTATGATTTTCTGCGCCGGCTGGAGCATCGCCTGCAGTACCTGGACGACGCCCAGACGCACGAATTGCCCGCGGGGAGCGACGACCAGGCCCTGATCGCGGGAGCCATGGGCTTCGACGATTACGCCGGATTCATGACCCGGCTGGACGCGCATCGCGAGCAGGTGTCGCGCCATTTCGACGGCGTGTTCGCCGATCCGGTGCAGGACGTGCACCCCTGCGCGCCGCTTTGGATGGGGGAGATCGACGCGGAAGCGGCGCATGAGCGGCTCGCAGCGCTGGGCTTCACCGATACCGGCGCCGCGCTGAGGCGGCTCGCCGGGGCGCGCGCGTCGCCACGCTATCTGCAACTCTCAGAGGCGAGCCGCGAGCGCTTCGACGCCCTGGTGCCGCGCGTGATCGAGCTCGCGGCCAAGGCCGGCGCGCCCGAAGCCGCGCTGGCGCGCGCGCTCGATCTGCTCGAAGCCATCAGCCGGCGCGGCGCTTACCTGGCACTGCTCTATGAATACCCGCAGGCGCTGGAGAAGGTGGTGCAGCTGCTGGCCGCATCCGGCTGGGCCGCAGCCTACGTCACGCGCCATCCGCTGCTGCTCGATGAGTTGCTCGACGCGCGCACGCTGTACGCGGCGCCGGACTGGAAGGAATTCGCCGCCGGCCTGCGCGCGCAGCTCTTACGCCACGAGGGCGACGCCGAGCGCCTGATGGACGTGCTGCGCGAATCACACCATGCTCAGGTTTTCCGCCTGCTGGCGCAGGACCTGGCGGGTCAGCTCACCGTGGAAGTGCTGGCCGACCATCTGTCGGCGCTTGCCGATCTGATGCTCGCGATCACGCTGGAACTGTGCTGGGCGCAGCTGCGCAACCGCCACCGCGACGCGCCGCGCTTCGCCATCGTCGCCTACGGCAAGCTCGGCGGAAAGGAACTGGGTTACGCCTCGGACCTGGACATCATTTTTCTGTACGAGGACGCCGATGCGCGCGCGCCCGAGCTGTACTCGCGCCTGGCGCAGCGCATCAATACCTGGCTCACCAGCGCGACCCCCTCGGGCGTGCTGTTCGAGACCGACCTGCGCTTGCGGCCCAACGGCGCGAGCGGCCTGATGGTGAGTTCGGTGGACGCGTTTCGCGAATATCAGGAGAAGGATGCCTGGGTGTGGGAACATCAGGCATTGACGCGCGCGCGCTACTGCGCCGGCGACGCCGAAGTCGGCGCCGCGTTCGAAGCGGAACGCATCGCGATCCTGCGCCGCAGCCGCGAGCCCGAGGCGCTGCGGCGCGAAGTCATATCCATGCGAGCGCAGATGCTCGATGCCCACCCCAACCGCAGCGACTTGTTCGATCTCAAGCACGACCGCGGCGGCATGATAGACATCGAGTTCATGGTGCAGTACCTGGTGCTCGCGCATGCGCACCGCTACCCGCAACTGACCGGCAATCTGGGCAACATCGCGTTGCTGAAAATGGCGGGAGAACTCGGGTTGATCCCGCTCGCCACGGCCATGACCGTGCGCGACGGCTACCGCGAATTCCGCAGGCTGCAGCACGCGGAGAGGCTGAACGGCGCGCAGTACGCGCGCGTCGAGCACGGGCCGCTGGCGCGGTACATCGAGGCCACGCTGGATCTGTGGAAATGCGTGTTCGCCTCCGGCTCAAGCAGCCCTGCGGAAACGCAAAGCTGAAGCCCCCGCCGGTCGGGACCGCCCGGGAAACCGCGTTGAAGTCAAGTAGGGCAAACATGATGTGGCGAAAATTGACCGTGGTCAATGATGAATGCCGGCCCGGCTCGCTACGATGGCCCACTGAATCAACCGGCTGCGCGGCGATCGGCCGGCAGAGCGGGAAGTGCAACAGTTTCGCCTATGAAACCCCTTGATGACCAAGTACACAGGATTGGAACAAGCCACTATGACTACCGCAGAAGATACCTTGAAAATGACCGACGGATTTCATCTTGTTATCGATGCCCTGAAGCACAACGACATTGACACTATCTTTGGTCTTGTTGGCATTCCTATCACCGACCTGGCCCGCCTGGCCCAAGCTGAAGGAATGCGCTTCATCGGCTTTCGTCATGAACAACACGCCGGAAATGCCGCCGCAATCGCCGGCTATATGACCCAAAAACCAGGGATTTGCCTGACTGTGTCCGCCCCGGGCTTTTTGAACGGCCTGATAGCATTGGCCAATGCGACTACCAATTGCTTCCCGATGATCCTGATCAGCGGCTCCAGCGAACGCGAAATCGTCGACCTGCAACAAGGCGATTACGAAGAAATGGATCAACTGAATGCGGCAAAACCGTTCGCCAAGGCAGCCTACCGTATTAACAAAGCCGAAGATATCGGTATTGGCATTGCGCGCGCGATTCGTGCGGCCGTGTCTGGCCGTCCGGGCGGCGTCTATCTTGACCTGCCAGCGCAATTGCTCAGCCAGACGCTCGACGCAGCACACGGCAAAAAATCGCTGGTACGCGTGGTAGACCCGGTACCGCGTCAAATCCCTGCTCCAGACTCGGTCAAACGCGCGCTCGACCTGCTCAAAGGCGCCAAGCGTCCGCTCATCCTTCTTGGCAAAGGCGCTGCGTACGCCCAGGCCGACGCCGATATTCGTGCGTTCGTCGAAAAATCCGGCATCCCATATCTGCCGATGTCCATGGCTAAAGGCCTGCTGCCCGACACCCATCCTCAATCGGCTTCGGCCGCCCGCTCTTTCGTTCTGGCGGAGGCCGACGTCGTGGTGCTGATCGGCGCCCGCCTGAACTGGCTGCTCTCACATGGCAAGGGCAAAACCTGGGGTGCACCGAAGCAGTTCATCCAGATAGACATCTCGCCAACGGAAATCGACAGCAACGTGGCGATCGCCGCTCCTGTGATCGGCGACATCGGCTCCTGCGTGTCGGCCCTGCTGGCAGGCATCAATTCAGGCTTTAGCAAGCCAAGCGCCGAGTGGACTGGCGCGATCGCTGAACGCAAAGACAAGAACCTGACGAAGATGGCGGCAACCCTCGACAAGAATCCGTCTCCGATGAACTACCACAGCGCACTGCGCGCGATCCGCGATGTGCTGAAGACACGTCCGGATATCAACGTGGTCAATGAAGGCGCCAACGCCCTCGATTTCGCCCGCAGCATCGTCGACATGTACCAGCCGCGCAAGCGTTTCGACTCCGGCACCTGGGGCATCATGGGCATCGGCATGGGTTATTCCATCGGCGCGGCGGTCACTAGCGGCCTGCCTGTCGTTGCCATCGAAGGCGATAGCGCTTTCGGTTTCAGCGGCATGGAACTCGAGACCGTTTGCCGCTACCAGCTGCCGATTGTCACCGTGATCTTCAACAACAACGGCGTCTACAAAGGCTGCGATCCCAACCTCAACCCCAACGTAAAGTCCGATATCGCAGTTACCGCTTTCGTCAAGGGAGCGCGCTACGACAAGATGATCGAAGCATTCGGCGGCATCGGCTATAACGTCACCACGCCGGCAGAACTGACGAAGGCATTGACCGAAGCGATCGCGGCGGGCAAGCCGGCACTCATCAACGCCGTCATCGACGAAGCAGCGGGTACCGAGAGCGGTCGCCTGACGAATCTGAACCCGAAAACTGCCGCGGCCAAGAATTAAGCTGCCAATTTCGCACTCGCCAACCGGTTCAGGCTGACCCCTTGCTCGGCCGCCGTCAGCGCCAGGCTGCGGTGCAGTTGAGGCGGGATGCGGACGCGAAACTCGCCGCTGTAGTGTTTTTCGGCCAATGGCTCGGGCACCGCTTCGCTTCTGGCCTGCATGTCGGTCACCACGTCGGCCACCACTTTCTGTATGCCCTTGAGCGCGGCCTCGGGCGTCTTCGCCAACCAGCTCAGCGACGGGAACTCGGCGCACAGGGCCACATGCTCGCCGTCTTCGGTCGACCAGGTCACACGGTACGTGTAGTGTTTGATGTTCATGGCTTACCTTCCAGTTTGTCTATGGCCTGCAGGACTTGCCTGACCTGATCTAGAATAGCCCATTGTACTGTACTCACAAACGGCGCACAATATCAACCTAAACTATCAAGGAGTTTCACATGGGAACCACTACCATCAAGGAAAGCCGCCTCAACATTCGCTGCGACGACCATGCGCGCGAGTTACTCGACAAGGCCGCCACCTACGCACATGTCAGCGTTTCAGAGTTCGTCCTTTCACACGCGCTCGCCTCTGCGGAGAAGGTGGTTCAGGCGAATGAATGCATTACCTTGAAGCCGGAAGATTTTCGTGCATTCCTGGCAGCACTTGATACGCCAGCACGGCCCAACCCGGCAATGAAGAAAGCGTTCAAGCGTCACGCTGCACAGGTTTATCGGTGACGTTATACCGCATCCGCCCATTCGACAGAGCCGTCGATGCGGATTCCTTTCGTTGCGGACAACCACTTCTCGATGAATACATCCGGCGCTATGCCTCGCAAGATGTCCGGCGAAATGTAGCGCGGGTGTTTATGGCCACGCCGGAAACTGACTCCCGCCAATTGGCAGGATTTTTTACGCTGAGCGCAGGCAGCGTGGGTTGCTCCGATTTGCCGGAATCGTTGGCGAAGAAGCTACCCCGATATCCTGTGCCGGTGGCGCTTATTGGGCGACTTGCTGTCTCCACCGAATTTCAAGGGAAAGGCTTGGGCTCGATTCTTCTGGCCGATGCCTGTCAGAAGGTAGCACACGCCAGTGCAACGCTGGCGGTGGCAGGAATCGTTGTGGATGCTAAAGACGCTGCTGCCGCTACTTTCTACCGGCATTTCGGCTTCCTGACCTTGCCGGGGCCGCCTACTCGTTTGCTGCTACCAGCAGCTGCATTTCTGGCATAGGCGTTTGGCCTTCTGGGATCGTCTCAGAGCGGTCAAACGGAACCGCGCAGCCCGTCATCGCTAACGGCCATTGTATAGCTCTGCAGAACAGCCAAACGCTACCTTTCAGATGTTTATCCACTCGCCATCGTCAATTGGTGTGGCACCGGGAATCAAATCACGTAAACGTTCAGGTGCGTCACTATGGATAGGAATAACGCGCTTGGCCGAGACAGCTTGAGCAAGATTCACAAGTGTTTGAGTATCGGCATGGCCAGACGTATGCAGTATCTCAAAATCGAGATTGCGCCGGGTGCACCACTCCCTGATATTCACGCGATCCCGGACAAGATACCCGGGCCACTGTGAGTAGATTAGTTTTCCACCATCCAAGCACTGCAAACCTTCGAACTCTTCCATCATCGATGACCTGAACATCATGACCAGATTGCTGGCTCGGCCTGCTATCTGCTCGGGGTAAATGCGTCGTCGGCGAAATGGAATCACAACCGATGTATTTCTTTCGCGCATCAGTTTGCTTTTCATTTTTGCCGGAAGAAACACAGCCGGCTTTGGAAGAGAAGGCCGATTCAGTGCGGCAAGGATATGCGCGAGATAGACATCTGCAACGAAAATCCGTCCAACGCGACGAGCAGCCTTCCAAAAGGTAACAAAACGGTCGATGTTCTGTCCCGAAAAGCAAGCGAGCACCAAGCCGGGAGTGCTGGAGATGCTTTGTGTAATGTCATCCTCCAACGAACATTCTGTCTGGGCGATAGCATGGTCTTCCCTTCCCAGATGCGTACCTTCCATTAGCAGTACATCGACTCCCTTGATGGAAGGTTCTGCCAACAATCGTTTGAACGACCCCTGTTTGCGGCCATGACCACGGAAATCTCCGGTGTAAAAAAGTTTGCGACCTTCAGCTTCAATCAGCAACGAATATGCATCGAAAGCCGAATGGTCAGCAAGGAAGGGCGTGACACAAAATGGGCCAACCTCGAATGTCTCTCGGTCACGATAGGTTGAGGCATTCGGCAGGTCAAGCCCAAAGGTTGTAAACGGAAGCGCAGCTCGCAATAGCCGTTGCGCATCCTGGCCGAGATAAATGCGGGTGTTCCGGGCGGCCTTGCTCAGCAGTCCATAATGATCGGCATGAGGATGAGAAAGAACAACGCCAAGAAAATTTTCATCCTTGCCGTAGGCAAGGCCTGATACGGCGGGTAGAACTACATCTGCTGTACTCGATACGGATAATGGCATTCCGAGATCGAGCAACAGTGTTTTGCCGGCGGCCTTCAGTTCGATGCAGTTGCCACCAATTTCCTGCGCGCCACGATGTATGCGCAGCCTCATCAAATTGGTTTTCTTGAATAGGTTTCTTTATTACGAAGGACGTAACGAAGAGAGTCCATGAGATTTTCATTCAATTGTGTACCATTTACTATTTGCGGACATTTGAAGTCGGAAGGAAATGTTTCAAACCGAAAATCCATTCTCAATTCGCCGAAATCGTTTGAGCGGCTTTTGAGAAAATCATCGAGGGCGTTGTTCAAATTGCCCAAGGTATAGTAACCGGCGTCCAACCAATTGCCGTAGTATTCTCTCTCTGCCAGAACTCGCAGACCAATATGAGATGCTCTTAGAATAGGTTTTTTGTCGAGGCTGTAGCCAAGGTCTTCTGCATGGTGTCGCGAAAACAGGTACAGCAAACCGTATTCAATAACCTCAATAACTGCATCCTTTGGCGTGTCGCGTTTATTGTTAGCAACTTTCAGCTCTAAAAATTCATAGGCATCTTTGAGGGCATCTGGTCTGTAAATCAAATCGACCGCCCTGCGCCTGCCCTTGGATGACTTTTCCACTAAGCCGGATGCCACGGGCATCTGATTCCAAAGGGTACCCATTCCCTCAAATGCACTGGCAATGGCGCGTTCCAGAGGAACCTCAGCCTTCTCGGTATGCCCCCGCTTCTTATTTGTATCCTTTGGCAGGGGAACAAACCTCAGTTCCCAGTTTTTTCTCGATGATGTTTTCTTCCCGTGCCAATTGGCTTTGATGCGCTCATATGCCGCATTTATCAGCGATACGCTGTCTTTGCTGCCTTTAAGGTGATTCGGGTCAAGGACATCCCTGACTCCGTCCCTGACTCCATCCAAGATGCTGGTCATGGTTTCATTGCCTCACTGTTGGGGGAATTCTGCTAAAGCTATTCCTGACCACATCGACTATGCTGAATTACTGTCATTGTAGCCAATGTAGCGTTCAGCGATTCCTTGTCCCACGCCGCTAATTTCCCGAGAAATTCCGGAATTGGCGAATCCTTTGATGTCTCCAACCATCCACCTCACATCAACAATGTGTAAGTTGAAGCGTTGCGACTGTCTTGCTTTCCCGAACAGCCGTACCTAGCCATCTTCCTCGACGGCACCGCTATCGCGACGCTGGAACTGTA
>OCZT010003140.1_pt1 | contig 16995 bp, 17 predicted proteins | sample 1539031 | NCBI WGS metagenome assembly OCZT01 (sample SAMEA3539308, study PRJEB22396) | soil metagenome | biome: tundra; feature: field; material: soil | place: USA | collected 2010-05 | depth 0.15 m | reverse complement strand
CATGCAACTGATTCCTTCGCCCGGTACAGTGAGCGCCGGCGAGATTCGCGTGGCGGGCAACTCCGCCGCGCTCTCTACTTCTAACGCACCTCAGTGGCGCGGGACCACTGTGGCGATGATCACTCAGGATCCTCTCTCCAGCCTGAACCCACTGGTACGCATCGGGGTGCAGATCACCGAGATGCTACGCCATCATTTGAATTACACACGTACTCAAGCGCGTGCGCGTGCGGTCGAACTTCTCAGCGCCGTGGGTATCCCAAATCCTCCACGTACTCTTCGTCAATTCCCGAGCGTCCTCTCGGGTGGAATGCGCCAGCGCGTCGCTCTGGCCATCGCCATCAGTTGCAACCCCAGCCTCTTGATCGCCGATGAACCAACCACGGCACTCGACGTGACCATTCAAGCTCAAGTCCTCGACCTACTCGAGGAGATGTCCGCCACCCATCACAGTGCGGTTCTGCTCATTAGTCACGACCTGGGAGTCGTGGCCAACTTCTGTGATGAGATCCTCGTGATGTATGCGGGACGAATCGTCGAATCCGGTCCTACCGATCAACTCATCGAGGATCCCCAGCACCCTTACACCACTGCACTACTCACCTCGGTTCCCTCGATGACCGAGGCACTGCCCGAACGTCTTGCTTCTATCGCGGGAAGCCCACCGGTGGGCGGTGTCGCCGTGAAGGGATGCGCCTTCGCGCCACGCTGCGCGCTAGCCCAACCCCAATGCTTCGAGGACGAGCCCGCGCTGCGTCAACTCGACGTGTCCGCTCGACGAGTCGCCTGCCATGCAGCCGGTAATGCGACCTGGCCCAGCCGCTTTCAGGGGCCATCGTGACCCAGACCAGCACCCTTCTCTCAGTTCGCGACTTGAGCGTGCATTTTCGACTTCGTCGCGGTCCAAAAGACTCACGAAACGTTCGCGCCGTTGACGGGGTCACCTTTGAAATCGCCAAAGGTCAGACCCTCGGCATCGCCGGCGAATCTGGTTCGGGCAAGAGCACGGTGGCGCGCTCACTGGTACAGATCACCCGTCCCACGGGCGGCACGATCCACCTAGACGGTTCCGACGTCACGAGTCTCAAAGGCCGACGACTGAAGGAATTCCGTCGCCGTATGCAAATGGTCTTTCAAGATCCTTACGACTCGCTCGACCCACGCATGTCGGTACGCGATGCAATCGGCGAAGCGCTCAGCGTGAGTGGCTTGCCCGGACCTCGTCACGACGAGACCGTCGAAGAACTACTGCGACGAGTCAACCTGCCCGCTTCCTTGGCGCGGCGCTACCCCGGCCAACTCTCCGGCGGTCAACGCCAACGTGTCTCGATCGCTCGAGCACTCGCGGTCAATCCCGAAATCATCATCTGCGACGAGGCAGTGGCGGCACTCGACGTCTCGATTCGTGCGCAGGTGCTGAACCTGCTCAAGGACATCCAGCACGACACCGGGGTCGCGTACCTCTTCATCTCGCACGATCTCTCCACCTTGCGCTTCATGGCCGACCAGGTGGCCATCATGTACGTCGGACGAGTCGTGGAGTACGGCACCAGTGATGAAGTTTTTTCGCGCCCCTTGCACCCTTACACCAAGGCTCTCATCGCCGCCGTGCCCAGTGTCACCACCCGAGGTCGGACCCGGCTCAAGCTAAGTGGCGAGCCGCCGGACCCGGGCAACCCCCCCTCGGGCTGTCCTTTTCATCCGCGCTGCCCCGAAGCTGTGGACCAGTGTCGACTCACGCGCCCGGAGCTCGGGACCACTGACGAGGGGCAGTCAGTGGCGTGCCACGTCGTGCTGTCACGACACGGACGCGACGCGACGCGACAGGTCTCCCCGTGATCAACCTGCCCGAGAACGAGTTGGGCTTCGGGCTCGCAGGCGCCGAGCCCACCATGCTCGGCCAGCCCAACTTCTGGCGTCGAGCGTTGAAGAGTCTGATGCATGATGGCGTGGCGCTGGCGTCGGTCGCCTTCATCGTGCTACTGGTGATCGTCGCGGTCTTCGCTCCTTGGATCTCGCCTTACAACCCTGTGCAACAGTTCGCAAGCGGACTCTCCCCGGTGGGCGCACCGGTCGGGCCTGGTAGTCATTTCCTGCTCGGTACTGATTCGGCGGGCCGCGACGTCTTGTCGCGCTTGATCTACGGCGCGCGGGTATCGCTCCTCGTGGGCGTTGTGGCGACCAGCCTGGCTTCGGCGATCGGTGTCGTGGTGGGCGCGATCGCCGGCTACGCCGGAGGCATCGTGGAGTCGGTGCTCATGCGCTTCACCGACATGGTGCTATCGTTTCCGATCTTGCTCTTCTGCGTGGCCCTCATCGCCGTGACCGGTCCGAGTACGCGAAACGTGGTTTTGGTCATCGCCTTCGCATATTGGACCTACTTGGCGCGCGTGGTTCGCGGACAGGTGCTCTCACTCAAGGAGCGAGAGTTCGTGACCGCCGCGCGCACGCTGGGCGTCGGACACATCAAGATCATCCGCAAACACATCTTGCCCCATCTGATGCCGACCATCATCGTCTACGCCACTCTCGGGATTGCCACGTCAATCCTGCTCGAGGCATCACTGTCCTTCCTTGGCATTGGCGTGCCCCTGCCCCAAGCCTCCTGGGGCGAGATGATCTCCGAAGGTCAGCAGTACTTCCAAAGTGCGCCGTGGTTGCTCATCGTGCCCGGCGTGGCGCTGATCTTGACGGTCTTGGCATTCAATCTTGCCGGGGATTGGCTTACCGACCTTCTCGACCCAGCGACGAGGGTGGGACGATGAGTGGCTGGCTCATTCGACGGTTCCTGCAGATGATTCTGGTGGTCTTTGGTGTCGTAACCCTGGCGTTCGTCTTTGCATTCTTGGTGCCGGCGAACCCGGCACGTATGGTCGCGGGTCCCCAAGCCAGCCCCGCCGCCGTCGCGTCCATCGCCCACCAACTGGGCCTCGATCGCTCGACTTGGAGTCAGTACTGGAGTTTCCTTGGCCGACTGGTCCATGGCGATCTCGGTATCTCCTTCGTGCTGCAGGGACGCACCGTGGCGAGCGAGATCTTGCGCGCGTTGCCCTACACTGCCTTTCTCGCCGTTGGTGGGGTGATCTGGGAAGTCATCATAGGCATCCCGGCGGGCGTCATCGCCGCCTATAAGCCCCGAAGTTTCTTCGACCGCTTCGCGACTCTCGGGGCACTCTTCGGCCTCTCGGCACCTCCCTTTTGGCTGGGATTGATGCTTATCTACTTCCTCTCGTATCGCTGGTCGATCTTCCCGCTCAACGGTGTTGGTTCCCCGCTCATTTGGTACATGATCCTGCCAAGTTTCACCCTCGGTGTCGGCGGTGCGGCGTTCTATTCGCGCATGGTGCGCACCACTATCCTCCAAGTCCTGCGCTCGCCCTTCATCGAGTTCGCTCGCCTCAAGGGCATGCCCGAGAGGACGATCCTGTTTCGTCACGTGATTCGCCATGCATTGATTCCCGTGGTCACAATGCTCGGGATGGACTTGGGCTACTTCCTGGGCGGAGTACTCATCATCGAGTCCATCTTTGGCATACCTGGCGTGGGTCAATTGGCCTTCGCGTCGATCTCGACCCTGGACGTCCCGATGATTACTGGCACGGTGATGGTGGCGGCGATCTTCATGGTCGTCATGAGTTTCATCGTGGACGTGGCCTACACGTTCATCGATCCGCGCGTGAGGTTGAACCGTGGCCAGTGATCTCTCACACTCTTCGAGCAGTAACCAAACCCTAGACAAAGAAACCTGTCCGCTTCGGCGTGCAGAAAGGAGCAGTGAGCATGAGTGAGAAGCAGATTCGCGTTGCGGTCGTCGGAGCTGGTCGATGGGCGGAACGAGCGCACATCCCCGGCTGGCAGCGCGACGGTCGCGCCGAGGTGGCCGCGTTAGTCGACCTCGACGAAGCTCTTGCGCGCAAGGTAGCCGACGACTTCGGAATCGCGCAGGTGTTCACCGACTACCGCGAGGTCCTCGACGACCCCACAATTGACGTCGTGGACGTGGCGTCAGGCAACGAGGCCCACTTCGAGGTCTCCATGGCGTCCTTGGAGGCTGGCAAGCACGTGCTGTGCGAAAAGCCGGTGCACCACGACGCCCGAGAGACCTCGCGCGCAGCGGCGGTCGCTGAGTCCAAGGGTCTGCGCACCAAGCTCGGCTTCACCTTCCGCTACGCGCCAGCGATCCAGTACGCCAAGGACCTCATCGACCAGGGCTTCGTCGGCACTCCCTACGTCTTCAACGGCTATGAACAGAATAGTCAGTGGATCGATCCACAGACCCCCCTGCGTCAGTTTGAGCACACGCCGGCGGGCTCCGACGAGATGGCAGTTTCTTCAATCGAGGGATATGGTGCGCCGATTATCGACATTATGCATTGGTGGACGAACAGTCCGATCACCAACGTCGTGGGCACCATGCGCAACTTCGTTCCTGATCGTATGCTGCGCTCGACGGGAACCATGGAGCGTATGAACATCGACGACGGTGACATGTGGATCTGCGAATTCGAGGACGACGTCATGGCCTCTATCCAGTCCTCGTACGTCACGGTGGGCAACTACCCCGGCATCGAAGCGCGTCTCTACGGCTCCGAGGGAGCGGTGATCGTCCGACTGGTCGAAGAGTTCGGCATCTGTCAGACCATCAAGACCGCCACCAAGGACTCGGTGGAGTTCGTTGAACGCGAGATTCCCCAGAAGTATTTCCCCGATGGTGGTAACAGCCGCGAGCCGTGGCCCTTCCTCTTCTACTCCAATCTGATCAAGAACTTCGTCGACGAGATATTGGGCGATGCGCCCGCGACTCAGGGTGACTTCGCCCAAGGTGCTTTGGTGCAGCGCACGATCAACGCCTTCGAACACTCCTACCGCCAGCGCCGCTGGGTGAACCTCAGCGAGGTCGAAGGTGTCTGACCCGGTCCTGTTGCCATCGCACCAATGGGGTGTGGTCACTCGCGCTGCGGCAAAACCTCTCCTCTCGGGAGTCGTTGCTGCAGCGCAGGAGGCCGGTGCCGAATTCTGCGACGTTCGACTGTCTGAGACCGAGGAGATGCGCCTGTACGCGGTCTCGGGAGTAGCACCTGACGAACGCGTCGAAGGCCACGCCGGCATCGGCGTTCGCGTGCTGGTCAACGGCGTATGGGGTTTCGCCTCTCGACCACTGCGCGACGAGAACGATGTGTACCATGTCGTCAACTCGGCGATCGCCAATGCCCGCGCAGGGCGCGAAGGCTCTGCGGTCCAGGTCACCTTGCCGCCGCATGCCGCCGAGATTGGCTTCTACCAGACCGATGCTGACATCGATCCCTTCGGTGTCAGTGCGAGTGAACGTGAGCGGTTGGTGCTCGAGACCCTTGCCGCCGCACGAGGCGAACGTGGCGTCGTGCGCGCACAGGCCGGGGTCAACGCCAAGCGTCAGCATCGATTCTTCGCCAACTCCGAGGGTTCGCTGCAGGAGCAGCACTTCGTCGAGACCGGCGCCATGGTGCTCGCCGTGGCGTCCGACGGACACATCGTCCAACGGCGTAGTTTCCCCAATTCCTTCCATGGCAACACCGCAGCCGCCGGCTGGGAGTACGTGCGTGATCTCCATCTGGTGACTGAGGCTCATCGCGTCGGTGCTGAAGCGGTCCAACTCCTCAGGGCCCCGGTGGTGGCTTCGGGCTCCTCCTCTCTCGTCATCGGACCGGCCCAAATGGCCTTGCAGATCCACGAGTCCACCGGACACGCCATCGAACTCGACCGAATATTGGGCGACGAGGCCAACTTCGCGGGTCGATCGTTCATCACGCGCGACGCCATCGGCAATCTGCGCTACGGCTCACCGGCGATCAATATCATCGCCGATGCCACCGTACGGGGTACCCGGGGCAGTTTCATGTTCGACGATGAGGGAACGCGAACCGCACCAACCACGCTGATCGATGAGGGAGTGGTGCGCAACTTCCTTTCGAGTCGTGACTCGGCCGCACGTCAAGGGCTCTCTTCGACAGGAGCTGCGCGTTCCGATGGCTGGGCCTATCTGCCCCTGTGCTTCGCGACCAACGTCTTCCTCGCTCCCGGAACGGGTTCCACCGAGGAACTGCTTGATCGAATGGGTAATGGGTACTACATCGACGACAATCGCAGTTGGTCCATTGACTCGATGCGCTGGAACTTCCAGTTTGGCACTGAGGTCGCCTGGGAAGTCAAGAATGGCAAGAAGACCCGGTTGGTGCGTGACTTCTCCTACGGAGGACTCACACCCGAATTCTGGGGATCAGTTGAGGCGGTCGCCGGGCCCGGGGAATTCCGCACCTTCGGGATGCCCTGCGGCAAGGGTGAGCCTAAGCAGTGGGGATTCTTGAGTCACGGCGCCGCGCCCACTCTGGTGCGCAACGTCAAGATTGGCGTCTCGTGAGCGCCGCCGTATGGTTCGGTGAGGACCAGTCGCTGAGTGCTCTTGAGGGCGCCGTCAGCAGCGCGCGCTGCGACCATGTGGAGATCGCTGTCTCCAGTCGGATGAGCGAGCACACTCGATTCGCCGGCGAAAGGATCCACCAGGCTCAATCGATCATCGAGTGCCAGATCATGGTGCGTGCCGTCGTCGGTACCGGCAGCGCTCGCGTCGCGGTGAACTCCTTTGCTCACCTCAACCGTGCCGTGGTTGAAGCAACTTCTCTGGCGAGCGGTCGCGACGGTGTCGCGGACGCCGTTGCCCCCTACGACGTGGCCCGAGGACCCCTCAATGACGACACCTCCGGTCTCTGGTTCGATTCAACCCTCGACTGGGACGTCGCCCAGCGCTCACGTCTCGCGGGTCTGGTGATGGCGAGGGCGAATCGTGCGGGGGGAGTAGTCAACGGCAACCTCATGATCGCGACCACTGAGTTGGCCGTGGCCACGAGCGAAGGAGTGCGCGCCCACGGCAGCGCGACCGAGGCCGGTTTCACCATGACCGTGCGCTTCGGCGAGGCCTCGTCCTACATCGGTGATCTGTCACGCGACGCCTCGACCTTGCATGTGCAGTCACGAGCCTTCGACGCCATTGCCAATACCTCACGGGTGCGCGAAGTCGCCCCCGTCCCTGATGGTGTGCACGATGTCGTCTTCGGTCCGTTGGCCGCGGGCGAGCTCGTTAGCTTCGTACCGGACTTCGGCTTCACCGCACCAATGTTTCGTTCGGGGATTGGCCTGGCTGCCCAGCACAGGGGCGAGCGCATCGCTCCCAAGTTCATCTCAATTAGCGACGACGCCAACTCAACAGTTGGGCTCCCATTCCCGTTCGACTTCGAAGGAAGCCAGAAACGAACAGTTCGACTTATCGACGACGGTCGAGTAGGCGACGTTGTGAGCGACCTCGCCAACGCGGACATCACTGACGGATCGACGGGTCACGGTTCGATTGGGCGCGAGCAGTCCCCTGAGCCGGCCTGTGCCAATCTCGTCATGAGTGCGGGTACGAGCAGTGAGGATGAACTCATCGCTGGTGTCGAACGTGGTCTCTACATCCAGCGCCTCTGGTACAACCGCTTAGTTGACGCAGAGTCGGGCACCGTCGTGGGGACGAGTCGCGACGCATGTTTCTTGGTCGAAGACGGCCAGCGGACTCAGGCCCTCGCCGGCGGCCGCTTCAACGAGAGCGTCCTCGATGCGCTCGCGCGCGCCGACGGACTGAGCGCGCAGCGCTACAGTCAGCCGATCCCCAACCTCTGGAACAGCTGCATCACCGCCCCGGCGATGCGGGTACGCGGTTTCCGGTTCGGAACCCGCACGAGGAATGAGGAGGACGAATGAAAGTGTCCAGTAACGCGAACCAGCTCTTAACTCAGATACTTTCCGGAGAGGTCTGGCCACCTCTGGCGGATCGCCACGGCTACCGGGTCGATCCCGACGGACGGGCCTTCTTCCTACCGGGCATGGGAGGGGTCACCTTGGGCGTACACGTGGGGGACCCGGCCACTGGCTACGCGGGTGACCACGTCGAGCCTGGTCTCTCGGTTCGCCACCGCGAGACCAGTGCCAACTACGCCCTGCAGTACTTGACCTGCATCGGCAATCGAGTCGAGATTGCGTCGGGGCCGGCCAAGGGGGCGGCCGGATTCGTTATCGGACAACACGCCTACGTGCTCGTGGACATGAGCGGCGAGGAAATGGGCCAGGTCACCACGGGCGACCAGGTCAGCGTCATCGCCCAGGGTCAGGGACTGCGCTTGGAGAGACACCCTGACATTGTTGTGAAGAACATATCTCCCGCCCTGCTCGCCGCGATGCCTGGGGGCACCATCGCCGATGGTCGTCTCGAGATCCACGTTAGTGCTGTCATTCCCGCCGAGGCCGTGGGGGCCGGCGCAGGAATGGCCTCGGAGTACGCCAACACTGACCTCATGGGAGCCTACGCCGGACTGGGCGAGGACCTCTCACTTGGTCTCGAAGGTCTGCGCGTCGGTGATGTCGTCGTCCTAGACGACCAGGATCATCGATTCGGGCGAGGGTATCGCGAGGGGTGGACGACCATCGGGATCATCTCGACGGCCACTTGCATGCTCTACGGGCACGGACCGGGCCCCTCCTCAATCATGAGCGGTCCTTCGAGTGCCTTTCACGTGGTGCTCGACGACGACGCCAATCTCAAATTCTTCAATCTCGACCAACCAAGGGGGCGCTCATGAGTGACGTCAAACTCGTTAGCGTGAATCTGCTGGCCTTCGTGGACCAGGGTGAGGTCGGTACCGATCCCTACCGCATCGATCGCGACGGCTCTCCCTACGTCGCGGTCGGTGACGGTGGGGTGGTCCTCGGCTTGCGTTTGGGCGACAGCGTCTTCGCCCACGCGGGCGATCACGCGGCGCCGGGCGCCTGCTTGGTCCATCCCCACGACGACGCCCGTCGCGCCCTCGTCGGACTCGCCTGCTTGGGCAATCGAGTGACGGTGCGCACCGGTGACGCCGTCGGCGCCATCGGTGCCGTCTTGGGCAAACGCGGTGGTGGGGAACGTGTCATCGCCGTCTTCGCACCAGAGGTATTGGTGCGCCTGCGTCCGAACGACCAGGTTGCAATCACCAGTCGGGGTCAGGGTGCACCGTCGCCACGTTCCGACGTGGTCCAAATGAACATCGCGCCCCAGGCCCGGTCGCTGCTCGGCATCGAGACGAAGGACGGACTCATCACCGTGGGTGTTCGCACGACCCTGCCTAGTCGTCAAGTCGGCAACGGCATCGGGCGACCCATGCCCATGTGGGACGTCGATCTCCAGGTTGACGCACAGCATTCCGCCGCGGGGCTTTGCCTGGGTGACGTGGTCGCTATCACCGACCTCGACGCGCGAACCAACGCGGGTTACCGTCGCGGTTGGATGAGCATCGGCGTTGTGGTGCATGGCGCGAGTCCCCAGCCCGGACACGGGCCTGGGGTGACGATAGTCTTGAGCGGTCCCGCCACCTCGTTCTTGGTTCACGACGAAGGCGATCAGCACCAGGGTCTGACCGAGGAGCGGCTCCTCTCTATCGCGGGATTAGAGGACTGACACAATGAGCGAGACTTTGCGAAATTCCATCACTGACGGGCGCGTATTTCACCACACCTCCCTACCTGAAGCAGTGCACGACGAGTTGCGACGTCGAATCCTCAACAACGAGTTCGCCGCCGGCGAACGGCTGGTGGAGTCCAGGATCGCCGAAGAATTCGAGGTGAGCCGCACCACCTTGCGAGAAGCGTTGCGCAAGTTGGCCAGCGAGAACCTGGTGGAGATCACTAAACGCCGCGGCTGCTTCGTGGCCCGCATGGACGCCTCGGAGGTGCGTGACTCGTGCTTCGCGCGCTACGTGCTCGAAGCCGGCGCCGCCACCGACGACCTCTCGTGGATCACACCCGAGGTACTAGCGGAACTGGAAGTCCAATTGGAGATCATGAAGGTGTATGCCCTCAAGAAGGACATGGCATCGATCGTCGACGCCGACACTGCCTTTCACAGTGTCATCGTCTCGGCCGGCAAGGGTAATCGCGTCCGTGACCTTTGGCACACGCTCGATGGACAGATGGGTTCCTTGATGCGTTCGTCGTTCGAAGAGCAGGGAATCGACATGGAAGAGATAGTCGCGCGTCACGAGATCGTCATCGACGCACTGCGTTCTCGTCAGAGTGGCGTAATCCACGCAGCAATCAAGGACCACTATCTTAGGCCGCAGTCCGGTTCCCCGGAGGCGCTCTGAGTGCGCCACGCCCTCTTCCTACCCCCCTTTGATGACCTCGCCGACCCCGAGCACCTGATCGAGTTGGCGGTTTTGGCCGAGTCGGCGGGGTGGGATGGATTCTTCCTGTGGGACCACCTTCTCTACGATGCACCCGTCCGCGACATCCTCGATCCCTACGTCAGTCTCGGCGCCATCGCCCAGGCGACGTCGAAGATCCAACTCGGGCCCATGGTCACGCCGCTGGTGCGCCGGCGCCCGCAAGTCGTCGCGCGCCAGGCGGTGACTCTCGATCGGTTCTCCCACGGGCGTCTCGTGCTTGGTTTTGGAATCGGCGACGATGGCGGCCCGGGGGGCGAACTCTCGGCTTTCGCGGAGAACCTCGACGCCCGAGTTCGAGGACGCCAACTCGACGAAGGATTGAGCGTCCTCACCGGGTTGCTCTCGGGCTCACTCCAGCAGCACGCGGGCGAGTTCTACCGCGCCATGGATGTCGCCTTCTCGCCGAAGCCGCTACGCGACGGCGGTATTCCGATCTGGATCGCCGCGCGCTGGCCCCACCGAGCGCCGATTCGCCGCGCCGCGCGCTACCAGGGCGTCGTCATCATCGAGATGACCGATCCTGCCGACGTGGCGACGTTGCGGGGACAGTTGCAAGAGGACGGGGTCGACCTCGAGAGTTTCGACATCGTGGTCCTGGGTCGTGACGGCGATGATCCGCAGATCTGGGCCGACGCAGGTGTGACATGTCTGATGACGAGGCTCGGACCCTACGCGCTCGACTTCAACCTGACGCGCGCCAGAGTGGGCGCCGGACCACGCATCTCTATCTAACAAGGAGAATCATGAACTACCGACGCCCCCCCGCAGTGCTCGCGGCTGAACTCGATTTCTATACCGCGAGCTACGGCTCCTCGGTACGCGACATGGACAAGAAAGTCGCGGCGACACCCGCACCCGACGACCTCTTCGACCTGACTCACGGCGATACCCGAGCCTTCACGCCGCCCGACTCGGCGCAGATTGACTTTGACGAGGCGGTGCGTGACAACACCGAGGCCTACTCGGCCTACCGAGGCAGCTCGACGGTACGCGCGATTCTGGCTCCGCGCGCCGCGACGCTGCTGCAGCGACCCGTGGACCCGGCGCACGAGATTATTCTGACTCCCGGTACCCAGGGCGGTCTCTTCACCGCCCTCTCGGCGCTGGTGGCACCGGGCGACGTCGTCGCCTTCCCTTCGCGTGAGTACTTCATGGACGAGCGCATCACCGCCTATCTCGGCGCGACTTCGCACCGCATCCCCCTGCACCAGGACGACCACGGAGTCATCATCATCGAGGACTCTGACCTCGAGGCGGCGACCCGCGCGGGAGTCAGCGGCGTGGTCCTCTCGCATCCAAACAATCCGACCGGTGGCGTCTACGCACGCGAATCCCTCGAGCGGCTCGCCGCGTGGGTGGTCGCCACGGACGTATGGGCCGTGGTCGACCAGCTCTACTGCCGACTCATATTCGCCGGTCACGAGTACGTGCACCTGGGAGCGTTGAGCGGGATGGCGTCGCGCACCATCACACTCATCGGCCCCTCCAAGACCGAGTCGATGAGTGGATACCGCGTCGGCGCGGCAATTGGACCCAGTGAGGTGGTCGAGTCGATGGAGCAAGTCGTCTCCTTCGCCGCACTTCGCACTGGGGGCTACGCGCAGCACACCCTGCGCCACTGGATGGACGGTGACGAGCAGTGGTTGACGCGACGCACCGACGCACACCAAGCGATTCGCGATTCACTCGTCGATCGGCTCCGCGCAATCCCTGGGGTTCATGTCTCGACCCCCGCGGGTTCGTCCTACGTATTTCCCGACTGTTCGGCGACGCAGTGGGCTCAGATGCGCGGGGACAACGACGACTTCGCCCTAATCGTGGACCTCAAGCGCGCCGGTGTCCTAGTCTCTCCCGGCTACCAGTTTGGGCAGGACGGTCGCGGACACTTCCGCATTAACTTCTCCCAAAACGTCACTCGCCTCGAGCGCGCCTGCGACATCATCGAGCGAACACTCACCGATCGCTGATTCGTCGTCACGAAGCCGACCGTTGCGGTCACGTGGGAGAAACGAGCGCCTTGGGAAAGTGTCCGGTGCCTTGATCACCTGTGAGGCCTTGGTGCGCTTCAGGGGCCATGGCTTGATGAGTTCAGCGACGGTGAGGTGTCGGTCTTTGAGGGGTGTCATGCTGATGGGTCAAATGGCTTGACCGTCGTCGGCAATCGAGGGTTGTTGGGAGGCTGCGCAAGGTGCTTAATTGACCGGCACTTCGGTGAGTCATGTCGGTAGCGCGGAGGCAATCCGAACAAAGCTGAGTTCTTCGTCACTGTTCACGTGCTTGAATGGATGGAGGCGTCCTCGTTTGGTGGAGAACTATTCGCCACTTCTTGTGCTGGAGTTGTGCTGTGAAGACTGCTTGACCACAGCGAAAGGCTCGAAAACCCAGTAATGCCCTCGTAGCTCAGGGTGATAGAGCGGCGGTTTCCTAAGCCGATTTTTGGGGTGCGTCTACCTCCTCGGAAAGCCAGTAAATACCTTGCCATTGCTGGTAAGTGGCCTAGTTTGATGGCCATCAGAGACCTAGTAAATCACCCACGATTCCCGACCATTCGCGGTAATTGTTGTGCTGAGGTTGTGCTGGGATTCAAGTTGGCAGAACCCCAACTTTGGTTCCAACTGCCCTCCGACCACAGTCGCGGCCAAATGCGACATCTTCATTCAGTTCATTTCCGCATTGCGAGCAAAACGTCATGATTTTGAATCGCTACGGCTTCCTCGGTTGATGGACGAAATGACAACTAGCGTTGCGCCGGCTCTGACAATTCAGTCGATGCTTTCGGCGGCATGATGGCTCGTCCAGAGACAATTGCTCAGCGAGTCCGTCCTACACCATGACGAGGCTTCACGAATTCCGCTGATACCTGTGGTGAGATTCGTTGGATCCGCATCGGGAGGCGCGTCCTCAAACCAGGGTCGCCCTGGAGCGGTTGCTGGCGAGCGCTGGGGGAGGATCTCAACCCTAAACACGCCAGAGTCTTATTTAGGGTTGTATGATAATCCTACGTAAGGAGAAATCATGTCTAGGGTTATACGCCGCCATTGGATCAGTAGTCACGGGGGTCCGTCGCGCAAGGACAACCGTGGGTGCGAGTACGAAACCTACGTCCCCGACCTGCTCGTCGGACGCAACTTCACGATCCAAGGTGAGGTCGCTGCCGATATCACCGACGCTGAGGCTGCGATCGCAAGGCTTAACGTTGAAGCAACCAGCCTCGTCGATACCGAGGCGCTTGCTCGAATCCTGCTCCGAGCAGAGTCCATCGCTTCATCTCGGATCGAGGGATTGGTGATTGGTGCCCGGCGACTGTTGCGCGCGGAAGCAGCACGAGTGCTCGGCGACGACCCATCTGACGTCACAGCTGTCGAGGTACTCGGGAACATCGATGCAATGGTCTATGGCATCGATACTGTCGGTACTGGTGATTCCGTCACGGTGGAAATACTTCTCGAAAGCCATCGGCGGCTCCTGTCCGGCACGAGGATTGAGGGGTATGGAGGACGGTTCCGAGAAAATCAGAACTGGATCGGTGGAAGTGCGTACAACCCGTGCTCTGCTGCCTTCGTCCCTCCTCCGCCTGAATATGTCGAGGGACTCATCGCAGACCTCGTCGCCTTTGCCAACGAAGATTCACTTCCTGCGGTCGCTCAGGCAGCCATTGCGCACGCACAGTTCGAGACGATTCACCCATTCGTTGACGGCAACGGTAGAACGGGTCGTGCGTTGGTGCACCTGATCTTGCGGCGTCGAGGCGTCGCGCCTCGTATTTTGCCGCCCGTGTCTCTGGTCTTGGCGACGTGGGCACAGGACTACATCGACGGATTGACGGCCAGCCGGTACCGGGGACCCGCAACCTCAAGAGAGGCGTCCGAAGGAATCAACCTGTGGATCGGACGATTCGCTACCGCCTGCAAGCGCGCAGTGGATGACGCAACGTCATTCGAGCAACAGGCACGCATCATCGAAGCGTCGTGGCGAGAAAGGCTGGGCCGAGTTCGAGCCCGTTCCGCGGCTGATCTACTCCTTGGCGTACTTGTCGGCGCACCCGTTGTTACGGTCAACAGTGCCGCTGAAATGGTGGGCCGAAGCTTCATCCAGACGAATGAGGCAATTCAGCGGCTGGTCGATGCGGGCATCCTCAAGCAAGTCACCGTTGGTCGACGCAACCGAGCCTTTGAGGCACCGGAGATCATCGCTGCCTTTACCGCCCTGGAGCGTCAGCTCGCCAGCCCCGAGGGCGACACCCGGACGAGCGAGCCAGTGCGGACAGTTCCACGCAGGAAGTAAGCGGCCCGGAGTCGGCAGTGTGAATTAGTGAAAAAGGCTGTCGGTCAAATCAGAGGAAGCCGATCTCTTTGGCAAGTGATCGCCTACCCCAACAAGTGAGGGGAGTTTCTTTGGACTGCGTCGGTACTTGGCGTTTACTGCTCATCGTCTTTTGCGTCCCATCGTCCGTTCGCACGCAGAGCGAGTGCGGGTTTACGTCGGGCCTTCGACACCAACATTCTCCGGTACCTTGAGACCGACTTCCGAATAATGCACATTGATCGGAGGACTACCCATCACCTTGACCTCCAGATGATCGGGGAAGACCTTGATCCACTCCAGCAGATTTTCGATCAGGACTCGTCGCTCACGTTCGTCTGCTTCGGCCCAGATGGCGTCCATATCGAGATCGGCCAGTATCCCGGGCCACTTCCTCAAATTGAACCTCCAGGTCGGTTTTTAGGCGCTCCTCATGGCCCTCTAGGGAGAGTTGCTCGCGAACAGTCACAATGGCGGTGGCGATACGTGCCTCCTCCTGCTGGAATCCCTCGGCGCTGATCTTCTCCGCGTAGTAGAGGTCGAGGAGTTTGCGCCGTTCGTCGTTGAGTTTCTTGAGGGTCGTTGCCGGTGCTGCCCGTCGGGTCCGGCGCGGCGCCGCCGCGTCCGGGCCCCACCGGCCAGCCGTCGGCGAATCGCCTCTCGTAGACCCTCATCGTGGCCGACCAGTCGAAGACCCATGACCGCAGCCCTAGCGAGTCCATAGTTACTCCGAGAAGGTTGCGCGCAGCCTTGCCCTCGATGGTGGCACTTGTAGGTGAGGTGGCCCTTACCGTTCTGAGCGACCACCATGCGCTTGTCACAGAGGTCCACACATCACTCGGCCCGACAGGGGATCGTGGGACCTTCTAACGCCCTTGGCGGTGCCCCGGTGAGCGGCCTGCCACTCCTCCTCACTCACCAATGGCTCATGGACGCCGGGGTGCCACTTCGTTCGATGCAAGACTTCGCCCCGGTATATCCGTGAATCGAGGATTGACTTGACGGTGGAGTACCTGATGCCGGTGCGCTCCTCGATGGTGCGATACGAGTGCCCCTCCGCGCGGAGACGGAAGCATTCGATGACCAGTGTTGCTTCCACGTTGGGCACGAGTAGACCGTCAATGATGTCGTAGCCGGTCTTGGGTCGGTTGATCCAGCGACCCTCCTTGACGGCGCGGTCGTGACCCATGCGGACGTTCTCAGCGAGTGCGTCGCGGTAGTACTCGGCTTGTCCACCCATCATCGAGAAGAACCAGCGGCCCGCCGGAGTCGAGAGGTCGAGGTTCTCACAGACCGAATGCAGAGTGACGCCGTGTTTCTCGAACTTGTCGCGCAACTCCAGCAGGTCACCTAGATTGCGAGAGAGCCGGTCGAGTTTCCAGACAACGACGTGACTAGCGTGTCCCGCCTCGACGGCAGCCAACAATTGCTGCAATCCAGAGCGCAGCATGTTCTTGCCAGAGACGACCGGGTCGGTGATCACGGTGATCTGTCCGAGGTCGTGCAAAGTCGCATACGCCCGGAGTTTGTCCGTCTGGCCCTCGATCGAGAACCCCTCCTCCGCTTGTTCCTCCATTGATACTCGGCAATACGCCAGGGTTAGCACGCAGTCCTCCTTTGGGTCCGGTGTTCTTGTTCACAATACGCAGAGCAATACCAACGACCACCGAAGCGACCGCGTCGAAGTCGGGTGTCATCATCATGGCAGCCCGTACTTCTCTTTCTTTTCGGTGATCCGAGACGACATGGAGCGGCCCGAGGTGCGCGAGTAGAGGTTCAGTTGACGCTCCAGGTTGGGGATCAGGTCAATCATCGAGCCCGAACCGGTCAAGGCACCGAAGTTGGCGAGTTGGCCGACGAGCGAGGGCATCACGTTGGCGAGAAGTCCGGCCTGCTTAGCCCCGTAGGCGCGTTCAATGCCGATTGCGTCGCCCGCGATGCGTGCGCGTTGAACGGCTTGCCAGGCTTCCGAGATCGGCCAGCGGGCCTTCGTCTCGTCGTTCGTCGGTACACGATGAGTGAGCCACTCGTGAGTCAGGTAGTGCCACATAGAACCCGTGACAGCGATAACTTCGTCGGGGGTCGAGACGCCGAACTGGCGAAGAACCTCGCGGTGCAGCTCGAATTCGACACGCAGGACCGACGACGACCGATCAAACCTCTCGCCCCAGATTTCCTTCCAGTAAGCGGTGCCGGACTTCGCGGACTCAATGGTCTTGTCATAGAGGCGAGCCGAAATGGTGCCCGATTCTCGCTTGCCAATCTTGAGACCGTTGAACTCCTCAGCGTTCTCAAAGAGGTTGCGCGCGTCGGCACGACAGAGAAACTCTCGGCGCTGATCTCCCGTGACGTTCCAGCCTTGGAAGTCCGCGACACGGCCAAGCTGGGCTGGGCATCTCTGCTCTACCTGGCGGGTCACGCCGGG
>OCZT010003139.1_pt1 | contig 16999 bp, 15 predicted proteins | sample 1539031 | NCBI WGS metagenome assembly OCZT01 (sample SAMEA3539308, study PRJEB22396) | soil metagenome | biome: tundra; feature: field; material: soil | place: USA | collected 2010-05 | depth 0.15 m | reverse complement strand
CATCAGCGCCAGGACGCATCACATGCGCGTGGATTACTCTATGTTCGAGGGCTTCAAGGTCCGGGGCAATGCGCGGACGGTGCTATCGCGCGGCGAGGTGATTGTGGATGGCGGCCAGTTTTTGGGGAAGGCCGGGCGGGGCAATTACCTGAAGCGCGCCGCACGCGGCGGGGCCTGGAAATAGGAGGAAAGAATGATGGCGACCGATTCTACCGTTGAAACACTCGGGTTCTATGTGGGTGGCAAGTGGGAGAGGCCGCAGGGGTGCACCTTGGGAACCGTGACCAACCCCGCCACCGGCGCCACCATCGCCGAGGTGCCCTACGCCGGGGAGGCCGATATCGACGGCGCCGTCCGCTCCGCGCACGAGGCGTTTCTGAAATGGCGCGAGGTGCCCGTGGTGGAACGCGTGCAGCCGCTCTATCGCTACAAGGCGCTGCTCGAGAAGCACCAGGCGGAGCTGGCCGGCATTCTCACCCGCGAAAACGGCAAGACCGCCGACGATGCCAGGGCCGAGGTGCGGCGCTCCATCCAGATGGTGGAAGTGGCGTGCGGCATGCCCAGCCTGATGCTGGGCGATTCGCTCAACGACGTGGCGCACGGCATCGACTGCAAGACCATTCGCCAGCCCATCGGCGTGTGTGCCGGCATCACGCCCTTCAATTTCCCCGCCATGGTGCCCATGTGGATGTACCCCTTCGCCATCGCGTGTGGCAACACCTTCATATTGAAACCTTCGGAAAAAGTGCCGCTCACGGCGACCCGCGCGGTCGAGATGCTGGATGACGCCGGCCTGCCGGCGGGAGTCCTGAACCTGGTGCATGGCGGCAAGCAGGCGGTGGACGCGCTGCTGCGCCATCCGCTGGTGAAGGCCGTTTCGTTTGTCGGCTCGACGCCGGTGGCCAGGTACATTTACGCGACGGCGGCGGCCGAGGGCAAGCGGGTGCAGGCGCTGGGCGGCGCCAAAAACCACCTGGTGGCGATGCCCGACGCCGACATGCCGAAGACGGTCGAAGCCATCATCGGCTCCGCCTTCGGCGCCGCCGGCGAGCGCTGCCTGGCCGGCAGCGTGCTGGTGACGGTGGGCGACGCCGCCGGCCCGCTGCTCGATCTGCTCGTCAAGCGCACCCAGGGGCTGGTGGTCGGCGACGGTTCCGAGGCGGGAGTGGAGATGGGCCCGCTGGTTACGGCTGACCACTGCCGGCGCGTGGCAGGCTACATCGAGAAAGGCGTAGCCGAAGGCGCAATTCCGCTAGTGGACGGCCGGGAGCTAAAGACTGCGCGCGGCTTCTTTCTTGGTCCCACGATTTTCGACCATGTGACCCCCGAGATGACCATCGCGCGCGAGGAGATTTTCGGCCCGGTGCTTTCCGTGATGCGGGTCGAGACGCTGGATGAAGCCATCCAGTTGGTGAACCGCTCGCCATTCGGCAACGCCACCGCGATCTTCACCGCCAGCGGCAAGGCCGCGCGCGAGTACTCGTCGCGGATCGAAGTGGGGATGGTGGGGATCAACGTGGGCGTGGCCGCACCGATGGCGTTCTTCCCCTTCGCCGGATGGAAGAACTCCTTCTTCGGCGATCTGCACGCCCACGGCAAGGACGCAGTAGCCTTCTACACGGAGCAGAAGGCGATCATGAGCCGGTGGTTCTGACAGGCCTCCGAATCTCAGCGGCGCTGGTGACATCCACGGCGCCGGGTATGCACCGTGGGTCGCCATGATGGGGAGGCCGATCGAAATTGATGCGCTCTTTCTCAACCACCAACGGGCGTTTCTGCACCTGCGTATGAATGGCGCCCACGTACTCGCCCAGCATGCCCATGAACACCAGTTGCACGGAGCCCAGCAGGAAGATGCCGATGACCAGCGGCGCCATTCCCACGGAAAACCGGTTCCAGTAGAGCAGCTTGTAGATGAAGTATCCAAGGCCGGTGAGAAAGGACAGGGCGGCGCCCACGAACCCGGCAAAGGTGGCCAGCCGGAGAGGCACTTTGGAGTGGTTGATGATGCCCAGCATTCCCAAGTCGTAGAGCGAATACAAATTGTTTTTGGTAATGCCGTGCTTGCGTGCCGGCTGGTCGTACGGCAGCTTCTTGTGCGGCATCCCTATTTCGGCGATCATGCCGCGGAAGTACGGGTACGGATCGTCGAAGGCTTTCACCAGATCGACCACGCGCCGGTCATACAGGCCGAAGCCCGTAAAATTCTCGAAGGTCTCGATGGAGGAGAGCCGATTCACCAGGCGGTAGTACTTCTTGCGGACCCAGAACATGAGGGGATTTTCTTCGCTCGTGCGCTTGATCCCCAGCACCATGGAATAGCCGTTCTCCCATTCGCGAATCATGTCCACGATCATTTCGGGCGGATCCTGCAAATCGGCCACCAGGCTGATGACGCAGTCGCCGCTGGCCTGGTGAAAAGCATGCATGGGCGAGCGGATGTGTCCCACGTTGCGCGCATTGACAATGATGCGGACGTTGGAGTCCTCGGCCGCGATGCGTTTGAGAACGGCCACCGTGCCGTCGGTGGATGCGTTGTCGATGAAGATATGCTCGTAGCGATACCTTCCCGCCTGGGCGATGGCATCGCGAACCCGGCGGTAGAGCTCTTCCACGTTGCCGGCTTCGTTAAAGCACGCCGTAATGACACTGATCGTCTTCATGAGCTACTCCTCAGCCACCGGGCCGGCGGCAGTTCCGCTTGCGGAGCGATCGAACCGGGCCGCTGCAGCAGAACCAAACTCGGCCCGCCAATCACAAGAGTCACGACATAGCCCGATACTAGTGAAACCAGGGAAAATGCCAGCGCGGCATCCCGGCTGATCCCAAACAGGGTCAGAACGCCGACGTAGACGAACTGGTGGATTCCGACGAAACCCGGGGTAGAAGGCAAAGCGCTGGCAAACCCCATGCCAGTCAGCAGGAGCATGGCCACCGGGAATGAAATGTGCAGTCCCAGCGCCCAGCCGCCGATCACGGTGGCACACGCGTCGGAGAGCCAGACGGCCGCCGTCAGCAGGGTGAACTTCGAGAAGCGCCGCCAATCGTGAAAGGCGCCGAGGCCCAGAAAGATCTGCCTCATCACTCGCTCGAGCGCTGCGCCAACGGCACGCGGCAAAGGAAGCCGGCGCACCAGGGACTGCCACAGCGGGGCGGTGCGCGGCAACACAGTCGTGGCAACCGCTCCAACCAGGCCGGCCAGGGCCATGGTTCGCGAAACACCTTCCAGCCACTGAGGTTTTGAATCCACGCTCCAAAGGGCCAGCGAGCCAGCCAGCACCAGGGCAATCACGTCCATCAGCCGCTCGCTCAGTACCGTGGTGAGAACGTAAGTCTTGCTTAGGGAGGACCGGTTGCCGATGAGTACGGTGCGCACCAATTCCCCGGCGCGGGCAGGCAAAAGGTTATTGCCGAGATAGCCCGCCATGTTGGCGCAAAAGACGGTCATCACATCGAGACAGCCTTCGGCATTCAGCAAAATCCGCCAGCGCAAGGATCGCAACAAGAAGGTGCAAATTGAGAATCCCGTGCCGACTGCGATGTATTTCCATTCCACACCGGCGATGATGGTCCCCACCTTGGCCCAGGCGACGCCACGCACCGCACAATACAACAGGACGCCGGCCAATAGTACGGCCACTGCGCCAGACCACCAGCGGCCCCGCGGTTTCATCGCCGCGTGGAGCCGGCGGTATGAAAGGCGATGGTCGAATTCGGGCGTGGCAGTGTCGTGCATGTTCATAGCAGGGCCAGCAGGCCCGCATTCTTGAGGGGAGAAGCGAACCAAAGGCCGTGCCGCAGTACGGCCAGCCTGCGTTCCAGCAATCCAAGAGATGGAAGTTTCCCCAGGGCTTCCGGCGGCGATATCGGGACGTTTCAGACAGTCGCGATAGCGTATGACAAAGGACCTGGCTTGAGTTGCGGACTGAGCCACCAGCTTTTCCAACCGCCGTCTCGGGGCTCCCGACAACGTGCGGCTGTACGGGCCGGCAGTCGCGTTGACTTCATGCCGCCGGTAAAGAATGGTGGTCTCGGGCAGTGCGACCAGGCGGCCAAAGGCCACCGCCACCAACGCGAGCCACCAGTCCTGGTACGCGGCTCCGGTCTCAATGGGCAGCGCCCGATTCAGGAGGGCGCGGTTCACCATCATGGTCGATCCCAGGGCGACGCTCTCCATGGCCGTTCGGGCCAAGACCCGCATCCGCCTGGGATCCATGCGCGACCAGCGCCAAAAGGATGGTGCGATCGGCTGGCGGTTGCGATCCACTACCGCGGCATCGGTACAAATCGCCAGGGGCACGCCGGCGCCCGAAGCCTGTTCGGCTTGGCGCAGCGCCTGGACACTGCGCGTGATTTTGCCGGGCAGCCAGATATCGTCGGGGTCGGCCGACATGACCAAGGGGGCGGTTGCGGCCGTCAACACAGCGTTGTAGTTGCCGATCAATCCCAGATTTCGGGTGCCGGAGTCCGGCAGGATGGTCATTCGCTCGCCGAGTTGGTCCTGCCATTGTGCCAACTGGCAGCCGGTGCTGTCGGTGGACCCATCGTCGCGCGCGATCAGGCGCCAGCCGGTAAAATCCTGGGCGAGCAACGAACCGATGAAGCCGTCGAGCCATGGCGCGCAATTGTACGCCGGCATGGCGATGTCTACGTGTGGCAACTTTCAGTCACCTCCCGATTCGATTGCCGGAGCGCCGGCAGGAGGAATGCGCCACGGTTGCACGACTGCTTGAGCAACAGCGACAGCTTCTCCGCGCCGGTCGCTGCTCCCACGCACGGGTAATTCTTGAGGGCCACGCGCTTTTTGGCTTCCCAACGGTTGAGGAGGTTGTCGTCCAGGCGAACGGCCTCAGTTCCGCGCAGTGCCTTGGCGCGCCTGTGGAACAGCCAGACGCCGTCGTGGTGGTAGAAGCAACCGGGATTCAAAACACAGCGGAGAAGGCGCGAGAGGAATTCCCGGTTCACGACAGCCTCGTCGCGGAAGACGGCGAGCCAATCGGGAAAGTCTAAATGCGCCACCTTCTCGAGATCGAGGGTGGCCTGGGCGGAAACGCCCTGGAGCACGGCTACATCCACCCGGCGGGGGAACAAGGATTCGTGGGTCGGCGACACACGGCCCAAATCGCCCTGTTCCTGCAGGTACCAGATGGGAGTGCTCGCGTGGCCGTATTGCGAAGCGTCGTAAGTGGCCGGATCGAGGACCACGTATCGCCGATTTCGAATCTTGGGGCCGTTGATAACCTTGAGTTTTTCGAGCGTCGCCGGGGACACGATGTCGGTCTGGCGCGTGGCCTCCATGGTAGGAACCTTGAGGGCCACCGAACACATCTCACACCAATGCAATTGATCGGCGAAATCGGCGGGAGTGCGCTTCCACCACCCCGGTTCGATGGGCCAGCCGCCCGGCCCGTTGAAGAGCATATCCAGACAAGCGGCAATCTCGCAGAAGAACGCGCCTTTGGGGGTGATGGAGGCGCTCCACAGGTTCTGAATCCAGCAGTTGTCGCGCAGGTGGAACCATTCTTCGTCGGCGATTCCCAGCTCCTTGCGGGTAACCAGAATGGCCTGGTGGGTGTTGATGCTTTGGTGGTCGTTAATGCTCTGGTAGGGAAAAACGTCCTGAATCTGTTCGAAGTGGCGATAATATGCGTTACCCAGCGAAGTAAACAGCCCGCGACGGCGCCCTCGCTGATACTTGACGACGCGCGCGTAGGCGGCAAAGGAGTCCACCGGCTGTTCGACAAAGGCATAAGGGCGAGGCTCGGGGACCTGCGCCGCGAAATAATCGACGATCTGGTCGAACTGGGGATGCAGGGTCGGTTCTCCCCCGATGATGCCGACGATGCCCTCAAACCCCGCTAGTGAATCGACGGCGCGGCGGAAGGTCTCCATCTCCATAAAGAACGGCTTGGAATGGTGGCCGCAGAAACGCGTGCAGTTCGAGCAGCTATACATGCAGGCGTTGGTGATGTCGATCTGGATGATCTTCATGTCCGCGGGAGACTTCATGGTGTTGCCTCAGCGGCGCCCCAACTCGTGCTCCCCACCACGGCCAGGGCGCCCGGGGTGGCGGAATCCGGCAATCCGCGGCTATAGATCAATCTCCGCAGCGACGGGATGTTGGCGTAGGGGCTGTCGATATCATCGATGCGGATGGGCTCGTCCTGGTTCAAGGCATGCAGCAGCACCTCGCCGCGCATTAGCTCGCGGCAGGATATCTGGCCGCGCAGCAAGGGAATCGCCAGGTACACATCTTCGTCGTGGAGGATGTGGCCTTCGGGCAAATCGCGGCACGCATAAACTCCGCGTACGAGCGAGTCCAAATACTGAATTTCCTTAGCGGGCGGGATGCGCTTTTGGGTGCCCGGCGCGCCGCACATCTCCTTGACCTTGTGAAACGCCTTAAACCAGGTATCCGCCTGCTCCGGCAGCGAGCAGTAGGGGGACACCGCGGCGCCGTCGGAATCGATATCGATATGCCGTTCAAAGGCGCGCGCCCCTTTGGCATACGCAATCAGCATCGAAGAGCACCAGTCGGCGTGCTCGTGGGTGGAGAAGCCGATGGTGTGCGAGGGATACCGCGCCCGCAGGTAATCGATCTGGTTCAGCTCCAGTTCGCGGTCTTCGGAGGGATACATGGAAACGCAGTGGTTGATGGCCATCGGAATTCCGCGATTATGGAAGAACGTCACCAGGTCGTCCAGGTCCTTCGCGGAACTGCCGCCGGTAGATACGATCACCGGCTTCTTGGTCTTGGCGATTTTCTCCAGCAGAAGCCAGTCGTTCAGGTCGGAGCTGGCGATCTTCAGGATGGGAATGCCGAGCTCGCAGCAGAGATCGACGGATGTCTCGTCGAAGGGTGTGGCGAGCGGCATGCAGGATGCCTTGCGGATGGCCTTGACGAGCGCGGCGAAATCGTCTTTCGACATCCGCGTGTCCAGTGTTTTTTTGATGTAACGGACATCCGTGCGGCGAACATAGTCCCGGTGAATGAAGGTGTCCACGTCGCGGAATTGCAGCTTGATGGCGGCGCGCACGTTGTTGAAACGCACCACCTGGGCGAAGGTATTGACGATTCTCAGCCCCCGGTCGAGGCGTCCCCAATGGTTGTTGGCCATTTCCAGCACGAAAAGGTCTTCGAAAATATCGCGATCGATCATGGTTGGGTCACCCAAACCGCTTGCGGTTGACAGAAGGTCAGAAGTTCATTCCAGCCGGAGAGGCTGCGACACACGATCCCGCCGGCCCCGGGAGCGTCGCCATAACCGTGAGCTATAAGAGTTGTAGCGGCGGCGGAGGGAACCGGAAAGGGGGCGCCCGCTGGGCCCGGCGCTACGTGAGACAGAATCGCGCATGGGATTCCGGCGGCTCTCGCCGCGGCTGCATCTTCGCGCGTATCGCCCACCATCAGGCATTCGGAAGGAGCCAAGCCGCGGCGGTCCATAAGGTGGATCAGCATCTCCGCTTTGGTGGAAAACACCGGAGTTCGAGAATCGCGGCAGACCACTTCGCGGAAGAAGCGGCCGATGCCGAGCTGCGACAGAATCTTTTGCGTGGCGAGGCGATTCTTATTGGTGGCGACCCAGAGGCCCGCTCCCGCCGCGGACAATCGCTCCAGGGTTTCGAGCGTGCCCGCGAAACACACGGTTTGGCGCCAGCCTTCGGTATCGTAGCTGTGGCGGAATGCGCGCTCCATCGCATCCAGCCGATGGGGAGCGTCGATGCCGGTGGCTTGGGCGAGGATAGTCCGGATGGGCGGGCCCAGCAACGGGCCCAGATCGCGCCACAACGCGCCGGCGCCGCAGGCCGCCAGGGCCTCCCGCGCGGACCACTCGATGCCGGGCAGAGAATCGATCAGCGTGCCGTCGAGATCGAAAATGATGTGGCGGAAGGCGAGCATACTAAGCTCCCGCCTCCAACATGTTGGCGCGCAGTTCCTGGGGGTCGAGAAAGGGGTAGAGGTCTTCGAGCGGCGATGAAACCATGCGCCCATCGGGGAGAATCCGCGAGGTGAGGCGCGGTTCGAACTCTTGAGCGGGGTCGAGCATGACTTCGCAGAGGAAGGGGCCGGGAGCTGTGAGGGCCGACTCGATCTCGCCGCCACACTGGTTTTGGACGATGCGGCGCGCGGGGATGCCGTAGGCTTCGGCGATGCGCACCATGTCGGGGAAAGAAACGCCGCTGCGGGGCCCCTCTCCCACGAAGTTTCCCTGAAAGAAAGTGTTCTGAGTGGTGCGTATGGAGAGATATCCGCCGTTGTTCATCACGAAGATCTTGACCGGCAACTGGTGATGCACGATGGTCTGGAGTTCCTGGATGTTGAGTTGGATGCTGCCATCGCCGGCCAGGCAGACGACGCGGCGGCCGCGACGAGCGATGGCGGCGCCCACGGCGGCGGGAAGATCGTAGCCCATGGAGGCGCTGCCGGAGTTGGCGAAGAGGCGCTGGCCGGGCTGGATGCGCCCCACCTGGGCGGGAACCACGGAGGCTGCGCCGTCGCCGCACACCACCACGTCGCCTTCTTCCAACTTTTCATAGAGCTGCTCGATAAAGTAGTAAGGGTTCAATGGCGCATCGGCTGTCCGGTGGCGGGCCTCGACCACGGGGTAGCGCTCGACTCGCTGCTTATTCCACAAGAGCCACTGGCTGTGCTCGGGCGAGGGCTGGCCGCCATCCAGCAGTTGGTTGGCAATTTCCAGAAAGCGGCGCACGTCGGCATGCACCGGCAAATCGGGGCGCACGGTGGGCTTGGTAAGCTCCGCGGCATCGATATCGACCTGGATCTTGTAGGCGTGGCGGGCGAAAGACTTCCAGTTGTAGCTGATCTGCCGCACATGTAAACGGCAGCCCAGGATCAACAGCAGGTCCGCGTTTTGCACGGCGAAGTTGCCGGGCCGATCGCCCACGGTTCCGGGACGGCCGCAGTACAGCGGATGATCGGAGGGCACCAGGTCGTGCGCGGTCCAGGCGGTGGTAACGGGAATTCCCAAACGGCCGATGAAGGTGCGGAAGAGATCCTGGGCGGCGCCCACGCGGACTCCGCTGCCCACCATCAGAACGGGCCGCCGGGCTTGGCGAATGCGGTCGAGCGTCTCTGCACAGAGGCGGTACAGTTCGGCCTCATCGAATTCCATGCGGTCTTCCTGGGGGTCGTAGGCGGGGAGGGACTCTTCGTCAACCAGAGCGGCTTGCACATCGACGGGGATGTCCAGCCAGCAGGGCCCGGGGCGGCCGTGAGTGGCCAGGTACCAGGCGCGTTCGAGGTGGTAACGGATGGAGTTCGGGTCGAGGACGATCTCCGCATACTTAGCGATGCCTTTGGCCATGCGGACGATATCCACTTCCTGATCGCCGAGCTGGCGGAGGCCGGCGCAGCGGCCGTTGTACGCCGCGATGCAGGTTTCCCGCTTGACCTGGCCGGAAATCACGAGCATGGGAATGGAGTCGGTCCATGCGCCGAACACACCGTTCAAAGCGTTGATCGCGCCGGGTCCCGAGGTCACGCTGACGATGGCCGGCCGGCCACTGACGCGCGCATAGGATTCGGCGGCCATGGCGCAGGCCTGCTCATGATGCATGCAGGTGTAGCGCAGGCGCGGCTCGCGGCCCAGGGCGTCATTGAGGTGCATGGCGCCGCCGCCGGTGAGCAGGAAAGTATCCGTGGCGCCCCAGTCCGCCAGGCGGCGGAAGATGTAGTCGGCGAGGCGAATCACCGGGAACCTCCGGCGCAAGCGAACGAGGCAGGCGGAAGCGCCTGCCCCACCACGGTGTTCCAGGCGGCTGTTCGCCGGATGGCTTCATCGAGCAATACGGTTTGCTCCAAACCCAGCTCCGTGCGGGCGCGGACGGTGCTGGGGATGTATCGCTGGGCCGGTATGCCTGGGCGAGACTGTTGCGCCACCGAGATGGCGCTCTTCGAACGGAGTGCGGAGGTGACGCGGGCAGCCAGGGCGGCGATAGTGATGGCCTCTTCAGAGCCTACGTTGTAGACCCGTCTGGATTGGCCGCGCAGCAGAATGGTCCATAGCCAGATGGCCAGGTCGGCGGCGTAGAGATACGAGCGGTAAGGGGTGCCGTCGCCCGAAATCCGTACGGGGCCCCCGGCCAGAACGTCGCGGATAAAGTTACCCACGGCGAAGTTGGCATCCAGGGGGAGGTAAGGGCCGGCAAAGGCGAACAGGCGGGCCACACAGACGTCGAAGCCGCAGGCCTGCCCTGCACTGAGGCAGAGGAACTCGGAGGCGCGCTTGGCCTGGGCATAGGCGGAATTGAGATCGGTGGTGAGGGGCGCGCCGGGGTAATCCTCGGGGATGTGGGTCATGCCAGCGGGCTGTTTGCCATACACCACGCCGGAACTGGTGAAGAGCAGGCGCCGGAGGCCCGAGCGGCTTGCGAATTCCAGGACGCGCCCGGTGGCGGCGACGTCGCAGCCGAAGACGGATGAGGGATGAGCGGCGTCGGTGGCGGCGTGCACGATCAACGGAAAGGAAGCTTTGGGGAAAGCGAAGCTGGTGGCATCGCCGGCGATCAGGGTGACGGCGGGGTCGCAGGCCAGATGCGGGGAGCGATGTTCGAATGCCGCTGGGTTGCGGGTGAGCAGGGTGGCCGAGATCCTCAGGTGGAGGCGGCGATTGGCCCACAGCAGGCTCTCCATCAGCCATGTGCCGACGAAGCCGGTGCCGCCGGTGAGGAAGAAACGCTCTCCGCGGACGTCCGGCCACAGGTTCTCGGTGCGGGAGAGGATGTGGTCGAGGTCTAAGGAGAGGAGGTTTTCCATAACGTCACCGAACGGTTCCACGGAAAAAGTCCCGGAATACTTCGAGGACGTAGTCGAGCATCTCGGCGGTGAGGCCGGGGTAGACGCCGATAAAGAAGGTGTCGCGCATGATGATGTCGGAGGCGGAGAGATCGCCGTGCACGCGCTTCTCGATGTGGAGGAATCCGGGCTGGCGGACGATGTTCCCGCCGAAAACCAGGCGCGTTTCGATGCGCGCGTCCTCGAGATGGCGAACCATGCGGCCGCGGTCCACACCCGGCCGGACGGTGATGGGGAAACCGAATGGGGAGGGGTTGGCGCGCGGGTCGATGCGGGGCAGAATCAGGTAGTCCTCATACGACAGCAGACCCTGGTAGAGGCGCTGGAAATTCCGGCGGCGGGCCTGGATGAAAGCGTCGAGCTTCTCCGTCTGGGCCAGCCCGATGGCGGCTTGCAGGTCCGTCACCTTCAGGTTGTAGCCGATGTTGGAGTAGATGTACTTGTGATCGTAGCCGTGGGGCAATTCGCCGGTTTGCCACTCGAAGCGGCTGCCGCAGGTGCCGGATCTGCCTGGGTCGCACCAGCAATCGCGGCCCCAGTCGCGGAGCGAGCGGACGGTCTTCGGAAGGCCGGGAGCGTTTATGACGACGCCCCCGCCCTCACCCATAGTGATGTGATGGGCGGGATAGAAGCTCAACGAGGCCATCTCTCCGAAGGTGCCGGCGAGCTGGCCGTTGAAGGTGGCGCCAAGCGCGTCGCAGGAGTCTTCCAGGAGCCATAGCCCGCGCCGCCGCGCAATTTCGGCGATGATTTCCATGTCGCACGGATTGCCCAGCGTGTGGGGCACGAAGATGGCGCGCGTGCGGGGGCCAATGGCATCTTCCACCAGGCGGGGATTGATGTTGTAGGTGCCCACCTCGCAATCCACAAACACCGGAACCAGGCGGTTCTGGACGATGGGAGCGACGGTGGTCGGGAAGGTGACCGCGGGCGTGACGACCTCGTCGCCCGGCTGGAGGTGGTTCGCCAAACCTGGTGCGCAGAGGGTGCTCAACATCAGCAGGTTGGCCGAGGACCCGGAGTTGACCAACAGGAAATCGCGGCACCCGAAAAACTGGCGCATGCGCCTCTCGAAGCGATCGGCATACGGCCCGGCGGTGAGCCAGAAGTCCAGCGCCGAGTCGGTGAGCAGGGTCATCTCGCGCTCGTCGTAGACCCGCCCGGAGTACGGAATGCGGGTCTCGCCCGGCACGAACGCGGGCTTCTCGTGGGCCACCTGGTGGTATTCCGCGACGAGGGCGAAAATGCGTTCCTTGAGGGCCTGTTTTGGGTTCATGTCAGTTCGCCCCCGGGAGTGCTGCAAACTCTTCCGCAGCCGACGGCCTCGCCGGCCTGTCGCGGTGGGCCAAGAGCGGGTCCAGGGGGACCCGCGCAGACCAGGGGGTCTGCCCCACCCCGATCGGGTAATATCGAGCCGTCTCCGGCAACCGAACGTGGCGCAGCACGTTGCGGCCGTCGATCAACACCGGCGTGCGCATGTATGCCGCCAGGCGCGCCCAATCGGCGTCGCGAAAGGCCGGATCGGCGGTGGTGACCACAGCCGCATCGGCGTCGCTCAGGGCCGATTCCAGGCTTTCGCGATAGAAGCCGTTAAGGCCGGCCTTCCCCGCGGCTTCGGGCCCGACACAAGGATCGTAGGCGCGTACCCTGGCGCCCCGGCTTCCCAGCGCCTGAAGGATAGATAGCGCCGGAGAGCTGCGCAGATCGTCGGTCCCGGCCTTGAATGCCAGGCCCAGCAGCGCGATGTTCTTTTCGGACAGGCCGCCCAAGGCCGCTTCCGCCATATCCACCACTTGCGCGGGGCGCAGCGTGTTGGTTGCGACCACCGCGTCCAGCATGGGGGTGGCTACGCCGCACCGCTTCCCGTACACGCGCAGGGCGTTGACATCCTTGGGAAGACAACTGCCGCCGAAACCGATGCCGGCGCGCAGATAGGAAAGAATTTCGGGATGGACGCGCGCCCCGTCGCCCTCCGGAGAAAGCCGGCGATCGAGGTAGAGGCATTGCATCACGGTTTCCACGTCGGCGCCAGGCGTCGCCTCGCACAGGCTGGCGAGTTCGTTGCTGAAGGAAATCAGCACGCTCAGCAGGGCGTTGGAAGCGTACTTGGTCAGCTCCGCCTCCTCGAGGCCGACGCGCAACTTCTCGCAATGGAACCCCGCGTACAGCGCCTCCACGATGTCGCCCGACCGGCTATCCGCCTGGCCAATCACAATACGGTCGGGTTCCATGAAATCCCGCACCGCGGAGCCTTCGCGCAAGAACTCCGGGTTCATCGACAGGCCGAATTCGCCCAGCTTCAATCCGGACGCGCTCTCCAGGATTTGGCACACCAGGTTGCGAGTGGTCCCCGGAACCACGGTGCTCTTCACCACCACCACGTGGTAACCGGCGCACGCCGGCAGCTCGCCGCCGATCTGGCGGGCGGCGGTCTCCAGGTACGACAAATCGGGATCTTCCCCTTTGGCCGGCGTCCCCACGGCGATGAGCGAGACATCGCTGGCTTTCATCGCCGGCGCGAGATCGGCGGTGACGGAGAATCTGCCACTGGCGAGCCCCTCCCGCAGGAGGTCTTCCAGGCCGGGCTCATAGAAGGGGGCCTTCCCCGCCCCGATCAGACGAAGCCGCTCCTCCGATACCTCAACGCACCGCACGGTGTGGCCATGTGACGCCAGGCAGGCGCCCGTCACCAGGCCCACATATCCCGTTCCTACGATGGTGACAATCACGCGCTCTCCTTGAATGGCTCGACTCTTCGCACGCACTTCCGGCTGCACTGGCAGCAGTGGACCTTGACGTTATTGGAAGGGACCTTCATGGCCAGCGTGCGACAGGGCTCTTCGATCAGCCGCCGGACGCAGATGCCGGGCTGCACCATCGCGAGGTCCCCGCTGAAGAACCGGCGGCTCTCGCCGGTTTCCGCCGCCACATAAGTCACCGAGCCTTCCACCACGTATTCGTATTCCGTGACCTCCGGATGCCAATGGAACTCCCCGTGGTCTCCCGTTTCGTACTGACAGGCGACAATCTCGAGGCGCCCGTCGCGGAAGAACGGATGGGGACAGGACCGCAGCAGGTTGCCGGCCAGAAAAATGTGCGGAAGGGCCGCAAAATGGCGCTCGTATTCCGCCGACCCGATCCCGTTCAGACCGTCTGTGGGAATTCGTTCCATGGGGTTATGTCCGGACCGTGCCGACCGCTCCCTGACGGTCGCGGCTCTGAACGGGCGTCCGAGCGGCGACCGCCGGGTTGACAGACGAAAGCGTCTGTCCCACATTGGTGCGGTAGGATTGGAGGGTTCTCGACAGGCCCTCCCTCACCATGACCCGCGAACTCAGACCCCCAAGCTGGTTCAGCTTGGTCAAATCGGGACGACGGCGCTGGGGGTTGTCGCAAAGGTAATCGCGATCAGTGCTGGTCTCGAAATGGATGGGCAGAGCCGGCGGCCCGTCCAACCCGGCTGCGATGCGCGCCAAGTCGCCGATGGTCACCTCTTCGTCGTTGCCCACGTTGAAAGCTTCGCCGGCCACCGGTGACAGCAGCACCAACAGCATGCCGCGGATGGCGTCGCGAACGTAGCAGAAGCTACGCGTGGCGCGCCCGTCGCTATACAGAACGATGGGCTGCCGGTGGACCGCCGCCGACATCAGCGTGGGAATGATCCGTCCGTCGTCCAGCCGCTGCCCGGGCCCATAAACGTTGAACGGCCGTATGATTTTCACGGGCGACCCATAGAGCCGGTAATAGGTCATGGCCAACGTCTCGGCCAGCCGTTTCGACTCGTCATAACAGGCCCGCGGGCCGGTCGACGACACCAAGCCCCGGTAGTCCTCGGAGGTGGGAATGTGGGCCGGATCGGGGTCGCCGTAGATCTCGCTGCTGCTCAGCAACAGCATTCCGCGTCCCCCGCGGCGCAGCAATTCGAGCATGTGCCGGGTTCCGTTGACGTTGGCGTCAATGGTCTCGAGGGGGAAGCGGCGGTACACCGGCGGAGAGGCGATGCTGGCCCCGTGAATGATCCAATCCACGCGCTCTCCGGGATCGAATGGCCTGGATGCATCGCAGTGGCGCAGTTCCATATCGCGGCGCTCCGCGATCCAGGAGAGCCGCTCGGCGAGGCCCGTCCTGAAGTTGTCCACCGCCAGCACGCGGCATCCGGGGCGGGCCGATTGGTTGAACACGGCGATGGTTTCCAGGAAATGGCTGCACAGGAATCCGCCGGCGCCCGTCACCAGCAGCGTGGTGCCGTTGAGCAACGGCAGCAGTTGGGCGAGGCCGTCGCAGACGATCTCCGCGTCCTCGCGAACGATGCGGGTGGCTACGGTGTTCATAGGGTGGCCACCCAAGCCTCGGTCTGCTCCGCGGGAATGGCGGGTTTCGACGGTATGGGCGTGTCATCCCACACCTTCCACGGCGCATTCCCCCTGGCCCAGAGGTCGTTCAAGTGCTGATATTCGCGGAAAGTATCCATGGCGTAGAAGAATCCCTCGTGCCGGTACGCCATGAGCTGGCCGTCGGCCGCCAGGCGTTCCAGGGGTTCGCGCTCGAAAACGCACTCGTCCCCGCCGAGGTAGTCGAATACCCGGCGCTCGAGGGCGAAGAAGCCGGCGCTGATCCAGCCCTCGGACTTGGGTTTCTCGATGAACCGCAGGACGCGGCTCTGGTCGGCCAATTCGAGAATGCCGAAACGCGATAGCGGCGGCACGGTGGCGACGGTGGCAATCTTGCCGTGGCTGCGGTGAAACTCGAGCAGGCGGCCGATGTTGACATCGCTCACGCCATCGCCGTAGGTGAGCAGGAAGGTATCGCCGTCGATGTACTTTTGGATTTTGCGAACGCGCCCACCGGTCATCGACTCGAGGCCCGTGTCCGCCAGCGTCACGCTGTAGCCCTGCTCACGGTGGCGGCCGTGATAGCGGATTTCGGAGCGCTGGCCGAGGCACATGGTGAAGTCGTTGTTCATGGCCTCGTAATTCAGGAAATAGTCTTTGATGGTGTTGCCGCGATACCCCAGGCACAGCACGAAATCGCGAAAGCCGTGGTGCGCGTACATCTTCATGATGTGCCAGAGGATGGGCCGCCCCCCGATTTCCACCATCGGTTTCGGCCGGAATTCGGTCTCTTCACGGAGACGCGTTCCCAAACCACCGCACAAGATGACCACTTTCACTGACGTGAACCTCCCCGGAAATCCGGCGCGCGCGCCTACGGCACGCTTAGACGCTCATTATTCAGGGGATTCGCGTCTTACTCTATGTCGAATTTGGTTCTGGAACTGATGTTGCCTTTAGATATGGGTCTACCGGGCGGCCGATCAGGCAGCGATGCGGCCTCGAATTGAGGAAAACCGCTTTCGAATGAAGAACTTCCGCCGGACATAGGCATGGTGATCCGGCACCCGGTCTTCGAAAGTCTGGGGACGGTCTAAAGGAAACCGGTAACCCGGCCGATAAATAGCAACGGTGCAGTCTGTCGCTGGTCGGTGGTCCGGATCAACGGCGCACTCCGCCAGAGAGGGTGCTGCGCGATGACTTTCTTGCTCTTCCTGGTCTCACTGGCTGTCCTGGAGTACATTGTCCGCCCCCCCAAGGAGCGCCCCCAAACAGGCTGGCAACCCCTTGCCGCACGGCGGGCTGAAGACAGGCCCGCGGATTCGGCGCCGGCCCTTACCCCGGGGCTGCTGGCCCTCGGCCAGGCTCTCGACCAGTTCGGACAGGGGCAATCGCCTGGTACCGCGGCAAAGACTCCGGAAGTACCCAAACCTCAAGCGGATCGAGTATGATACTTGCATGCCCGGGCGGACCGTAGTCTAGCTGCGCTGTTTGCCCGTTGGCGGCTCTCCGCTCCTATGACAGAATCATCTCGGTCTATCCCCACCAGTTCGGAGGGGCTCCGAGGGCCGGGGAGGAGGTGGTAAGTTCCCGATGCCGGCCGCGTTTCTGCTTGCCGTCGCTTCCGCCATCGTCTTCTACATCATTGCAGGCTACCCGATTCTGGTGGCGTTCTTTACGCGGCGCGCGGCTCCCCCGGTGCAAAAGGACAAGGATTTCCGCACCACGGTTTGGGTGCTGATGGCGGTTCGCAATGGAGAGGAGTTCATCCGCGGGGAGTTGGAGTGCCTCCTGGGGCTCGATTACCCGGCGCATCTGATGGAGATTCTGGTGGTATCGGATGGATCGACCG